>Ga0315282_10000016_pt1:155000-455320 | contig 455320 bp, 367 predicted proteins | sample YL17G07_20_MG_FD_203693 | JGI IMG/M metagenome (GOLD analysis project Ga0315282, IMG submission 203693) | Sediment microbial communities from Yellowstone Lake, YNP, Wyoming, USA - YL17G07_20 | ecosystem: Environmental > Aquatic > Freshwater > Lake > Sediment | place: USA...
GCCCATTGCGCCGCCTCTTCCCAGGTCGTTTCCCCCCATGACCCGCTGATCGAGACGCACGGCTCCTCGGGGGTGCCCATCTGCCAGATGCCATTGGCCCCGTAGGTATGACCGGCAGCGCCCTGCATCATGCACGTCCAGAAGCAGAATCGGGTCATATCGTGCCAGCATCCGCCCATGATCCCCTCGTACATCGGCTCGCCGTCAATGACGGGCAGCGGCGGCTCGGCGGCCACGGCGTCCTTCATGAAGCGCACCGTGTTGTCCATCGCTCCATAACCGTGGCTCGTCTGCAGCATATCCACGTCCAGCAGCGAAGCATCGTTCACCATCGCGCGCGAATCGGGATATGTCGGGTGAATCGTGATCGGGTTCCGATAAGGGTCGAGTTCGCGCAAATGGCGCACGACATCCGTCCAGGCCTGGCGCGCGTAGGCCTCGTGATCCGGGCCGAAGTGCTCGGTGTAGAAGTGCATCACGGCCTCGCCCGCCACGCACCAGGCGACAGGATAAGCGCCGTAGCGCGCAACCAGATTGCGCCAGTGCCTTTTCATCACGTCGGGGCCTGCAAACTTGATGTAATAGCCCCACGCGCCCACGATACACGGCACGATGCCCGATCGCACGAGCCACTCGAACCGCAGGTCTGCGGCGTCGAAGTAGGCAGGATTGATTGCTTTGTAACCTTCTGTCCAGGGGAAGCCGGCCTCGTTCGCGCCGCGCGGATCGAACTGGTAAACGTCGGGATAAAGGCCCGCGACAATCTGCACCAGGTTGAATCCCTTCGCAACGCGATCCGCAGTCAGCCGCTTGAAATCCCCCGGCCACGCGAGCCTCTTTGCCAGCCCGAACCACCACGTGTCGCCCAGCCAGAAAAACGGAGTGCCGTCCTCGTGCTGCAGGTGCCTGCGATCCGGGGCGACGCGGATGCGGCCGTGCTGCATCAGCGGATTGCTGCCTTCGTAAGGCACGACTTCCAGCGCGCCCTCTCGCCCGTGCAGCCCGGCATCGGATTGATCGGAGCACCTTGTCCGGTAGCGGTGCGCTCCTTCCTTCGGTGACGAGTAGCGCACCCGCCAGTCTGTGCCGCCGCCCCAGAATGCGGGCACGACGCGCTGCTCGCCATCCGGGCCGGTGAACACGACGTCCAACTGAACCTCGTTGAACGGGTCCTTGCGCACCCTGTCCGACGCAAACGAAAACTCAGTAACGCAATTCCTCTGGACCTGTTTCATAGTTCCGCGATTATAGCAGAATCTGCAAGCGTGGGAACCTAGGGTAACCGCTGACAGGCGGCGGGAGGAATTTCACAGCCGAGCCGGTTGACCGGGCGCGGCTTCTCGTGAAGCCGCGTCCGCCGGCTGGCGGACGGGGTCAGGAGACCCCGCGCCCAGTTAGCAGTTAGAACCGAGGCGGGCGGGGTAGCCGCTAGACGCTCGGCTGTTCTTGCGCTGCTTCCCTTTTGCGGCGCCCGCGTTCCATGAGCTTGACGACGCCGATGGTGCCGAGGTAGAGGCCAACCATCGGCAGCGCGCACACGGTCATCGTGATCGGGTCCCACGTGGGAGTAATGACGGCTGCCACAACGAAGATGCCAACGGTCGCCTCGCGCCAGCGGCGGCCCAGCATGCGGGAGTTCACGATGCCCAGTTTCGCCAGCAGCACGATCGCGATCGGGAGTTGGAAACTGATGCCGAAGGCGAGATAGAACTTGAGTATGAGCAACAAAGTGTCGTTGAGGGTGAGCAACGCGCGAGAATCCGGCGGGACGTAAACCAGCAGCCACCGCACCGACGGGCCGGTTATCAAGTATCCGAGCGCGACCCCCATGAAGAAGAGGATGCCTGAGACGGGGATCAGGGGGCGGACGGCGCGCCGTTCATTGTGCGTCAGGCCGGGGGCAATGAACGCCCACAATTCCCAGTAGATGAAGGGCGCGGCGATGATGATGCCCCCTATCAGCGCGATCTCGCACTTGATCATGAAGCCTTCGAGTATTCCGCGCACGGCCAGCTCGCCCCCAACCTTTCTCAGCGGTTCGCTGATCGGGCGGATCAAGAACGAGTAGATGGGCTTGAAGAAGAACCACACCACAACCGTGCCCAGCATGGCATAGGCGATGGCGCGCAGCAGACGGGCCCGCAGTTCGATGAGGTGAGATATGAAATCGGCGCGCTTGTCCTCTTTTACCATCGAGCCTAATTCTACCCTCCCTTGCCCCGCACGGGAAGCGCCCTATGGGACAGGCTAGGCGGGATCGCTCGTTGAACGGCCGGCGCGGCCGTCGGGTCCATCGGTTCGCGAACCTACAGACGCACTTCCAGGGTCCAGTCCACTATGTCGAGGGAGGGGTCAGGGGCGTCGCCGGGTTCTTCGGGGATGAGGGAGGTGGCGTTGGTGTAGCGCGCGCTCTGCAGGATCGAAAGGCCGGCAAGGTAACTGTTGCCCGTCGGGCCGAGGCCGTCGGTGTCAATCGGGGCCAGGGGATCGTCGAGAGGGATCAAACGGTCGGCGGTGATGAAGTTGATGTCCAGCGCCGATGCGGTCGTGCTCACCTGGTCCAGGTCAATCGTAACGGAGAACGATCTGCGATCGGCGGCGATCTGCGCCGTGAACGGCGGGCCGATGAACACCTGGTTGCGGTATTGCCTGAAAACGCCGTTGCTCAGCCAGAGCACAAACGCAGGCGGCACGTCCGAATCCGAGATGATCAGCGGAAAGCGCGTTACAGGCATCGGGATCGAGGGCGTCATGATGAGCGGCACAGGGCCATCGTCGGGGTTGCCGTTAGTGTCAATCGCGATGAAGTAGTTGTAGGCCGAATTGATCGCAGCGTCGAGGGCGACCGTTACGATCATCTGCCTGCGCGGCCCCGGCGGCGTCAGGCCCGGCGAGCGCGCACACCCGGCGAGCAACACTCCGCCCAACACCACAGCCAGAACCCGTTTCACGGCACGCAGATTATACATTGCTGGGGAGGGCACGTCCATTGTCGCCTATCCGGTTGAAATGCGGCGGGGGACGGAGCCCCCGCCCTACAATTGGGCGAGGTTCTCTGCTAACATACACGCATCATGGAGTCAGCGCGGTTCAGGTGCGGTTGGATTCTGGCGATTGCGCTGTGCGCGTTGTCGGGGCTGCTGGCCGCCGCGAGTTTCGCGCCGATTCAGGCGTGGCCGTTGGCGTGGGTCGCCCTGGCCCCGATGTTCTGGGTGGTATTCACCCGCCCGGCAAGGCAGGCAATCACCGGCGCATGGCTTACGGGCAGCGTGCTTGTGGCAGCCGTCATGTATTGGGTTGCCAGGTTCGGATACCTGCCCTGGCTGCTGCTGGCAGCGGTCGAGGGGCTTGCAGCGGGCGCAGCAGCAGCCTGCATTCTCATCGCGCGGCCAGCGCCGGGATGGAGGCGCATCCTGTTCGCCGCCGTTTCCTGGACGGCCTGGGAGTGGCTGCGCACGCTCGGGCGCTTCGGAGTTCCCTGGGCGCAGATAGGGCAGAGCCAGGTCCCTGCCCTTCCCATCGCGCAGATCGCATCGGCCGCCGGGATTGATGGGATCACTTTTCTGGTCGCGCTGTTCAGCGCCGCTGTCGCAGATGCGATCGCGCGCCGGCCCGCCAGGATGGACAACTGGCGCTCGCTTGTTTGCGTCGCCGCGGCAGCCGCCTGCGCCGCTGCGTGGGGGCAGTATCGGATCATGACCCTGGAGCGAGCCTTAGGGAAAGCACCCAGTCTTCGCGTCGCCATGACCCAGGCGAGCGTGGAAACCGATCTCACGGGCAGCGACGTGGATCAGCCCATGACGCTCGGAGAGCGCGAACAATACCTCAGGGTCAACGAGTCTCTCAGTATGTCAGCGGCAGAGAGCAAACCGGGGCTCATCATCTGGCCGGAGTCCTCGCTTCCCGGGAACCCGCTCATTGAGGAAGACATCATGGCTTGCCTGTCGAGGGTCGCGCGGCGATCAAAGGCGTGGCTGATCGCGGGCGGGCACCGCTGGGTGGTGGACTCGGGCGACCCTGCGGGTTACTTCGCCTACAACTCTGCCTTTCTCGTCGGCCCCGATGGTGCGCTGCGCGGCACCTACGACAAGGTTCACCTGGTCCCATTCGGCGAATACGTGCCCGGGCGCAACTGGCTGCCGCTTGTGAACCGCTACCCCGTGTTGGCAGTTGACACGCTGGCAGGGAGAGACTTCGCGGTCTGGCGCTGCGCTGCGAAAGTCGGGCCGATGATTTGCTTCGAGTCGGTCTTTCCATACATCTCTCGCACGCTGCGGCGAAAGGGAGCACAACTTCTGGTCGTGATAACGAATGACGCATGGTTCGGGCTGACAGCGGCCGCCGAGCAGCACATGCAGATCGGGCGCTTCCGTGCAATTGAACAAGGGGTCAGCGTGGCGCGCGCAGCCACAAGTGGGATCTCCTGCGCAATCTCCCCGACAGGCAGGATAATATCGCGCACCCGCCTTGCCGAGCGAAGGGCCCTGGTCGCAGATGTGCCTATCGCCGCGTTTCGGACGGTTTACAGCGCGATAGGGCCGGCGTTTCCGATCATTTGCTGGGTGGTCATGATTGGCGCGATGGCGATGAGGGGGGTGCGGGTTGGAGTGAGATTCTTCATCCGCCAGCCGGCGGATTCAGAATGACAGGGGAGGGTTAGCGGGGTGGGCAGCGACCCTTCGAGTGCCTCAGGGCAGGCGGGGGGCTGCCCCTACGCGTGTTGATGCTTGATGCGTGGTCTCGGCTGGCGCGCAGGTTTCAGGGCAGCAGTTCGGAGGCGTAGGAGCCTGCTGCGCAGCAGGCGAGAAAGAACTCCGGGTCTTCATCGGGAGTCCTGCCCATGCTCTCGACGCGCACCCGTCGGCGGCGAAGTTCTTCCATGCCGGAACTGCCATCGCGAACCACGATCTCGTGCTTGCTGTCAATCCCCGCAGCGCGAACCGATCCCATCACCTGCGCCATGCGCTCATCGTCCATCTCGGGCAACACGAGGACTGAGCGGGCGATGGCCGCCAATCCGAGCGCGGTGGCGGTGTGATGGCTCAGGCCCCGGTGCCTTTCCCTCGGGTCGGCGAAACTGATGCGCGGGACTGCTACCGCCGTTCCTCCGAGGGCGGAAGCCGCGTTGATTATCTCTCCCTGCTGGAGGCCGCTGAAGCCGAGGCGCGTTTCGGTGCCCACGTTGCCCGGGCCCTGGCAGACAACGGCGATGTCGGCGTGCGCAGCCGCCCTCGCCACAATGAGCCCACTGAACAGATTGACCGCCTCGAAATCGCCGCCGAAAGCCTGGCCGCAGGTTATGGTGGAGTCCAAGAGGCCCGATTGCTGCAAGTCGCGTACTAGCCTGCTCAAGGCGAGCGGCAGGGCAGCGCCATCGGTCATCACGTAGGCGATGCACACATCGCGCACAGCCTTCGCTCCTGCGCACACTCCCGCGATCATGCTGTGCAGCATGCAGGCAACCACGGGCATGCCGTCAATGCTGTCTAGGGAACGCAAAGCATCGTGATGGTCGCTTGCCTGTTCCTCCGCCGAAAGGCAGGAGAACTGCCAGGGAGTGTATCGCAGTTTGACGATGTGGCCGGCTTCTCTGGTGGGCGGAGGCGCATCGAGGCGCGCCATCACGATGTGCTTGCCCCCGGTGCCCAGGCCCAGTTCAACTGCCGTCGTGTTCACGACGACGCGGTCGCCAACGCTCAATGTGCCAACCAGTCGGGGATAACTGAGGGCCGCCTCGCGCCGACCGGAGATCTCGACTATGACCTCCTGTAGCGTCTCATCCCCCGAGGTCACCTCGGCCACCGCCCCAAGCGCCGCAGAGAGAGCCATCGCCGCTCCTGCCTACAATTCCAGCGGCAGGCTGGCTTCGCCGAGCATCTGTTTCGCCGCGCTGACGCTGCGGTCGAAGCGCTCCTCGCAGGACAGAGTCTCACCCTGCGAGGCGCCGGGGCGCGCTATCCGCAGAAGGACTGCAAGGTCCTGCGGCAGCCGGTCTGTAAAGCGCCGCAGGAACTCCTCCTCGAGACACGGGACTTCAATCCTCTCAGTCGGAGTCTCGATAGCGACGTGAATGGCAGGGTTGTTATTGAAAACCTCCTTGAGCGCCCGGCCCACGTCCACATTTCCCTCGCCGGTCGGGCACGACACCAGCGTTACCCCGGCTGCTGCGGGCATCACCTGGTAGTCTTTCGCATGTACGCTCAATGCATAAGGAGCCAAAGCCTCGGCGGCGGCGACAGGGTCTTCCATCACAGCCAGCGGGTTGCCGGTGTCAAGACAGACCCCCACCTGGTCATCATCCACGGCGCCGAGAAAGCGAACCAGTTCGCTGCTAGTCAGATCGCGGCTGTTCTCGATCGCGAGGAATACCCCGTAGCGCCTGGCTCTTGGGGCGATCCTCCTGACATCGTTAGCCGCGTTCTGCATTTGGGCTTCGAAGTCGTCGGGGTCTGGCGGCCTTTCCCTGCCTAGCGAGAGCGCGAGAACCCCGGCCGCGAGGGCGTGCGCAGTGCGTATCATCAGGGCGAGCGCTTCGGGGTCAAGGCCGGCGCCGTGGACCTCGATGAAGAGGCCGCGCTCATCCGCCTGGGCGCGCAGGGCGTAGAGCGCCGTGATGTCCTCCTGGGGCAGTTGGTCTGCCGCGAGATGCACGCCGCGCAGCCCCGCCTGCGCGGCCCTGTCGAGGTACCAGGTCGAGCGCCTGGGACCAATCTCCCTGAAAGTGTCGCTATGGAGGCCGAGAAGCATTTCGAGGGCGCCCCGGCAGTTTATCCGTCGAGGGCCGGACTGTCAACGCAGCCAAAGTCGCACCCCCATTACGATGAACACCGCTCCCAACACCGGCGAGAAAAGGCGAACGTCGGCTTTCGGGACCATTCCCGCCGCCACCGCCGCCATGAAAACGGCGAACAGGAGCCTGAGCCAGTGTTCAGAGGTCCGCTGGGCAAGGGCAGCGCCAAGAGTGACAACCAGGATGGACCCCAGCGCGAAAGCGAGGGTTGCTCGCCAGTCCACATCATGGTGGCGCCAGTAATGCGTCGCTCCCACCGATGCCGTCATCACGATGATCGCAAGGCTAGTCCCCTGGGCTATGTGCTGGGAGAAGCCGAAAAGCAATACCATCGCTGGGACGGCTAACACGCCTCCGCCGATCCCAAACATCCCGCTCAGGAAGCCGATGCCGCCTCCCACGGCGGCCATTTCGATGTAATGCAAGAGCGTCGGATTCATGGTTGTCTCCCATCCATGGCAATATGGTCAAGGCCAGCGAGCGCGCTTTGCTCCAACCACTGTGCAGCAGAAAAAGACACACGGGCGCGGGTAGGTTGTTCTTTGGCAGCCAGTCGCGTTCCTTCCCGGGGGACGCTGACGGGCTCGACGGGGAAGAAGTGGAAGGCTGTGTGCCTGGCCTATGAATACCGCCGAGCGGCGGGCGGTTACCGGGCGAAAACCATCTTGAGGGAGATTAGGAGCAGAGCGATGCCAAAGACCCTTTCCAGGACGGCGCTGGAGAGGCCGGTGGCGAGCCTAGCGCCCAGCAGGCCGCCCAGGAAGAAGCCAGCGCAGACGAAGGCCGCTATCGGCAAGTTCACGTATCCTTGCTTGTAGTAGGTCCAGGCGGCCAGGAAGCCGATGGGGGGCACCAAGAGGGCAAGGGTGGTGCCCTGGGCCGTGTGCTGCGACAACCCGAACAGGAAAACGAGGGCAGGCACTATGACTATGCCCCCGCCGATGCCTATCAGCCCGCTGAGCGCGCCGGCAACCAGGCCGAGGAGCGAGTAGGGCAACATGTTGATCATTCTATGCACCTTCCTTTCCGGAGCGAAGCCGGTGCGGCGCGGCTGCCATGGCGGCGTTGGGGTTCCGCGGCTTCCCGGGCGCCCAAGGAGGCGACCGTTTGCCGAGCGGGCGCGCACAAGGTTCTTGACATATTGGCCCCGCCGTGCTATCATGCCTGCACGCTGCCCTTGACTGCTGCAGGGCTGCGAATAAGGAGAAAGGCAGCCTACAACAAAGGAGGGGGTAACGCATCGTGAAAGCGGTTACCATTATTGTCGGGCTCATCTTCCTGGTCGGCGGCATCTTGCTCTGGGTCTTCGTCTGGCCCACGGACGTGTTGACCGTGATCAAGGGAGGGGTTGTCGTCGGCCTCATCCTGATCGGTCTCGGCGCCCTCATGATTGGCATCAGCGAGATCCGCAGCGCCGCAGAGGAAAAGCGCATGGCTGCCGAACTGGCCGCCTCGACGCCGCCGCAAGAGCCGGCGTCTGGCCAAAGTCCCGGCCAGCCCGGCAAGGGCCAGTCCTAGGCCCCAGCCCGGCAGCAACTCCAATTAGGCGCTTGCCTGCGGCTCGTCTGCTGGCCGGCGGCCGCCGCCGGGGCCGAAATGGCCCAGCGGCCGACTGGCAGTAGCGACCAGTTGGTTGAAGCCCTCAGGGTCGCGCACCGCCAGGTCAGCCAGGACTTTGCGATTCAGGCCCACCCCTGCCTTGCGCAACCCAGCAGCAAGGGCGCTGTAGCGCGTCCCGGCAGCGCGCGCCGCAGCATTCAGCCGCGCTATCCACAGGCGCCGGAATTGCCTCTTGCGCGCCCTGCGGTCCCGGTATGCGTAGCGCATCGCCCGCAGCCTGGTCTCGTTCGCAGGCCGGTACCACCGGTGTCGCGCGCCCCAATACCCTTTCGCATCTTTGATTACGGCGCGATGGCGCCTTCTTGCGACTACTGCTCTCTTTATGCGCGGCATTGTGTTACTTCCCTACGTCGCTCTTGCGCGCCCCTTACGCCCCCTAGCGCGCGCTTTACCTTCTTGGCTTCCCCGGCAGGCAGCACGCCCGGAAGGGCCAGCCGCCGTTTTCGCCGGGCGCTCTTCTTCGTCAGAAGGTGGCTGCGGCGCGTCTGGCGGTAAACTACCTTGCCCCTGGCGCTGATCTTGAACCGCTTCGCTGCTGACTTCCGGGTGCGCATTTTGGGCATTCTGATCCTCTAGCCACTCTGCTTGGGCGACAGCACCATGCTCATGATCCGCCCCTCGGTGATCGGGGCGCGCTCGACCTGGGCGACCCCGCTGACGGCCTCCGTCACCCGCCGCAGCACCTGCCGCCCCAGTTCCGGGTGCGGCATTTCGCGCATGCGGAAGGTAACGTTCACCCTCACCTTGTCCCCGTCGCCCAGCAGCCTCTTCACCAGTTTCAACTTCACCTCGAAATCGTGGTCGCCAATCAGCGGCCGGAACTTCACCATCCGCAACTCGGCCTGCTTGTGCCGCTTTCTCGCTTCCTTTTCCCGCTTCTGCTGCAGATACTTGTACTTCCCATAGTCCATTATCCGGCAGACGGGCGGATTGGCGTTGGGGGCCACCTCGATCAAGTCCAATGAACGCCCGCGCGCCGTCGCCAACGCCTGCTGGGTCGGCACGATCCCTACCTGCACCCCGTTGTCGTCAATCAGGCGCACCTGCGGCACGCGGATGCGCTCATTGACGCGATACTCTTTTTCGATTCCTGAAACCTCCGTGCTTCAGGGCGAGGTCAACGCCAGCGGCAGAGTATATCAGGCTCAGCCCCTGCTGTCAATCGCTCGACTGATGGGGCGTATTGCAATACGCCCCTACGTCCTCGACAAACTTGTCGAGGGGGGCTGCGCCCTGGTCGCCTTCGCCGCGTTTGCGGACGGAGACCGTGGCGTTGTTCTGCTCGCGGTCGCCGACGACGAGAAGGTAGGGGACCTTCTCCATCTCGGCTTCCCTGATGCGGTAGGAGATGGTCTCGCTGCGCGCGTCGGCTTGCGCTCGAATGCCCGCCGCCCGAAGGCGTTCGACAACATCCTGCGCGTATGCCTGGTGCCTTTCCGCTATGGGAAGAACGAGGGCCTGCACGGGAGCAAGCCACAGGGGGAATGCCCCGCCGCAATACTCGATCAGGGCCCCCATGAACCGCTCGACAGAACCCAGGAGCGCCCGGTGAATCATCAGCGGGGTGTGCGCCTTTCCATCTGCGCCCACATACTCCAGCCCGAACCGGCTCGGCAGGTTGAAGTCGAACTGGATGGTCGGCCCCTGAGCCAACTTCGCGGGCACCTCTTTCAGTTTGATGTCAATCTTCGGGCCGTAGAACACGGCCTCTCCCGGCGCGCGGCGGTATTCGACGTTCCGGCTTTCCAGCGCATCACGAAGGCATTCCTCGGCGAGGGCCCAGTCGTCATCCGATCCCATGTATTTCTCGCGCTTCTCCTCGGAGCGAACGCTGAGGTCAACCTGCAAGTCCTGGTAGCCGAACGCGCGCAGCATGAAGAGCGCGAAATCGAGCGCGCCTTTCACCTCGTCGCCGATCTGCTCGGGGGTGCAGATGATGTGCGCATCATCCTGCGTGAAGCCGCGCACGCGCAGCAGGCCGTGCAAGACGCCGGAGCGCTCGTAGCGATAGACTGTCCCCAGTTCGCAATAGCGTATCGGCAGGTCGCGGTAACTGCGCTGCTGCGACTTGTAGATCAACATGTGGAACGGGCAGTTCATGGGCTTGATGCGGTATTCCTCGTCCTCGATCATCATCGGCCCGTACATACTGTCCGAGTAGAAGTCCAGGTGGCCGCTTATCTCCCAGAGCCTCCGGTGCGCGATGTGCGGCGTGAACACAATCTGATACCCGCGCTTCATGTGCTCCTTGCGCCAGAACTCCTCGATGAGATAGCGCACCAGAGCGCCCTTCGGATGCCACAACGCCAGGCCGCCGCCGATGGTTTCCGGCAGGCTGAAAAGGTCGAGTTCGCGGCCCAGTTTGCGGTGGTCGCGGCGCAGGGCCTCTTCGCGCTGGCGCAGGTGTTGCTGCAATTGTTCTTCAGTGGGGAATGCGGTGGCGTAAATGCGCTGGAGCATGGGGCGACGCTCATCGCCGCGCCAGTAGGCGCCGGCTGTGCTGAGCAACTTGAAAGCGTTGATCCGCCCGGTGCTGGGAAGATGCGGCCCGCGGCAGAGGTCGGTGAACTCCCCCTGCTGGTAGCAGGTAACCGTGTCGTCGGGGATATCGTTCAGTATCTCGACCTTGAAGGGCTCGCCGCGCTGCTCGAAGAACGCGATCGCCTCCTGCCTGCTCATTGTAAGCCGCTTGACGGGCAGGTCTGCGGCGATGATGGCCCTCATCTCGGCGGCGATGCGCTCCAACTCCTCCGGCGAGAAGGCGACCGGGCAGTCGAAGTCATAGTAGAATCCCTCGTCAATCGCGGGCCCGATGGCGAGGCGCGTTTCCGGGTGCAGCCGCTTGACCGCCTGCGCCATCACGTGAGATGCGGTGTGCCAGTAACTTTCCCGCCCTTCTTCATCATCGAAGGTGAGTATTTCCAGGCTGCCAACATCGGGAACCGGGGCGGAAAGGTCGAGCAACTTGCCGCCCGCCTCCGCTGCCAGGGCGTCGGCGATGCCATGCTTTGCTGCCAGGTCAGCGAGCGAGCCCAGCGCCCGCTCCGAATCTTTCACATTGACTATGTGCGCCATCTCTGGACTTCCAACGACCCTGGCGGCGGCTTGGCCCGGTGTCCTGACTTGTCATGCTGAGTCCGTCCGTCACCTGACGGACGGGCGAAGCATCTCATATCCCAAGATGAGATTCTTCGTCCGCCAGCTGGCGGACTCAGAATGACAACCTTGTCGGGCTGCCTGCGGCAAATGACATAAGCGCCCCGATGCATCGGGACGCCGGTTTGCATGGTGGGCCGTGTAGGAATCGCACCTACGACCTTCTGGATGTCAACCAGATGTTCTCCTACTGAACTAACGGCCCCAATCGCGGTTCCATTATAGCAGATGCTGCCCGCTCGGACAATAGCCGCAGCTCCCCTTCTGGCATTGTGAGCCCTGACTTCCTTGGGACGAAGAACCCCACTGTCTATACACCCGGAGCCCAGCCAAAGTGGGCCCCTTCGCTTCACTCAGGGTGACACAAGTCGGCCACCCGGCTGGAAGGAACTTTTGGGTTGGCGGCGCAGTCAAAGGGGTGAATCCGATGGGTGGAGGTGAATCATGAAGAGGATCGCGGTTGCGTTGTGCGGCCTGGCGGCGCTGTGCGTCATTGGCGCGGCGCAAGAGCGCACCAGGCAGGCTTCGGAGAGAGAGAAGGTGCAGTTGACGATTTACAACCAGAACTTCGCGCTGGTGCGCGAGCAGAGGGCGATCGAACTGGAGAAGGGGGTGAACTTCGTGCGGGTGGAGGATGTGGCAGCGCAGATTGACCCAACCTCGATCCACTTCCTTTCGCTGACTGCCCCCGAGAGTGTGGTGGTGCGCGAGCAGGAGTATCAGTATGACATGCTGACGACGGAGAACATACTGAACAAGTCGGTGGGCAAGCGGGTGCGCCTGCGCCGCGTTACTTCGCAGGGCATTGACATCATCGAGGGGACGCTCCTGACGCCGGCGACGGTGATCGTGCCGCCGAGCGAAACAGGGGGCGGGGGCGAGCAGCGCTTGAGCCTGGCCATCAAGACCGAGAAGGGAGTGGTGCTGAATCCGCAGGGCGAATGGACGCTCGATGAACTTCCGGCGGGCCTGCTCGCAAAGCCGACGCTGCTGTGGAAACTGGAGACCACCAGGCCGGGAAAGCACGACGGCCAGATCTCGTATATCACCGAGCAGATAAACTGGAAGGCCGATTATATCGCGGTCGCCAACGCAACGGACGACAAGGTTGACCTGAATGGATGGGTGACGGTCGAGAACCGCTCGGGCGCGCGCTACCCCGACGCAACCCTGCAACTGATGGCGGGGGACGTGCGCCGAGTCACGCCGCCAGCGATGGCTGCCAGAGCCGCAGGCTACGCAATGGCCGAGGGCCGCGCGATGGCTCCCCAATTCGAGGAGAAGGCTTTCTTCGAGTATCACCTATACACGCTCGCGGGAACGACGACCATCGAAGATAACTCGACGAAGCAGTTGAGTTTGCTGACGGCGCCTGGGGTGCCCGTGAAGAAACTGTACATCTTCGACCCGATGCGCCAGTACTGGTTCAACTGGTTCCCTGGCCAGGGTCAGCCCGGCGCAGGAGAGGACACGCAGAAGGGCAAGATCAACGTGATGCTGGAGTTGAAGAACACCAAGGAGAATAACCTGGGCATGCCGCTGCCAAAGGGGAAAATGCGGATCTACAAGGCCGACGACAAGGGCCGCCTTCAGTTCGTCGGCGAGGACCAGATTGACCACACGCCCAAGGACGAGAAAATCCGCCTGTGGGTGGGCGATGCTTTCGACATCGTGGGCGAGAGAAAGAGGGCTCAATACCAGCGCATCTCGGACCGCGTGGAGGAGGATGAGTACACGATCACGCTGCGCAATCACAAGGAGGCGGCTGTCGAGATACTGGTGGTCGAGCGTCTTGCCGGCGATTGGAAGGTGCTGTCCAAGACTCACGCCTTCAACCAGAAAGATGCGCACACGATCGAGTTCCCGGTCCAGGTGCCGAAGGACGGAGAGGTAACCCTAACCTACCGCGTCCGCATCCAGTGGTAGTATGGGCAGGATGTGGCGCCGGTTGCATAAGCCCTGACGCGCTCCTGGTGGAGGTGCGCCGGGTCCACGCGGCGAGACGGGGTGCGAGAGAGATACGGAGGGCGGGCCCTCGCAACGTGCCTCGTCAGGGCGTCTCGGTCAGCGCCAAGGTTGCATCCACCACGCGCTGGCGGTAGTCACCTAGCACGTCATACGCGACACCTGTTGCAAGCACGCGCTCCGGCGCCTCCTCCAGCAGCCTCTGGGCGGAGGTCGCATTGAGGCCGCGCTCTTTCGCTTGCACGATTGCCTCCTTTAGCAGCCACAACGCCTCGTAGTCCTGAACGCCCTCGCGCATCGCCTCCCAGCGCTTGCTGGACGCGACCCCGCCCGGAATAGGATAGATCAGGCAGAACTCGCTGCTATCCCACGGGGGCGCCAGCCACGGGTCGGAAATATGGATATACTCGAAGATGCCGATGCCGGTGAGCCCGCGCTCCCACGCCAGCCACGCCATGCGGCGGTAATAGCCCAGGGGCGACAACTCCTTCGTGTTATTGGTTTCCTTGTACATCCAAACCGGCTTGCCGGTCGCCTTGAGTTCCTCAAGCCAGTCGGCCGTTTGCTCCTCAAAGTGGCCCTGCCAGGGGTGCCAGATGTCAACCAGGCCCTCGTCAATCGCCCGGCGCAATTGCTCGCGCGTGGGCAGCGCGCCGCCGAGGTCGCAGTAGATGCGCACCTTCGGATCCACTTCCTTGGCTATCCGGGCGACCGCGAGAAGCGAGTCGAACCTGTCGGCGAAAGCCTCATCATAGGGATAGAGAGCGAAGTCATTGTAGTCGAGACCCAGGTCCTTCAGGTGCGCGATCCATTGCGCAAGATACTCGCGAAAGGCCTTGTTCCAGGCGGGCGTAAGGACGTACTCCGGCCCCGATGATTGGTAGAATCCTCCCGTGCGCTGCCCGAGTTGCCCCTCCGGCCCCAGCAGCGCCCAGTGGCCTTCGTGCCCGTAGAACAGGAACTGGCCTTTGCCGATAAGGGGTTTGATCTCGGCGTCGTGCACCGAGAAGTCGAGCGGCCCCGTCAAGTTACCGTCATCGTCGAAGTGCGCGATCGGCGGCGGGATCTGCGGGTGGATGTTGATTCCGTGCTCCAGCAGGTCGTCCAGTACGCGCTCACGTGCGGCGCTCCCCGGCGGCCAGACGTTGACTAGCCACTGATTGCCGTGGCTCGGCCAGTTGCCGAACATCAGCGGTGATGTGACCGGGCGCGCAATCGGCAATACGTTTGCGCGCACGGTGATCGTTTGAGCGCAATTCGGCTGATCCACGGCCTCGAGCGTCAGGTCGGTGCGGTATTCGCCCGATGCGCCGCGCGGGGCCTGGATAGTAACCCACAACTGTCGTTTCCCCCAGGGCGGCACCGTCAGCACCGATCCGTCCTCGAGAGGCGGCAGCGCATCCCAGACCTCAGTGCCCCGGAGTGTCGGCACGGCGACCACCTGGCTCAAGGTAACACGACCGCGAGGCGCCGAAGGCGCGCCATCCGCGGCCAGGTCCGTCGCGCGCACCCGCACCTTGAGGTCTCCGTCGGCGAAACCGCTGATGTTGATGGCGATGGCGTGATATTCCCCCTGGTAACACCTGTAGTGAATCTCGGAGACCGGCTGGCCCGGGGCGACCAGTGGGTCAAAGCGCGCCCAAGGGTCGTGCTCCTGCGCCGCCAGGAACAGGAGCGGTGCCTGGCTTCCCTGGTAACGCGCCAGCGCGTCCGCCCACGAGCGCAGGCGCGACACCTCGTTGGCCAGTCCCCACAGGCCTCTCGCGCGGGCGCGCTGACTGCGCTCGGTGCGGGCGGGTGTAGATGGCGTGGTCTCCAGCCGGGCCTCCAGTTCGCGGCATACCCGGCTCAGATAGCGCGCGGCCCCGGGGTTCACCGAGCGCAAGGTATGTGCATATGCCTTGATGTGGAGCAGGTTTCGGGAGACGCCGGCGGCCGCTGCTGACAGGGGCGCGATGTGCGCAACCGATGCGCCCGCCCCCAGCGACTTGCCATCGTCTGTTATCAGGCGCGCGCGAACGGTGTAATCGCCGTCGCGCAAGCCTTCGAAGCGCAGGTCCCCGGTGATGGGCTCGCCCGGCTGCGGATGGATGATGAGCCTGTAAGTCACCTTCTGGGGGGTGACGGCCGTTGCGGCCAGGGTCGCCGCTCTCTGCACAGGCGCAGCGGTCAGCGCGACCTTCTGCCAACCGTCGGCCATTTCGAGCGGCTGGGCTATGGCAATGCGCGTGGTCGCGCCGGCGGATTGTGCACCCTGGGCCCCGACCGCTGGCACGCGCGGCCGCCGTGCTGCCTGCGCTGACGGCACAGACGGGACAGCCGGGGCCTCGCTGTCCGCGCCGGTATCAAGGCAACAGAACCCGCCCGCGGTGTTCACCGCCAGCTTGTAGCCTGGCTCCGACCCCACCCGGGTCAGCACCACCGCACCATTAACGAACCCGGGCAGGCTGACGCTGTTCTTGACGCGGCCATCGGCGCTGACGATGATCAGTTTGGTCCCCAGATCCGGGGCGACGATGATCTCCGGCTGCCCGTCCCGATCGAGGTCCAGGACGACAGGCGGGGAGTTGATGCCGAGATAGACGGGGGCCTCGCGTTCGATGCGCACTTTCCACAGCCGGTTGCCGCTGCAATCAATGCAGTTGAGATCAGCGTAGCCGAGGCTGCGGTCGCCCTCGCTGCCGATCAGCACTTCGAGTTTACCGTCGCCGTTGATGTCGGCTGCCGCCAGGCCCGACCTGACCGTCCCCTCGGTGGGGAAACTCCAGAGTGGGGCGCCGTCCTCGCCGCGCAGGGCAGTCACCGAGCCGCGGCCTGTTACGGCCAGGACGCCCACGCTGCCGTCCTGCTTGAGGTCAACCGCGATGGGCGTTGACCAGGTGTGGTAGTCCGCGCCGCCCGCCACCCATTTCAGTGCGCCGTCAGCGGCCAGGCAGTAGAAGCGCCCATTGGCGCAGGGGATTAGAACCTCGGGAGAGCCGTCCCCATCAACGTCATGCACGCATGGCGCCACATGCAAGGATTCAGGCAGCAACACTCGCCAGAGGAGGCTGCCGCCGCCATCAAGGCAAGTGAGCCAGCCCTCACGATCGCCGACCAGAACTTCCGCGCGGCCATCGCCGTTGAGGTCGGCCACGCGAGGCCGGCCGCAGTAGTTCCCGCCAGGGAATTCGGGCACCGTTCCCGTCAGCGAGAACTGCCAGCGAAGTCGGCCGGCGGCACTGAAGCAATGCACCACGCCGGTCTGGCCCGGGATGATGATCTCGGTTGAGCCGTCGCCGTCCACGTCGCCCACGCCAGGTGATTGTGGGCTGCCGCCCTCGAGCGGACGCACCCATGTCTTCTCGCCGGCGGCGTTGATCATCGTGAGCCAGCGGGGATCTGTGGGAATCGCGAAACCTTCCACGCGGCCGCTGATGGCCACCGGTTCTCCGGTGCCAGATGGCGAACCCTTGATTCGCGTGGTCCACTGCAGGCGCACCCTGGGCTGCTCGCCGGAGGCCTGCGCGCCCAAGCAGCAACACAGGGCGAGGGCGACGATGCCCGCGCCCCCGAGAATTCCGCCGATAGTGCCGAACACTTGGCTCCTCCGCATGAATAGATCGAGGCTGCACCAGGTGCACCCATCCACAACTCGGCCTCATCCCCGCCGCTGGCGGGCGCAGCCACCCAGACATGCTGGCGGTTCGGCATAGCGCGTTGTGCGTCCTGCAAGACGTCGGGCGAAATGGGCAGGGGGTGCCCTCGTCGAGCGCGGCCGGGAGTGCTGACGCAGCGACATGCGCCGGGCGCGGAGTCAATGTCGGAGAGGCGCAGGCCTTAGATGTATGCCGGATTACCTTGCGTCGGCAAGGGAGAACTCGCCCTCGGTTTTTTCGCGGCCGGGGATCAGGTCGGCGGGAAACGAGAGAATGACCGGCTCATCGGAACCTGCCCCCGACGCGCGAAACCGCAGCCCGGCGCGAACAACGAACCCCGGCCCGACGAGAATCGGCACGCCGACCCCGGCCTCGAAAGTGTAGCCGACTATCTCGCCGCTCTCCTCGATAGGGCGCACAGAGACAGGCTGCGGCGTCTTCTCTTCCGGCTTGTCCAGCCGATAGACAACCTGCCGCCCCGGACGCAGCGTGGCCAGGTAGCGCCTTTCACCGGCTGTCAATTCGAGGCTGTCGGCCTTCACGAACGCTGTGAGCGTTCTGGCCTTCCGGCGCCTGTCAATCACGCGTCCGGAAATGTAAATGTGCCCCTGGTCCCACATCAGGGCGACCGAGGCCTCCAGCGGCGCTTGCTCTGCAATATAGGGCGACACCTGAAGAGGGAGCCACTCCGCGCCCTGCCAGTCGGCCAGTTCTCCGTCTATCGTCGGCTCCCGAACACATCGGCGCGCGTCGTAGCGCGGAACATCGGTCTGCGCCCCGATCGGTATGAAAGCGCGAGCCGCCGCGCGGAAGTAACCGGCGTTCGCCCTCGACAAGTCGGCCGCTTCCGTGGGCGGCAGGGGCAACTGGTGCTCATCGCCCCATTTCAGGGGCCACGCATAACCAACGACAGTCGGCGTGCGCGCCGCTGCCGCCACGAATGCACTGAGACTTTCCGCCTCCCGCACCTGATCGGGCTCGTCGCACAACACCGCCAGGCCGGTATCGCGATACAACTGCGCGATCAGCCGCGCCGGGATCTGCGTCGTTGCGGGCTTCAAGTATATCGCGCCTGCCCGGCCTTGCATCGCGAGCGCCACAGCGCGCGGCACGCGCCCGCTGAACCGGCAGCCCAGCATCATGTGGTCTGTGTCGTAGCGCCCGATCGCGCTCGGCACGACCTCGAAATACCTGTGCGCCAGAGTTGACACGACTGCCTCGCGGTCCGATTGAACTGCATCCCAGTCCGCCCCGGGGCCAGGCTCCAGATGATGCTCCTTGAGCAGCGCCTCGAAATCCGCGAGATGCAGCCCCCACGCCGCGTTGAATTTCTCCACCTGATTGGAGTAGCGCTCCCTGAGACTTCCAACGACCGCCTTCTTGCCTGGCGCCGAATCGGGCCAGGACATGCAATCGGAGAGCGCGCTTTCCCACGACAGATCGGTGTCGGTAACATAGCCGACGAGCCAGGGGTCGGCCGCGCGCGGCCCGCACTGCAATCTCGCAGCCTCATCAGCCGCCCGTTCGAAGTCCGGATCGAAAACGTCGGGAACACCAGCGGCTTGCTTTCCCCTGATCTGCCAGTAATTACCCGCAACATCGAGGGAAACGATGTAAGCAATGCCCGACCGCCCGGGCGGGAATGACACGAACGGCCCCGCGGCATTGAACCCCAGGGCCTTGGCGCGCGCCGCTGCATCATCCGCCGTCATCGTTTTCGGAAGCCCGCTGACCCCGCGCCAGAGGAATGCGTTGCCAAGCGGGCTGATGAGCCAGAGGCGGCCTTGCACGACCTTGACGTGGAAATAGCCTGTGGGCGGCTGCCAGAGCCTCGTCCAGCCGCCGTACTGGTCGAACTCCGACCGCCTGGGCGCCTCGGCTGCGGTAGCCCGCACAGCGAGGGGAAACAGGACCGCAAGTATCAGTAACAGGCGCCGCGCCATTGTCTGCGGTATCTTCCACGATTCTGGCCCTCTTCCTACGGTGCGCGAAGAGGGGCTTGTGCAGAAGGGCGAACGATCATGAATGCTACAAGGGAACGGAGCGCCGCGTCGAGAGAGCGCGGCGCGCAGCCCGCCGGCTGGCGGGCTGCGGCTACAGGATTGCACAGGGTTCAGGGATATGGAGGTCAGTCGGGCAGGGGCTGGCGGCCGAGGGCCTTTTTGTAGATCGCACGCAGCAGAGCAACCGGCCGGCGCGCGTCTTCGGGCTTGATATAAGGGTCGCGGCCCTCGCGAATCGCCAGCACGAAGTCCGCAACCTGCGCATCGTGACCCTTGAGAGCAGCAATCGCTGGATCGGAAGTTGCAACGCTCGATGCCTGCGCCTCCACATCTGGCGCTTGTTCCTCGCCCTCGATCTTCCAGTGCATCAGCGTGTCGCCGTTGTGAACTGCCGAGCCTTTGGTGCCGCAAATCTCGATGCGCCCCGAGAGGCCGGGATACGCGAGGGTGGATCCTTGGATAACTCCCCAGGCTCCGTTCTTGAACATGACGACAGCGATCGCGCTGTCTTCGGCCTCCATATCGCGCGCGCGCGTCTCGACCTTGGCGTATTCGATGCGCTCCCAATCGCCTGCCAGCCAGCACAACTGGTCAATATAGTGGATCGCCTGGTTGGAAAGGACGCCGCCGTCCAAGGCCCAGGTGCCGCGCCAGTCGCCGGAGTCGTAGTAGGACTGGGCGCGATACCACTTGCACTCCGCAGTCGCGAACACCAGGTTGCCGAAGCGGCCCTCGTCAACGGCCTGCTTGATCAAGCGGCCGGACTTCGAGAAGCGATACTGGAAAATGCAAGTCAGTTTCAGGTTCTTCTTGCGGCAGGCCCTGATCAGGCGGTCAATCTTCTTGAGGCTCAGATCGAACGGCTTCTCGCAGATAACATGCTTGCCCGCTTGCGCGGCAAGCAGGCCGTGCTCGGCGTGAAGGCCGGAAGGCGTGCAGACGTTGATCGCGTCAATGTCATCGCGCTCAACGAGTTTCTCATTCGAGTCATACCATTCGCAGCCGAACTTCTCGGCGAGTTTCTGCGCTCTCTCCGGGATGATATCGGAGCAGGCGACCAGTTGCGTCCCCGGCACGCTCTTGATAGCCGTGGCGTGCGCGTAGGAAATGCCGCCCGAGCCGATGATTCCGAACCTGATTACCTTGTCCATCGTGCATCCCTTCTTCGCAAGAATAGCGTGGCCGCGCAAGCGACCTCCAAATGCTTCCGCACCTCGTCTTTTGATACCTTCCGGGGTCTCTCCTCTGGAGTGCGGGACTTCAGTCCCGCTTTCAAAGCGGCGCTAAAGCGCCGCACTCCATATTCCCTGCCAAGGGCCGGATGCCTACCGGTGGGGAGCGGCGCTCCACCCCTACAGCCTCATGTAGCATAGGTGCCCTCGGCTGTGGAAGATGGACAGACGAGCCGGCTGTCCCACACAAGGGCATCAGGCCGGGAGGGTTTGGTGGCCGAGGGCTTTCTGGTAGATGGAGCGGAGGACGGAGACTGTGCGGCGGGCGTCCTGGGGAGTGACGAAGGGGTCGCGGTTCTGGCGGATGGCCTGAACGAAGTCGGCGATCTGAAGGTCGTGGCCTGTGAGGGAGGCTATCCCCGGATCGCTCGCGCCTGCGGCCTTTGCCTTTGTCTGCAAGGGCGGCGTGTCTTCCTCGCCCTCGATCTTCCAGTGAAGAAGGTCGGCGTCTGACATCACGGCCGAGCCTTTCGTGCCGCAGATCTCGACGCGCGCGGGAAGGCCGGGATAGACGATAGTTGAACCCTGCACGACGCCCCAGGCTCCGCTCTTGAATCGCAAGACGGCGACGGCGGAATCCTCCACTTGTATCTTGCGAGCGCGCGTCTCCACGCGCGCGTATTCGACCTCGTCGAGTTCGCCCGCAATCCAGCACAGCAGGTCAATGTAGTGGATCGCCTGGTTGGAAAGGACGCCGCCATCCAGAGCCCACGTGCCTCGCCACGATGCCGATTCATAGTACGCAGGCGCGCGATACCACTTGCAGTCGGCAACCGCGAAGACCAACTGGCCGAAGCGCCCCTCGTCAACAGCCTTCTTAACCAGGCGGCTGGCCTGCGTGAAGCGGTATTGAAGGATGCAGGTGAGTTTGAGGTCGTTGCGGCGGCAGGTTTCGATCAGGCGGTCTATCTTCTTGAGGCTCAAATCCATCGGCTTCTCGACGATCACGTGCTTGCCTGCTTCAGCGGCGGCAGTCCCTTGTTCGGCATGCAGACCGGAGGGAGTGCAGATGTTGACCACCTGAATGTCGTCGCGCTGCAGCATCCTGTGATAGTCGTCATACCATTCGCAGCCGAGTTCGCTCCCCATCTTGCGTGCGCGCTCGGCCGCGGTATCGCAGCACGCGACGAGCCGGGTTCCGGGCACCGTCCTGATAGCCCTCGCGTGAGCGGCCGCGACGCTGCCGCACCCCATAATCCCAAACCCGATGACCTTGTCCACGGAATGATTCCTTCGATCAGGGAGTGCCGAACCCGCCGTTGTGCCCTTGCCGTTCTTCGCCGTGGGCCGTCGGGTTCCTTCAGTCGGAGATACACAGCCGGGGGGTGTGTCGAACCCGCACAGGTTGAAAACCTGTGCCACCGGAGAGGAGGGGGTGCAGGAGTTCCCTAGACCTTGGCCTGGGCGCGGGCGAGCCAGCGGCGCACTCTGGCGATGTCGGGCCACGGGATCAGGAACTCAAAGGCCCGGTCGTCGAAGGCGAACTCGTAGGTGGCGCGGAAGTCGGCAGGCTTGGGCGGGAAGCGAACCACGCGCTGCTCGCGGTCGAGGGGCCTGAGCACCACTTCCGAATCATCGTAGGCGGACAACCGCGTGGCCTCGCGCACGCGGGCGTAGGCAGGCGACAGGCGCGTAACCTCCATCCACTCGTACATGGATTTCTCGACCTCGCCCTTGAAGTAGAGCGCCAGGCCGAAGTTGCTGTGGGTTATCGGGTTTTCGGGGCGCATATCGAGCACGCGGCCAAGGTGGTAGATAGCCTGCTCCAGGGTCTGGAGCATCAGGGCCACCCTGGGGGACGCCTGGGTGGTCTGCGGCGCGCACTCTTCATAGCGCTCTTGCAGTTTCAGGGCGCCGCGCAGCGCCTGGGCCAACTTGGCATAAGCCAGCCCAAGGTTGTTGTGCGCCTCGATCAGGTGGGGCGAGAAGAGGAGCACTTTCTTGAATTGGGCGACCGCCTCGTCCAGTTGGCCGTGGCGGTAGTAAGCGATGCCCAGGTTCATGTGGGCGTCGAGGTTGGTAGGCTCCAGTTCGACGAGGGCTTCCCACTGTTCGACGCAGTTGAGCAGGTCGGCGCGATCGTGGAACACGCGGCCCAGGATGTCTCTCGCGGCAGGCAGGCTGCGATCGCGCTGGACCGCCGTTCTGAGCACCCGCACAGCGCCGTCGAGGTCGCCCTCGGAGTAGTAGGCGAGGCCGAGGTTGGATTGGGGGACGGCGCTGGTGGGCAGCAGGTCGCAGGCGCGGGTCAGGTGCTCGACTGCGCTGACGGTGAGCCGCTGCATCAAGGCGGCGACGCCCATGTTGTTGTGTGCCTCGCCCATCGTGGGGTCAATGCGCAGGGCCTCGGCGAACTGCTCCAGGGACTGGCCGGACATCTTGAGGACGTCGTAGGCCAGCCCCAGGTTGCTGCGAGCCACCGCGTGGTCGTGGTGCAGCATGGCAGCCAGGCGGAAGTGGTCGAGAGACTCCTGGTAGCGGCCCTTGAGGTAAACCGCCACGCCCAGGTTCGTTACCGCCTCGGGGGAGCGCGGCTGGATCTGGTAGGCGCGCTCGAGTTCCCGCAATGCCTGGTCGAGTTGCCCGTCAAGCAGATAGCCAGTGCCCAGGTTGTACCTGTTGTCGAAATCGCCCGGGTCGGCCTCGACAGCCTGCCGCAGCCGCTCCAGGGCGGGCTCGACGAATCGCTGGCGGTATAGAGCCACGCCCAGCTGGCCGAGCGGGCGCGGGTGGTCGGGTTTGCAGCGCAATGCGGTCCGGAACTGTTCGGCGCCTTCGCCGTAGTGGCCGTCGGCCGAGTGCCAGAGGCCAAGGTTGTAATGCGCTTGCCACAAGTCAGGGGCGTAGCGAACGGTCAGCCTGAACTGAGCGCCGGCACCGGGGCGGTCGCCCTGCAGGGTTTTTATCACGCCCAGGTTGTTGTGCCCCTCGGCGAACCTGTGCGAGTGGGTGAAGGCGCGTTCGAGTTGGCGCGCAGCCTCCTCGTGGCGGCTCTGGTAGGCCAGGAGCAATGCGCGCAGGCTCTCCAGGTGCAGGTTGCCGGGGTCAATCTCCATGCCGGCGTGGCAGATTTGCTCGGCGCGCTCCAATTGCCCCACATTGCTCAGGATTTGGGCCAGGCTGCGCTGCAGGATAGGCTCTTGGGGCAGGGCAGCGGCGGCGGCTTCAAGTTGCTCCAGCGCCTGGTATCGCTCGCCTGCGAGGGCGAGCGCGACCCCCAGGTTGTGTCGCGCGATGTCATCGGCGGGGTCTGCCTTCAGCGCCTGGCGCAGCCGCTCGATGGCACTTTCTGATTGCCCCGCCATGTGAAGGAGCAGGGCGCGCCTGTGCAATTCGCCGGGCTCGCCGGGATGTTCGGCAAGTGCCCGCTCGGCGGAGGCGGCTGAGCGGCGCAGCATTCGGTCGGCAATACTGTTGAGCAGGCCGGAGCGAAGGCGCCGCGCGGTGCTGCGCAGCGAGACGACCAGGAAGGCGGCCAGCGCGGAAGCCAGCAGGGCGGCCGCGATTCCGCAGGCGACAGCCAGGAAGATGATGGGATACAAGCGATGACGAACCGCATCTGGGGCGGCGGTGATGCACAACCACAGCCCGGCTGCTGCGCCCAGGATCACGAGCAGCAGGTATTGCATGCGCCGCCGCCGCTGCGCGGCAGTCGGGGGAGGGCGAACCGGCCTCGCTGCCTTGAGGGCGGAGCCGCAGCGCAGGCATTGCCTCCTCTCAGCCGGATTGGCCGTGCCGCACTGTTGGCAGATCACTGGTCCTTCTCGTCCTCTGCCTTCTGGGTGGCTGCCCGTCTCTCCCCTTTGAGGGGCGAGGTGTATTTGCACTCTGGGTAGCCGCTGCAGCCCAGGAACGGGCCGCGCCTGCTGCTTCTCACAACCAGCGGCTTGCCGCACCTGGGGCAATCGCCTGCCGGTTCCTGCTCCGTCGGCGCAGGGCGCTTGCCTGTCAGCCGCCGCGTGCTGCGGCACTCCGGATAGCCCGTGCACGCCAGGAACTTGCCAAACCGGCCGGAGCGCACGACCATCGGCTTACCGCACTTCTCACAGGTTGCCTGGCCCTCGGGCAGGTCGGCTGCGCCTTCGCCCGCTTCCGCTGGTTCGATGGGCTTCGTGTTCTTGCAGTCCGGGTATCCGGTGCAGGCCAGGAACCTGCCGCGTTTGCCCGCGCGCACGACCATCGGCTTACCGCATTTGTCGCAGGTCTCGTCGCTGGCTTCGGCCTGGACCAGGGGCTCGGTGTGGTTACACTCGGGGTAGCCCTGGCAGGCGAGGAAGTGCTTTCCAAAGCGCGATTGCTTGATGGCCATCTGGCCGCCGCACTTCGGGCATTTGCCGCCCGTCGCTCTGGACATCAAGGCTTGCAGCGGCTGGTAAAACTCGCGCACCACCTGCACCCAGTCGGCCTTGCCCTGCTCAACGGCATCGAGTTTGTCCTCCATTGCGGCCGTGAACTGTTCGTTGATGATGTCGGGGAAGCTGCTCACCAGATTGTCGGTCGTTGCGAACCCCAGTTCCGTTGCGAAGAGCGTCCTTTTCTGCCGCTCGACATAGCCGCGCTCGATGATAGTCGCCATCGTCGGCGCATATGTGCTCGGGCGCCCGATGCCCCTCGCCTCCAGCGCGCGTATCAGGGTCGCCTCGGTGTAGCGCGGCGGGGGCTCGGTGAACTTCTGTTCCTGGCAGTAGTCGTGTAGGTTGAGCACCAGCCCGACCTCGAGCGGCGGCAGGGGCGTATCGTTCAGCTCGCCGGAAAGCAGATAGACCCTTCTGAACCCATCGAACACCTGGTGCGTCGTCCGCGCCGTGAAAAGGTACTGTCCGGCTTCGATCTCGGCGGTCCTCACCTCATCCTGTGCGGCGGCCATCTGGCTCGCGACGAACCGGCTCCAGATCAGGCGGTAGAGTTTCGCCTGGTCGGGGTCAAGATAACGCGCGATCTCGTCCGGGTGCCTGCTGACATCGGTGGGCCGGATGGCTTCGTGCGCTTCCTGCGCGCCGCGCGGCGACGGGTAGAAGCACGGCTTTGCAGGCAGATAGTCGCTCTGGAAATGCGTCCCGATATACTCGCGCACCTGTGCCATGGCCTCCTGGGAGACGCGCGTCGAGTCGGTGCGCATATAGGTTATCAACCCCACCGACCCCCCGGTGCCTATCTTCACCCCTTCATACAAGTGCTGCGCGACGATCATCGTCTTGCGCGTGCCGAAGCCCAGCCGGGCCGAAGCATCGCGCTGCAAGGTGCTCGTGATGAACGGGGCCGGAGGCCGCCGCGGCTCGACCTTCTGCTCGTAGCCTTTGACCCGGAACTCCAGCCCGCGCAGGCTTTCGAGCACCGCCAGCGCATCCGTCCCCCGCTCGATCCTCACCTTCTCGCCGCCTGTTCTCACGAGCCGCGCGCGGAACTTCTCGCCGCCCTCCTGCGCCGACAGAAACGCCCAGATATTCCAGTACTCCTGCGGCACGAAATTCTGGATCGCGCGCTCCCGCTCGCAAACCATCTTGACTGCCACAGACTGCACCCTGCCGGCGCTCAGGCTTGTGTTGCCCAGCCGCCGCCAGAGGAAGGGGCTGAGGTTGTAGCCCACCAGCCTGTCCAGTATGCGCCGGGCCTGTTGCGCGTCGACGCGCTTCACGTCAATCGCGCGCGGGTTTTGCAGAGCCTGCAGCACCGCCGATCGCGTGATTTCGTTGAACTCCACGCGCATGGAGTCGCGCAGGCCGAGAGCCTCGACAACGTGCCAGGCGATGGCCTCGCCCTCGCGGTCGGGGTCGGTCGCGAGGAAGACCTGCCCCGCGGCTTTCGCGTCCTTGCCGATCTTCTGCAGCGTTTCCTTGCGGAGGGTGATTACGCGGTAGTTCGGCTTGAAGTCGTTCTCAACGTCCACCCCCAGGCTTCCCTGTGGCAGGTCGCGCACGTGGCCCATCGAGGCGACGACCTTGAAGTCGTCGCCCAGGAAGTGCTTGAGCGTCCGGGTCTTGGCCGGCGACTCGACGACCATCAAGTTCTTTATCTTTGCCGTCTTGGCTTGCGGGCCCGGCTTGCGCCGCTCCTGTGATGCAGAGCCCCGGCTGCGCCGGGGCGAAGCGGCGCGTTTTTCCCCGCCTGATGGGACTACTCGCTTCGCTCGCGATGACATTGTAGGCACTGTGCCGCCAGCGCTCCGGCAGACGATGAACAGACGTGCGCCAGCCTGCGGTCTTTCATATACCACAATTTGGAGCATTTGGCACCCCCGGACACAATCGTCAAGTGGGCGCGGGCTCTCCTGAGCCCGTCTCCGCCAAGTGGCGGGCGGCTTGAGGAGAAGCCGCCCCCAATAGTTGCCGACTGGCTACAGGACGGGTATCATGAGACGGGATAGGCCGTGCTGCAAGAACCGCTGCCAGAAGAATACGAGCGACTGGGCGAACAGGAGATGTTCCGCCGCATTCGCGCCGCGAAAGAGCGCCTGGGCGAGAACCTGCTGATTCTGGGGCATCACTACCAGCGCGACGAGATAATCCAGTTCGCTGACGAGACGGGCGACTCGTTCAAACTCGCGCGCCGCGCGGCGCAGACCCCGCAGGCGAAGTTCATCGTGTTCTGCGGGGTTCACTTCATGGCCGAGAGCGCGGACATTCTCACTTCGGCGAAGCAGATCGTCGTTCTGCCCAATATGACCGCAGGCTGCTCGATGGCTGACATGGCGAACATGCCCGATGTCGAGGCCTGCTGGCAGCAGTTGAGCGCGATCGGGGACGGCGACACGCTGCCCATCACCTATATCAACTCCGCGGCCTCGCTCAAGGCGTTCACCGGGAAGAGCGGGGGCACCGTCTGCACCTCGTCGAATGCAGCGGCCGCACTGCGTTGGGCCTGGGAGCGCGCTCCCAGGATGCTTTTCTTCCCCGATGAGCACCTGGGCCGCAACACGGCGCTGCGAATGGGAATCCCTGAAGAAGAGACCGTGGTGTGGAACCGGTTCAAGCCGCTGGGGGGAAACCCGGCCGAGGCGCTGCGGCGCGCGCGCATCGTGCTGTGGAACGGCTACTGCTCGGTGCACATGCGGTTCACGGTTCAGCAGATCGAGCGCGCGCGCCGCGAGCATCCTGGGGTGCGCGTGATCGTTCACCCTGAGTGCCGGCGGGAGGTGTGCGACGCCGCCGACGACATTGGCTCGACCGAGCGGATCGCGCGCACGATTACGGAGTCGGAGCCGGGCAGCATCTGGTCGGTGGGGACGGAGATCAACCTGGTGCACCGGCTTGCCCGGAAGCACCCGGACAAGACGATTTTCTGCCTGAACGAGACTGTTTGCGTGTGCAGCACGATGTACCGCATTGATCCGAGATACCTGTGCTGGGTCCTGGAGAACGTGGCCGAAGGGCGCATCGTGAACCAGGTCAAGGTTGACGGCGAGACTGCGCAATCGGCCCGCCTGGCCCTCGACCGGATGTTGTCGCTGGCGTGATTGTGTAGGGGCGCACGGCAGTGCGCCCCTACAGATCACGCGCTCGGATTCAGCGGAGGCCGTAGCGGTTGATGAGTTCGATGTAGTAGTCGGCGTGTTCAACCGGAACGTCGTGGGGGATGTGGTTGCCGACCGCGAAGAAGTAGCCGGGGCAGTTGCGCCCGATGTCGGCGCAGCGCTTGACCTCGGCCTCGATCTGCTCGCGCGTGCCGTGGGCCAGGATGCGGCAGTCAACGTTCCCGATGATGACGTGCGTCTGGCCGTATCTTGACGCTACGTATTCGAGGTCGGTCAGCGGCTCGAAGATGAATCCATCCGCGCCCGCGTCCGCCAGGTCGTCAACGAATTCGGTGAAATTCCCGTCCGAACAGAAGAGGAGTTTGATGCCTCTCTCTCTGAGGGGCGCCCACAGTTTCCGATGGCGCGGGAAGACGTATTTGCGATACCAGTTGGGGTGGAACACAGCGCCCGCGGTCCAGACTATGTCGTCGTGGGAGATGAAAGCCTTGATCGTTGTCTGCGCCTGGGCGCGATAACTGGCGAGCGAGATCTCGAAGAAGCCCTCGAGCACGCGGTCGAAACGCTCCGGGTCGCGCACCGCCGCCGACAGGAACATCTCCCAGCCGAAGGTCAGGATGCACCACGAGAATATCGTGTTGTAGTAGCCGCCCGGCACAACCGCAAAGGGCATCGCTGCCTGGTCGCGGTCGTGATATTGCTGATAAAGGCGCGCCAGTTCGGAAACATCGGGCACGCCGAATTCCTTGACCGGGTCGAACGACAATACGTCCTCCTCGTTCTTGAAGGGGTAGTCGCGGTTGTCGGTGATCTGCATTCCCTCGTACCAGTGAGCGGTTCCCATATGCGTCAGGCGCTTCTGGTCGGGGGGAGAATAGTTCATCCAGATGAGGTCGTAATCCAGCGCCTCCATGAAGCGGATGCCTGCCTGGGGGTCGTTAGGATCGAGGCCGGTAACCTTCTGCACCCAGCGCGGGTGGGTCACGTATTCCGTGTGCGGGATCTTGTCGGGCATCTGGAGGTTGATGGCTGCAAGGCCGCGTTCGTAACTCATGAAGATGTCCTCACAATGTGTCTCGGCGCATTGTTCACTGCACGCGAATCGCCGGAGTCGAATCCCTGGGGCCAGAGCCAGCTGAGCCTGCGGGGCTGGCCGAGACAGCCTGCTCTAGGTCAGCGGACCGCAGCCCCGAACAGTGACTTGTGGCCGCAGGTATCTTTCGAGCGCGCGCCGCCAAGTTGCGACTATCAGGCACCAGCCGCAACGACCTCGGCGTGCGACCGCGGCTCGGGGATGGGCAACCCTTGCTCCTTCAAGGCCTGGATGTGGAGCGCGATGGCTTCGCGCACCAGGCGCAGCGCCTCTTCTTCTGTTTCTCCCACCGCAACACAGCCCGGCAGGTCCGGCACATACGCACCGAAGCCGGTATCGCCTTGTTCAATCACGACGAGGTAGCTCATCGCTCTTCTCCCTTCAGTCCTGCCGCTTTCAGCACCGCGCTGAGCGTCCCGGGTGGAATGTCCCGGCCGAGGTTCCCTGACACGGTGACAACTCCGGGGCGATCCGGATGGACAAACTGGCGGTGATCGCCGCGCGTGCGGCTAATCGTCCAGCCATGTTCTTCAAGCAGCCGGATCAACCCCCTGACTTTCATCGAGCAGATTATAGCACAACCGTGCGGGGCGACGCTCCTTGTCTACCCGTACCGCCGTCCCCGCCGCTGCCCCGCCAGAAGTCGGGGCGTTACGGTTGTTCCAGAAGGTTGACATCGCTGACTTTTCCGGAGCGAGAGATGCGCAGGGTCTTGATTTCCCAGGGCGAGACATCCACCGCCCGGCCCAGTTTCTCCCTCGGCAGGCGAATGGTTGCTTTCGACTGCAGGCCCTCCGCCTCGTAGAAGCGCAATATGAGATCGCTGCCCTTCTCGGCAAGTTTGATCACGGTGCCGACGACGTTCTCGGGCTCGATCTCGGCAAGCGCCCCGCTTCGTCCCAGGGGGCCGGAATGGGCAGGTTCCAGCCGCGCGATCAGCGGCAGGTTGAACTCCCACGCCCGGCGGGGAACGTGGGCATCCTGCCACGAGCCGTCGTGCGGAATGAGGGCGTAACGAAGGCGCTGCTCGCCCTGGTCGGTGAAATCGTAGGTAACGCGCGGGTCCGGCTTTCGCGGGCCGTGAAAAGCGTAGATCGGGCTGCGCAGGACCGTCATGCGCATCTCCGAATCCTTGACATCGAAGCCATATTTGCAGTCATTGAGCAGCGCGACCCCGCATTCCTTGCCGTTCGCGCTTCCCGTAACATCGAGCCAGAACTGGCCTGGCTCCTCTTCGCCGGTAGCCTTCCGAACGATGGCGCCGTAAGGGATGTCGAAAGTCGCCGTCGCGTCTTGCAGCGCCAGCGGGAAAGCAAGTTTGACCATCTTGAACTGCTCGTGCCAGTCAATCGTCATGTGGCAATCAATTCGATCCAGGCCTGCATGAACGAACACGTCCTGCCGGGCCAGAGAGCGGCCGTACTCGCTCGTGATGCGCAGGATTGCGCACACCGGCCCGCTGGCCAGCAACTCAACGCGGCCACGAGCGTGGAATGCCCCGATCTGGTTACGGAAAAAATCAACCCCGTGGCTCCATGTGTCGCTCGGGTCGTCAATCACGAGCAGGGAATTGCCGGGGGCGGCGAGGTATTCGGTGCCGCCGATCTTGTCGCGAAGGCTGGCAAGCGCGCCTGATTCGGGATCGAACTGCAGGCGAAAGCGAGTACTCTCCAGCGAGTCCGGCCCGGCTTGAAGTTGGGATGCCGCAGATGCGCCCTCCTCATTGAGGACGCGATAGACGCGGTAACCCAGGCCGCCGACCTCTGCGATGAAAGCGATCTCGGCCTCATGCCTGCCGCCTTTATCGTGAATCGCGACCACCTGCGATGGGATTTCGCGCTTTCCATCCATCACGCGGAACTGCAGTTGCTTCAGGTCTGCGGCGATGCGGACGCGAGCCACGTCTTTCCTCGCCCAGGGGCAGGGATTGAACACAGCCGCAGGTTGGCCTTCGCCTCGCGTGTCCAACCGAGATGCGGTGGCGGCAAGGGAACGCTCCAGCGCCTCGGATGCAATGCGGTCAGCCTGATCATACAGGGGATAAACGTCGCGCTCGTATGCTTCGCGTATGCTGGTTCCGGCGAGGACATCGTGAAACTGACAGAAGAGAATCCCCTGCCAGGCACGCGCGAAATCATCGCGCGGGTAGGGCACGCGGAAATATCGGTTCGCCAGGGCGGAGAATGATTCCGCGGTGATCAGTGCGAGTTCCGCCTTGCGGTTCCTGCGCTTGACCTCGGACACGGCCGAGTAGCACCCGCGCGCATGGTGCTGCAGGTCCTCGGCGACGACCGGGAAGTCGTTCTGATAGAAGAGGACCTTTTGGAAGAACCGCTCCGGGTGGCTGAACTCGACGGCGGGGCCGTCTTTTCGCTTGCCCGCCGCGAATATTGACTCGATGTTCTCAGGCGTGGGGCCGCCGCCGTGGTCGCCGCGCCCGTAGAAGTACATGACATCGGATAGGCCGGGCTCGACGCAAACGGCTACTTTCTCGATATTGTCCGTCAGGTCTCCCGGCCGGGATGCGTATCCCGCTGGTGGCTTGCAGGCCAGCACCCTGCTGCCGTCCGCAGCCTGCCACCAGAAAAGGCCGGGCAGCGCCTTCTCGTGGTTGCCGGGGCGGAAGAAGACATAATAACGGAACCCGCTCTTGGCCAATATCTGGGGAAGGGTGCCGCAGTGGCCGAAGGTGTCAACGTTCCAGCCGATGGTTACATCAACGCCGAACTTCTCGCGGAAGTATGCCTTAGCGTAGAGCGCGTGTCGCACATAGGACTCACCGCAGGGGATGTTGCAGTCCGGCTGTTCCCACCATCCGTTGACGATGACCCAGCGGCCTTCTTTGACCAGGCGCTGGATTCGCTCGAAAAGGGGCGGGTCGCGCTGCTCGACGACCTTGTAGGCAGCCGCGGAACTTCTGCAAAAGATGAAATCACGGTAGCGCTTGAGATTGGCAACGGCATCGCGGCATGTCTGCAGTATTACCTCTTGCCCTTCCTCCCACCGCCACAGCCAGACCGGATCAATGTGCGCATTGCCGATCATGTGAACGGTGACCCTTTTGCGATTCGCGCTCTCAGGCTTGCTCATCAGGTCTGCCTCACGATAAGTCCTGCGCCGCTTCGGCAGCGCGCGTATGGGCTCCTGCCTGCAACTGCATGCTGTGTAACTCTGTGATGACGCGGGTGCGTTGGCCTGCGCGGTCACCGCTCGCCCATGATGCGGGGGAGGATTTGCAGCGCAGGCTTGGGGGTTCCGTCCAGGCGCACAAGGCCGAAATCGAGGGCGGCCTTGCTCATGCAGTAGTCGCGCCAGGTCCACCACATCCAGCCTCCCAGGTGCAGCGCTTTCGTCGTGCGTTCCGTGGCGGCGAACTGCAGCGCCTGCAGTGCTTCGGCCTGGGGCTGCGGGAGATCGTGGATGTTCATCCCCGTCTCCCAGAACACGATCGGCATCCGCCGCGGCCAGCGCACGGTTACATCTGCCACGCTGCGCGCAATCCCGGGGCCCGGGTTTCGCGCCTGCTCGGGCTTTTCGGAATACCATCCCTCGAAGATGAAATCAACCTTGCCCACCGCCCACGTGTTCTGCCTGAAGTCGCCGTAATGCCAGATGTCCACGCGCTGCCCGATCAAGACATCCGGGCGCACGCTCTTCAACGTGTCCGTGATTGCGCGCGCCACCTGGTTACACAGCCCGTCGTGCCATTCCCGGAAGTCCTTGCATTTCGGCCCCTCGGGCGTGTCCGGTTTTCCGGCATAGGGGCTGCCGCCCAGGAGCGCGGCAGTCCGCCGCACCCATTCATCCACGGGGAAGAACACTTCGTCCCATGAACCGCTGTTCTCGCCCCATCGCTTGTTCCAGTAGGACAGGTCGGGGTTCTTGTTCTTGAGCCAGGTGCGCCATGCCTCAAGGTTGCGCTCGTTTCCCCAGCACCAGTAGTTCATGTTGAGATGCTGCCAGTCGAGCGGATCGAATATCACGTTGTCGAAGCCGCGCGTCAGTTCAGCGACGCGCCGGTGATAGGCGAGAAAAGACTGCCATTCGAAATCATCGCCCTGGGCGCAGCCGGGGTAGTTCTTCCAGACATAGCCGCAGAACGGCGTGTGCTTGTTGCCGCACAGGTCTTTTTCGGGTTCTCCGACGTTGCAGCCGGGCAGGCCCACGGGATTCCTCGCGGTGCCGAACCAGATGTCCACGATCAGGCTCTCGCGCCGGGCGCACTCAAGCAGGCGCCGAAGCCTCGCTCCGATCGCATCGTCCCATTCCCAGCGCCGCTGGGTTACGTTGAGGCGCGGCATCAGATCCCCCCAGTTCACACCGATCGCAAGGCAGTTCATGCCCGCGTCGCGCATCGCGCGCAAATCGCGCGCCATCTGCCGCTCGTCGAGCCGCTCCAGGAAGCAGTGATGATAGGCTGTCGGCTGGACATAGTAGGCGCCTCGCAGAAAGAGCGGCCTGCCGTCGCGCACCAGTTGCATCCCGCGCACCGCCACGCCGGCGCAAGCGCCGCTTCGGGCTAGAAGGACGATTGCGACTACAACAGCCGGGCGATATCGAAATCTCATCACTCGCCTCCCTGTGCGCGACAGCCAATTCGCCTGCGCGGCGCAACCTCCCTCCAGATGGTCATGTCGCGGGCTGCATGGCAGACCCCGAGCGCGTTGTGCTACAATACGCGCAGCCATGAACGAACTGCCTGCTGTTACATTGGGAGCGCATCGCATTTCGCGCCTGATCATCGGCGGGAACCCGATCAGCGGGAACTCGCACCAGGGCAAAGAGCGCGACCGCGAGATGATTGACTGGTTCACCGCCGAGCGGATCAAGCAGACGCTGCGCCGGTGCGAGGAAGTCGGGATCAACACGATCCAGGCGCGCGGCGATGCGCACATCATGCGCGTGCTGAACGAATACTGGACCGAGGGTGGGAAACTCCAGTGGATTGCGCAGACCGCCTCCGAGGTTGCGAACCTGGAGGGCAATGTGCGGCGCATTCTCGAATTTGGCCCGATTGCCATTTATCACCACGGCACGATGACCGACAACCTGTGGTCACAGGGGAAAGTTGACGAACTGCGCGACCGGATGATATTTCTGCGCGACAACGCGGCGGTGGCGGGGTTGGGAACGCACCTTCCCGAGGTTGTCGAATACTCCGAAGAACACGAATGGCCTGTTGATTTCTACATGACATCGGTCTATGCGATCAGCAGGAAGGAGAGGCCGCTCTTCTTCACGGTCGGGCGTCACGGCGGTTGGGAGCAGTATGTTGATGAGGACCGCGCGGCCATGTGCCGCGTGATCCGCCAGGTGCAAAAGCCCTGCCTGGCGTTCAAGATTCTGGGCGCGGGGCGCAAATGCGCGACCGGCGAAGATGTGCGCGCGGCCTTCGAGTTCGCGTTCAAGAACATCAAGCCCACCGACGCGGTCGTCGTCGGCATGTTCCCGAAACACACAGACCAGGTCGCCGAAAACGCCCAACTCGTCCGCGAAATCTGCTCCTGTCTCGGTCATCCCACCTGAGACCCCGCGCCAGGTTTACTTCGCTGAAGTGATGTGTTGGGCGAGGGATTTGCCGAGGGCGACCGCTTTCTTGATTGCTTCGCCCTTCGGGCGGCCCTGGCAGGTGACGCTGGGGGCGACCTTTTCCCAGCCCATGTGCTTGGCCAGTTCCTCGACGCTGCGAATGCCCCTGCCCCCGCCGCCGTGGGTGCAGAACGCGACGCAAGGCTTTCCCTTGATATTCGCGCCGCGCCACTGCGCAAGGGTTGCATCGTCGAAGAACATCTTCAGGCCGCCGGCCATGTATGTGAAATAGTCCGGCGTGCCGAGCGCCAGCCCGTCCGCCGCTTCGAGGCGCCGCATGTCAACGCGCCGCTCGTTGGTGTTCACCATCGAGACCTGGACTCCGCGCACTTGGCGGCACCCGCGCGCTACCAGTTCCGCCATACGCTTCGTGTTGCCGGCCTCCTGCGAATGGAAAACGATGAGTATCTTCTTCATGGTTACCCCTCTCTCGCGTTGCTGTCGCCCAGGTATTCGCCCTCGCGGGCACGATGACCTGCCGAAGGGAACGCACCGCCTCGCGCCGAAAGCCGAGCGTCAAGGAGAATTGGATGCCCGACTATCGCGTCAGCCTTTGGAACTACACACACTACGTAGCACAGGGAACGCTCGAGGAGGCGGTCGGCGAGATCGCGCAAGCCGGATTTGGCGTGGAACTCTGGCCTGGATGGCACGATACCCCCGATCTGTTTGACCCCTCCCAGCGCGATCGGCTGCGCGCGCTCCTGAAGGGGATGCGCTCCAGTTGGCACAGCGGCGGGGTGAAGGACTTCGAGGGGCACAAGCGCCAGATTGACTGCGCGGCCGATGTCGGCAGCGATGTGATAGTCGTTCACCCCGGCAACATGCGCCTGGGCGATGATGGCGTTGACATCGGGTTTGCGCGCGACATGGTTGCCTATGCGCGCGAGCGCGGAGTTACGCTGTGCCTCGAGAACGGCGACCTTTCCGTCATCAAGCGCGGGCTGGAAGTTGACGGCCTGAAGTTCTGCCTGGACACGGGCCACACTTACCAGGGCTCCGAAGGCTTCGGGATGCCTGCATACCTGGACTTGATGAAGCCCCGGCTCGCGCACCTGCACATCCAGGACACGCTCACGGAGGGCGATCACTACACTCCCGGCGTGGGCACGATACCGCGAGAACACTGGGAGTATATGCTGCGGACGCTGGAAGAGATCAAGTTCCACGGGGCGTGGGTCTTCGAGATTCGCCCTCTGCGCCCGCTGCGCGTGGCCGAACAGACGGTTGCGTTCTTCCGTTCCCTGGGATTGACGTAGGGGCACGGCATGCCGTGCCCCTACGAACCGAACCCTAGTCCACCAGGCGGCCTTCGCGGTGGGCGCGCAGGTATTCCATGCAGAACTCGTCGCGACCTGCCAGCGCTTCGGCAGCGCGCAGGGCGGCCATCAGGTCCTTGTCGAGCGGGTCGAGCACTGCGGCGCTGAGGCCCATGGCGACGCACATTGCAAGGAAAGTGCGGTTGAGAAGCCTTCGGCGGGGCAGGCCATAGGAAACATTGCTCAGGCCGCAGACGAGTCTCGCTTGAGGCAGGGCTTGAGAGATGGCGCGAACGGCCTCCAGCATTTCGCGCCCCTGCGTCGGCTCGGAGGCCACGCAGCGCACCAGCGGATCAATGTAGATGCGTTCCTGCGCAACCCCGTATTCGGAAGCGATGTGCACGATAGCCTGAGCGAATGCGAGCCGGTCGGCTGCGGTTTGCGGCATTGCTTTTTCGCTGATCGTGAGCCCGATCACATCGGCGTCGTGCTTCTTGACGAGAGGCAGGAGCGCTTCGGCGCGGCTGCGCTCCGCGCTGATCGAATTGACGATCGCGCGCCCCTCGTGCACCGCCAGACCCGCAGCGATGGCTTCCGCGCTCGGCGAATCAATGCACAGGCCCACGTTCACAGCCTTCTGCACCGTCCTCACCAGCCATTCCATGTGCGCCGGTTCATTGTCGAGCACCGCCGCTGCGTTGACGTCCAGGTAATGAGCGCCTGCTTGAACCTGCTCAGCGGCCTCTTTCTCGATGAATGCAGCATCGCGCGCGCGTATCGCCTCGGCAACCGCCTTGCGCGTGGAATTGATCCGCTCACCGATGATTGTCAGCACTACTCCTCCTCCGAAATCTTGAAATGGCTCGTGATCGCTCCCTCAGCCTCCACCCAGTTGTCGCGCAGGCTGATGGTTGCCTTGTTGCAGCGGAAGGACTCGCGCTCCGCGGTCTCCAGCCGGACGTTCCCGGTGATCACCAGGAGTTCGTCCGAGTCGGTATAGATGGCTTGGTCGGCCCACGCGCTCCTTTTCTCTTGCTCCGCCTTGACGTTCCCCTTCGCGACCACCCGCTTCTCGCGGTAGAAGTATTGGACCTCGTCCGCAGTGATGACCGTCTTTTCCTTCTCGTATTCCTCGAGGCGTTTCTCCCCTTCCTTGCGTGCTTCCTCGGGCTTGGCAGGTGGAGCCGATGTGGTGCTCGGGCCGGTTTGCTCCTTCTTTGGCGAGCGCACGACCTTCACGCCGCCGCGAAAGCCTGCGACCCTGGCCTTGAAATCAATGAAGAGGGATTCGCCCGACACCGTGTTCCGGGGGTCAACGAAAGTGGGGCTGCCGGTCGCCTCGCCCTGCTTAGTCTTCGTGTTGAAGGCGATTTTGTCGCAGCGCAGGGTGCCGTCCTCGTGCCGCAAGATCACGCCGCCGGACAGTTCGACCGAATTGGTCTTCTCGTCATAGCGATACCTTTCGGCGTGCTCCAGGATGATGTCGTGCACCTCGGGCGGTTGCTTTTCGGCGCTGCTCTGCTGGGCCGACTGTGCCGGGCAAAGGGCCCATAAGGCGCAGACGGCGGCCGCCATTTGCAGCAAGCGGCGCGACATCAGGATCTCCTCGCGGGCAGCGACAGCAGCCTGCCCAGTTCAGCAGCCGGGCCGCGCGAAAGGAATTCGCCCCCTTCATCCACGGCCAGCCTGCCGCGTATCTGGCCCGCCAGGCTCACTTGCCGCTCGCCGACGAGCACGACTAGCCTCTCGGCAGCCACGTAAGAATCGCGCGTTGCCAGGCGCACCCCAGGCCCGCACTCCAGCCGCTGCCCGTTGGCGTCGTAGGCAAGACGCGCGACCCGCATTGCGGCATTTCCAAGGCGCATCAGGGCAGGGGCGTCTCCCACTAGCCGCCGCTGGTTATCGAACCAGCGCAAGCGCCGGGTTTGCAGCCTGAGGCCGGTAGGGGTCTCGAGCACAACATTTCCCTCGATCACCATGTCGTTGCTGGGGCGATGCAGCAATAGCCGGTCGCATTTCAGAATGACCTGCGGCTTGCCGTCTCGCAGCAGGCTCGCGCGCCGGACGGGGCGCAGCACAACGCGCTCTCCGTCGCCGCTGATCTCGGCCACGTCGCCGTCCAGTTCCCACCCTCGCCCTCGCAGCGATATCTTTTCGAACTCCGCCTGGATTTTGGCTGCGGCAGGGCTTCGCACGGCCGGACGCTGCGCACGGGGCCCGAGAAGCAGGATCAGGGCAGCGGCGACGAATCCCACCGCCGCCAGTAGGGCCAGTTTGACGAGGACTCGACCACAGGGATCAGGTGCCCGCACCCATTGAGTCTCGCGAAAATACGATTGGGCCGTATAACCCAACGAAGCGCCTTGGAATCCCGCAAGGTTCATCTGTCGCCTGTCAACTGTATTCTGCGGACTTCAATAGGAACCCTGACCTCCCTTCTTGATGGCCGCCTCAAGCGCTTCCACCCGGCGTTGAAGGCTTCGCACCGAGGCGATTATTTCTGGCAGCCTGGCAGCAGCAGCCTGCGCGCGCATCACCTCGTGGTGTGGTCGCGCAGGAAAGCCGGATACTTGCGAGCCTGGAGGCACATCGCTGATGGCGGCGCCGTATCCCATGATCACGGAATCTTCTCCCACTGTTACGTGGTCGGATACTGCCGCCCTGGCTGCCAATATCACCCTGTCGCCCAGGGTCGCGCTGCCCGCCAGGCCGGCCTGGGCGACGATTATGCAGTCTCGGCCGATCTTGCAGTTGTGGGCGATCTGCACCAGGTTGTCAATCTTCGTCCCGCTGCCGACTATCGTCGTGCCGGTGGTCGCGCGGTCAATGCAGACGCCGGCCCCAATCTCGACATCGTCGCCGATCAGAACGCGACCGATCTGCGGGATCTTGTGATGTCGTCCGTCAACGCGCGTGAACCCGAAGCCGTCCGCGCCGATGACGGCCCCGGAGTGTATGATCGTCCTCGCCCCGATCTCGACGTTGCGAGCGACGGTTACGTTGGGATAGATCGTGGTCTCCGCTGCCACCGTTACATCGTCGCCGAGATAGACCATCGGGTAGATTACCGCCGCCTTGCCGATGCGCACCCTGTCGCCCAGGAAGCAAAGGGCACCGACGCTCGCGTCATCGGCTATCTCAACTTCGCGCCCGATGACGGCGGTTGGATGGACGCCCGGCTCGACGTGGATCTTGGGAGCAAAGAGAGCCAGCGCCCGCGCGAAAGCGAGCCGCGGGTTCGCGGCCCGCAAGAAGGGTATTGGAGGATCGGGAACGTCGGGAGGAATGATCACCGCCCCGGCGTTTCGCGCGCGCTCGAGCAGCCTGGCGCTTTCTGCGAAGGTCAGGTCGCCGGGCCCGGCATGCTCGATGCCCGCCACGCCGGTTATTTCAACCCGGCCGAACTGATCTGCAACCTCGGCCCCGATGATTGGTGCCAGGTTCTCCAGCGTTATGTTCATGGCACTAGGTACCCCCTCAATTGGCGTTCGCCCAGTAATCGGTAAGCCAGCGCGCGACGCGGCGCGTGGCGTCAGGCAGCCGTCCGCGTTTGTCGCTGTCAAACTCCAGCCTCAGATTGTGGCGGCGCGCAAGGAGGACTGCCAGGGCAGCGGTCTCCTCTCTCAGCGCCCGAGTAAAGTCCTGCGCCGAAGACGAAACGACAGGCGGCGCGGAACCGGCCGGGATGCGCGCAGGCACAGCGGAGGAAGCAGGCACCGAGAGCGCAGGGGGCACGGTCGGCCTGGCTAGTGGCCGATCGCGCGCGGGGATCCTCACTACCGCGACGGCCTTCTTGGCCAGCGACGCGCGCAGGCCCGAGAGCGCCTCTTCGTCTTGCGCAGCGCGCTCGGACCGCGCTGCCTGCAACTCGTCCCCAAACCTGCGCTGCACCTGGGCCAATTCCTTCGCTTCTTCGTCCAGCAGAGATCGCTGCTCTGCGCGCAGCGGTTCGATGCGCTTCTGAATGGAGGCCTGCTCCCCGCCCGCGAGGGAGGGCGAGTCCAGTCTCGCTGATAACAGCGAGAGCGTGATCTGGATATCCCTCAAGCGCGCGGCGCGCTTTTCCAGGATTGCGCGGCGCGCAGCGAGCCGCTGCTCATCGAGCCGCACTGTCTCCGATGAGATGAACTGCACGGTCGCCCGGGCGAGTTCTCTGCGCCTGGCTTGCAGGCGGCGATCGAGGTTCCCGCGCCCGGCGCGTTCGTTGGCGGCTGCCTCGCTTTGGCCGGCTCCCGGAGGGACCTGTGGAGCAGCGGGAACAGGTTCCCAGACGCGTGGTGCCTTGGGAGGGGCAAGCGGCGCCGCGGCACCAGGCAGCGGGGCTCGGGTCAATGGCCTGGCAGGGGCAGTCTGCGCGTAAACTGGATATGCAGGATGCAGGCGCACGAGAACTTCCAGGTCGGCGAAGGCAGTCCGCCGGCTGGCGGGCTGCGGCGTGCGACATCCGATCAGGCAGACTGCGACCGCAAGCACGGCCCCCGAAGGCAAAAGCCTACTTGCGGTTGAGCCTTGCGAGCAACTTGCTCGTAATGTCCGCGCCACCGGATAGGACATCCTCCTTGCGCAAGACAACGGCGAGCCGGTCCTGCCGCGATATTTCCTCCAGCGCCTTGCGGATGCGATCCTCGAGCGGTTTCATGAGTTCGTCGTTCCTGGTCTGCACCTCTTGGCGCAGGGAAGCGTGCAACTCGTCCAGAAGCTTCTTGCGCGGCTCGGCGATCGCGCGCAGTTCGTCCAGGCGCTTCTGCTGCTCCGGCGTGGGGGAGGCGGCGGTCTGCAGGGCTGCCATCTCGTTCTCCCTGTCCCGCGAAGCCTTTTCCAGTTCCGCCAGTCGGCGCGTCTGTTCATCGGTGCGGGCGGGCACTGCGGACAGATCGTCGTGTTCCTTCTTTTCCGCGGCGGTAACCATGGACAGCGATGCCTCTTTCTGCAGCCGCGCCTCGCGCTCGTCCACGAACTGCTGCAGGGTCTTGAGCGCATCCTGGTAGTCTTTGAACCCCTCGCGCATTTTCGCCCAGTCAACCACGCCAACGTTGAGCGTCGGCTGCGCCGCCTCGGCAGCGACGACAGCGGGAGCAATCACAACGCAGATCAACGCGGCCAGCAGCATCGGTCTCATTCATCTCCTCCGTTCGTTTCGCATCGCGGCGCCTGTCAGCACCACCCTAGAACACATGCCCCACGCTGAAGTGGGTCTCGTTCCCGAATTCGCCTATGCCAAAGTCGAGCCGCAAGGGCCCGATGGGGGTTACCACGCGCAGCCCCACCCCGTAGCCGACGTGAAGGTTGAAACTCTTATCTCCGAACTGCTCGGCGAACGTGCCGCTCCAGGCGTCGCCAATATCAACGAACAGGACGCCCTTCATCTTGGACGCCACGGGGAAGCGGAACTCGGTGTTCAACAATGCCATCTTGCGCCCGGGGAAGCGGTCGCTGCGGTAACCACGCAGGCTTTCGCTGCCTCCCAACAGGAATTGTTCCAGGGGCGGCGGATCGCCGGTTGTGACGCCAAGCAGCAGGCGGCTCGCGATCACGTTCTTCTTGCCGGCCCGCCAGTAGCGGCGAAGGTCAGTGGAGTACTTCTGGAACTTCGAGCCGCCTCCGATAAGGCCCGCCACCTCCAGGGAAAGGCTGTTGTAAGCACCCCGTGTCGGGTCCATGATTATGTCGCGCGAGTCTTGCCGCAGACTGGCGCCCAGGCTTCTCACCTGAGCGGACTGCAGCACCACCACCTCGCTCGGAAGGGGGTTGTCCTCCCGCTTCCTGGCCGAGATGTCGTCGCTGCGTATGGTGAAAAAGGCACGGGTGATGTCCGAAAGCGGCCTGCTGACGGTGATGCTGCCGCCCGTGCGGCGCTCGTCGTACAGGTAAGTCTTATCCTCGAAGAAGGCCTCGCGCAGGATGAGTCTGTTGTACAGCGCAGTGTTCAGGCTGGTGTCGCTGGGAAAAGCATAGGGGTTATAGTAGCCCAGTTCCACGCTGTCCCCTCCGCCGAACTCGGTGCGGATGCTGATCCGCTGGGCCGAGCCGCGCAGGTTGGCCTCAGCATAGTCAATGAACCCCACTACTTTCTGCACCGAACTGTATCCTACGCCCAGGTTGACCATCCCGGTTTTTCTTTCTTGCACCTTGAAGTTCAGGATGATGTAACCGGGCTTGCTTCCCGCCTCGGGGTCAACGCTCGCATCCTGGAGCAGTTCGGTGTTCAGCAACCGCTCCAGGTCGCGGCGCAGGCGGCGCATGTTGACGATATCCCCCGGCTTGGTGCGTATGTTGCGCAGCACGATCCAGGTGTGCGTCTTGCTGTTGCCCTGAACCTTGATCGCCTCGACGATCCCTTCCACCAGGGGGATCTTCAGCGCGCCTGTCTTCGGATCGAAATAGAGGTCCATCACCTGGGCAAACGCATACCCCGCCGTTGAGTATTTCTTCTCGATCGCTTGCGCGTCTTCGATCACCTGGCGGCTGTTCATCACGTCGCCGGGCTTTGTCTTCATCACGGCGCGCAACTGATCGGCGGGAAAGACGGTATTCCCTTCGAACTCGATCGCCGGGATCACGGGGTTCTCGAACACCTGGAGAATCAAGCGCACTCCGCCCGCTTCGGGCTGCGTGGAGGCTTCCGCGCGGTAGAACCAACCCAAGGCCTTGATAGCGTCGGCGTCCTGCTGGGCCTGTGCGGCGTCGTAGGGCTGGCCGACGGTGCTCTTCACGGCAGCCAGAACCCGGGACTGGTCAATGTGCTGGTTGCCCCTGATCTCGACGGCGGCGATCTTCGGTGGGGCGGCCTCGGGCTGGGCTTGGGGGGCAGGGGCCGCCGCCGGGGCTGCTGCCGGGGTCGGCTCTGACGGCTGCGCGGCAGGCGCTGGTTGCTCGTCGGCGCAAACCCCGCATCGGGTCACAGACAGGGCTGCAACGAAGAACGCCACGGCGAAAAAGACAAACGGACGCCGCAACATCAAGTCACCTCCCGTGGATGCGATTGAACCGGCCCGCGGGTGTGCCAAGTCCGGATCAGGCCTCCGGCAGCAGATGGCGGGCAAGTTTTTGCCGCAGCGCAGTGCGCGCGCGGAACAGGCGGCTTTTCACGAGTTCTACGGTGGACTCTGTTACTTCTGCGATCTCCTGATAGGACAAGCCCTGCAGGTCGCGCAGCACGATCAGCGCCCTGCTCTCGACCGGAAGCGACAGGAGAGCGCCTTCGACCTCCCGCTGCAGCGCACGCTGTTCCAACAGGTCCTGCATGGAGGGTGCCGCAGCGTCCTCGGGGGCCGCATCCTCCTGCGGCTCCAATCGGGCTTTCGCAGACCTGCTGCGATAGTAGTTCTTGGCAAGGTTTACGGCGATCCGGTAAAGCCATGTGTAAGGTTGCGCATCTCCCCGAAATCTTGGCGCCGCGGCCAGGGCGCGCACGAAGGTCTCGCTGGTCAGGTCGGCAGCATCCTCGTAATCTCCTACCAAGCGCAGCAGCAGGTTGAAGATGCGGCGCTCATACTGCGCAAATAGTTCCTCAAATTCCTCGGGCGCAAACCCTGAGCCTGGGCCAGGCGACATGAGCACTTGCCCTACTGACCGCAGATTGCCCCCCGACCCAAACGCACCACATTCCTCCACACGTCCGCCGCCTGCCTGTCTTGCCCTGGAGCCAGCGCGAAGTCTATCATATTCCCGCATCGCCGACAAGGCACTCCTTCGGTTAGGACGCCCTCGGCCGCCAAAATGTTCAGCCGACAGCCGGAACATACGCGTCACTACTTCTCCCGCGAGCCCGGGCCTGCACAGCCCAGGCGCGTCTTCTCTGCCATCCTCAGGGGACGCGAGTTCCGCTTCGTCACTGCCTCCGGGGTGTTCTCAGCGAGGCGGCTGGACACTGGCACCCGGCTGCTGATCGAGAGCCTGCAGATAGGCGAGCGCGACGCCGTTCTCGACCTGGGATGCGGCTGGGGTCCGATCGGCATCGCAGCCGCCGCCCTGGCGCCCGAAGGGAGGGCCTGGCTCGTTGACCCCAACCCGCGCGCTGTGGAGATAGCGAAGCAGAATGCCGCCCTGAACGGGCTGACCAATGTCGAGGTGCTGCTTGGGGAAGGCACGGAGCCTATGCGGGGCATGCTGTTCGATGTAATTGCGACCAACCCACCCATCAGGGCCGGAAAGTCGGTGGTCTTCAGGCTGATCGAGCAGGCTGCTGCCTGCACGAAGCCCGGCGGCTTTTTTTACCTGGTGGCGCGCACGAAACAAGGAGCAAAGACGATTGCGCAGAAGATAGGACAGGTTTTCGGCAACGTGAAAGAAGTGCGCAAGGGCGGCGGCTACCGGGTTTTCGCGGCCCAGGCGTTGCGGAAGGAAGAGGAACGCGCAATTGACTGAACTGTGCGAACGAGCGGTTGACCTGGCGATACGAGCCGGGGCCAGTTATGCAGATGCACGCATCGTCGAACGGGCGACAGAATCTCTTCAAGTGAAAAACGGCAAGGTCGAGGTCCTGCAGAGCGAGAACGACCTGGGCCTTGGCGTCCGGGTGCTCGTCGAAGGCGCGTGGGGGTTCGCAGCCAGCGCCGACCTGGGCGACGCGGATGTCCAGAAGATTGCCGAGGAGGCGGTCCGCCTGGCGCAAGCCAGCGCGCTGACCAGCCCTCAGCCCGCCGTGCTGAGCGAGGTCGAGCCGGCCCGGGCGACCTGGAAGAGCGAGTGGCGCACCGATCCTTTCGAGGTCCCGATGCAAGAGAAGATCAGCCTGCTGCTTGAGGCAGATCGCCGGGGCAGGCAGCGCGAAGAGGTCAAGGTCTGCGAATCCGCCCTGACCTTCGTCCGCGAGCGAAAGTACTTCGCCAGCAGCGAGGGCAGCCGCATCGAGCAGGAACGCGTCGAGTCGGGCGGGGGCGTCAAGGCCACCGCGATCGGAAACGGTGAGATGCAGGAGCGCTCATATCCCAGCGCCCTGGATGGCTTTCACGCCGCTGGGGGATGGGAGGTAATCGAGGGCCTTGACCTGCTGGCAGGCGCGGAGAAGATTGGCAACGAGGCCGCCGATCTGCTGACCGCGCCTGTCTGCCCGAGCGGGACATTCCCCGTCATCATCGGGGGCAGCCAGATGGCTCTCCAGATTCACGAGTCCTGCGGCCACCCAATCGAACTGGACAGGGTTTTCGGCAGCGAGGCAAGTTACGCCGGAACCAGTTTTCTCACGACGGAGAAAATCGGCCAGTTCCGCTATGGCTCGCCCCTGGTGAACATCGTTGCGGACTCAACGGTGCCGGGGGGCCTGGGAACATTTGCCTATGACGATGAGGGCGTTCCGTCATGCAAGACCGACATCGTGCGCGAGGGAGTCTTCTGCGGTTACCTGATGTCGCGAGAGACCGCTGCCCGCCTGGGCTTGCGCAGCAACGGCGCGATGCGCGCCGACGGCTGGAACCGCATTCCCCTGGTCCGCATGACCAACATCAACCTCGAGCCGGGGACATGGACGTTGGACGAAATGATAAGCGAGATAAAGCACGGGTTCATGTTGGAGAACACCCGTTCCTGGAGCATTGACGACGTGCGCCTGAACTTCCAGTTCACAACCGAGATCGGTTGGGAAATCAGGGATGGGAGCATCGTCGGCATGGTGCGAAACCCGACGTACCACGGCGTTACCCCCCAGTTCTGGGCCGCTTGCGATGCGATAGCCAGCAAGGAATTCTGGAAACTGTGGGGCGTGGTCAACTGCGGCAAGGGCGAGCCGGTGCAATCAATGCGCGTGGGGCATGGGGCAGCGCCGGCGCGTTTCTCCGCTGTCAGGCTGGGCGCGGAGTAGTAGGAAATGACAGCAGACAGCGCGATAATGCAAGTCATCGAGTCGGCGCTGACAGACTCCGGCGCCGAACAGGCGGAGGTCGCGGCCATCAGCGAGCGCACTCGCTTGACTCGCTTCGCCAGTTCGGCCATCCACCAGAACCTCTCCGAGAAGAAGCACCGCGTCACCGTCCGCGCGGTCGTGGGCAAGAGGGTCGGCTGCGCAACCACCAATCGCCTGACGGCCGACAGCATTCGCAGCACAGCCCAGAAGGCCGCGCAATTGGCTCGCCTGGCAGAGGAGAACCCTGACTTCGTCAGCCTGCCATCCCCCGTTCCTATCCCCGCGGCCCGGACTCACTTCGATCTCACTGCTCGCTGCCGCCCCGAGGACCGTGCCCAGGCAGTAAAGACGATAGCCGCCATAGCCGCTCAGGCAGGATGCACGGCAAGCGGCTCATTTCTGGTTACCGAGTTCGAAGTGGCTGTGGCCAATAGCCTCGGCGTGCGCGCGCACCAGTCTCTCACTGAGTCTGCGCTCACTGTGATCGCCAGCGAATCGGGGCCGGGGCTTTCAGGTTACGAAACAGCAACAGGCTACGCCCACTGGGCGGGGCGGGACCTTTCGGCCCTCGATGTCGAGACGATTGCGCGACACGCGGTGGAAAAATGCGTCGCGGGCCGCAAGCCGATTGCTGTACAACCCGGCGACTATACGGCAATCCTGGAGCCCCCCGCAGTGGCCGCGCTGCTGATGTTTCTCGGATGGATCGGTTTCGGCGCCACTGCCGTCCAGGAGGGCCGCTCATTCCTCTGCGGCCGCATGGGGGAGCGCGTGATGCACGACAGCATTTCCATCTGGGACGACGGGCTCGACGCGCGCGGCCTGGTCATGCCTTTCGACTTCGAGGGAGTGGCCAAGCAGCGCGTTGACCTGATCGAGCGGGGGGTGGCGAAGGGGATCGTTTACGATTCCTACACTGCCTACAAGGAAGGCAAGGAATCCACGGGCCACGCTTTCCCGGCTCCCAATCCCTACGGCCCGGGGCCGAGCAATCTGGTCATGGCCACCGGCAGCCGCTCGGTGCAGGAAATCATAGGCACCACCGAGCGCGGATTGCTCGTTACCCGCTTCCACTATGTCAACGTGGTGCACCCGAAGCACACGATCCTGACGGGCATGACGCGCGACGGCACTTTCCTGGTCGAGGGCGGGAGAATAGCCCGCGCCGTCAAAAACCTTCGCTTCACCCAGAACGTGGTCGAGGCGCTGGGTGAAGTCGAGGCAGTGGGCAGCGACGCCGCTCTTCACCAGGCCGAAGGCTGCTACTGCCCGGCCCTCAAACTCCCCCGCTTTGCATTCACCAGCGCGGCCTGACGCGCCGGCCGCTATTGACTGCGACGGCTTGCCGCCCGTTCGGGCGACCCTGACGGGTCACCCTCCCTTCAGGACCCCGAGAAGAGGGGCCTTCAGGGTCCCTCTTCGAGGGGCAGGGTGGCCCGAAGGGCCGCCGCTCCTCGTAGGGGAGCCCTTCCACGGGCTCCTCTCCTGTAGGGCGGGGGTTCCATCCCCCGCCGCCCGACGGTAGGGGCGGTTCGCGACCTGTCCTGAGCGGAGCCGAAGGAACCGCCCCTAGAGAGCAAACGGGAACCTGTAGGGCGGCCATGCCCATGGCCGCCCCCTCCTCCGCCGGCTGTGTTCCTGTGGGAGCCCCCCGCGCGCCGGTTCTGCAGGAATGGACCGTGGGCTCGGCGAATAGCCGAACCGACGAGGGAGGAGAGAGGCATGAAGAGGGGATTGTCGGTTGCGGCTGCTGGGGGGCTCGCGGCGGTGCTCGCCGCGCCGCTTTTCGCCCAGGCGCAGGCCCCCAAGATCAGGCTGGTTACCTCGAAGGTTTCCCTTGGAAGGGAGCATCGTGGGATAGTCTACGATAGCGTGGCTGTCAGCCCCGACAGCACGCGAATGACTTACGGGGCCGTGCGGGGCGACAAGTGGCTTGTCGTCGTGGACGGAGCGGAGGGGAAGGAATACGACACCTTCCTGCGCGGCAGCAGGCTTGTCTTCGACAGCCCAACAGCGCTGCATGGCCTGGCACAGCGCGCCAGCGAGTTTTTCCGCGTCGAGGTCGCAATCATCGAGGAGTGAGCCCGTCGTTCCCGCAGCGCCGCCACCCCGGCGGCCGCCCCACACACCCCAACCGGCGCGGCCTAACTCCCACATCCCCCCTGTAGCCGCAGGCTTCAGCCTGCGCATTGCTCAGCCTCAGACTATCCGCCATGAGAGAAACAGGGACGGTTATCCGTTTTCCCTCGAAGAACACGCCCTGCAGGTAGCACCCTACGACCCACCCGCCATCTCAAGAATAGGAAACTCTGCCCGGCTTACCGCGGTCCTCTCAAGCATCGAACAGCCCTTCTGACGGCAAAGCCGCCGCCTAGGCCAGCAAGACCGCCTAGAATTCCACCAACGAGGAAACCATACAAGGCTCCGATTCCAGTGATCCCTGCACGAACACCAAGCTTCTCCAGGCCGATTCCAACACCGAACGAACCGGCCAGTGCTCCGTATGAAGCGAGCAGGGGAACAAGGAATGCGAAAGGCGCCAGAAACCGCCAACGCCTCACGCAACACAAGACAATGGCAGCCACGAAGCCAGCCATGGGCACGAAGAACATGAAAAACCCCATAATCGGAAGCAGCATAAGCGCCCGTCCTCACGAGGGCATAGCGAGGAAGCCATGAGTCTCCCTCAGATCACGATGCAGCGCGCGACCAGATGGATTACCTCCCTTGGTTTCCCCACGCCCAGCAATCTCAATGCAGGCCACCTGTCCAAGGGGGTGTCCTTCATGGCTGATTCTTTGACGGCCGGTTCGCCTGCCTTGTATGAGGTATATCAGCACCCTCGCGGCCCCACGGAATGTCGTCGCCACCGATCTCCAGCTTCCCGAGCAACCGTCGCACCGGGAGGACCGCCGTGCCCTCCATCTTCTTGTCGAAATTGGGCACCATCTGGCCGGCATAGTCCACCACGCCCATCATCCCATCAAGACTGATGTACCGATCTTTAGGATCGTAGCTCCACGCTCCCTTGGCAACTACCACCTTCCCAGTTGACCTCACCTTGACCTCTTGGATGAAGTGCCTATCCCCCTTGATGGTCAACATATCCGTCGCGAACCCGTAATCAGCCACATAGATTCCGGGCAGCTCGGACCCTCCCACAGGCTTTGCGTACCCTACGAGGACGGATGCAAGACAGAAGCAAGCCACGACAGCAGGGATAGTGAAAGGCACCAATACCGAGAACCAAAATCCAAGCCGATACGTGGTTTGTCGGTACCTGCGCACATTGCCCGGCTGGACGATACGCTCCAGCAGAGGGCCAAGGCAATAGAAAACGTTATCTATCGCCATCAGTACCAGGTATCCGACAGCTACCGGGAGCACCATTTCTGCCCAGAGAGTAACTGTGGGGTGGGGACCCGCAAAAATGGAACTGCCCCAAGAGACGACCATGACGTAGCAAGCGAACGCCAATGGCCCGGCAACTATCAGTCCAATATTGTAACGGAGCCGACGACGGCCCCACCATTCCCTTGGGGAGACCTGCACTGCCCTCGTGTCGTTCGCAGCCATCAAGGGCTTCCTCCTATCCGATCACCATGTAGCCCACAGCTACGAACTGATCCGGACTAAGTGGGGCACTGACTAGGGGGACTAAGTAGGGACAATCACCCATTTTTTCCGCCACCCAAGGCCGGGCCCTCAAACTCCCCCGGTTCGCATTCACCAGCGCGGCCTAGTGCCGTTCCAACTAGTTACTCCGAAGGTAGTGCACATATCATCGGTAGCCGCCCCGACACCATTGGGGCGCCGCCCGCCGGCTGGCGAGCTGCGGCTACCGGCATTATTCGCCGGATCAAGTTGGAACGGCACTAGGGCAGGAAAGTCGGCGCAAGCAGCGCGCGTTGGGTTTTCAACTGGTTGACCCACAAGTCGCCGTAGCCCTTGCCCACCACCGCTTCGGCCAGTTGGCGTTTCGTCTGGATCTCGTCCACCTGCCAGACTTCCTCCGTCTCGCCCTGGGAATTCGTCTCCTGATGTGCCACGAGAAACATGGTGAAGGTTACGTTCTTGGGCGGCTTATACGGCGCAGCGAACTGAGCCGATACAGTAACATAGGCCTTCTTGCCCACGATCGAGACCCTGGCGGGCGAGGTGCTGTAGGATATCATGTACCACTGCTGCATGGGCGATGCCGGGATCACGTTTCCCCCGGCAGCAATGAGCGTGGTGGACTCGGCATCCCAGTGGGCGCGCTGGTTGCCGGAATCGCGCTGGACCTCTGCGTCCAGATACTCCTGCACGACCTTGAAGGCCGCCTGCCTGTGGAAATACGTGCATCCCAACAGCAGGCCGCCCAGGCCGACTATCACGGCTCCCTTCAAAGCCGCTCTCAAGCGCATCATTCCCCCGCCCCTCGCCCGGTTATCATACCACACATCTCGGCAAAATGCAACCCCCTGCAAAGCCCGTCTACGCCGCCCTCCAGCCGCCGGGCTCCGGGTAACAGAAACCCGACCTTTCGATGCAGAGTCTTGGGCAGGATTTGGGTGGCACAGGCGAGAAGTGCCTCTGGCCCCAATGAATGGGGGCCAACGGCATCCCGCAGGGGCCTGTGCCATCATTTTTACGAGGAGCGGAATGAATGTAAGCATTATCTCGACCTTCCTGGGGCCGGAGCACGCGGGGCTCCCGAAACTGGCAAAGATAGGATTCCGGCTCGTGGAAATCGAGCGCGGCGCGGCGGCCAGCGCGGACGTGCGGGTGCTCAAGGGACTGCTCGACAGAAACGAGGTCGCAGTCTCCTGCCTGATGGGCGCTGACCACGGCATTGCGGAAAAGGATGCGACGACGAGGAAAGACCGGATCGAGAAGTTGAAGGGGAGTATCAAGCGGGCGGTGGAGTTGGGGGCCAAGGTAGTCGAGACTGTCCCGATGTGGCACGGGCCGGCAGAGGAAAAGCGGGCGGCTCTCGAGCATGCGGTCGAATCGTATAAGGTGGCAGGCAAGTTCGCGGCCAATCACGGCGTGGTGCTGGCGATCGAGCCGGTGAACAGGGCGGAGACGAAACTGGTTCACACGCTGGCGCAGGCGGTGGACATGGCAAAGGCGGTTGACCTGCCCAGCGTCCGCGTTATGGGCGACACGCATCACATGCACATGGTCGAGGCCGACCTGGGGCGCGCAATCCGGCAGGCGGGCGAATGGCTCGTGCACATGCACTTCTCGGACAATGACCGGCTGCCGCCGGGGCTGGGGCACATGGACCTCAAGGGCGTCGTCTTGGCGCTGCACGAGGTGGGCTACCAGGGAGCCCTGAGCCTGGCGGAGGTCAGGGCCGTTGGGGACAGCGAGGCCTGCGCGAGGCACTGCCTCGATTACACGAAAGCGCTGATCTCTGCCTGTCAGTTGCAGGACAAGCCGAGCCGCTGATGCCGGCCAGAACAAGCGCACGCGCATCGCTTGCAGGTTGCGGGAAAAGCACGGTTGTGGTAGTATATCGGGGCCGGTGGGTGTTCTGCCCGATGGCCCCGATGTGATTCTGTGCTGCGACTGCCGTGCTGCGGGTGGCCGCTGCGAGAGAGGGGCATGACGAAGTATATCCTTGTTACGGGCGGCGTTGTTTCTTCCGTTGGAAAAGGCATCACCACCGCCAGTTTGGGGCGGCTGCTGCGCGACCGGCGTCTCAAAGTAACCCCCCAGAAGATTGACCCCTACCTGAACGTTGACGCGGGGACGATGAATCCGCACCAGCACGGCGAGGTCTTCGTAACCGACGACGGCGCGGAGACCGACCTCGACCTGGGGCACTACGAGCGGTTCGTTGATATCGCCCTGACGCGCAAGGCGAACGTAACGACGGGGCAGATCTACGGGAGCGTGATCGCAAAGGAACGCCGGGGCGACTACCTCGGAAAAACCGTGCAGGTGATCCCGCACATTACTAACGAGATCAAGCAGGCGATAGTGGAGCCCGCGCGCGAGGCGGAGGCCGATATCGCGATAGTCGAGATCGGCGGCACCGTCGGCGACATCGAGGGCCTGCCCTTCCTCGAAGCCATAAGGCAGATGAAGGGGGATGTCGGCGCGGAGAACGTGGTCTATATTCACGTTACGCTGATCGCGCACCTGGCCGCATCGGGCGAGAGCAAGACCAAGCCGACCCAGCACAGCGTGCGAGAACTGCGGAACATCGGCATCCAGCCCGACATCCTGATGTGCCGCACTTCGCATCCGCTGTCGGCGGAGATGAGGGACAAGATAAGTCTGTTCTGCGACGTGCCCCTCGAGGCGGTGATCGAGGGCCCGGACGTGGATTGCGTCTATGAGTTACCCCTCGTCTATGAGGAGCAAGGGCTTGCTAGACTGGTTACCGAGCACCTGGGCCTCTTTGAACTGCCGGCGGATCACAGGGAATGGCAGGCGGTGGTCAAGCGAGCGCGCGAGCCTGCGGGCGAAGTGAGAGTGGCCTTGGTGGGCAAGTATATGGCCGTGCAGGACGCATATATCAGCGTCGTCGAGGCCATGAAGCACGGCGGGTTCGCGCACGGCGTGCGCACCGTGATCAAGCGCGTGAACGCCGAGGACATTGAACGCGACGGCGTTCAGGCGTGGCTGTCCGATGTTGACGGCATCCTGGTTCCGGGCGGCTTCGGGGAGAGGGGAATCCAGGGCAAGATTGACGCGATAGAATACGCGAGAAAGAGCGAGATCCCATTCCTTGGCCTGTGCCTTGGGATGCAGTGCGCTGTGGTTGAATACGCGCGCAGCGTTTGCGGCCTGGCAGGGGCGCACAGCATGGAGTTCGATCCGAACTCACCCTACCCCGTCCTGGACAAGATGGAGGCGCAGAAGCGCGCGATCGGCATGGGCGGCACGATGCGGCTGGGCGCGATGGAGATGCGGCTGAAGCCCGGGTCGCTTGCCGCGCAGGTTTATGGCAGCGAGACTGCCTGGGAAAGACACCGGCACCGCTACGAGGTGAACAACGCCTACCGCGATGCGCTTGAAAAAGCCGGCCTGGTCTTCAGCGGCACGACGACCGACGGTACTCTGGTCGAGATGATCGAACTGCCGGATCACCCGTTCTTCATCGCCACCCAGGCGCACCCTGAGTTCAAATCGCGCCCCAACCGCGCCCACCCGCTGTTCCGCGAGTGGATCAGGGCATCGCTCGAACATGCCCAGGGGCACACATCCTCGAGGCCCGCCGCCGGTTCTTGTGCTGCGTGAATCGTGTGGGCGCACGGGTGTCGTCCGCGACCGGGAGGTTGAGGCATTGCACTGGCTGTGGCGGGCTGCGCTGGATTTGATGTTTCCCCCGCGGTGCCTCGTTTGCCGCGAGTTCGGGCCGCAGGTTCTCTGCGATGCCTGCGCAAGACAGATCCGGCTCATAGAAAACCCGAAGTGCCTCCAGTGCGGGCTCCCGTTCGATCCTGAGGCCAAGGCGGGAGAGATATGCGCCGACTGCCGCACGGAAAAACAGCCCTTCACCACCGCGCGAGCATATGGCTATTACGAAGGCGTCTTGCGCGAGGCAATCTGCCGGCTCAAGTATGATTGCAGGCGCGCGCTCGGCCCCCCGCTCGGCCGCGCGCTGACGGCTTGCTTTGCAGATCAGGCGACTGACGGTTCCGGCCTTCCCCGCGAAATTGATGCGATCTGCCCTGTGCCGCTGCATCCATCCCGCCTGCGAGAACGAGGGTTCAACCAGTCGGAGGTAATCGGCAGGCATCTCGGACAGGCGCTGGGCCTCCCGATTGAACCGGTGCTTGTGCGCACGCGCATGACGGTGCCCCAGGTGGGCCTGCCTCACAGAAAGCGCGAAGACAACGTGAAGGGAGCATTTGCGGTGAGCCTGCACGCTGATGTGAAAGCCAGGCGGATCCTGCTCGTTGACGATGTCTGGACGACGGGCTCGACGCTGCGCGAGTGCGCCCGCGTGCTGCGCCGATCCGGGGCGGGCGCGGTCTTCGTCCTGGTGGTCGCCCGCGCCGTCGCGCGCCCGATTGACGAGGCGTGAACAGCGACGGCGTCAGCGGGCCTTTGCCCCCGCCAGGTATTTGTGCCTCCACGCTCGCGCAAGCGGCCGGTATAGTGCGATGGTGTCGAAGTTCTCGAAACTCGGCATGTGAATGAGGATCTCCTCCCAGTGAGCCAGACCTTCAGCGGCGTCGCCGAACCGGACTAGCGCCATGAAATGCGAAAAGTCATAGGCCAGTTGACGGCTGTCGCGCCAGTATAGCCACCAGCGCTGCTGCTTTATCACCTCGAAGACGTGATACGGATCTCCCTGCGGCAGCGACCAAAGCGGACACCACGAGAACCACGTGAACATCGTGTAATCCCACGCTATCGTCGGCTCGACATACATGCCATGCCCGAGATACTGGGACAGGATTCCGCCGCGCCCGTATTCCTCGCGCCATTTGTAGAGGTCCATCGCTGTGAAGGCCCAGCAGGCCCGCGCGCGGAACCCGGCAGCGGCCCCCTTCTCGCGCGCCAGCGTCGCCAGATGATAAAGAGAGGCATAGGCCAGATAGCCTCCCACGGTTGATTCGGTGAGCACGTGTATGTACTCCGGCCCGGCGTGCGCCCAGGCAGAGCCGGTGATGTCGTAGGCTTTCCCTATTGTTGCAGCGAGCGATGCGACCTTGGGCCAGACCTGCTTCGCGTATCCCTGGTCAACGAGTTGGGCGTATGCCGCCGTCGGATAGAGAATAGTTGACGAGATTTCCGGATAATCAACAACCGCCGAGGGCATCACCGGCTCGGGGAAAACGAAGACGCCGGTGCGTTCATCGTATTTCAACCGCCCCCACCAGTAGTCCAGCGTCTTGCGCACCGCGCTGATGATCTGGCCGCGCACAGGCTCGTCAACCAATGGCGACAACTGTATCAAGACCCCGGCGGTCTGCCCGTCGTAGAACGGCCTCCCCAGCGAGAAGGTGAACTGGCCGTCATCTTTCTGGCAACCAATAATCGCTCTCACGTCCGCCTCGACGGCACGCTTTTCTTCCGCAGGCAGCGGCGGGAAGTCCACCGTGAGGCGCTCGAGATTAGGCGGAATAGGCAAGGCAACCCGCACGCGTTTCGCACGGATAAACGCGACCGGCCCCAGAGAGCCTTCCCGCCTGGGCGCATCCGGATAGCGCGCCGAGAAAGGCGGCACAACGGGGATGAAAGGACGTTCCCTTCCGTCCTTCCAGTAGAAATCCACGTAGTCTGATTCTCCTGCGGAGCCAGTATCCCACGCGAGTTCGGCGCGAGGTTGAGCCAATCTTGACAGGATAGCGAGCAGGGAGTCAGCCGGATGAGCATCCAGCGCGCAAACGTAGAGGTCGGGAAGCGTCCCGCGGCTCCCCGGCTTGGCTGCGCTGGAGGCGAACTCGAAACTCACTCCTGCAGGCCCGATCCTTACTTGGCGCGGCCGCGCCCCAGGCAACAGCGCCAGCGTGTAAGGCTGTCCCTCCTGCCAGGCAAGGAGAAACCCGTCGCCGCCAGGGATGCGAAGGCGGCCGCCTCTGTCGGACGATAAGACCTGGCGACCGGTCGGCCCCCACCACTCCCAGTGGATTGGAACCTTGCGCCCGGCCCAATGGCCGCCCGTCAGCAGCCATTCCACCTTGAGGGGCCTGTCTTTCGCCTGGAATTCAGCGCTGAAGCGAGCCAGGGGGCGCCCGATGGCATCCTCGCACGTTACGCGAACCTGCCCGAAGTCGTCCGAGTAATGCTTGGCATATCTGCCCAGCGTCGGTGCGGCAAGGATCGTTTGCGTGCCGTCGCGCGGTTCCCTGAGGAGCGTGTAGGCCGGGGTTTGTCCGTTGATGAGAACGGTGAAGAACCCCGCAAATGTTGGCGCTCCCCATCTTTCGCTCGTCCGCTGCCGCGCCAGGTATTGGAGTTCGAACCCGCGCTCCACGACGACGTTGTGGTCGAGATTGCACAGGCTTCCTTCGCCAGTGAGCGACGGCTGAGCGAACCGGCCGAGAGCGACTGCCGCGCCGGCAGCGCTCCCCACGCCCAGTGTCCCCGAGAGCAGCGATGCCGCAACCACTGCAACCAGAATGCTGCGACTCATGCCCACCACCTCCACTCCAGCGCACCCGTGTCCTGTAGGGGCGGGTTTCAAACCCGCCCCTGCCGCTGCGCCTCCGTTGCTGTCACCCTGAGCCCGCCAGCCGGCGGGCGAAGGGTCCCATTCCCGGACAGTGGCCAGGCGCGTCCAGCATGAGATTCTTCGCTTCGCTCAGAATGACTTTTTGCCGAGTGTGCGGCCCAAACTCGGCCCTACGTTCTGAAGTCCCGGATGGTCTCGGCGAAGGCAAGGTAGTTTTCCTGCGGTATGTAGTCGAGCGGGCTGGTGTTGCAGGCGGCTACATACCTGCCCCCAGGAGCGCCGACCCGAAGCATCGCGCGCGTCATCTCGCGCACTTGCGAGACGTCCGCGTGTGTCAGCGCAACGACATCCATGTTGCCGATCAGGGTGATCCGCTCGCCGAAGCGCCGCTTCATCTCGCCCAGGTCGTTCGCCTGCGCCTCGACGCCGTGCACTCCCGTAAAGCCAAGTTCGATCAACATGGGGATCAGGTCGTCCAGTTTTCCGTCGGAGTGCAGCACATACGGAATTCCTGCCTCCTTCAGAAGCGAGACCGTCTTGGCAGTCCGGTCAAAGACCAGTTCGCGGAATATGTCGGGACGCACCATCAGCCCCGTCTTGAACGCGCAGTCCCCGTCAAACAGGACGAAGTCAATGCCGGAGAGGATGGCAACTTCCTTGATCGCGCGCCGGGTTCGCTGCTCGACCCATTCGAAGGCATCGTGAATGCGCGCGCGGTCATCATAGACTGCGAGCGCCAGGTTCTGAAATCCGACAGCGGTCGTTATCGTGTGGAAGCACCACGGCACATAGAGCACCGCGGCGATGCCGCGTGCGTGGGCCGCCTGCGCGCCTGCTCTGGCGCGCGCGAGCGCAGGGCCCCGGTCGGGCAAAGGCCGATCTTCGAGGCCGTCCAGGGCACTCAGTCCCCTGGGCACATAGTGCTGCGTTCCGTCGGAGGCAACCTCCAACGCGCCTCCGGGAGAGGCGATATCAACGCCGCCGACGTGGATGGCATCCCATCCCAAGGCCTCCGCCAGGTCGCACTGATCCTCGGCTGTCTGGGACGGGCGACCAAGCAGGCGCTCGGCGAGCGCCGGCATCCCATACCATACCTCCCAGAACGGCACCCGCCCCACCTGCCGTCCCGCGAACGTCTCGAGTATTGCCAGAGACATCAGGCCTTCGCTACTTGAGCAGCACGCAGCCTGCGCCGAGGATTTGGCTCGGCTTTCCGCCCGCGATGGTCAACTCGATGACAGTATCGAGCGGGTTGGGAGCCTTCTTCGGCAGGCCGTGAAGAACCAGGCGGTCTTTCTTCTGCGTGAACCTCACCGCTCGGCCGCCGTAGAGCCGCGCCTTCACGACCTTGTTCTGAAGTCCTCCGATAGCCAGTTCCTCTCCCGGCCAGCGGTTGCAGTGAAAGTAGAGGTTCTTCCCCTTGCATGTGAAGGCCCCGGTTACCAGCCACTCCTGCCGCATCGGGTCGGTCGCGTCATAGACAGTCGGCCCGTATTTCTTCATCCATGCGCCCACCTGCCGCAGCACCCTGGCGTTCGCCGGCGGCACCGCCCCACTGGGCGCAGGCCCGATGTTCAACAAGAGGTTACCCCCGCCCGCGGCGACCTGCCGCAGCATGTTCACCACTTCCCAGGCGTCCTTCCACCGGGTATCAATCGGCGTGTATCCCCAACTGGTGTTGAACGTCATGCACGCTTCCCACATGCGGCCGCCCTTTTCCGGGACTATGTGCTGTTCCGGCGTGCCGAAGTCGCCGGGCAGTTGGTTCCGGTTATTCATGATGATGTCCGGCTGGAGTTTCAGCACCATGGCATTCATCTTCTCCGATTCCCACCCTTCGGCATTCAGCGGCCAACTCACGTCATACCACATGATGTCAATCTTGCCGTAGTTGGTGAGCAGTTCGCGGATCTGGCCGTGAATATAGTCAACGAACCGGCGGCGGGCCTTCTCATCCTTCTTGCAGCGCGCTCCGTCGGGATGGTGCCAGTCCATCAGCGAGTGGTAAAACCCGACGCGCAGCCCTTCGGCGCGCGCGGCCTGGACGAACTCGGCAACAAGGTCGCGCTTCGGGCCGCGCTTCGCGGCGCAGTAATCGGTCAGTTTGGAATCGAACAGGCAAAAGCCTTCGTGGTGCTTCGTGGTCATCATCATGTAGCGCATTCCGGCCTCGCGCGCCAGGCGAGCCCAAGTGCGCGCGGGCCACGGCCCCGGCTTCCAGGTGTCGGCCAGTTTCTCGTAATCCTTAACCGGTATCCGCTCGCGGTTCATCACCCACTCGTGCCTGCCCAGTTGCGCGTAAAGCCCCCAGTGAATGAACATCCCGAACCGCGCCTCCCGAAACCACTTCAACCTCCGCTGCTGATCCTTCTCCGCCGCCGTCAGTTGCTCTGGCATTCTCGCTCCTTTCGAAGTCAGATTGTGATTAGGGCCAGAGACAGATGGTTCGCCGCCAGCCAATGGAGTTCCTAGTTTCCCGCCGGCTGCGCGTCAAGTATTGACAGGGGCCGCCTTGCGGCCTAGCATAGCGAGCGCAGGGTCGCCGAACCTTCCACCAAATCCGCGACACAGTCTGATGCTGTGGAGGTGAAACCGATGCGCCGCAAGGCGCTGGCGATCGTCAATGTGGCGCCCAACCGCGTCGAACTCCAGGAGGTCGGGATTCCCGATCCCGGGCCCGATGACGTCGTGGTCGCCACCCGGCATTCGATGATCTCGAACGGCACCGAGCGCTCGGTGCTCGCGGGCGAGCGCAAGTATGGGCGGGCGGCGGGCGACCCCGATGCCCCGCCGTTCCCGCAGGTCGGCGGCTATCAGAAGGTCGGCGTGGTCGAGGCCGCGGGCCGGAACGTGCGCGACATCGCCGCGGGCGACTGGGTCTTCGCGGCGCTGGGACGTGTCGCCTTGCGCGAATTCCCGATGGCCGGGCATGTCGCCGTGAGCGTAACCGACCAGAGCCAGGTGCTGAAGTTGCCCGCGGGCCTTGACCCGGCGGCCGCAAGCGGCTTGGTTCTGACCCAGGTCGGCTACAATCACGGGAGCCGCCCGCCGGTGGTGCCCGGCGTGCGCGCCGTGGTCGTGGGCGACGGGCTGGTGGGCCTCTGGTCCGCCGAGACTCTACAGCACCGGGGGGCGGCGGTTATGCTGATCGGCCGCCACGATGAGCGCCTGCGCACCTTCCATCCGCATGGCGAGAGTCGCACTATCAACGCCCGTGAGGCCGACGCTGCGGCTGCCGTCGAGGAGTTCTCACCGGGCGGCGCGCCCATCGTGATTGACACGCTCACCACCACTGATGCGCTTCATGCGTCCCTGCGCTTTCTCGCCCACGACGGCCACATCGTTGCCGGCGGGTACTACACCGAGGGTCACAACCTCATTGACTATCAGCGCCTGACCGCGCGCGAGGCCACGCTCTACACGCCCAGCGCTTGGACGCGCCCCCGCCTGCAGCGCACGCTCGAGTGGATCGTTCAGGGGCATCTGAACGTGTTGAACAAGATCACTCATCGCTGGCCGGCGTCCCGCGCGGTGGAAGCCTACGAACTCCTGGTTCGCAAGGATCGGCCGTTTCTGGCCATGGTGATTGACTGGTAGGCTGCGATGAGAATCCTTCAGATCAAGGCACCGGGCTGTGCCGAACTGATCGAGATGCCGGACCCGACGCCCGGCCCCGCCGAGGTCATCGTGCGCGTCGAGGCCATCGCGTCCTGCCCGCACTGGGACATGACGATGATGGCCGGCCGGGATATCTTCGACAGGCCCGGTCACCCGAAGTACCCTGCGCTCCCCGGCCAGCCGGGGCACGAGATGGCAGGCGTGGTTGAGAGCGTCGGCCCCGGCGTGACTGCGTTCAAGCCCGGCGACCCAGTGGCCGTCTGGCGCACCATGGGCGAGCACAAGCCCGGCTACTACGCCGAGAAGGCATGCGTCCCCGAAAACGATCTCCTGCGGCTGCCGCCTGGCCTGGACGCCGCCGCGGCCGCCGGCCTGGAAATGGCCATGTGCGTGGCGGTATGCTTTCTCACGCTGCCCGACCTCGCCGGAAAGCGCGTCTCCATCGGCGGGCTGGGGCCCGCGGGCCTGATCGCCGTGCAGATGGCGCGGGCAGCCGCAGCGGCCCGCGTCCTTGGCCTCGACCTGAATCGCACGCGCCGAGCCTTCGCCCTGACCCTGGGCGCCGCCGAGGCGCTTGACCCGCGCTCTCAGGCAGCCTCTCTCTTGACCGCCCGCCGCGGCGCGGAGATTGACTACGCCATTGACTGCTCGGGCAGCGCGGCCTCTGTGCAGTTCCAGATGGATGTTGCCGGCGAAGGAGTGGCGCTCTTCGGGGTGCAGCACGAGCCTTACGCTTACCATGCCCGCCACGGCGGGCTCACCCTCTACGGCTACAAGGGCCATACCATCGAGGCGGCGCGCTGCGCGCTGGACCGGCTGGCCTCCGGCGCGGTGCGCCTGGCCCCGCTCAACACGGCGGAACTGCCGCTGAGCCGGTTCGCGGAGGGCACGGAACTGCTGGCGCGTCAGCAGGCGCTCAAAGTCCTCTATCGGCCGTGACAACGACCGCCATTCCCAGCCAAGCGAGGGATCCCGTCTTCACACGCGCTCCCGCGTAACCCCCTACTGACTCTCTTGCATTATGGGAATGAGACGACGAGATTGTGTGACACCCCGATTCATCGGGGTGTCCAGAAGGATGTCATTCTGAGTGAAGCGAAGAATCTCTCCTTGAGCAGAATAGAGAGATGCTTCGTCGCCATCCGCCGGCTGGTGGACGAACTGAGGATGACAAATGGAGAAAGGAATGGCGAGGATACCGATTGCGGTGCAGTTGTATTCGGTTCGGGAGGATTGCCAGAGGGATTTTGCTGGCACGCTCAAGGCCGTGGCGAAGATGGGCTACGAAGGGGTGGAATTCGCGGGAATCTATGGCCCATCGCCCACTGAAACGGGCAATATGCTGGATGACCTGGGCCTGAAAGTCGCGGGCGCGCATATCAGCCTGGATGCATTGCTCGGCGATGAGTTGAAGCGCACGGTTGAACTCCACCAAACGCTCGGGAATCAATTCCTGATCGCGCCCGGCCTGCCGGAGGAGCGCCGCAGCAGCAAGGCGGCCTGGCGCGAGACGGGTCGGTTGTTCAGCGAAATCGCCGAGAAACTCAAGCCCTTCGGAATGAAGCCCGGATCTCACAACCACGCGGTCGAGGTGTCGCCCATCGAGGGCGAGATAGCATGGGACGTTTTCTTCTCGAACTGCACCCCCGATGTTGTGATGCAGTTGGACACCGGCAATGCTCTTCACGGCGGGATGGACCCAGTTCGCCTGTTGGAAAGGCATCCGGGCCGCGCGGTTACCGTGCACCTGAAGGAAGACTCGAAAACGAACGACAAGGCCCTGGTTGGCGAAGGCGATGTGCGCTGGAAGGATGTGTTCAGGCTTTGCGAGACAACGGGCGGAACGCAGTGGTATATCGTCGAGCAGGAGAGTTACCCCTACCCGCCGCTCGAGTGCGTTGACCGCTGCCTGAAATGGCTGCGAGCGCAGGGCAAGTAGCGGCGAGCGGACAGAGCAGCCACCCCGGCTTGTTCGCGTCCGATCAGTAGGGAATCCCGAACGCTTTCACTATGAAGACGCCCATCTGTCCGCGCGTTACGTTCTGAGCAGGGCAGAACAGTGCCGGCGGCCCCCCTGCGCAGCCGCTGGTTACCGGGCTGCCTCCCCACGAACCCGGGTCGGCAAGCCGCTCTATCCAGCCGTGGAAGGACTGCGACAACGGAACGTCGGCAAATGTGGCGGGGGTCTTGGGATACGCCGTTTTCCCGGTTGCGATGCACAGGAACTTGCTCATCTGCTGCCGCGTTACAGGATCGCTGGGGCAATAGAACCTGTTGGCGCCCTCCATTCTGCAGCCACCCGTAGGGGCAGCGCCGCCCCATGAACCAGGGTCCGCAAGACGTTCGACATATCCGTAGAACATGTGCGTCTTGGACACGTCCGCGAAAGTCGGGGTGGACCGATCGAGCCACATCTTTCCTGCCGCAAGGCATATGAACTTGGCCATCTGCCCGCGAGTCACGTTGTCCAGCGGGCAATACAGCGGCGGGGTCCCGGAGCATCCGCCCGTGATCCCCGCGCTCACGAGCGCCTCGACGTATGCCCACTGCGATGAGGTCATGGGCACATCGTCGAAGGTTACGTTGTCAACGGTAACCTCTCGCGTATCCCATGCCTTGTTCCCCGCCAGGTCAATAGCGCAGGCTCCTATGATGCGAGAGCCGTCGTTAGTTGAAACGGTGTTCCAGTGCCAGGTGTAGGGTGCAGAGGTGCACGTTGCAGCCAGCGCGCCGCCGAGGTAGAACTCGACCTTGCTGACCCCCGACACGGTGTCGGATGCGTCGGCCTGGACATCAACAGCGCCCTTCACCGTGGAGCCCTGGGCCGGAGCCGTGAGCGCAACAGAAGGCGTGGTATTATCAACCGAGACGCTGTGCTCATCCTGGGCCGAATGGCCTGCGTTGTCGTAGGCCGTGGCCCGCAGGACGTGAGGGCCGTTGCTCTCCGCAAGCGTGTTCCAGGCCCACGAATAGGGTGCGGCATTATCGGTGAAGTTCAGGGTTCCGTCCACGCGGAACTCGACCCTGTTCACTGCAACCGCGTCAATTGCATTGACAGTTACGTTCACATTTGCACTGACCCACGAGTCAGCCGCCGGCGAAGTGATTTCAGCAGACGGGTTGCCGTTGTCCACGCTAACGTTTCTCGTATCCTGAGCCCAGTTGCCCGATGCGTCATAAGCCTTGGCCTTGACTGTATGGGGACCGTCAGGCGTTCCGACTGTGTTCCACTGCCATTCGTAAGGCGCGGCGTCATCGCTGCTCACGACCACGTCGTCGAGCAGGAAGTCCACGCGGGTGACGCCCTGGTTATCAGAGGCCGTCGCCGCAACGCTGACCGTTCCTGAAAGCGTGGCCCCCTGGGCAGGCGATGTCAGCGAAACCGTTGGCGGCTGTGGGTCGCCGACATCGGCCATGTAGATATCCCAGTTTCCATTGCGGTTGTCGGCCCAGACAGCGCGGCTTTGCGAGACGGCAGGGCGCCGCTGCTCTGCGGGGTCCACACACACCGGGTATTCTTGGGAAGTCGCCAGATCGAACATGTAGATGTCGGGGTTGCCGTTGCGCATATCCGTCCAGACTATTATGTCGCCGTCAATTGCGGGTTCGGTCTGGTCGCCAGCAGCGGTGCAGATGGGGATCTCCTGCTCGGTTGACAGGTCGCGCATGTAGATGTCCCAGTTGCCGTTCCGGTTGTCCTGCCACACGACGCGCTGGCCGGAGATCGCGGGGCTCTGCTGATCGTGCGTGTCGGTTGTAACCTGGAACTCGGTGCTTGTCGCCAGGTTGTAGCCCCAGATGTTGATGTTGGTGGCGCCCGCGCGCTTGTCCTGCCAGACTACCAGGTCGCCGCAGATATCCGGCTGCGTCTGGTGGGTCATGTAGGTGCAGAGTGCCTTGCCGCTGCCGAGGCTCACATCCTTGTAGTAGATATCCGCGTTCGATGCGCGCGTGTCGGTCCACACCACTCTGTATCCGCTGCAGGCCGACCCCGACTGGCCTGCGGGATCAACGACCACCCCGGCCTGCGCCCCGCTGCCCAGGTCGTAGTAGTAGATGTCCCATGTCCCGTTTCTGAAATCGTCCCACGTGATGATCGAAGCGGAAACATCGGGGTAGAACTGGTTGGCGGTGTCCGTGGTGATGCGGGATTCCTGGGCCGACGAGATATTGTAGGCGTAGATGTCGGCGTTCCCGTTGCGGCTGTCGTGCCAGGCGATGATGTTGCCCCAGATGGAGGGGTAGTTCTGGTCCGCGCTGTTGGGCGTAACCAGCGTTTCGCCCCCGGCCAACGAAGCCCGCATCGCCAGCCAGGCGGCGACGATAATGACGATCTGACCCCTCTTTTGCACTGTCGCACTCCGAGGGCGCACGCCCCCCTGTTCGTTCCACAAACAGCGCCCCTTTCACAAGAAACACGGGCACCCCCTAGCCGCGCTGCGTGCCCCCGGGCGGCGCCACTCGCGCTTGAGGAACACAACGCGCACCTGACCTGGCGGCACTCCCAGCAGCACCCTTGTCCCCGTTGATGACAGGTTCTTCAGGGTTGTATCGTTGGTCCATTCCTGCGTTGCCGCAGCGCGCCACGGCGCGGTGATCTCGACCTTCTCGCCCGGGCCTGCCCCTATCCGTTCTGGCTCAGTCGGGCGCTTGACGACTCCGTTGCTGTTGATCAGGCCGATGACCCAGCCGCGGTCATTGCGTGCGATCGTGAACTCGATGTCGCCGCGCACCTGGATAGGAAGCAACCCGTCGTAAAGGCGCGTCAGCGCATCTTGCAGGAAAGGCACCGGCCGCCCGCATATGTCCAGCATGTGCGGGACAGCGATCAGCACGACCTGGCCCTTTCCGCGCCGCATCTCGACTACCAGAGGCCGCCCGTCGCCAGTAAGCCACCACGTCTTGCCAACGCCCTCGCGCAAGGGCCGGCAGGCATACGGCGCCGTCTGAACCAGCGCGCCGTCGGACGTTCGCCGCGCGCCCGCCGCGTACGTCACGGCCTTCCGTGCCCAGGCTGCGGAGATGCCGCGGCCCAGAAGGTTCACTTCATGGCCAGCGTCCACAACCAGCGTACCGCCAGATTCGACATATCTTCCCAGCCGCGCCGCCAACTGCTCGCTCAGCGGCACATCGCCGAGCAGCATGATAACCCGGTAGCGTGCCAGAGTCTCCATTGAGGCTTCGTGGCTGATGACATCCACCGTGTCGCCGAACGGCCCGTGAGTCAGGTAGCCCCGCTCGTTAGCAGTGGAGAAGCCCCAGGGGAAGAAGAGATGGGTGATCTGTTCCATCGCGCGCTCGCCCTGGGTTTTCGGGAATGCGCGCCAGACCTGGTCTTCTGCCGGGCACCAGCCGTGATTGGCGTCAATCATCAGAGCAAACGGCGCATACGGCACGCCGCGATCCGGATGCCGCCGAGTGAACTCAAACCAGCGCCGCGTTGCCAGGCCGAGCGGAGAAATGTGGTAGCGGTCTTGCTCCCCGTAATTCTCGAGCCAGATGCTTCCTGCAAAGGCATCGCTCTCGTGTTGCACGAATGTGCCGCCCGACAAATAGCCCAGGTAGAGCATGCGCTCCATCAGCGACACGCTGTGACCCGCGAACGGTCCGCTGAATATCCCGCCGCTGCTTCTCAGCGAGTCCGGGGCCGGGGAATCATATGTGGTAACCGAGTTTCGAAACCACGCCGCAATGCAGAAACCCCACGGACGGCCATACTGGCGCGCCGCCCCGCGAAGCACGGCCACCTGCAGCGGGGTGCACGGTATGTTCTCCCCAACCTCCGCATATCCCGCCGTGAGACCCTCTCGAAATGCCAGATGGTGGGGCAGCCGGTATCCCTCGCCGGCGTAGAGTTTGCCGTAGGTGAGCGACATCTGGCGATGCAGTTCCTGAGCAAGGCGCTTTGCGGCCTCGGCGCGGCTGCGCGGCGGGTCTCTATTGTCATACCATCCCGTTACAGCCCCATAGGCCCATTCGTGAGAAGCAAAGCCTATGAATCGCGCGCCGAAATCGCGCTCGAAAGCCCTATAAAGCCCGGGATCCACCGGCGCCTGCGGGCCAAAATACTCGTTCATCAGCATGATGGGCTTGCTGTCCGCCAACAGAGCCCTGCGCGCCGGCGAATCGAGCGCGAAATCGCGCTTGAAGGCCTGCGGATCGGCCCACACCCGCGGAACGGCCTGCGTGATGAAGGGCTCTTGGGCAAGCCCGTATTCCTGCCACTTTTCGGGCTGATAGCGCGCCACGTGCCAGAAGTCCCTTCCGCAGACCAGCGGCATGGGCCACGCTCGCGACAGCGGCGGCTCTTGTTCGCACGGTCTGGATGCTAGAGTGCACACTGATGCAGGCGGCCTCACAGCGCCAATACGGCGGGTGATTTGGAGCGGCAGCGCCTTGCCGTTTTCCATCAGCCGGCATCGCAGCGAGTAGAGGTCGCCCTGGCATTCGATATAGGGGATGGCGACCGCAGATGCGCCGCGCCCCGCTGTCGAAACCATCCCTGCAGTGCTGGCGAGCCTACCGTCCGGGTGCCGCAGAGTCAGGTCGTATTGGATTCGCCGCGAAGAACCGGCCTTATTCGCAACTACCAAAGCAGGCAGCGCGGTGAACCTGTCCCACCACAGCGCCTTGACTGAAATACCGGCCAGGCGCGCGCTTCCCGGCCGCTGTGCGCTGCGAATCGGAAAGCGAGGCGAGGGAATTTCGGCGAAGACCGTCCGCGAAGCCGGCGGCAGCGAGTAGCATTCGATCTCGCCCCCTGCTCCGGCAATGACTATTTCCAGCCGCCGGTCGCGATTGATGTCGGCCACAAGGGGCGGCGCTTGGGGCACGACGCCGGTCTTCACTCGCGCCAACTCGGTCCCGTCGGATGCGACAATCACCAGGTGTCCCGATTCGGTCATGAATGCGACGTCGGTCTGGCCGTCGGCATCGAAGTCCAACACAGCAGCCGGCGTCACAGCGCGCTTGCCATCTGTCTGCCCGGTGCCCCATACCCACTTGATGTCGCGCCCCGCGATGATGCCCAGCCGCCCGTCGCTGCCCACTATGGCAGCCCTCGCGTCAGCGCTCGTTCTCAGGCGCAGCACAGGCCCCTGCGGTTCACCCCCGACGTTCACCTTCCATCGCTCATTTCCGGTCGCCGCGTCGAGGCAGCGCAGGCAGCCCTTCCAGTCGGCAAGCATGATTTCCAGCCTGCCGTCGCCGTCGAAGTCGGCGGCGACGGGCGCTGCCCTGGGGAACCCGCTCAGCAGCCTGGTCCACCGACGGCGGCCATCCGAGGCCAGGCAGTAAACTCCCTCGCGCGAGGTTATCAGTATTTCCGGGCGGCCAAGGCCGTCCGCATTCGCTGCGACCAACGGAGCGGCGACGATTCCCCAGTTCGGCCACCACCCTTCAGCCAGTTCGTGCTTCCACACAACGCGTCCGCGCGAATCAAAGCACCAGACCCTTCCTTCAGCAGTGGCCACAACGATCTCTGGCCGCCGATCGCCGAGGATGTCCACCAGAAGAGGTTCGCTGCGCTTGACCCCAGAGTCGAGCCGGCGTTCCCACACAATGCCTCTGCCGGGCATCCATGCCTTCAGATTGCCCGCCGTGTCTTCTGCTATCACTTCCTCGCAGCCGTTGCCATCGAGGTCCGCTGCGACCGCGCCTCCTGTGATCTCACTCGGGAACCGAAGCCGGCCCAGAGGCTTCCCCTTGCTGTCGAAGTGACACAGCAAGCCGCTGCCCTTGCCGATAATGATGACGCCTGGCGCTGCCCTGCTGCCCAGGTCAACTGGAAGCGGGGCCGCATATACCTCATCCTGGATCGAGGCCTGCCACAGCCGCTCCAGCGGCGCGCCCTGCGCCGCCGCTGCTGCAAACGCTAATACGATCGCACACACGCGACGCAGTATTCCCATCTCGTTGCCTGCTTCTGCTACCCAGGGGGTCGGCCCTTCCCGCGCCGAGCGAGGCCGTGAACTATCACAAGAAAGGCACGTATCCTGCAGGAGTCCGTCTGATCGAAGCAGAACCCGGGCAAACATGGGGATGCGAGAAAAGGAGGATTCGCGATGAGAACGGCCCTAGCACTTCTGGTTCTGCTTCTGGCTGCTGCAGCGGCATCGGCCGCCGGCGACCAGGCGTATCTCGGCATCTTCGCCGAGACCAAGGTAATGCACATGGCCGGGATGCCTCCCATGCCGGCTCTGCCGCCGGGCGTGGACCTGTCCAAGATCCCGGGGATGCGGAACATGCCCGCCATGCCCGGCGCTCCACAGCGACTGCTAGATGTGCGCCTCTGGTCGCCGGGGATTGCGGCGCAGAATGCTTTCGCCTACGTTGCGCCTCCTGAGGGGCTGAAGCAGGGGAACCGCCTGGACCTCAACCTCTACCGGCCCCAGGCCGAGAAGGTTGAAGGGGGGGCCTTCAACCCGGACGCGATGCCCGATTTCACGGTGAAGATATACTGGGGTTCGTCACCCACAGTGAAGCCCGGCCAGCCGAAAGTGATACGTTGGGGCGGGCTGACGCCGGACCAGAAGGAACTGATGAAGAGGCAAGCGAGCAGGGCGGCGCGCGGCTCGTATTTCTACAAGCCTGATTGGACGACTGGTTACTGGCCGACCGACCGGCAACCGGGCAGGATTGCGGACGACGCGTCGCTGCTGGGCAACTACGCGCTCACCACGAACTACACGGGCAATGTATCCATCGAGGCGCCGGGGAATGTGAACTTCCTTGCGCCCATCGAGATGAGCAGCCCGGACCTGCAGAAGGATGTGCCGCTTGAGGGGCCGATAGGCTTCGTCTGGCAGCAGATTCCGAACGCGCTGGGCCTGCACGCGATGATCACCGGCATGGAAGGAAAGAACACGCTGGTGATCTGGAACTCGTCGGAGGTGGATACGGGCGCGATGATGGGAGTGGATTGGGGCTATCTTGAGATGGCTCAGGTGCGGGAATTTGTGAAGCAGACAGTGATGATGAAAGGGGACAGGACCAGCGTGACGGTTCCGGCGGGGATATTCAAGAACTGCCAGATGCCCATGTTCATGATGGTCGGTTACGGGCCGGGGGCTGCACTGGCGACAGGGCAACCGCTGCCGCGCATCCAGACCAAGACGACCCTCAACATCATGCTCGGCAAGGCAATGCGCGGGATGGGGCCTATGGGCCCCGGCGAGTAGAAGTCGGCGGACCAAGTATCCCACTCCCGAGGGGTTTGAAATGCGCTCTAGCGAGGCGGGCCTTGGGACGCCGAGCGCAAGGGCCAAACGAGGTCCGACGCCAGGACCGCCAGGATGGGGATCGCTAGGTGCACGAAGCGGACTTCGGCTGAGACTAGGATCGTCGCCAGGACATAGCAGAGAGCACCGGCGACCAGGGGCCACAATTCCTTCCGCCTGGCGCGCAGAGCGGCAAGGATGGCGGCCAGGGCCGCAATCGTCAGCGCGCCCCGGAATACGCGGTCAGCCGTCATCAGGCTCGGAGCGTAGCGATCCATGATCCAGTCCGCAATCGCGCCCGTCCAGACTCCTGTCCTGCGGGCGCAAAGGTAGATGTAATGCCCCGGGTGAAGGGCGATGTCGAGCAGGGCGCTCCTCATCTCCCATCCAGCCCGCTTCGCGTCCAAAGGCCCGCTCTTCGGCAGCACCATGAACAGGCCGGTCTGATTGAGCGGGTGGTTGTAGATGTAAAGGTTGTGCTGGCCAATGAAATTGACGAACACTGGCGCGCGATAGTGCACCGACTGCGCCACTGACCACGGCAGTATCGTCAGGAAGAACGCAACCAGGGCAGGCCACGCTTTTCGAGGGTTGGCGGCGAGCAGCACGACCATCGCAGGAACGCTGATTATCGTCGCCGCCACGCGCACGAGCGAAGTCAGGCCGAGGACGATTCCGCCCGCAGCGGACAGCAGCCTGTTGTCATTCGCAGCCAGGCAAAGAGCGAGCCCTGAAACGAGCAGGAAGACAGCGAGGCTTTCGGAGGCATTCAGGCCGCAATAGACGATAGCGCCGGGAGCGAGGGCGGTCAGCAGGCCTGCCAGCCATGCGCGCTCGGGCCGCACGCGGCGCATGATAACCATCACGAGCGGCGCGGCAAGGGCTCCCAGAAAAGCCTGGGCGACCAGCACGGCGAAGCGGCTGTCAGCCACTGAGCGCACAAGCAGGATGAAGATTGGGTAGCCCGGGGGCCATACGGCGAAAAAGTCGGGCCACTCGTGCCTGACCCTGGCCAACCCGCCCTCCGCCATCCAGCGGGCCGCTCGCTCGTAGTCGCGGAAGTCGCTGACGGGCTGGGGATGGACGAGGGCGACGAGGATCAGGCGCACCACAACGGCCAGCAGAAAGACGCCGGCTAACTGGAGGAGCCAGCGCTGCCTCTGGGCTGTATCTGGCATCCCCATCGTGGCTGTGTGCCTGACTTGAGGCGCCGCTGCACCCGCACCGGCGGCGCTAAGTTCGCCGAGCGTTAGGCAGTCATGCCTCGCGCTCGTCGGCAAGGTTAGCGACCGCTTGCTTTGCCGCCGCCTGCTGCGCCTCCTTCTTGGACTTTCCCGCGCCCCTGCCCAGAGTGCGGCGCGCGAAGCGCACCTCCATCACGAAGGTGCGGTCATGATCGGGGCCGCTGACATCCACCAGGCGATAAGTGGGCAGGGACTTGTGGCGCGCCTGCAAGACTTCCTGGAGCAGGGTCTTGTAGTCCTTTTCGTGCTGCTGGCGCGCGATGACGCGCAGCGGCGAGCGGAGCAGTTTGACGATCAGATCGCGCGCCTTCTTCAGGCCGCGGTCGAGGAAGACTGCGCCGATCACGGCTTCCAGCGAATCGGCCAGAATGCTGGGCCTGTCTCTTCCGCCGCTGGTCACCTCGCCCTTCGACAGATGAACATATTGCCCCAATCCGAGTTTGCCCGCCACCTGGCTGAGCGTGATCTCGCTCACAGCGGCCGCTTTCGTCCGCGTCAGTTCGCCTTCGCTGTTGGACGGGTACACCTCGTATAAATGCTGCGCCACCACCAGCCCCAGGACAGCATCTCCCAGGAACTCCAGGCGTTCATTGCTGGCCATCGTTTCGTCGTCGCGAGATTCCCCCTGCACGGACCTGTGGGTAAGCGCTTGCTGCAGCAGGCGGCGCTTCTTGAACTCGACTCCCAACTTTTTCTCGAGGCGGGTGAGCAACTTGGTCTGGTCGGTAGTGCGCACGGCTCGTCGCTTCCTGATCTCATCAGCCGGAGCGACCGGCGCGCAGTTCCCGCTTCAGGATCTTGCCCGTGGGCGACTTGGGAAGGGATTCGCAGAATTCCACTGCCCTGGGCAACTTGAAGTTGGCCAGGTGCGGTCGAAGGTAGTTCAGTATCTCGGCAGCCGTTGCCTGCTGCCCGGGCTTGAGCACGATAAGCGCGTTGGGTTCCTCGCCCCGTAGCGGATCCGGGATTCCGATGACCGCCGCCTCGGCCACCTTGGGGTGCTGGTAGAGCAACTCCTCTATCTCTCTCGGATAAACGTTGATCCCGCCGACGATGATCATGTCCTTCTTGCGGTCCAGGATGTAGATGTAGTCGTCGTCATCTATCTTGCCGATGTCGCCGGTGTGGAACCAGCCGCCCCTCACGGCCTCGGCGGTCTCATCGGGGCGATTGTAGTAGCCCAGCATCACGTTCTTGCCGCGCGCCACGATTTCGCCGATCTCGTTGCGGGCGAGTTCGCGGTCGTGCTCGTCGAATATCTTGATCTGGACTCCAGGCAGAGCGAGGCCGACGCTGCCTGGCTTGCGGGGGCGGCCGTCGAGCGGGTTCACGCAGGTAACCGGCCCGCACTCGGTCGGCCCATCGCCCTCTGCTACCGGCACGCCGAACTCGCGCTCGAACTGCTCCAACAACTCGACCGGCAGGGGCGCTCCGCCGGAGAAGCAAAAGCGCAGGCTCGAGACAGGAGGGCGCTGTTCCTTCGGCACCTGCAAGAGCATTGCAATCATCGGAGGGACGGCCAGGAATATGGTGCACTGATACTCTGCAATCGCCTCCAGGACGGGGCCGGGCGCAAAACGCTCCAGCACCACGACCTTAGTTGCCGCCATCACGGCAAACGGCAGGAATATCAGTTGCGCGTATGCGTGATACAGCGGCAAGGCGCACAGTATCATGTCCGCCGGCCCGATCGGCAGCACCTTCGTGACGCCGCGCGCGTCGAAAAGTATGTTGTCGTGGCTCAGCATCGCGCCCTTGGGAAACCCGGTGGTGCCCGATGTGTAAAGTATCACCGCTGGCTTGCCTGAATCCACCAGATACTTGAACCGCAGCGCCGCCGCGCCTCGCTGGGCAAGGTTCCTCGCTCCTGTCTCGATCATCTCTTCGTAGCGCGTGTAGGCAGTGCCATCGGTGGCGCCGACGATCACAGCGCGGTTGAGTTCCGGCAGGCGCTGCCAGAGGCCGGTGATCGCCGGCTCGTAATGGGCATGGGCGACAATCGCCTTCGCTTTCGAGTCCGAGAGGATGAAATGTGCCTCGTCGGGCTTGAACATCACGTTCAGCGGTACGCTGATAGCCCCGATCCTGGCGTTGCCGAAGTAGGCCACCGCGAATTCGAGGCTGTTGTGCAGCCAGAGCGCCACCCGGTCGCCGCGCCGGATGCCCACGTCATAGAGGCCGCGCGCATAGCGGTCAACAAGGTCATTGAACTGGCCGTAAGTTGTCGGCTTGTCCTGCCAGATCATATAGACTCGGTGGCGGTGCCTGGTTGCTTGCCCATCCAGCAGAGAACCGATCGTTGCCATGAGTCCTCCTTCCGCTGCGCCTCATTCCGCCAGGCGCAGGCCCAGATCGCGCAACTGTTCCTCGTCCACGGGGCTTGGCGCTTGCAGCAGCGGATCAAGTCCGCTCGAAGCCTTCGGAAAGGCCATCACTTCCCTCATGCGAATGCCTTCCGGGTCCACTTCGCCCACCGCAAGTGCGACCAGCCGGTCGAACCCGAAGGCAATCCCCGCATGCGGCGGGGCGCCATATTCGAACGCCTCCATCAGGAAGCCGAACCGCCTGCGCGCTTCCTCGGGCGGCATCTGTATTATCTGTAAGACTTTCTCCTGCAGCGCCCGCTGGTGGATACGAACGCTCCCGCCGCCGACCTCTTCCCCGTTGATCACCAGGTCGTAGAGCCTGCCGCGAACCTTCAGCGGGTCGCTGTCCAAGAGCGGCATGTCCTGTTCGAGCGGGCTGCTGAAGGGGTGGTGCATGGGCTCGATGCGCTTCCCCTGCTCGTTATGCGCGAAAAGGGGAAAGCCGGTGATCCAGACGAGCGACCAGGCGCGCGCGTCAATCAGATTGAGAGCGCGCGCCATGTGCAGGCGCAGCCTTCCCAACACGGTGGCGGCGGCCTCGAAATCATCCGCCACCAGCAGGGCGAGGTCGCCCTGGGCCGCCTGTAGGCGTTCCTTGAGCGCCTCGATCTCGCTTGCCGAGAAGTGCTTCAGCATCGGCGATTTCGGCCCCTCCGCAGTGAAGGCAAATGTCACCAGGCCCTTCGCACCCAGGCGCGTTGCGGTGGCGCTCAGCCCCTCGATCTCGCGCCTCGGCCAGTCTCCAGCGGCCTTCGCTTTGATCGCGAGCACAACGCCGCCCGAATCGAGCACCTGCCTGAAAACCGCGAAGCCCGTCTGCGCAAAGCACGCGGAAACATCCTGCAGTTCCATCCCGAAGCGCATGTCGGGCTTGTCCGTTCCAAAGCGCGTCATCGCCTCGGCGTATTCGAGCCGGGGGAATGGCGGCGTGAGTTCGACTCCCGCAACCCGGAATATTGCCCGCATAAGCCCTTCACTGATCGAGATCACATCGTTCTCATCGGCGAAGGACATCTCGATGTCAATCTGCGTGAATTCGGGTTGGCGGTTGGCTCTCAAATCCTCGTCGCGCAGGCAGCGCGCAAGTTGGTAGTAACGCTCCATCCCGCTGACCATCAGCAACTGTTTGAGCAACTGCGGCGACTGCGGAAGCGCGTAAAATGAGCCGGGCAAGATGCGGCTGGGCACCAGGTAGTCCCTTGCTCCCTCGGGGGTGCTGCGGATCAGGAGCGGGGTCTCGATCTCGATGAAACCCTGGCTGTCCAGGTATTCCCGGCAGGCGCGCGCCATCTGCGCGCGCAGCCTCAGGTTCCGCTGCATGCGCGGACTGCGAAGGTCGAGGTAGCGATAGCGCAGCCGGATGTTCTCGTCAACATTGTCATCGCCCACAACAAACGGCGGCGTCCTTGCGGCGTTCAGGATTTCAAGGGAGTCTGCCTTCACCTCGATTGCGCCCGTCGGCAGGTTCGGGTTCTCGGCGCCGGCAGGCCTGGCGGCCACCTCGCCCTGCACGCGCACCACGAACTCGTTGCGGACCTGCTTTGCCTGCTCGTGCGCCTCCGCAGCGTTCGCCGGGTCGAAAACCACCTGGACGATGCCCGAGCGGTCTCTGAGGTCAATGAAAGTGAGGCCGCCGTGGTCTCGCGTGGTGCTGACCCAGCCAGCGAGGGTCACGGTGTGGCCGATGTTCTGAGGGCCAAGTTCTCCGCAGTTATGGGTTCGCAGCATCCGCGCGCCCTGAACAAAAACGCCAGTCATGCCCCCCCAGCACAGGCAATTCTACACGCGGGAGGCACGCGAAGTCAAGCATGCCTGTTATTGCGAGACCTGGGAATACGCGCCGCAATGGCGAACTGTTTGCGCTGATGCGAAACCCTGGCCGTTACCGCCGCATCTATCACTCTAGAGGCAGATGAGGGTGGAGCGCGAGCGAGCCTTGGTGTTGCGAGCCGTAGCCGGGGATCGGCGGGCATTCGATTGCGAAAGGAGATGCTAAGAATGATGACGCCTGAACAGAAGGCCAGACTGGGAGTAACCGAGGAGGCGCCGTGGGCCCTGCGCACGGTCCTGCTCGTGGAGCCTGAGGAATCTGTGCGCGAATCCTTGCGCGACGGACTGAGAGCTGCCGGCTACGAGGTCATCGTGCTGCCAACGGGCGAAGCTGCGTTGGCGGCTGCCGCAGAACGCAAGGGACAGATGCTGATCCTCGACAAGCACTGCGGCGAGCCCAATTGGGTGGAAGTGGTGACTCTTCTTCAGGCCGATGCCTGGTGTCGGGACAACCTGCCCATCTGTGTTCTCGTTGACCCCGACAACCAGCGCGATAGAATCCTCGCCTGGCAAGCCGGTGCCTCGCTTTGCTTCACTCGCCCGCCCTCCACGGAAGAAGTCATCGGATACGTGAAAAGGGCCGAACGGCTTTGGTCCGAGGCACGGCGGGGCGAATCCGGATAATTGCTGACTGGGCACGCGGTCTCGCGCCGCCCTACCGGGCCTGTCCATATGGACGCAAGAGGTCTGCCGCGCGAACGCCTGCCTGCAGATCGTGCGACGAGGGAGAACGGCGGGCCTGCGAGGCCGCCCGGGGAGCCTACGGCAGACCTCCGCCTGAGTAAGCGGCGTCGAGAAGTTCGACGGGATGCAGGACGGGAAGGGCGACGCCGCGCTGCTTCAGGCCTGCCATTATCTGCAGCGTGCAGCCGATGTTGGGGCTGACAATGATCTGTGCGCCGGTTGAAATCGCATTCGCCACCTTCCGCTCGCGCAGTTCGCGCCCCATTTCGGGGTGCCGCAGGCCGTAGGTTCCCGCGCTGCCGCAGCACTGGTCCGAATCCCTCATCTCGGCCAGGCGCAAGGAGCCGATCGAGCGCAGAAGGCTGCGGGGCTCATCGCGAATCCCCTGCGCGTGGGCGAGATGGCAGGCGTCATGATATGTTACTGTCACATCGAGCGAATGCTGGGGGCGATGGAGGCCGAGCCGATGTAAGAATTCGTTGATGTCCAGCGTTCTTCTCGCCAGTTCTGCAGCGCGCAGCGCATGCTTCGGCTCCCCGGCAAGCAGGCTGCCGTATTCCTTGAGCATCGCGCCGCACCCCGCAGCATCGGTTACGATGGCATCAACGCGCGACCGGCGCACCAGGTCAACGTTTTCGCGCGCCAGGCGCAGGGCGCGCTTCACATCGCCCTCGTGCAGGGCCAGCGCGCCGCAGCAGGCCTGGCCCGCAGGCATGATGACCTCGCAGCCGTTGCGCAGCAGAACGCGCAGCGACGCCCACTCGGTGCGCGCCAGGATGGCGTCCGTCACGCAGCAGCGCCACAGCAGCACCCGGGCGCGCGGATTCGACACGCGATAGACTCCCGGCCGAGGGCCGGGGCATGATCTCTCCGGAATGATGCCCAACAGGTCATCGCCCAGGCCCAGGTTACCGGATGCTTTCACCCATGCAGCGGCACGCCGCGCCACCAGGGCGGGTATCGCCGCAGCGCGCAGCGCCCTGCTGTTGGGCAGCACGTAGCGCGAAAGAAGGCTGGTCAGAAGCCTGGCCCCGCCTCTGCGGCGCCGCGCCGTTACCAGGGGCCGCACCTGCTCGTGAACCATGCCATAGGGCACGCCGGAGGGGCAGACATCCTCGCACGCCCGGCAGGCAAGGCACAGATCAAGGTGTTCTGCGATCCCCGCTGTGAGAGGCGTCCTACCTTCAGCCACCGCGCGCATCAGGTGCAGCCTTCCGCGCGCAGAGTCAGCCTCGGTGCCCAACACGCGATACGTCGGGCAAGCCTGAAGGCACAGGCCGCAGTGCACGCACTGCCTGATTCCGCGCTCCCACTCGCCTGTGCCGGTCCGGGCCATGGTTATAGGCCTCCGCACAAGACGCCGGGATTCATGATGTTGTTCGGATCAAGGCCCTGCTTGATGCGCCGCATCATCTCGAACCCCAGGGGACGCGCGCCCCACGGGTCAAACCGCTGCGGCAGCCACGACGGCGCGCGGGTCAGGAGCAGGTAACCGCCGCGGGCCTGGGCCGCCGAGCGCAGGCTTTCGAGCAGCGAAACGGCCTGGGCCTCCGGCATTTCATCCGCAAGGTGCAGGTCGGCAATGCCATTGCCCGCGTGGCAGATATAGCGAAGGGCAGACGTCCGGGCGATGTTCTCCGCCTGCCAAAGAAATGTTCCCAGGCTCGCGGGCGGGAGCGAAGCGCGGCAGGATGTGCGCGGCCACGACTGCGGCGAGTGCGTCTGCGCCAGTCTCTGGCGCAGGCCGGCCGCGGGCAGCATTTCCACGCGCTCGGCTCCCTCGCTTGAAAGCAGGGAGCGCGCACGGTCAGCGCTCCACGCGGTTGCGCGCCTGCTGCCGATGAAGCCCGCCACCAGGCAGTGCTTGCCAGCCATGCTGGCAAGCGCTTCCACGCTCGCGAGCGCGGGGCTCAGCAACTCGAGATAGCACACCTCGGCATCTGAGCAATGCAGCCGAACGGCAGCCTGGCTGGCCCTCGCTGCATCGGCAAATGATGCAACCAGCGCCGCTTCGGTCTCGGGCAGAGGCATCGCTCGCAGCGTGGCCTCGACAACCACGCCCAGGGTGCCCAGGCTGCCGACGAGCAGGCTGCAAAGACGAAATCCGGCTGCGTTCTTGGCCACGGGCGCGCCCGACCTGATCAGCGCGCCCCCTGCGAGCGCGACGCGCACCTGCGTCAATTGCTCGCGAACCGTGCTGAATCCGCACCGCAGCGGCCCGGCCGAGTTCGCCGCGATCACGCCGCCCAGGGTGGCGCGGTCATCGAACGGCGGATCGAGGGGCAGGAACTGCCCCGACCGCGCGAGCGGCTGCTGCAGGGCGGCGATGGTGATGCCCGCCTGAGCCGTTATGGTCATGTCTGCGGGCTGGTAGTGCACGACAGCGTTCAGCCTTGCGACCGAGAGCGCGATGCTCACGTCGTGCTCGGCGCCGGCGACAGGCAGCGCCGTGCCCGCGCCCAGCGGGGTCACGATGACGCGGTTGCGGTGCGCCCACTCAAGCACCTGGGCTACCTGGCCCATGCTTCCAGGGTAAACAACCGGTTGCTTACCATCGGGGCCCGCGGCGACGTGGGCGCGGCCGACGATGCCTGCAGCCGCCGACCAGATTTGAGAAGGGCTGGGCGGCTCCGGCGGCGCGGGCGCCGGCGGAACGAGCACTGCATCGCTGCCGGCAGGGAAAACCTTGCCCGGATTGCACCGTTCGGCGGGGTCGAATGCCCGCCGCACAGCGCGCATCGCGGCGATGTCGTTGGGCGTGAACATCTGCGGCATGAGCGAAAGTTTCTCGATGCCCACCCCGTGTTCGCCCGAAATCGTCCCATCGAGCGCCACGCAGGCAGCGAGCATCTCGTGCGCCGCCTGCAGCACCCGCTCTCGCTGCTCCGGGTCGCGGTCATCGTAGAGCAGAGCCGGGTGCAGGTTCCCATCGCCCGCGTGAAACGCGTTGCCCACGGGTATGCCGTATTTCGCGCCGATCGCGACAATGGTGCGCATGGCTTGCGGCATGCGGCTGCGCGGCACGCAGCCATCGAGCGTGTAGTAACTCGGCGTGAACCGCCCCAGCGCACCCCCTGCGCTCTTTCTCACTTTCCACAACGCCTGGCGCTCGGCCTCATCTTTCGCGATTCGCACCTCGGAGGCGCCGTGCGCGCGCAGGATCGCAACCGCCCTCTCCCGGTCTTCATCCAGCGGGGCTTCCAGCCCTTGAAGTTCGACGAGCACGACCGCAGCGGCATCAACCGGCAGGCCGACGTGATACTTGGCCTCGAACGCGCGCAGCATCAGGTTGTCAATCATCTCCAGCGCGCCGGGCATTATTCCAGCGCCGATAATCGCGTTGGCCGCCTGTGCCGCGCTGTCAATCGAATCGAACACCGCGAGCAGCGTTCGCACGCCCTGCGGCACGTGCGTCAGGCGCAGCGTGGCCTTCGTAACGATGCCTGTCGTGCCCTCCGACCCGATCACCACTCCGCGCAGATCGTAGCCGGGCGCAGCCTCGCAGACGCTGCCGACCTGGATGATCTCCCCATCGGGCAGAACCAGTTCAATCGCCAGGACGTGGTTGCTCGTGACCCCGTATTTGAGGGTATGAGGGCCGCCCGCATTGTGCGCGATGTTCCCCGCAATGGTGCATACGTTCTGGCTTGATGGGTCGGGGGCGAATTGCCAGCCGGAGGGACCCACCGCGTCTGAGACCGTCTTGTTGACGCAGCCTGCCTCGACCACCGCCAGGCGATTGAGAAGGTCCACCTCCAGGATGCGGTTCATGCGGGCAAGACAGATGATGACCGCGCCGTCAATGGGCACCGAACTCCCGGAGAGGCTGGTCCCCGAACCGCGCGCGAGGAAAGGAACGTCGCTCCGAGCGAGCACCCCAACGACCCCTGCGACTTGCTCCGCGCTCTCGGGAAATACTACCATGCCGGGCGCAAAGCGTTGAAAGGGCAGCGCGTCGGATTCGTACGGAAGCAGGTCCTCGGGCTCGGTCAATACTCCGGCCCGGCCCACCACCGCTGCGAGGTCTCGTGACAGGGCGCGCAGCGAACTCACCGGCCTATCGCTCGTGGCGCGTATTGATAAGGCCCATCACCTCCGCGCGCGAGGCTGAGTTCTCTCGGAAATGGCCGAGCATCGCGCTGGTAACGACGCGGCTGTCGTGCTTCTGCACCCCGCGGATCATCATGCACAGGTGCTGCGCATCCTGGATCACGGCCACGCCCCGCGGCTTGAGCGCGTCGTCAAGGGCGCGCGCGATCTGCCAGGTCATGCGCTCCTGCACCTGCAGGCGGCGCGCGAACATGTCCACCAGGCGGACGATCTTGCTGATGCCCACGATGCGGCCCTTGGGAAGATACGCGACGTGGCAGCGGCCCAGGAGCGGCAGCAGGTGGTGCTCGCACAGGCTGTAGAACTCGATGTCCTTCACCACGATGATGTCGTCGTACTCTTCCTCGAACACCGCGCCGCCGAGGACGTCCTCGACCTTTTGCGAGTAACCGCGGGTCAGGTCGCGGAAAGCCTGCGCCGCGCGCTGCGGCGTCTTCAGCAGGCCCTCGCGCTTGGGATCCTCGCCTATCCTTTTCACTATTTCAGCAAACAATTCGTCCATCAATGCCTCCATCATCACGCGCTGCATTTCCGTGTCATGCTGAGTCCGTCGGCTGACGGACGAAGCATCCCATGGGATTCTTCGCTTCCTGCTTAGCCAAGGCTTCGCAGGACGAGCCCCTCAGAATGACATTTGCGAGACTGCCTCGCTCTTCGCGTGAGTGTCAGCGAGCGTGCGCCAGCGACGCAGTATGATATTACCCAGCGCACCCCTCTGTCAACGACGCCAACCGCGCCCTGTGTAGAGCAAGGGCGCTCCGTCGCCATAGCTTTGGAGCGTTCAGCCTTCGCAGCCGTGCTGCTACGGCGAAGTAGGCTCGGCGACTTGCCCCTTGCCGCCCTTGGGCATCTGTGGGACAGGCACCCTCGCCTGTCCATCATGCACAGCCGAGGGCGGCCCTTCAGGGACACCCCGAGGGTGCCCTTTCAGGGTCACCCGAATGGGCGGCTGTGCCACACAGGAAGCGGCGCGCGTGGGCACACGCGCGCGACAAGAGCCAATGGTGTAGAGCGGGCGGCTAAGGCCCTACGGGCCGCCGTGGCGGCTTCGCCTAGCCACCTGCCCGCGCCGTCGCCCGCCAGCCGGCGGGCTATGGCGCGTCGGCGACAGGCCCGCCGCGTGGAGGGGAATGCGCGCCCAAGAGAGAATTAGCGGCAAACATGAGCAGGGTTTATAGGGTCGGGATCATCGGTTGCGGTAGGAAGGCGTCCACGATTGACGACGAGCAGCGCTGGCTGACGAATTACGATTCCTTGCCTTGCAGCCATGCAAGCGCTTACTCTGCCTGCCCGCGCACGCAGATCATCGCTGCCGCCGATCCAGACCCTGAGAAACTCGAGGCCTTCGGCAACCGCTGGGAGGTCTCCGCTCTTTATGCCGACTGGAAGCAAATGCTGGAAAAGGAAAGCCCCGACATCGTGAGTGTTACAGCCCACGCCCCGCTTCACGCCGCCGCGACGATTGACGCAGCGCGCGCGGGCGCGAAGGGCATCATCTGCGAAAAAGCCATGGCCGCCAGCCTCGGCGAGGCGGACGAGATGATCGCCGAGTGCGCGAAGGCAGGAACGATGCTTCTCGTCAACCATCCGCGCCGCTATCATCCGACGTATCCGCTGGCGAAGGCGGCGCTCGATGCCGGCGAGATCGGCGAACTGCGCGCGATGAGTGGGGTGCACTTCAATGCCCTGATTCACAACGGCACGCATCTTTTCGACATGATGCTTTTCTTCGCGGGCACCGCCAAATGGGTTTCGGGAAGCACGGCAGCAGGCGAAGGAGGCGACCCGGGCGGCCTCGGCGTGGTCGGGTTCGACAGCGGCGTGGTGGGGCTTGTGGAGATGCAGAGCCTCCAGGGCTTCGAACTCGCGCTGCTCGGAACAATGGGCCGCATAACGATCAATTCTTTCGAGGAGGGGTTCCGGCTGTGGCGCTACAGGGACCGGCGGCAGGGGTCTGCAGGCGCGTGGTTCCAGTATGGAGCCGGGAAGGACGCTGAGGTCGAGCGGCGCCTGCCGCCCGATCCGATCAAGCCCCCGATGCTGGCGGCGGTCGAGGATCTGATCGAGAGCATCGAGCAGAATCGCCCGCCCGGGTCGTCGGGCGAGGACGGCAGGGCGGCGCTTGAGATCGGCCTCGCCTTTCATAAGTCGAGCACACGGGGCATGGCGCGCGTGAACTTACCGCTCGCAGACAGGTTATTGAGAGTGGAATCGAGGTGAAGGAATGAAAGCCGTGAGATTCCATCAACAGGGCGGGCTCGATGTCCTGCGCTACGAGGATGCCCCCGACCCGGCGATCGCCGATGACGACGTCCTGATCGGGGTGCGCGCTTGCGCGCTCAACCACCTGGACATCTGGGCGCGATCCAGTCTGCCGGGCATCAAACTGCCGCACATTTCGGGCTCCGATGTTTCGGGCGACATCGTCGCCGTGGGCGCTGCAGTTGAAGGGCTCAAAGTCGGCGACCGCGTTACGGTAAATCCAGCGCTCAGTTGCGGCCGGTGCGAGTTTTGCGAGGCGGGCGACGATAACCTGTGCGCTTCGTTCGATATCCTGGGCAGAGGATGCGATGGCGGTTATGCGGAACTGGTGAAGGTTCCCGCGCGCAACGTGGCGCCCATCCGCGCAGACCTATCGTATGAGGAGGCTGCTGCCTTCCCGCTGGTGTTCTTGACCGCATGGCACATGCTCGTCAGCCGCGCGAAACTCGCGCCGGGGGAAACCGTGCTGATCCACGCAGCAGGCAGCGGGGTGGGAAGCGCAGCGGTCCAGATAGCCAGACTGTGCGGTGCGCGCGTCATCGCAACGGTGGGTACCAGCGACAAAGTTGACAAGGCGACAAAACTGGGGGCGGACCAAGTGATAAACAGGACCGAACAGGATACCGCCGCCGCTGTGCAGCAGATCACGGGCGGCCGCGGCGTTGACGTGGTCTTCGAGCACGTGGGGCCTGAGACGTGGCGCGACAGCATGAGGTGCCTGGCGAAACGCGGGCGGCTGGTTACCTGCGGGGCGACCACCGGCCCGACCGTGGAAGTTGACCTGCGGTTCATGTTCAGCAGGCAGTTCACAATCCTGGGTTCCATGATGGGCACCAGGGCCGATTTCCGCCGCGTGGCTGACCTGGTTGGCCGGCGCGTGCTCGAGCCTGTGATTGACAGCACTTTCCCGCTGAAAGAGGCGATCGAGGCCCAGCGTCGAATGGAGAGCAGGCGGTTCTTCGGCAAGATCCTGCTGGTGGCATAGGCAATGGCTAGAGACTTGTTGCGAGTAGATTACGTGCTGCCCGATCCCAGGCCTGGGGAGAAGGGGAGCCGCAGGAAAGCGCCCGTTCCATCGGTAACGATGGCGCTCTTGCTCGCCCAGACCCCTGCGCGGATCAACGGCATCCCGGTAGAGGCCAGCGTGCACGTGGAGAGCGCGGCCGGCCCTTACGACGTGGCGGCCAGAAGGCCCGACATGCTGTGCTTCTCCATGCTCACGACAGGAGCGCTGCGGGCCTATGAAATATCACGCCAGGCGCGCGACTGCCGCAGCCAATCGGGTGGCAGGATAGCAATTGTGATGGGCGGCATTCATCCCACCGCCCTGCCTCTGGAAGCCATGCAATACGCCGACGCCGTGGTATGCGGCGAAACCCCGCCGGAATTGCAGGTCGAGGTCCTCACCTGGGCGGCCGGCAACCTCGACAAGAAACCTGAACCGAGGGCGTTCGAACTGACCGGCCCGCGACCAGAAGTGCTGGTCAGGCCGTGCCCCGATTTCTCCTGGATGCGGCCTCGCGACTACATGGTCCCGCAAGCCCTGCAGACCGGCGTGGGCTGTCCCTACAACTGCTCCTTCTGTACAGCCACTCGCATCTTCGGGGCCAGGATGCGCCCCGTCGCCTACGACCTGATCGAGCGCGATGTGGCTGCCCTCGGCCCGGGACTGGTAACTATAGTTGACGACAACTTCCTGGCGCACAAGCCCTACGAACATGCAAGAAAGGTGTGCGAGATTATGGGCCGCCACGGCCGCCGCTGGGTGGCCGAACTCACCGCCAGAGACCTGTGGAGCGACCCCGAACTCATCCCGCTGTTTTCTTCCTCCGGCTGCTACGGCGTATATACCGGCATCGAGAGCGTCCGCCAGAAACTGCCCAAGGGGCTGCATCCGCACGAATACAAGGACCTGGTTGCACGCTGCCACGACAACGGCATGCTGGTGCTGGGCGCTTTCGTGTTCGGCGTGGGCGATGATGAGGACGAGGGGATCTTCGAGGAGACGATTTCCTTCACCGAGAAGATCGCGCTCGACTTCGCCCAGTTCTCCGTCAACACCCCCGAGCCCGGTTCGAGCGATTTCGAGCGGGCGGTGCGCCAGAATCTGATCATTGACTGGAACTGGGAGCACTACGACGGCGGCCACCCGGTGCGCACGTTCAATAACATGTCCGTGGAAAGGATGTACCAGGGGCTGCGCGACGCCTACCGGTGGTTCTACTCTCTGGGCTCAATGCGGCGCCGTCTGTGGCCGCTGGGATCATGGCGACAAGCAAGAGTCTGGCCCTACAACCTGTATCTGAGCGGAACGGTGCGCCTGTGGCTGCGCCGCACCGACCCCGCGCAGGAGCGCGCAAGAGCCGTTCCTGCCCCCGACCCTGCCGTGCTGCGCACTTTTGCGCAGTAGTCGCGGCGCTGAGCGCGTCGGCACTGTCTGCTGCCGTCGGCGCTGACAACAGCGCGGCCGGTTCCCTCCCGCTCGAACAGTGGGCCAACCCGACGACGGAAGACCCCGCCCTCCTGGAATCCCTGCTGATCGAAGCCAAACGTTTTCTGGCCTCCAAGTCCCCCTCCGCGCCCGCCAGGGAACTGGCCGCCGATTTGGTGGCCTTCGTGGACCGTGCCTCGCCTGGCAGGCTGGAGCGGGTGCGCTTCCGTGATTTGAAGGACCCCGCCGCCCTGCGCCTCCGTTACGAAGTCGGCCTGGCCCCGCCCGTGGGCTATCTGTTCATGCGTCACTACCTGACCGGCCGTGGGATGCCGCCTGTGGTCGCGCGCAAGTTCGCGCGCCATGACAATGCTGCCGCCATGACCATCATCTGCCGCTACGTCGCGATCGCGACCAGACTGGAGTCGCAGGGCTCGTGGGCATGGTCATCTCCCCAGGCGGTCCAGGACGCAATCTCCCACGAGATCGTGCACGCTTACATCAACTCCCTGCTCGAGCCCGCTGCTGCCGTTCGCTTCCCCACCTGGTTCCACGAGGGCTGCGCCCTCTACTACGGCGGCAACCCGGGGTGGGAGGTTACGCAGGAGTACAGGCGCTACCTCGGCATCTTCCAGTATATCGCCGCGGCAAAGGGAGAAGACGGCCTGGCCGGCTTCGTGCGGGCTGCTGTCCAGTCGCGTTCGCTGGCGGAAGCCCTGCGCTCGATCGGGTACCCCTCGCAGGAAACGCTGCTGCGGAACGCAAAGCAATGGCAGGCCCAGGTGCGGCTCAAGTCCCAGGCTGCAGCCGCGGTGCTCGTGGTGGTAATTGCTATCGCCATCATCGCGCTCGGCCGCCGGGCTGCAAAGCGCCTGGCCGAAAGGGAGGCCGAGGAGGTGAATTATGACAAGCGATGAACTGGTTGCGCCGTCAAGGCGGCTCACCCTTGCGGGGGCCAAGGTTATCCTGGCGGCGGCCGAAAAAAAGGCCATCCAGATCGGCGTGCCCATGGACATCGCAGTCGTTGACGATGGCGGCAACCTGCTTGCTTTCTCGCGCATGGACGGAGCGAAGATAACCAGCATAGATATCGCGATCAACAAGGCTTTCACCGCCGCCTGCACGCGAAAGCCGACCTCCGACTACGCCGAGATCGCTGGCCCGGGGAAACCTGCGTTCGGCATCCACGTCAGCAACCAGGGGCGGTTCATGATTTTCGGCGGGGGGCTTCCGATTATCGTTGATGGGCACCCGGTCGCAGGAGTGGGCTGCTCATCGGGCAGCGTCGAGCAGGACACAGCCTGCGCCCAGGCCGGAATTGACGCCCTGATGGCCCGCCTGCGCGCGTAGCCGGAGAGCGCAAGGGCTGCGTGCTAGTCCGAATGGAAGTGCGGCCAGAGGTCCTGCTCGGGCACGAAACGGCTGGCCTGGCGCAGGATGGCTCGGAGGGTGCCAGTATCTAGTTCCTTGTGTCTGGGCACTGTAATTGTCTGGCGGTGTCCAGGTGCAATCGTGCGCGCGAGTTTGACGTGAGTGCCCCGCTGTGAGACCACCTCGAACCCAAACGTCGCGAAGATCGCTACCAGTTCGTCGCCAGACAGCCGTCTGAGTCTAGGCACGCGCCGGCTCAACCTCCAAGGTCACCACGACGGCAGGCTGCGGGATCAGACCCAGATCAGCTGGGTTTTCCCCCTCAAGGTGCAGGGCTACAGCCTCGCGCAGGTTGGCGATCGTCTCGTCCAGGGTTAGCCCTTGCGTAACCACTGGAATCTCGACGCATTCGGCGACGAAACCCCTCTCGTCGCCGGGATACACCACAGCCTTGACCGTGTGCTGAAGTGGTCTCATGGCATGTCCTCCGTCCGATTCCTGCCGGCAGGCGCAAGTATTTCCACCCAATTCTATCGGATTCCCTATGCGCTGTCGAGTGGTCGGGCAACCTGGGGGCGGGCTTTACAAGGGCAGGCTGTTCTGGTATCATGCCGCAACCCGCCATCCGGTGGGTGGGCCTTGAGCAGGGAGCCTTTCAGCGTAATGGGTCCTTCTACATTCGCTCACTTGCATGTCCACACAGAGTATAGCCTGCTGGACGGCGCTTGCCGGGTCGAGCAACTGGCAAGCCGCGCTGCCGAAATGGGCCTCGCTGGCGTGGCCATCACCGACCACGGCACCATGTATGGGGTGGTGCATTTCTACAAGGCCTGCAAGAAGCACGGAGTCAACCCCGTCATCGGCTGCGAGATATACGTCGCGCCGGGCAGCCGCACGGAACGGCATGGTCGGCCCGATGCCGACCTGAACCACCTGACGTTGTTGGCGGAAAACCAGATCGGATACGCCAACCTGGTGCGCCTGGTGACGGCGACGCACCTGGAGGGGTTCTACTATAAGCCCCGCGCAGATCACGAACTCCTGACGCGCTACTCCAAAGGGCTGATTGCTCTCAGCGGCTGTCTGTCCGGTAAGGTCCCGACCCTGGCGGCTCAGGACAACGTCGAGGCTGCAACCCGCGCCGCGTGCGAACTGAGGGAGATCTTCGGGCCGGAGAACTTCTTCATCGAACTGCAGGACCAGGGCCTGGAGGGGCAAGCGCAGATCAACGAGGCGATGGTGCGCATCGCCCGCGCCAACGGAATCCCCCTGGTGTGTACCAATGACGTGCACTACCTGCGCGGCGAGGACGCCTCGCTGCACGACATCTTGCTCTGCATTCAGACCGGCGCAACCGTCGGCCAGGAAAAGCGCCTGAGATTCCGTTCTGAGGATTTCTACCTCAGGACCCCCGACGAAATGGCCGAGAAATTCTCCTGGGTGCCCGATGCCTTGCACAACACGGGAGAGATAGCGGGGCGCTGCAAGGTGAGCCTGGAGCCCTGCGGGTTCGTCCTGCCGCGCTATCCTGTGCCTGACGGCGGGCAGGCCGACGGCTTTCTGCGCAGTCTGTCCGAGCAGGCCCTGCGCCGCCGATGTGCGTCGCCCACGCAGCAGATGGTCGAAAGGCTGGACTACGAACTGCGCGTGATCGCTCAGAAGGGGGTGGCGGACTACATTCTCACTGCCTGGGATTTCATGGAGTATGCCCGCCAGCAGGGCATGTGGGCAAGTTTGAGGGGCTCGGCGGCAGGAAGCCTGGTGCTCTACCTGCTGGGCATGACGCGGGTTGATCCGATAGCCCTGGGCCTGCCATTCGAGCGATTCATATCCCCCGAGCGCGGGGACATGCCCGACATAGACTGCGACTGCGAAGACGAGAGGCGAGACGATTTGCTGTACTATGTGCAGCAAAAATACGGCGTGGACCGCGTAGCGCAGATCGTTACCTTCAACACCATGAAGGCGCGCGCTGCGGTGCGCGACGTAGGGCGCGTGATGGGCGTGCCGCTGGCAGAAGTTGACCGCGTGGCCAAGGTGATTGACCCGCTGCACACGGCATACGAGAGCATGGAGACCAATGTCGAGTTGCAGTATGCCTGCCAGCAGAGCGAGACGATCCGGCGGGTGGTGCAGGTGGCGATGCAGATCGAGGGCCTGCCGCGCCACGCCTCGACCCACGCCGCCGGGATCGTGATCTCGAGTTCACCCCTGGCCGACATGATCCCCCTGCAGAGGCCGACTGCCGGCGGCCTGTGCCACACGACGCAATACGACATGGACGCCATCAAGCAGGTCGGCCTGGTGAAAATTGACCTTCTCGGCCTGCGCACCCTCTCGGTGGTCAAGCACGCCGCCGAGGCAGTCAGGGCATCCAGGGGCGTGGATGTCAACCTCGACGCGATGACCTACGATCACCCCGCTACCTACGCCCTCCTCTCCGGCGGCGACACGTCGGGGGTGTTCCAACTGGAGAGCACGGGCATGCGCGCCGTGCTGCGCGAACTGCGCCCGGACTGCCTCGAGGACATCATCGCCGTGGTGGCGCTCTACCGGCCCGGGCCGATGGCCGAGATCGAGAACTTCATCAGCGGCAAGCACGGGCGCCGCCCGATTTCCTACCTGCACCCCAAACTGAAGCCCATCCTGGAGCCAACCTACGGCATCATCGTTTACCAGGAGCAGGTGCTCGACATCGCAGTGCAACTGGCGGGCTTCACGATGGGGCACGCCGACGACCTGCGCAGTTCGATGAAAAGCAAGAACGAGGCCCTGATGGAGCGCCTGCGGGGAGAGTTTCTGCGCGGCTGCCAGGATAACGGCATATCGCAAGAGTCCGCGATGCAGATTTTCGCGCGCATGCGCGATTTTGCCCGCTACGGCTTCGGAAAGGCCCACAGCGCATGTTACGCCGTGCTAGCATATGCCACCGCTTACCTCAAGGCAAACTACCCGGTCGAGTTCATGGCCGCCCTGCTCACCAGTCTGATGGAGCACAAAGACGAGATGGCGGCCTACGTGGATGAATGCCGCCGCTCGGGCATCCCCCTTTTGCCGCCCGACGTGAATCGCAGCCAAGAGGAGTTCAGCGTCGAGGGCCGCGCAATACGATTCGCCCTGGCGGGCATCAAGCACGTCAGCAAGCCCGCCATTCGCGCCGTCATCGAGGGGCGCGAGCGCGGCGGCGAGTTTCGCGACCTGTTCGATCTCTGCAATCGCATAGACCCGCGCGTTCTCAATCGCACGGTCCTCGAAAGCCTGATCAAGTCCGGGGCAACCGATTGCCTATCGGGCAACCGAGCCGCCTCTCTCTCCGCCGTGGACCAGGGAATGAGCAGTGCGCAGCGAGCCTGGCGCGACCGCGTCTCCGGGCAGCACAGCCTGTTCGGCGAAGCAGCGGGCGCATACGGCCCTGCCGGCGGCCCGCAGCTTCCGGAGGTTGCGGAATTCCCCCGCGAGCAACTGCTGGCGATGGAGAAGGAGCACCTGGGGGTCTTCCTGTCCGACCATCCGCTGACTCAGTACTCTGAGCAGTTGCAGCGCATCGCCACCGCGCGCGCCTGCGACCTTGCCGCCCTTCAGGAGCGGAGCGAGCGCCCGCCCGAGAAGGAAGTGATCATCGGGGGCATTGTAACCGCCTGTCGGCGATTCCGCACCAAGAGCGGGCAGCCCATGATGACATTCACGCTCGAGGATTGCACCGGCGCGGTGGACGTCGCCATGCTCCCCGACCTGTATCAGCAGCACGCCAGCGTCGTTTCGCAGGACGCGATCTTGTTCGTGAGAGGCGCGCCCGACGTCCTCCTCCGGCAGGGCGACGGCGAGCAGCCCCGCTCCTTGCGGCCGCGCCTGCGAGCCATCAGCATTGCCCGGCTTTCCGACGAGGAAGCGGTTGCTGCAGTGCGGTCGGGCCGAGGCCCGGCAAAGTCGCGCGCGCAAGGGAATCGCCCCAGGCCGACCGACGCGGCGACAGGCGCAGGCGCTGCCCCGGCGCTGCACATCCGTGTTCCGGCCGTGGTGATTGACAGCGGCATGCTGCAGCGCTTGAAGGAGACTCTCGCAGGAAAGCCCGGGCCTTGCCCCGTGCTGCTGCACGTGTGCGACAACGGCCAGGAGCGGGCCCTCGATCTGGGCCCTGGTTTTTGCGTGCAGGACACGCCTGCTCTCAGGCAAGCGATACGCGCATTGCTGGGGGCAGGCTCTGTCTGGAAAGAAACACCTATACCACGGGAGTGAAAAAGGAGGACTCACAATGGATGATGTTAGGATTCTGCTCGCTGAAAAGGATATCCCAACGCACTGGTACAACATAGCCGCAGACCTGCCCGTCCCACTCAGGCCACCCCTCAACCCGGGCACCTTGCAGCCCATCGGGCCAGAAGCCCTGGCGCCCATCTTCCCGATGGGCCTCATCATGCAGGAGGTCAGCAAGGAGCGCTGGATCGAAATCCCGGAACCGGTCAGAGACATCTACAAGTTATATCGCCCCACCCCGCTGCATCGCGCCCGCCGCCTGGAGAAAGCCCTCGATACGCCGGCCAAGATATACTACAAGCACGAGGGCCTCAGCCCCCCCGGCAGCCACAAGCCCAACACGGCCATCGCGCAGGCGTTCTACAACAAGCAGGAGGGAATCAAGCGCCTGTGCACCGAGACCGGCGCGGGACAGTGGGGCAGCGCGCTTTCGATGGCCTGCCGCCTCTTCGACATGGAATGCACCGTCTATATGGTGCGCGTCAGTTACAACCAGAAGCCCTATCGCAGAACGATGATGGAGACCTGGGGCGCTGAGGTCTTCGCCAGCCCCAGCAACCGCACCAACGCCGGCCGCTCGTTCTACGAGAAAAACCCCGAGCACCCGGGCAGCCTGGGCATCGCAATCAGCGAGGCGGTCGAGGACGCGGTAACCGGCGGGGCAAAGTACTCGCTGGGCAGCGTCCTCAACCACGTCCTGATGCACCAGACCGTCATCGGCCTCGAGGCCAAGAAGCAGTTGGAACTGGCGGGCGATTACCCCGATGTCGTAATCGGCTGCTGCGGCGGGGGCAGCAACCTGGCAGGCACCTCGTTCCCCTTTGCGATGGACAAGTTCACCAAGGGAGCAAAAGTCAGGCTGGTGGCCGTTGAGCCCGCCGCTTGCCCCACGCTCACCAGAGGCCAGTTCCGCTACGATTTCGGCGACACCAACGAGACAACGCCGCTGTTGATGATGTACACCCTCGGCCACAAGTTCGTGCCCGCCGCCATTCACGCCGGCGGCCTGCGCTACCACGGCGACGCGCCGTTGATCAGCCTGTTGGTCAGGGAGAAACTCATGGAAGCCATCGCCGTCCAGCAGCGCACGGTTTTCGACGCTGCAGTCAAGTTCGCGCGCAGCGAGGGGATCATCCCCGCGCCCGAGACGGCCCACGCCATCAAGGTCGCCATTGACGAGGCCGAACAAGCGAAGAAGGAAGGCAAGCCCCGGGTCATTCTGTTCAACTGCAGCGGCCACGGCCTGCTCGATCTCGGCGCTTACGAGGAGTATCTGTCCAGCAAGTTGCCGGACTACGAACTCCCGCAGGCGGAAATCGAGAAGAACCTTGCCGGCTTGCCGGTAGTGCCCGGATAGCATGGAACTGCGAGTTCGCACCTTCGACACCGCGCGTCTGGCGGTGGACAAGATCGCGCGTGCGATAGCCGCCTCGCCGCCTGTCGGCACGCCGCAGGAGCAGGCGGCCGTGGCTGACATCGTCGAGGCTGTCAGGGCCCGCGGCGACGTTGGTCTGCTGGAATACACGCGGCGGTTCGACTGGCCGCGGGCAACCGTATCCCGCCTGCGGGCCACGAGAGCACAACTCAAGGCCGCGCCCTCGTCCCTCAGTGCCAGAGACCGAGAAGCCCTTCAGTTCGCCATCAGCCGCGTGCGCCGCTATCACGAGGGGCAGAAGCCCGCCGATACCCTGCGCATTGACGAGGACGGCAGCGTCATCGGCAACCGCTTTGTCCCCTTGGATTCGGCCGGCATCTATGCCACGGTGGCATCCTCGCTCATCATGGCGGCCGTGCCAGCACAGGTCGCGGGGGTGCGGCGGATTGCCGTCGCAACGCCGCCGGGGCGCGACGGAAAGGGCCGCGGCGGCGTGCTCGCCGCCGCGTCGTTGCTCGGACTCACTGAGCTGTACAAGGTCGGCGGGGCCCAGGCCATCGCAGCGGTCGCCCTGGGCACAAAAACCATCACCGCCGTGGACAAGGTCGTCGGCGCTGGCAACATCTACGTTACGATAGCCAAGCGAATGCTATACGGGACAGTGGGCATTGATGGCTTATATGGCCCCTCCGAATTGACGATCATCGCTGATGAAACTGCCAGCCCGGAATGGCTTGCCGCCGATCTTGCGGCGCAGGCCGAGCACGTGCCCGTAGTGGGCGCGCTTCCGGTCGTCGCGCTTATCTCTCCCAGCAAACGGGTTGTCAGGGAAACGTGCGCTGCGCTGAAGACTCTGCTGGCCGACCTGAGACAGGGAGAGAAAACGGCGCGCGCCGTCTGCGAGAGCGGCTCTTTCGTCATCGTGCGCGACCTGCGCCAGGCCGCCGCCCTGTCGAATCTTATAGCGCCGGAGCACCTGCAGATTTCGGTGCGCGAGCCGCTGTCAATCCTGGCGATGATCCGCCACGCGGGCTGCATCGTCCTGGGGCACCAGACAACAGTCCCGATTGGCGACTACGCTGCAGGGCCCAGCCACGTCCTGCCCACGGGCCGCTCGGCGCGCTTCTCGTCGGGCCTGCACGTGAGCGATTTCATGAAACGCTCCAGCGTGATCGCAGTTTCCCCAGGCTGGCTTGATCGTCACGGCGATATGGTCGAGCGCCTGGCGATGCTGGAGGGCCTCCAGGCCCACGCCAAGGCAATCTCGGCCAGGAGAGCCAGGTGACCGCCGCCGCGTATGTCTCTTCTGCACGCACAGCCATCTCGGCGCAGGCAGGCGCCCTCGAACGCGCTGCGGCGGCCGACGCCCTGATCTTCGACGTTGACGGAGTGCTCGTTGACGTCAACCGCTCCCTGCGCCTGGTTACCTGCGAGGCTGCCCAGTTTTATCTCGCGCGTGTGCTGCATTGGCAGACCGCTGCCTACTACGTCACTCCCCGGGACATAGCGCTCTTCAAGACCGCAGGCGGCTTCAACGACGACTGGGACCTGACGCGCGCCCTCGTGCTTCTCTACCTGGTGAAGGCGCACAAACTCGATGCAACCCAGGCCGCCAGCCTGAGAAGAGCAAGCCCTACCATCACTCAGGCAGCGCGCGCCCTGCGCGAATCAGCGGGCGGTTATCCAGGCCTGCAGCGAATGCTGCTCGATCCCCTCGATGAAAACGCGCGCGCCTCGACATTGCGCGACTGGGACACAGAACTGATCGCGCGCGTTTTCAAGGAGCATTTCGCCGGGGCGAAGTTCTGCCGCGCATTCTACGGCTTTGAGCCGCAGTATTACCTCGGCCCGGGTTACATTGACCGCGACCACCCGCTGGTTGATCCGGCGTTGTTAGGGCGCGCCTGCTGGCAGATCGGCCTCTACACGGGCAGAACGCTGGCCGAGGCGAAGCACGCGATCTCGCTCATCGGCGCGGAGCATGTGATCAACTGGGAGCACGTGGTAACAGCCGACGACTCGATCTACAAGCCCGATCCCCGCGGCCTCGAAATCCTGGCGGAGCGCATGGGCTTTCGCAGCGCGGTGTTCTTCGGCGACATGCCCGATGACGCCGAGGCCGTCCGCCGCTACCGTAGGGCGGGGGGGAACGCCTGCCGCCGCCCCGAAATCTTTTTCGCTTACGTCCGGTCCGGCAGGCGCGCCGATTTGTGGGATGTTCCTGACGCGGACATCGAGACACCTTCTGTGAACGCCTTGCTGCGGCGACTCTTGCGCAGAGTTCCTCAGCCGTAGGGCAGGAGTTCACCTCCTGCCCCATAATCTGAGCGGGAGACGAGAATGTCAAAACCACGAAAAGCGCGGCTGAATAGGAAAACCCGTGAAACCGACATCTCTATCGCGCTGAACCTCGATGGTTCAGGCCGGTGTCGCATCTCGTCCGGAATCCCTTTCTTCGATCACATGCTCGAAAGCCTCTGCCGCCACGCGCTGTTCGATGTTGACCTGCGCGCGAGAGGCGACCTGGCTGTTGACCTTCACCACACCGTCGAGGACGTGGCCCTTGTTCTTGGATATGCAATCAAGCAAGCGCTCGGCAGCAAGGAAGGCATCGCCAGGTTCGCAAGCGCCTGCGCGCCGATGGACGAGGCATTGGCGCTGGCCGCCGTTGATCTGTCCGGGCGCGCGTTCTGCTCCTTCGATATGGAACTCAAGCGCCGCAAGGTGCGCGATTTCGAGGCCGAGCACATCCCCGAGTTCTTCCGCGCGCTCGCGCAGGCGGGCGGCTTCACGCTGCACATCCGCCAACTCGCGGGCACGAACACCCACCACCTCATCGAGGCCGCCTTCAAGGCCTGCGCCCTTGCCCTTGCGGGGGCCGTTGCGAGGCGCCCCCGCGCCCGCGGCGTCCCTTCCACCAAAGGCGCTCTGTGAGGCGCTCTTGTCCCCCGGGCTTCTTGGTGATATAATGCCGTGCGCGCAGGGGTTGTGTGTCTCTCGCCCAACCACCCGCTTTTCGGGACCTGGAGAGGTAGGAAAAGTTGCCTGACTATGAACTGATGTATATACTGCGCCCGGAACTGAACGACGCCGAAGTCGAGGAGCAGATGGTTCGCTTCGCCCAGATCGCGACCGATCAGGGCGCCAAGGTCAGGAAGCCTCGCATCTGGGAGAAGCGAAGGCTGGCTTACCATGTCAAGGGCGCAAAGGACGGGACATACGTGATGATGCAGCTCAGCGCGAGCGGCGACGCGCTGGCGCGTGTGGACAGGCAGTTACGGCTTGCTGAATCCGTGCTGCGCCACATGATCGTAAAGGCAGAAACCGGCCTGGAGCCGGAAACAGACCAGGGGGAGCAGCAAGATGTACAACCGAGTGGTGCTAGTGGGCAGGATGTGCTTTGACCCGGAACTGAAGTACACTCCGGGCGGTATCGCAGTCGCCAACTTCCGCGTCGCGGTGGATCGGCCCTTCACCAATCAGCAAGGGGAGCGGGAGACCGACTTCATTGACACCGTGGCTTGGCGGCAGAACGCGGAGTTCGCGGCCAACTACCTGACCAAGGGGCGCCTGGTGCTCATCGAGGGCAGGCTTCAGGTGCGATCGTGGACGACTCCGGAGGGCCAGAAGCGCCGCATGATGGAGGTCGTCGCGGACCACGTGCGCGGGCTTGACCGGCCCAAGGAGGGAGCAGCAGAGCAAGCGCCCGAGGCTCCCGCCGCCGAAGAACCTGCGCCGCCCGAACAGGCCGCCGAAGGTTAGCGAGGGAGGTTTTCTCTACCGATGTCAACGGCTGATGGCAGGAGACCGGAGCGGGGCGATAGGCCCGATAGGTCTGATAGGTCCGATCGGAGAATGGTGCGCCGCTTTCGGCGCAAGGTTTGCGCCTTCTGCGCCGAGAAAGTCAGGCGCATTGACTACAAGGACTATTCCAGGCTGCGCCGCTGCCTCACTGAGCGCGGCCAGATAGTCCCCCGCCGCCAGAGCGGAGCCTGCATGCGCCACCAGCGCAAACTGGCGCTGGCCATAAAACGCGCCCGCCACCTGGCCCTGCTGCCGTTTGTCGGCAGGTAGGACATAGCGCGCTCATCCCAGGTCCTTGTCTAATCCGACGAAGCGCCTTACAATGTCACAGCGCTCGTCTGTCGTCTCTCAACTGTGTTCTGCCAACTTCAGTAAGGAGGAGGCTGCATGACCGCCTTCCGCGACCCCATGCGATTTCTCGATGACCCCGACCAACTGCGAGCCGGCGACCCCGAGCGCATGCTCGAGATGGCCGAGAACTTCGCCGGCCAGTGCCAGGAAGGCCTTCAGCGGGGAGAGAGCGCTGCGCAGCAACTGGATCCTTCATACCTGCGCCCCGCCAACATCGTTATCGCGGGCATGGGAGGGTCGGCCATCTCGGGCGACCTGCTGGCGGCGATCTTCACCGAGCGGTTGAAGATACCCGTCGCCGTCGTGCGCGACTACCGCCTTCCCGCTTTCGTCTCGCGGCGATCGCTTGTGTTCGCTGTGAGCCATTCGGGGAAGACGGCGGAGACGACAAGTGCATTCGCGCAGTGCCTCAAGCGAAAAGCACGAGTGGTGGCGATTTGCGGCGCCGGGAAACCTAACGAACCCAGCACACTTTGGAAGATGGCCCAAGACGCGGGCGCGCCGCGGGTCGAGGTGCCGCAGAGAGAAGAACCCAAGGCATACATTCGGCCACGCGCCTGCACCGGGTTGCTGCTCATGCCGATGGTGGCGATAACCGAGAGATTGGCCCCCGGCATCGTCAAGCCCGAATCCGGCGCTACGCAAGAGGCCATCGCGGTGCTGCGCCGGCAGGGGGCGGACTACGGGCGCGGATCGCCCACGAGCGAGAACCTGGCGAAGCGCCTCGCAATCCGCATCGCTGGAAAGTTCCCGCTCGTCTATGGCGCCGTTCCCTGGTTGGGCCCGGTCGCTTTTCGCTGGAGGACGCAGTTCAACGAGAACAGCAAAGCGCTTGCCCTTTCACACGAACTACCGGAACTCGACCACAACGAGGTCATGGGATGGCGCCGCGGCGCGGCCACGCTCGTTCAGCCAATCTGCATCTGGCTGCGCCCGCGCGACGAGGACTTCGGGCCTCAAATGCAGGACCGCCTTCACTTCACCCCCCAGATCGCCGACGCTCCCGCTTACCAGGAACAGTGCATCGCCAACGGAGAAAGCCGCCTCGCGCAGGTTCTTTCCCTCGTTCACCTGGGCGACATGGTCAGCCTGTATCTCGCCCTCCTCTACGGCGTTGACCCGGCCGACACCGGGCCCATCGCGCGGCTGAAGGTCCTGCTCGAGGAGGCCGAGTGCAAGAGGCAAGTTGAACGAAAAGCCAAGCGTTCTTGACATCGTCGAGCCGGAACTTGTGGCCCTGGCAGCGCGGCTCGGTGAGCCAGCCTATCGCGCCCGTCAGGTGATGCGATGGATCTATCGCGCGGGCGCGGACGACTTCTCCGCGATGACCGACCTGCCCGCGCCGTTGCGCGAACTCCTCGCCCGGTCTCTTCGCATCCATATCCTCGACCCTGTCCAGGTGAGAGAATCCGCTCGCGACAGGGCGAAGAAGATCGCGCTGCGGACCGACGACGGCCATATCATCGAGGCCGTTCTCATGCCGCAGCGCGGGCGCATTTCCCTCTGCCTTTCCACCCAGGCCGGATGCGCCTATCGCTGCGTTTTCTGCGCCAGCGGCTCCCGCGGCCTGGCCCGCAATCTCACGCACGCGGAAATCGTTGACCAGTTCCTGCGGGCCAGAAAAACGGCGGGCGATGAGAGGATCTCCAACATCGTCTTCATGGGCATGGGAGAGCCGCTCGCGAATTACGATAACGTGGTGCGCGCGGTTCGGACTTTCAACACCGCGGTCGGGATCGGCCGCAGAAACATCGCCATCTCCACCTGCGGCATTCCCGGCCAGATCAGGCGCCTTGCCGACGAAGGCCTCGGCGCACACCTGGCGGTTTCGCTTCACTCACCCGATGATTCACTACGGCGCAAGTTGATGCCGGTTGCGGGACGATACCCCGTCCAGGAAATAGTCAGCGCTGCGCGCTACTACGCCGAGGCCACCGGAAGAAAGGTTTCCTTCGAGTATGTCCTGATTGCGGGGCTCAACGACTCGTTGGCGCTCGCCTCCCGCCTCGCTCGCGTGCTGAGGGGGATGGCCTGCATGGTGAACGTTATCCCGTTCAACCCGCACCAGTTCTGCGGAGACATGAAGCCGCCATCTCGCGAGCAGATGATGCAGTTCGCAGGCGCTCTGCGCCGGGCGGGCCTCGATGTCGCGGTGCGCAGGTCCCTCGGCGCCGACATATCAGCCGCCTGCGGCCAACTCTCCGGCCACCTGCCCCCCGGGTAGCAGCCCGGCAATCAACGAGGTCAACTCCAGCCGGCCCGGATTTCGCATTCGAAGAGGCGGGGCCAGGGGAGGCGGATGCGCACTGACGGGGGCCTGCCCCCAAAGTTGCGGCGCCACAGCGCGCGCGCCGTCGTGCTCAGGCGGTTCGCGACGAACCGTTGAAGTTCCAATCGCTTGCTTGCCAGGTTGAGAGGGGAGAGTCCAAGGGGGAGCGCGCGAGAGACCGCCTGCTGGCGGACCATGGTCTGGTAAGCGTAATCGTCGAGGATGCGCTCGAACAGAAAGAGGCGGTGCGCGATTTCAGCGCGGCGCGTCTTTTCGGAAAGCAGGCGCGCAAGACCATGAGCGACGGCAGTGCCGATCGTGTTGCCCGCAGTATTCCAGCCTGCGTAACCATCCAGCCGCGCAAACAGCCGCTCATCCTGCAGCGCGTGAACGAGAGCCGGGTCTGCGCCGTTGCAGTAGGCAACATCGGCGACTGCCGCCGGCGTGCCGCGAACGAGAGCGCCGCGAATATGCGAGAGCGAGGCCTGGACGGTTCGTCGCGGCGCGGGATGGTCGGCGGCATCGCGGGCCTCTCGCTGCTTGCCCGCCGGCGCGTGGACTACGAGCACGAGGTCGGCATCTTTCTCGCCGTCGGCCAGGCGAGCGCCGGCAGCGCGGATCTGCCCCGCGACCGTCTCGCTCAATGGCCTGTCCTCGTACAGCGGGATCACCCCGCAGGCTTTCTTGCTCGGATACAGCGGGAGGATCGCCGGGCTGCGGCCCTTCTGATTGCACAAGCACCTTGCCAGCAAGGCCATCGCCACCTCGTCGGTGCCCGGATGCATACTCACTTTGTCCCCAACCTTGAGCCCGCTTACCGCCTTAGCAAGCGCTTGCTGTTCGAACTTGTGCAGCCCGATGGGCGCGGCGTCTTCCTGGGTGAGCACCAGGTAGTCGGCCACCCCGTCTGCAGCCAGTTGCACCGCCCACATGTTGACAGCGTGATTGCGCCTGCGCAGTCGCATGTATGAGGAGCGCAAACGCGCGGGCAGCAGCGCCTCCAGCCGCACGAGTTCCTCGCCGAACTCGCGCCTGCCGACCCTTCGCACCTCGTCGGTCAACTGTGCCCAGCGACCGATTCTTTCGTGCAGGACAGCCGCCTGCTCCGAGTCAACCGTGATCCCCAGCCGCATGATCACCGAAAACGAGAAAATGCAGAGATCGGGGTGTAACTTCCTGATCCGGCGCAGCGCGTTTACTCTGGCCAGGGCCTGGCGCTCCGGCACGGCGCCCGTGCGCGATGCGACCAGCCCCCCATAGGCCAGCATGTCGGCCGAGACGATCAATGCGTCAGCTTCACCGGCTGCCCACTGCAGCCAATCGGCCAGACTTTCCGTGTCGCCGGGGATGGTGAACCGGCCCAGCATGTGCCTCGGCGGAAGGAGCAGCCGCAGGCCTGCAACCTGAGCAATGCGGCGTGGGAAGAAAAGATTGCAGGGCCGGTCGTCGAGCGGAAGGAGACCCAGGCGAAGCGCCGACATGGGCGCCTAATCGCCGCCGTCCAGCGCAGCGCGAAATACAGCCGTGGCGCGCTCGATCGAAACAGCGTCGCCCCCTGTAACGATCGCCCCGATCATGACCGCGCGAACGCCAGCCTTCTGCACGAGCGCGGGCACATCCGACGATTCGATCTTGCGCTGAGACGGCACGATCACCGGCTTGCTCGTCGCTGCACATATCTGGCGATAGCGCGCGATGTCGCGCACCGTCACGGGCGTGCCGTATTCCGAGTGCGCAACGATCGCAGCCTCGAATGCCTGAGCTCCTGCCGCCTCGAGCGCAGGCAGGTCTTTCGGATCGTACGAGCCGTCAATCGCCGCCACCCGCCCCATGCCTACGAAAGAGAGCATCCAGGCAGGCATGTGGTGCGCGAACGCGTCGAAGAAGTCAAGGCCCATCTCGCGCAAACTCTCCAGGTCTTCGCGGCTCGCCATTGTCGCCGCTCCCGGCACTATCCCGATAGGGATCGAGACTCCGGAAACAATCTCCTCAAGAGCCCTTCGCTCTTCGGCCAGAGTTCCGAAATGCGTCCCGCTCGCATCGTGATGGACGTTTATGTGAACCTTCAGCGCGTCAGCCCCCCCGGCGGCAGCAGCCTTTGCCAGTTCAGCGTCATTGCGCGGCAGGCTGACAATCAGCGCGGGCCGCGAAGCCATCAGATCCACCAGCCTGCTCGATGAGCGCAAAGCCCGGTCGCGGTTGCCCGCGCTCATTTCTTTTTCTTTTCCGGCCGCGCGGCAGGCACGGGCTGCTTGGGCAAGCGCAGCAGTTCGAGCGCCAGCACCGTGGCGGGGATGTCGGCGATTCCTGCCAGCCTGTCCAGCGACTTGGTCAGCCCGCGCTGAATCGCCTCCTCTGAATCTCCATCCCTGGCCGCGCCCCCCTCCGCCTCAACGAACCAGGGCAGCACATCCCGCACGAACTGTGCTTTCGAGATCGGCAGCGTCCGATGAGGCCACGACTGCCAGGCGAAATGCAGCCTCTGATTCAGTTGGCCCCAGATGTCGCTCGCCTCGGCGGCTTGGCCCGGGGCCTGCGGCTGGACGAGCGGAGCACCGTGTTTCGCCGTTCCCTGGGCCTTGGCGCGCTGCATCTCCTGGGCCTTCTGCACATTCTCCCAATCCTCCGCCGTCGTGCCTTCGATCAGCCTCAGGTCGAGCGGCTTGCCTGAGATCTCGCGCAGCACCTCCACCACGCGGTGCTTGTTCGCCGGCGTCTGCAGATGTCCAGCCAGATACTGGTGCGCGCCGGAGAGCCCGACGACAAGCGTATTCCCGTGCATCGCAATTGGCACGGTTGCGCGCATCGAGTCCAGCAAGGGACTGACGCGATCCGACCGCTCCAGAATGACCTGTGTGGCGCGGCGCCACAGAGCAGCAATGTCAAGCGATGGGCTCATAGCCTCCTCCTTTCACCAGGGCCGACGAAACCTGCGCCAGCGCAACCATGTCCAGAAGATTGTGCCGGAAAACCGGCGCTATGATAGCAGCATCTCGCGTGTGAACATAATCGTGGTAGCGCATCGGGATCTCGCTGCTGGATATGTCGCCCACGCGCGGCCGCCCGCTCACGTGAGCCTCCAGCGTCTTCAGCCTGCAATCCGGCAGCGTTCCCCTCCACCGGCGCCGGGCAAGGGGCAGCAGGTCCACGTGTCCGCTCACCGCAGGCCACGCCAGGCGATGATAGGCAGCCCTGTCCCTCAGAAAAGGCAGGTCGAAACAGGCCCCATTGAATGTGAGCACCAGCCCGCTTTCCATAACCAGCCGCTTGGCCTCGTGAATCAGCGCGCTCTCCTGCGAATAGTCGCGCGCGAAAATCTGCTTGACAGCGATGTCGTTTCTGTGGGCGCAAAGCATGCCCACCATGAAGACCGGCCTGCCCGGCCACCCCGTGGTCTCGATGTCCAGCCACATGCCGGGCTCCCTCGCCTGAGCCTCAGCGGCCAGGATGCCCAGCGTTTCGAGGGCCTCATCCACGAAACCCTCGCCGTCGTGCGCCCCTAGGGCCTCGCGCAAACTGATCTCGCGCACGAACACCTCCCCCCTCTCGTTGCGCACAACCCCGCCGTCCAGCCACCGGCTAAGCGACCCGCTAACGTAGGTTGGCTTTCTGGCCTTCTCCAGCATCGTGCTCGTCATACTGGTCTGCCCTAGAGGCCGATGGTTTTTCTGCGCGGGCTCACCACTCTCGCGCCGAGTTGCATCTCCTGACCCACTGCCGCCGGCTGCCCTTTGCCGCACGCCAACTCCTCAAGGATGCGAATCGCCGCCCCTTTGTCGGGTATCCCTCCCGACTGCCACAGGTCAGGGTCGCCGTGCTGCGGCGGCCTGGTAACAGGCGACCCGACGCACGAGGGGCACCCATCCTCACATGGGCATTCCCGTATCAATTGTAAGGATTGCTGCAGCAGGTCGTCAACCAGTTCGAAACCCCTCTCGCTGAACCCCAGCCCGCCCGGGTAGCGGTCATAAAGAAAAATGGTCGGCCTTCCGGTGTTGCTGCTCTCCACCAGCCCTCCCAGGTCCTGCCGGTCGCACATCGCCAACAGCGCCATCACCAGCACAGCAACATTGCGAATCCCGCACAACCCGCCGACTGCTTTGCGCATGCTGCCAGGCATCTTCGCCAGCAGCGCGGCGTCGGGCACGATCCACAGCGCCGCCGTCTCAAGCGACTGGGAGGGCAAGTCAACGCGGCCATATCCCACCGTCTCCATGCTCTGGAACTTTATCTTCTTGAACGCCGTCGTTCGCCACGAAACCGTCGCCTGGCCCCAGCAGGCCGTGCTCGCTCCCAGCGCCCTTTCCTTCTCCTTGCTGGTGATGCGAATCTGCGCCTCAAGCACCGCCTGCGTGTAGTAGTCCACGTCGGCGCGCTCGACGTAGGCTGCGCGCGCGTTCAGGTCCAGGTCCCTCACGAGGTAAGTCTCGCCCTGGTGTAGATATACCCCGCCGGGATACACGAGTTCGGGCGCGCTGATCGCGTCCACCGTTCCCACCACCCGGTTGCCGTCGCTCATGTCCATTATCGTGAAAGTGTTGTCTGAAACCGTTCTCAGGTTCACCTGCGCCGCGGGAAAGTCGGTGCTCGAGAAATACCAGGCCCGATCCAGATACTTCAACTGCCGTTCCTGCCCGAGCGCCTCGGCAAGGGGCCTGGCGGGTTCGCCGAAGAGGTCGTAGTCGGCATCGCAAATCGGCAGTTCGAAGGCGGCGCAGCGAAGATGCCTCCCCAGCACGTAAGGATTCTGCGGGTCAATAACAGCGTGCTCGGGCGAACGCCCGAAGAAGTAGCCCGGGTGGCGCATCAGATATTGGTCAATCGGATCGTTATAGGCCACCAGGACCACCAGCGCCTCCTCGTCGCCTCGCCCGGCGCGCCCTGCCTGCTGCCACGTGCTCGCGATCGTGCCGGGGAAACCCACGATCAGGCACGCATCCAGCCCTCCCACGTCAATGCCCAGTTCGAGCGCGTTCGTGCTCGTTACGCCCTTCAGGTCGCCGGAGAAGAGCATCTTCTCTATCTGCCGCCGCTCGTTCGGCAGATACCCCGCGCGATAGGGCCGCACCGCCTGCGCATAGGGGCTCCCTTCGTTCGCCAGCGCCTGCTGACAAGACCGATACATCAGTTCAGCCACCAGCCTCGTCCTGGCGAACGCGATCGTCTGCACCCCTCGCTTGACCAGGCCGGTCAACAGCCGGCTCGCTTCTTCGTTTGCGCTCGCGCGCTGCATCCCGGCGGCATCCAGCGAGGGTGGATTCCAGAACACAAAGCGCCTTGGCCCCTTGGGCGAGCCATCGTCATCCACCACCCGAATCGCAGCGCCGATCAACCTGCTCGCAAGTTCGGACGGGTTGGCTATCGTCGCAGAGCAGGCGATGAACTGGGGGTCTGCGCCGTAATGCCTGGCGATCCGCCGCAAGCGCCGCACGACGTTCGCAACATGAGAACCGAATATGCCGCGATAGACATGGATCTCGTCAATCACCACGAACTTGAGGGCGGACAGGAAGCGATGCCAGCGGGAATGGTAGGGGAGAATTCCGACGTGCAGCATGTCGGGGTTCGTCAGAATGATGCGCGCCTTGTCCCTCAGCCGCCTGCGCTCATCACCGGGAGTGTCGCCGTCGTAAGTGCCGCAGGCAATCAGGCGGCCGAGTGCCGGGTCGGCGTCCCCCATCGCCCGCAGCGAGCGCAACTGATCCTGCGCCAGGGCCTTCGTGGGGAAAAGGTAAAGAGCGGTGCATTCAGCAGACTGAGCAATGGCCTCCAGCACCGGCAGGTTGTAGCACAGCGTCTTGCCGCTCGCGGTCGAGGTTACGACCAGGACGTTTTCTCCCGCCCTCACCAGGGCAATAGCAGCGGCCTGGTGGGTGTAGAGCCGGTCAATGCCCTGCGCCGCCAGAACGCGCGCTACCGGGCCTGCCAGGCCCTCCAGGGGGGCGTATCGAGCGGGGCGCGCGGGGATCATCTCCTGGTGGGCCAGCGACATCCGGCCCTCATCTGGCGTCAAACAGTGCTGCAAGAACGCGCCAAAGTCCACGCCTATGGGTTTCCATCTGCCATTCCTCATCTCCTGCCCAATGGTAGCCGCCTGCGCCCTTGTGGAATAACCCCCCAAGGCGCGAACGCGGCAATCCCATCAACCTGGCTGGTTGAGCATTGCACAACCTTCTTTCCCGACTGTACATGAGGGATAGGATCGCAGCAGCGATGGCTGCGGTAACGCTGTTTGCCTGCCTGGCGACAGCGGCCATCGTCTATGTTCCCACCAGGCGCGCAACCAGGGAGCGCGTGCGGCGCTCCCTGATGGCAGCAGCAACCACCGGCGCCATGCTCGTTGACCGCGAACAGCATGTGTGCCTGCGCCCGGGCGACGAGAAAACGCTCCTATACAGTCGGATCAAGCGGCGACTGGTCCAGTTCAAGCGCGCAAACCCCGGGGTAACCGAAATCTACACAATGGTCAAGACTTCGGATCCTAATACCCTGCGCTTCATCGTTGACGCCGCTGACCCAGAGGACAAAAACCACGACGGAAAACTCACGCCGGACGAGATCCCCGCGCGCATAGGCGAAAAGTACGACATCAGCAAGTGGCCGCAGATGCGGCAGGCATTCGAGGAGCCGACGGCTGATACAGAGCCCACAACCGACAAGTGGGGCACCTACCTATCTGCCTATGCTCCCATTCGAGACAAGAAAAACCGCGCCATCGCAATCCTCGGCGTTGACATGACGCTCGCCGACCTGATGACGATAGAGCGCGCCGCGTATTGGAGCGTAGTCAGAGCGATAGCCGTCTCGCTGCTGACGGCGCTTGTATTGGGCTTGCTGGTGGCCCGCAGACTGGCAAAGCCCATCGAACGCCTTGTTGAAGGCGCTCGACAAGTCAGAAACGGCAACCTGGACTTCCGCGTCGGCATCACGCGCGGCGATGAACTCGGCCGCCTGGCCCAGGCATTTGACGAAATGGTCGTCTCCCTCAGCCGGGACACGCTGACAGGGCTCTACAACCGCCGCTACTTCCACGACCGGCTCATTCAGGAGGTCGCCAGGGCGCGCAGGCTGGACCGGATGCTCTGCGTCCTTGCTATTGACCTGGACGGATTCAAGGCGATCAACGATTCGCTCGGCCACGCCGCAGGCGACGAGGTCTTGCAGAAGGCCGCCTACGCTTTGCTGTCGTCGGCGCGGATCTATGACGTGCTGGCCCGCCTCGGGGGCGACGAATTCGCGGTCATCTTGCCTGAAACCCAGCCCGCATCGGCCAAGACGGCTGCCGAAAGGTTGCTCAAGGCAATTCGCGACCAGCGCATACCTGCTGCCCCGAAGGAGGGCGAGGAGGCATTCGTTACCGCCAGCGCAGGGATAGCCTGCTACCCCCTGGATGCGACCGGGGCCGACTCCCTGATGCTCGCAGCCGATCTGGCCATGCTGCGCAGCAAGCATATCTCGCCAGGAGGCGTCTCATCCTACGCCAGCCTCCAGGCCACGCCTGCTACCTTTGGCCCCGCTGCCATGGAGGGTCTGATCCAGCGCAGTGCCTGGTCGGCACTGGAGACCCTGGCTGCACTAGTGGATGCAAAGGCGCCGCACGTGCGCGCTCACAGCGACATCGTCGCACGCTACGCAGTGGCAGTCGCCAGGAAAATGGGTCTTGATCCCGCTCTCGTTGAGCAGGCGAAGATCGCCGGACTGCTGCACGACATAGGACATATTACCACCCCAGATCCCATCCTGTCCAAACCCGGACCACTCACCGAGGAAGAATGGGCGATCGTTCGCCAGCATCCCGTCCTGGGCTCGATCATGATGTCGAAAATCCCGCACTTTCAGTCCCTGGTGGAGGTAGTCAGGTATCACCACGAGTACTTCGATGGCTCCGGCTACCCTGAAGGCCTGCGCGGCGAGTCAATACCTATCCTGGCCAGAATCCTGAACGTGGTTGACGCCTACGAGGCCATGACCTCCACCAGGACCTATCGAAGGGACCGGACCCCCCTATCTCCGCAGCAAGCAGTTGCCGAACTCCGCCGCCTGGGGGGCAAATGCTTCGACCCGCACGTCGTGGAGGCTATCGCACACGTGGTTCGCGCTGAACTCGCTGACACGAGCCCCCTGGCAGAGGCGCGCCCGGATGCAGAGAAAGCCGGCGTATAGTCTAATACTCGCCTTCTTCTCAGTCCTCTCGTGTGCTCGCGTGCTGGCCTTTCCCACTTCCCTCAACGTGATGCCCACCGCGGACCTCGTCGAGCCCGGTTCGCTCCGCCTGGAATTCGAGAACGATGGCTATTCGCGCCCCTTCTCCAGCGGCTGTGAATCGTACTGGCTGGCCCAGGTTGGGATCAGCCCCCGCCTGGAAGCGGGCCTTGACTTATACCACTACGATGGAACGACCGAGCCAGCGCTCAATGCAAAGTATCTGCTGATCGGCGAGGGCCGTTACCCCCAAGCGGCGATAGGCGTGCTCGACGTGTGCCGCGGCCTCAAGCCTTTCTGGTATCTGGTCCTGGCTCGCGACGTGGGGCTGCTGCGCCTCCACGCGGGCGCAGCGCGCTCCGGCAGCAGCCACTCTGCGCTTCTCGGCGCTGAACTGCAGATCGGCCGCGGCCTGTACCTGCTGAGCGACTGGCGCTCAGGCCCCGAAGGATATGCCACAGCAGGCATCTACTGGGAACGGCGAGGGTCTGCAGTCAACATCGCAATCGGCTTCCCCAACACGGGCGGCGATAGCCGCCTGCTCCTCGTGAACATTAGCCGCACCCTGTCCTTCGCTCACTAGGCGCGGTTCTCAGCGCCGCAGCCGTCCGGAACAGGTGACCACCACCGGCGCTTCTCCGGACAGGGCGAAGCGGGTGTCCAGCATCTCCGCCGTCACAGCCACCGCCGACCTGAGGTGGTCCGTCGCTCGCGACGCCGCATACTGGGACTCCCCGCGAGCCAGCGCCGCCCAGACCACAAGTTGATCCCCCAGGTGGCTGTCAACCGCAGCGCCGGACTGGATTTCTTCAAGCAACCGCTCGGCTGCTTCTTCACCGACCTTCTCTGCAGGCTTTCTCACCTCGCCCAGAGCGTCCGCCCCCAGCGCCGCCCTCTCGAACTCAGCCACAAGCACGACCCCGCAACCAGGGCTGCCAGACGGAGCATTGACATCATATTCAATCGTTGCCGCGTATCCCGCCCGCTCCAGCCGCGATGCGGCGGCCTTCGCTATCCGCTGCGGGACGTGCTCCGGCAGCCTGCAACTGTAAACCACCCCCCGGATTCCCTTCAAACCTCCCCGTTCCATCCTGCGCAGCGCACGCGGCGCATCCTGCGCCTGCACGCTCACGCGCACCTCGCCCCCGCCCTTCGGGTAGAACCCGCGCCGCGCCACCTCGACCTCGATGCTGACCCCCATCTCGCCCAGCGCCGGGCAAAGGACCTCCCGCATGTAATCCACAGGAGGAGAAAACGGGACATTGGTCCCGCCTCTCAGGATCAATCGCCTCTTCCCGCCTGCCGCCGCGAGGCATGGCAGCAGGGCCTGCAGCAGCAGTGTAACGCTTCCCGCCGTCCCCACGTCGAGGCTCGATTCCTCCCTGGGCGACAGCGGCCCGGGGATGAATTCGATCTCGGTCGAATTGAGTTCTGCGCCTTTCACCTGGGCTGCGCACAACTCCGCGATCGCCCGCACGCCGAGCAAGTGCTGCGGCTGCAGCCCTGGCTTTGGCCGCGCCTTCCGTATGTTGACGACCCGCACTGCCCGCCCACCGATCGCCGACAGCGCCACTGCCGTCCGCAGTATCTGCCCCCCGCCCTCGCTGCCATCAACCGTAACCATATGGCCTTCCACTTTTTGCACTTCTTCTACTTCTTCCAGTTCTTTCACTCTTACACTTCTCCCACTTCTGCCGCTTCCCCCATCTGCTGGTTGCCAGATTGCCCGCTGCCTGGCCGTCAGTCAGGATGCATGTTCCCGCGTCCAGCCATGCTCGCGTATTGCAGAAGCGGGGTGGCCGCGCTATAATACTGCGCTGGCAACTCTCCAGTCTCTTTGCGAAATCAAGCGCAAGGGAGGCAACATGTTTGCACGGCCGAACTTCCTCCGACACCTGTTGTCATTCGCCCTCGCTGCGATCGCTCTTGCTTCTGCAACCTCTGCAGACGAAAAGGAAAAGGGCGCCATCGAGGGTATGGTCAGCCCTCCCGGGCTGCGCGCTCTTGTCGTTGCGCGGCCGGTAGGCCAGATTCTCGGCGGCGCCGTAATCACCCCCGAGGCGGGCGCCGTCGAGGCAGACGCGTCCGGGAAATACCGCCTCGAACTTGAAGAGGGAGAATACGTTATCTTCGTCCACTCCCCTGGCTATGTGGAGAGCCGCGAAGAACTGCAGGAGAGCAGGGCAGCGGTAAAGGCTGGCCAGGTAACTCAGGGCCCCAACTTCGAATTGGTGAAGGCGGCCACCATCGAGGGGACGGTCAAGGGGCTTGAGCGAGGAGCAGTAGTGGTCGCCATGCGGCGCGCCCCCGTGCCCCGCGAGAAACGCTTCTCGCGCCACGCCGTGGTCGCCATGGACATCGGCCAGTATCTGATTACCGACCTCAGGCCGGGGGTCTATGACCTGCTGTTCGTTTCCTCGCAGATCGGCCTGATTGACTGCCGCGGATCGCTTCTGGGAGAGCCCGACATCCTCTCCGCCGCAGACCGCCGAGCGATCGAGGACCTGAACCGCTCCTACGCGCGGGCGCGGCTCGAGGGCAACACCCAGGCAGCGCTGGCGGTGATATCCAGTTCGTATTCCGACGTGGACAAGCAGACCTACGAGACGCTGAAGAAGCGCCTGGAGATGCTGCCTGAGCAGGCGGCAATGGGCCGGAAATGGGTGGCGTGTCGCTCGAAAATCCTGCTTCTCCAGGGGGGGCGGTCGCGTGCGATGGCAGTGGTGCACGAGGTACAGCAGCAAGCCCTGAACAACGTAAAACAGCCACCGATCGCTATTGATCTGCTGGTGGAATACGTCAAAGAAGGGGATCGCTGGCGCATTCGCAGCATCGAGACGATCCGCGACTACGTGGGCCTGAATTCGAGGATTGCGACGCTGACCGGGGAGACCTGCGTTTTGCCCACTAACTACGTGGCGAAGTACCCGAGCGACCCGGGGCTTGGCTGCGTTCTTGTATCTGCCGGAGACAAGAGCAAGGGCCACGATTTCGACCTGCCGCGCCTGCTCCGCAGCCGCGGCTAGCCCGCAGAGGGGGGACGGCCGTCCGCCCCTACCTTACGCCGGTGATGGCGAGGCTGCCGTCGGAGGTGGGGAGGATGATTTCGGGGGAGGCATCGCCGTCGAGGTCAGCGATGACCGGCGAGCCGATGCTGAGGCCGAGGTTGAGTTTCCACAGGATCACAGGATGGAATCCTGTGCCACCAGCCGTCACCCTCACCCCACCCTCCCCCATCAAGGGGGAGGGAGAACGGAGAGATCCTTCGTCCCGTCCGCCGGCTGGCGGATCAGGACTCAGGATGACGGACGCGGCGGGCGTAGGGACGCCCGCCCTACAGGGTGAGATTGCCCAGAGGCGGCCGTGGGAGTCGCCGAAGATGAATTCGTCGGTGCCGTCGCCGTTGATGTCGCAGGTTACGACGTCTGCGGCGGCTGCCTCGAGGGGGAGTTCCCAGAGGAGTTTGCCGGTGGCAGCGTCGAGGCAGGCGAAGTTGCCGTTCTGACGGCCGAAGCCGATTAGCCATCTGCCGTCGGGAAGACGCAAGAAGCCCTCGGCGCCGGAGCGAGCAGCGCCCACCTCGGGCAGTTGATACCAGCGCGGCTCGGCGCGCAGGCCGATGGCTCCAAGGAAGTAGTGGCCGTCGCAGAGGATGACGAGGGGTTGCCCCGTTGCGGGCAAGGGTTTGGTATTGTCCCCCTCACCCCCACCCTCCCCCACGAGGGGGGAGGGGGATTGTGAAGTGCCAGGCGCAGGGTTGCCTCGCTGTTCGAGGATGGTGGGGAGGGTGTAGAGGCCCTGGGAGGGCTGGTTGAAGATCTTGGGCGGGAAGGCGGGGCCAACAATCATGTCCCCGGTCTTGCCTGATGCGACGCAGTAGTAATCCGGGTTTGTGAAGACCAGGTCTTCAGCCCCATCGCCGTCCACGTCATAGACGGAAGCCAGGTTGACGGTGGGGCCGTAGTAGCGCTCGATGCCGGGGAACTCGCCCTTTTCCCAGACCAGTTTGCCGGTCAGGCCGTCGAGCACGACGCTGCGCACGATGGGCGTGCCGAACAGCGCGTAGATGTCGGGAGTCTGCTTGCCTGTGAAGCGGCCCGCCTGAAAATAGAGCGCACGGCCGTGTGGGAGGCCGGGGCGGTCGGTCTTCGGCAGGCGCGATTCCCACAGCAGGGAGCCGTCGGGGTGAAAGGCGCGAACGATAGGCTCGTGGGTGGGGGCGGCTTCGCCGACTACCAGTTCCGTCTTTCCGTCGCCGTCGAGATCGGCGAGGGCGGGATCGCCGCTGGCGGGGAATTCGCGGATCGCTTTCAGGCCTTGCTTTCGGTTCCATTGGTAGATGGTAACTTTCCCCTGCCACGAGTGGATGATCTCAGGCTTGCCGTCGCCGTCGAGGTCCTTCACCAGAGGTGGCGCGACAATGTCGCCGGACGGGGCGTTGACCTTGGAAACGTCGGCGCGCGGCGGCTCGGGAGGCGCGGTGTATTCGTCCAGAGCGACCTGCCCCGATTTCACGGACAGGGCATATGTCTTGCCTGCGCGAGTGATGAGGAACCGCTGTTCGAGCCGCAGGCCCCTCTGCTTTCGGCCGCGCGAGGGGAGGGCAACGGCGACGCGCGCGCCGTCTTCGCGCCACATGTATTGGGGTCTGCCATCGGCGATCTTGATGAGCGCAGCGCCGTCAACACGCTCGCGCGTCGGGTCGGTGGTTATCTCGGCCAGGATTTCGGCCTTGCCGTCGCCATCCACGTCAGCCGCGCGGAACGCAACGCAATCCGGCACCCTGGCCTTTATCTCGCCGGTAAGCGCGTCGTAGATGCGGATCATCCAGCGCGCGTCATTCTCCGAGTTGAACATCGAGACGATGACCTCGAGCCTGCCGTCGCCGTCAACATCGGCGACCGGCGGCTCGCACCAGGCGGACACGATCTTGGAAGTTGTTACCGAGTTGTCCCAGCCGTGCACCCAGGCGAGTTCGAGTTTGCCGTTCTTGTTGAGGAGCACCTCGTGATGCTGGGCGAAGGTTGCGATGCAGAGGAAGTCCTCGCGGCCGTCGCCGTTGAGATCGCCGAATTTCACGAGGCCGTAGGACCGGATGTTGGCGGGGGAGACATCCCACATGATGAACTGCTTCACAGCGCCGGTGAGGGCGTCGAGAACCCACATGCGGCTGTGGGTTTCGACGCACAGTTCCTTGACGCCGTCGCCGTCAAGGTCCGACTGCAATAACGTCGGGAAGCAGGTGTAGTGGTCGAAGTCATAGCGCCAGCGCTGCACGGGCCGCTTGCCCGGCGCGGGAAACTCGAAAAGGGCGATGTAGCCGTTCAGTTTGTCGGGCGGGTAGGCGTGCATCAGCACGATGAGTTGCTTGCCGACGCCGCGGGGCAGGTAGTTGCCGATGTGGTAATACCACGCGTAGGACATCGGCTCGACATCGTAGCGCCACAGCAACTTGCCTGTCGCAGCGTCGAGCAGGAGCGCGGCGCCCAGCGGGGAGCCGGGGCGGCCTGCAGTGAGGGCGATCTCGACGCGGCCGTCGTTGTCCAGGTCTTCGATGGTGGTGATGGTTTCGAAGTTCAGGCCGGGGGGATGAGTTTGCCACAGCAGATGCCCCGACAGGTTGTAGCACCGCAGAGCGCCGTGGATGAGCGCCAGGGCGCGGTCGTCGTTGCCGCCCGGTTTTGAGGCGAATCTGCGCAGGGGGGCGCTCCCAGGCGCGATTGGCGTGCGCGTGATCACGGTAGGGGCACGGCATGCCGTGCCCCTACAAGGTTGGCGCGCGGTCAGGTGGGTATCGTGGCGCGGCGTCGGCCAGTCGCACGGCATCGCGCCGATGGCCGAGGAGGCGGCGGCGAGGATTGCGGCGGCAGCACAAGAGAAGCGGATGATCGGCACCTGCGGTGCTCCTGTTCGGGGCAGGAGATGATCCGCCAGCCGGCGGACTGCCCTACGATGTAATGGCGATGGGTGATGGTTCGCCGCAGCGGGCGATGAACCTGCGGGCTGTGGGTTCGTAGGGGCGGTTCGCGAACCGCCCCTACGGGATGTCAGGTGGTTCTCGAGCCGCGCACGAGGACGACCTTGCCGGTGCGCACCATTTCGATGATGCCGAACTGCGAGAGGAGTTTCTCCAGCGCGTTGACTTTTTCTTCGTCGCCGGTGGCCTCGATGACGAACGTCTTGTCGCCGACGTCCACGATGGCGGCGCGGAAGATGTCGGCGATCTGCATCATCTCCGCGCGCGACCTGGGTTCGGCGTTGACCTTGAAGAGCGCGAGTTCGCGCTCGACGACCGGTTCGTTGGTGTGATCGCTGACCTTGATCACGTCAATCAACTTGTAGAGTTGCTTCTGAATCTGCTCGAGCACGCCCTCCGGGCCCTCGACGACGACGGTCATGCGCGAGACGCTGGGGTCCTCGGTGGTGCTGACCGCCAGGCTCTCGATGTTGAAGCCGCGGCGGGCGAAGAGGCTCGCAGTGCGGGCGAGCACGCCCGGCTTGTTTTCGACGAGAACGGAGATAGTGTGTCTCATGTCATCCTCCTGTGGACAGGTTAGAAACCTGTCCTACCGTCATCCTCGCACAGGTTGGAAATCCGCCAGCGGGCGGATGCTACCGGTCAACAGTCCGCCTAGTCCACCATCATCTGGTCAATCGAGCCGCCTGCCGGGACCATCGGCATGACGTTTTCCTCTCGCGCTATGCGGAAGTCAATGAGGAACGGGCCGTCCTTGCATTCCATCGCCTGGCGGATGGCGGGCACGATCTGTTCGGGCTTTTCGACGCGCGCCCCGCGCGCACCGAACGCCTCGGCCAGTTTGACGAAGTCGGGCTGGCCGGGCCTGATGTTGACGCCGCTGTAGCGGCGCTTGAAGAATAGTTCCTGCCACTGGCGCACCATGCCCAGGTAGCCGTTGTTCATGATGGCCACCTTGACGGGCAGTTTATGTTCTGCGGCCGTGCCCATCTCCTGCAGGTTCATCATGAAACTGCCGTCGCCCGCGAAGCACCACACCGCCGCGTCGGGCTTCGCGAACTGGGCTCCGATGGCTGCGGGGAAGCCGTAGCCCATCGTGCCCAGGCCGCCCGACGACAGGAACTGGCGCGGCCGGGTGCACAGGTAATACTGCGCGGCCCACATCTGGTGCTGGCCGACATCGGTTGTTACTATGGCATCGCCTTTCGTCTCTTCGTACACGCGCTGAACTACCTCCTGGGGCTTGACGCCGTCGGGCCGCCAGCGCAGAGGATACTTCTTCTTCCAGCCGTCAACCGTCGCCAGCCATTCAGCGTGCTCGGCGGGCTTGAGCAGTTCCACGAGTTCCGCCAGCACTTTCTTCGCGTCGCCCACGATGGGGACCTCGACCTTGACCGTCTTGCCGATCTCGGCGGGGTCAACGTCAATATGTATGAAGCGGGCCTTCTGGGCGAAGGTTTCGACTTTGCCGGTAACGCGGTCGTCGAAGCGCACTCCCGCGGCCAGGATCACGTCGGCCTCGTTGAGCGCGTAGTTCGCATAGGCGGTGCCGTGCATTCCGGGCATTCCTAGCGAAAGCGTGTCGGTCTCGGGGAAGCCGCCCTTTCCCATCAGGGTGGTGGTAACGGGCGCGTTGATCTTGCGCGCGATGGCTGCGATTTCCTCGTGCGCCCCCGAGGCGATGATGCCGCCGCCGCAGTAGATCACGGGGCGCTGGGCCTCGTTCAGCAGTTCGGCAGCGCGGCGGATCATGATCGGGTGCCCGCCCGCTGCTGGCCTGTAGGACCTGATGGAGATCTTATCAGGGTAATCGAGGTCATCCAGGGTTGCCTGCGAGATGTCTCTGGGCAGGTCAATGAGCACCGGCCCCGGACGGCCGGTGCGTGCGATGTAGAACGCTTCGGCGACGATGCGCGGCAGCAGGGCGACATCCTTCACCAGGTAGTTGTGCTTGCAGAACGGCATCGAGATGCTGAAGGTGTCGGCCTCCTGGAACGAGTCCCTGCCGATGGCGTAAGTCGGCACCTGGCCGGTGATGGCGACCACCGGAATCGAATCCATGTGCGCCGTGCACAATCCCGTCGTCAGGTTCGTCGCGCCTGGCCCCGAGGTGGCGATGCAAACGCCCACCTTGCCGGTGGCGCGCGCGTAGCCGTCGGCCATGTGCGCCGCGCCCTGCTCGTGGCGCGTCAGAATGTGGCGGATGGGCGCGTCGTAGAGCACATCATAGACAGGAAGCAAGACGCCCCCCGGGATGCCGAAGATGATTTCCACATTCTCTCTCTTCAGGCATTCGATCAACGCTTGAGCACCGGTCATTGCCATTTCCTGTCCTCCAGGGACGCAGTCGCGTCCACTTACAAAACGAAAAACTCCCCATCCCTTTGGGACGAGGAGTCCAATCCCCGCGGTACCACCCAAGTTCCCCGACGAAGCCCAAAGGGCGAAGTCGGGACTTCTCTTGCGCGATAACGGGCACTCCCGGCTGCGCTTCAACCCGCTTCTCTTGGGGCAGGAGGTGATCCGCCAGCCGGCGGACTGCCCTACGATATGCCAACGGATTCGGCGCAGCGGCTCCGGGGCGACGTTCAGCCATGCCGACACCGGGTCGCACCAACCCCCGGCTCTCTGAAGCCAGCGAACGGCTTACTCCTCCCCATCGCAGCCTTTGGCGATTTTTGTGATTATACCATACTAGGGCGGGCCGGTCAATAGGCAGCGCGGCCAGGATGCGCCTACGGCGGGGGCGCGGGCCAGGGGAACCTGATGACCGAGAACGGGTCAACGCAGATGTCGTGGATGTACATCGCCCAGTGAAGGTGGGGGCCGGTTGATGCGCCGCTCGCGCCAACGGTTCCGATGGTCTCGCCGCGCTGAACGCTCTGCCCCTCGGCGACCCCGATCGAGGCCAGGTGCAGGTATAAGGAAGAAAGCCCCTGGCCGTGGTCAATCACGACCGTGCGGCCGTGCAGGGCGAAATCCTCGCGCGCGAGCGTTACGACCCCAGAGTTCGCGGCAACGACAGGCGTGCCCTCAGGCGCGCGGATGTCAACCCCACGGTGGCGTGACCTGGACGTGCGGTTCGTGATCCTGTGAACCCCGAACGAGGTGCCTATCGTCCCATCGCACGGCCGAATGAACGGGGGCTGCCATGGCCGATCGGGCGATTCGATTGCGAGCGCGGTTCGAATGGCGCGGTATTCTTCCTTCACGCCGGCAGCCGAATAGAGAGCAAGCGTTTCCTTCTTCATCGTCAGCCGCTGTATGCCGAAGCGGCGCTTCAGGATGCGCACGGGAGCGGACAGGGTCCTCATGCCGGAGGAAACATCGAGCGTCACCCTGACGGTCCCCTTGCCAGGCGACGTGGTCATCGGCACAGCCAGTACCGCTTCGAGGTTGTTTCCGACGGGATGTAATACGTAAGTCCTGCCGATCCACTGGCACCGACCGGATATGTTCGCTGTCTGCGTGAGCCCAGACACTCGCACGATGAAGAAATCGCCTAGCCTCACCGAGCGCGGGACCGCACCGCACTCAGGGCCGCGCCCGGGCACCTGCGGGCCAACTGCCAGACACGAGGTAACCGCGGCTATCGCGCCCAGACAGATGACAGCGATGAGCGATGTTCTCGAAGCAACGCGGCGGCGCATGCCGTCAATGTTCGATGAAGTGCGCACGGAACCTTCAGCGTGTGCACGTCAAAGAGGAGTGCATGCATCCAGGGGGAATATCAGGTGGCAAACAAGAACTGCTGCGGGAGGATCGCCATGAAATTCGGCATCATTCATTACAATGCGCCGGGGCAGACGCTGGAGGGATTCCTCAAGTATGCTGCTGACACGGGATTCGGCTTCGTCGAACTGCAGATCAGGGACGTGTGGCCCGAGGGCTCCGCGAACCCCGAGAAAGAGGCCGAGAAGGTTCGCGCGCTGCTCGGCAAGACGGGCATCAAGGCCTCGGCCCTGGCTGCCTCAAACGATTTCGTGGTCCTGGACGAGGACCAGGTGAAGGCGCAGGTGGAGCGCATGAAGCGCGTCTGCGGCCTGGCCAAGATAGTCGGCTGCAATGTTATCCGCACCGAGGGGGGCTCGCAGAAAGACAGCGTTCCGCGCGAGAAATGGGCGGACGCGATAGCGGGCTGCCTCAAAAGGTGCCGCGAGTTCATCGAGCCGATGGGCATGCGCCTGGCGATTGACAACCACGGCTACATAACCAACGAGGCGGGCATCCAGAAGAAGATCATTATGGCTGTTGATTCGCCGAACGTCGGGGTCAATCTCGATACCATGAACTACCGCTGGTTCGGCCACGATCTCAAGACGATACACGCGATTTACGAGGAGGTCGCGCCACTTGCATTTCACACCCATTTGAAAGACGGCACCGGCTCGCGCGAGAACTACAAGGGCGCGGCCCTGGGAGAAGGGGAGGTTGATCTGGCCTGGGCGCTAACCTGCCTCAAGAAAGTGGGCTACGACGGCGTCTGGTGCTGCGAATACGAGGGGCGCGAGGACACGGCGGTCGGCTACGCCAAGTGCCTGAAGTGGATGAAGGCCAACATCTAGACCCTACCCAGATGTTATCGCTGCGCGAAGTTGAGCGCCTGCGCGCGCGCAGGTGTGTGCTGCAGGGCAGGCGCAAGATCAGGACCGAGGAGCAAGCGGCCGCTTTCATCAATGAGGTCGGGTTCGCGACCCTGTTGGGCGTTCGTAGCATGCAACTGCCCGACCTATCTGCCGCGAGCGTGAACCCCGGCTGGCACGTGGACTCATCGAAATGGTGGTGGGCCTGGAAGCAGACGCTGCCGGGGAAGAAGGCGTGCTGCTATGCAAAGATACTCAGGCAGCGCGGCACCTTCATATCCTGGCAAATGTTCCCGTCCTTCTTCGCCGTCTATGGCAGCAGGCGGCCTTATCAGGAAGAGTGGGACGCCGGGCTTTTGAGCCGCGATGAGAAGACGATCCTGGACCTGCTGTCCAAGGGCGGGCCGATGCTGACCGACGATCTGCGCGCTGCGTTTGCGCCACGAGGCAAGAAAAACACCGCCGCATTTCACCGCGCCCTGGGCAACCTGCAGTCCTGTTTTCGGGTTACCGTCTGCGGCGGAGAACTGAGCGGCTGGAGCATGCACCGCTGGTCTCTCGTCGAGGATTGGGTGCCGAAGCGCGTGATGAGAACGGCGTTCAGGGTTTCGGCGACCGAAGGCATGGAGGCGCTCGCGCTCAAGTTGCTGGAGAACGTGATCATCGCAACCCCCGCCGATGTTGCCTGGCTGTTCTCGTGGGAGCGCGCGGCGGCCCATGAAACCGCTCGCAGGCTGATTAGCAAGGGTCTCGTGCGCGAAGTCGAAGTCAAGGGCCTGGAAGGCCGCTATCTTGCCCTCGGCCGCTCGAAGATTTCGGGGTGAAGAAGGCGCGCTATCTGTTCGACCCCAAGAATGATGCGCGGGCCGGCGCGGTCTATCCAGTCGGGGTTGACGGCATAGACGCGGCCTTGCCTCACGGCGGGAAGTTTCCTGAAGGGACCGTAGGACATCACGCGCCGCCGCGCAGCGGGCGCATCGGATGCGTTCATCGGCGTCACCAGGATTACCTGAGGGGCCCTGGCCAGAACCGTTTCGAGGGAGTATTTCGAGTAGCCTCTGACATCAGCGGCGGCATTGGCCCCGCCCGCGATTCTTATCGCCTCGTCGGCGAACGTGTCGCTGCCTGCGGTCCACAGCGGGTCGAGTTGATATATCAGCAGGCTTGAAGGGCGACGGCTGGCGGCCAAGCCCGTAGTCAGGCGTCGAATGCGCTCAATGCGCAGGCGCATCGAGCGATTGAGCGCAGTTGCCTTCTCGCTCGATCCGGTGATCCTGCCAATGGCCTCGATGATCGCGAACAGCCCCCCGATATCCTCCGGCGCATCAACTGCGAAGGAGCGAATCCCAAAATCGTGCAGGGAGTGGAAAAGCGCCGCTGGATTCAGGCGCGACCCGATAACGATGTCGGGATGCAGGGCCAGCGTGCGCTCCATGTCGGGCGCTGTTATCGAGCCGACCTTCGGCAAGCGCCCGGCCCCTGCCGGAAAGTCGCAGTAACTGGTAACCCCGACAACCCGGCTGCCGAGGCCAAGAGCGAAAAGGATCTCCGTGACATTGGGGGCCCACGAGATGATCCGTTTCGGAGGCCGGCTCAGGACGACCGTTCGCCCCAGCGAGTCCGTAACCCGCAAGCCCTTTTCCGCAGCAAAGCACGGGTCCAGCGTCAGAGATAGGAGCACGGCGATCAACGACACGCGCATCATCGCTTTGTTCCCATCCTCTGGATAACGGGGCTGCAGGTCTCATTGAGCCGCGAAAGGATGGCCCCGGCGGGGTGAAACTCGAGCACAGTGATACTGCCCGCGTCCACCTGGAACTGCCAGAGGCGCTCCGGCGGCACTTTCAAAACATGGCACAGGAGGGCACGGATGGCCCCGCCATGAGTTACGGCCACCGCCGTGCCTTCCCCCACCTCGGCCTCGATCCGCGTCACAGCGCGATTCATCCGCTCGATCACCTGGACAACCGTCTCCCCGTCCGGTGGTGCGATCCGTGCGGGATCGGCGGCCCAGGTGGCGGCCAGTTGGTGATCCTGACGCGAGATCTCCTCAAACGTCAGCCCCTCCCAACGGCCGAAGTTGGCCTCGCGCAAATCCGGCAAGGAGACAACGGAGAGACGATGCTGCGCGGCGATCAGTCCGGCTGTGTCCAGCGCACGCGCCAGGTCACTGCTATAGACGCCAGCGATCGCCTCCGCGCGCAGTCGCTCTGCCAACAGGCGAGCCTGCTCTCGCCCCTCTGGGCTCAGCGGGACATCAGACCATCCCTGGTAGCGGAGTGCCGTACTCCACTCTGTCGCACCATGCCTGACCAGGATGAGCCGCATCTTCAGCACCACGGTATCCGCGCAACCAGGGGCACGGCGGCCAGGATGATGACTTCGGTTACCTCCCCGATAAACCCGTAAGCGTCGCCTGTGAGGCCGCCCAGTTTCCGCGAGAGGTATCGCGCCTGTGCCCAGGCCGCGAGCCAGGCGATTGCCGCAAGGGGAAGGAACTTGACCCGGAACAAGCCCGCGCCGATCCCCGCTGCCAGCAGGGTTGCCCAGAAAAGGTGCCGGCCTCTGACCTGCTCCTTGAAGGCCCTGCCTGTCCCCTCCGCCCGCGCATAGGGGAAGCGGGCAATTGCATAGACGAACGACCACCTGCCTGCCGCGGGCATGAAGATCAGCGCTCTCCACTTCAGAGCGCGGGAAAGGGGAAAGAGGAACCCGAACCTGAGCAGCAGCAGGCAGATCGCCCCCAGCACCCCAAAGGCCCCGACGCGGCTGTCCTTCATGATCTCCAGCGCCTGCTCGCGGTCTCGCCCGCCGAAGACGCCGTCGCAGATGTCCATGACCCCATCCAGATGCAACCCACCGGTTACCAGCACCAGGGTCACGATGACCAGGGCGTTGCTGACGGGCGCGCTGTGCCAGAGCAGCCTGGCCCCCACGTCCACCCCGGCAAGCAGCAGGCCGATCAGCCCTCCCACCACCGGGAAGAAGATGGTGGCGCTGCCCAATCTTTCCGCGCCCGCGTGGGGACCCGGAACTGGCACTCTGGTCAGAAAGCGGATCGCGGTCAACAGGGCGCGCACTAATCAGGCTCGCAGGGCTCAAGTCGGAACTTTCGGACCTCGAGGAAGAATCGGTCCTCCCGCTGGCTGACGGCAGTGTTTTCCAGGACCAGCCGCTGGCGGAATAGAGGCCCGGCCAGAACCAGGGTATGATACTCCCCGTTTTCCCCGCAGAGGTCAACGGCACATTTGCGCAACTCGTCAACGGACGCTTCGTCGAGTTCGCGGCCGATCCACTCCGGCCCGAGTAGTTCGGCTCGCGCGTTGACCAGGACCGCACGGAACCGCAGGCGGATCAGATCGCGCACCACTTCATCCCGCCCGGCCCCCCACAGGGGAAGCACCGGCGTGAGGCCGACCTCTTGGCAGGTTCGCTCCACCCACTGGCGGTGCTGCTCTATGTCAATATCACCGAACACGCCTCCCTCGATGTGATACTGGGCTTTTATCTCCCGCAGGGTCGCCTTGAAGGTCTCCTCGTAGGTATCCCAGGTTACCTGCGGCTGACGGATGGGCAAGCCGAGGGCCTTGGCCTGGGCTGCGATCACGGCAGCGGGAATGCCGTGCGACATGCCCCGTTCGCCCTCTGAATCCACACAGTTGAGCAGGCAAACCGGCAGATGGCCGGCGGCCTTGGCGCGGTGAAGCGCCAGCGCGCTCTCCTTGCCTCCGCTCCAGGATACCATCACCCTCATGTAACCCGCCTCTCTGGCGCGAGACTCATCACAGCGCCCCCGAAACCCCCGCCTGGTCGAAGGTCGCCATCTCGTTGAGCACTTTCACCGCAGCCTCGACGATCCCCATCGCCAGCGCCGCGCCCGTCCCTTCGCCCAGGCGCATGTCAAGATCAAGAAGGGCCTTCAGGCCCATGCGCTCCAGCATCGCCCGGTGCCCTGGCTCCACCGACAGGTGGCCGGCGATCAGGAAGTCCCTGGCCTTGGGTTCCAGTTGGGTGGCCACCAGAGCGGCCGCCCCGGAGATGAAGCCGTCAATCACCACCGGCACTCGGTGAGCAGCCCCAGCCAGGATCACACCGGCGAGCCCGCCGATCTCGAAGCCTCCTACTTTTGCGAGCACGTCCAGCGCGTCGTTTGGGTCAGGACGATTGAGGGCCAGGCCTTGGGTGATTGCCCTGACCTTGGCCGCCAAGCGCGCATCGTCAATACCCGTTCCTCTCCCTGTTACGGCTTCCGCAGGCAGCCCGGTGAATGCCGCCACCACCGCCGCCGAGGGAGTGGTATTGCCGATTCCCATGTCCCCGGTGCCCACCATTTGCAGGCCCTTCTCCGACTCAACCTCGAAGACCTCGATCCCGGCCTCGATGGAGCGGATCGCCTCATCCCTGCTCATCGCCGGCCCCTGAGTGAGGTTCCTCGTGCCGTATCCGACCTTCTTCACCACGATCTCGGGATGGGGCTTGAGGTCGCTTGCCACCCCCATGTCCACGACCACCACTTGGGCACCCACGTGGCGGGCAAGCACGTTGATCCCTGCCCCGCCGCGCACGAAGTTGTACACCATCTGGGCAGTGACCGCCTGCGGGTATGCGCTCACTCCCTCCTGAACCACGCCGTGGTCGCCGGCCATGGTGAAGATCACCTTGGCTGAGACATCGGGGAGCGGCGTTCCCTGGATGCCGGCTACCAGGACGGAGAGTTCCTCCAGCCTTCCCAGGCTCCCCGGGGGCTTGGTCAGTCTGTCCTGCCGCTCCCTGGCGACGCGCATCGCCTCCTGGTCCAGCACCCCGATCCGGCCCAGGACTTGCTCAAGTCTGTCCATCGCATTGCGCCTTGCAAGGTTGCGGTGTTGTTGCGGCGAGGCCGGATGCCTTTATCTCGACCGGCAGGCCGGCGAGCATCCAGTAAACCTTGTCGGCAGCCTGGGAGAGAATCTGGTTGGCCTTGCCCAGCAGGTCGCGATAGGCCCTCCCCAGCGGGTAGGGCGGCACCACCCCCATGCCCACCTCGTTCGAGACCACGATCAAAGTCGCTGCTCCGCGCTGGAAACCCCGCAGCAGTTCCTCAACCTCGGTGGTCACCCGCGCCGCGGCATCTTGAGTGGAGGCCCCTTCGCCGGCCTCAAGCAGCAGATTGGAAACCAGGAGGGTGAGGCAGTCGAGCAGGATCACGTCGGCCCGATCGCTCTCTTCTCGCAGCGCACGCGCAACCCCCAGCGGGGCCTCGATGGTGCGCCAGTGCGGAGGGCGGGCCTTGCGGTGCTCCTCGATGCGTCGTCGCATCTCCTCGTCTTCTGCTTGCGCGGTCGCTATGAAGGCTACCTGTCGCCCCATGCGGCGCGCGAGTTCCAGGGCGAAAGCGCTCTTGCCGCTGCGCACTCCGCCCAGGATCAAGATGAGTTTCTTCTCTGGTTTCTCACGTTTCTCGGGCATCTGCCAGCGCTACTTGCGGTCGTAGAGAGAATTGTCGCTGCCGATGAAGCCGAAGTTGTTGCTGCGGAAGTCCTGCTCGGGCAGCCACCAGCCGCTGGCATGGACAAGGCCCACTTTCATTGCCTTCACATGCCCGTCGCAGAAGGCCACGCTCGCAGCGCCGTTATGACGGAAATGGGTCGAGGGATCGGCCTTCGTCCCCCAGGCTTGCCAGTAAGGGGCCTCGCAAAAGGAGTACTCGATCAGGTTGCCGTCCTGATCCAGGAAGGCGGCATCTGTCAGCATGATGGTCTCTGTGGGGTCCGCAATCTTGGCCTCATTGACGGGCTGCAGACAATCCGGCCATTTGCCAACAGGCGAACCCCCCACGTACTGGTCGTTGTAGCCGTAGCCACCAGTGCCCTGCTCGAAGGCTCCCGCCCCGCGGGAGAAGCGCATGAAAGTCGGGCACTGCTTTAGCTGGAAATTCACCAGGAAGCGCGCAAGCGGGCCGCGGGCAGGATCAAATGGTTCGGAGAGGCTGCTCCTCGCCCCGTGCCAGCGCGTGAGGTTGGCGGCGTCCATCGCCGGCACGAAATAGCCGTCGTTGTCGGACGCATACATGATCATCGCCATCGCCAGTTGCCTGATGTTCGAGAGGCAAGTCGCCTGGCGGCCCTTTTCCCTGGCTGCGGCGAAGACCGGGAACATCACGGCAGCCAGAACACAGATGATGGCGATGACGACCAGGAGTTCGACCAGGGTGAATCCCCCCTTGGTGCGCGGCAAAACCCGTGTGCTGAAGACGCGGCTCTCCATTGCCCTCCTCCTAAAATGTTTGGCCCCGGCCCGCTGCAAAGCGGACCGGGGCGAGAGCCGCCCATCCGGGCCCGCTTCCCGCGAAGCGGCGCGAAAGGCCTGCGAGCCGACCGGTCTCCTGGCTTCCCGCTTCAGCCTACTTGCCCGCCGGCTGGCGGACTCCCTGCGCCTTCTCCCCCGATGCGCCGACTGGCGGATCGAGGAATGGCATATTGCAGGTTTCGTCAGCGGTTACAGTTGCGGGGCAGCGGCGGATTTGCACCGCCTTCCCGTTCATCGGCCCGCTTCTTGCTATGTCAACAGTTAGGATGTTAGCAAGGGCTGTCCCAAATGTCAAGAGGCATTTCCCGATCAGGAGCAGAAGCGCTATTCGCATGAGGGGCTCGTCGCTGGGAAAGGCCTTCTGCCTGCTCTGGATTGCCCTGGTGGCTGTGTTGGCCTGCGGGCCAGTGCGCGCCGGCGTGCGCTTCGAGCGGGTGCGCGCGGCGGGCCTGACTCTGAACGTGGTTACCGCAGACCTCGGTCAGCCTGAAGTCCGCGTGGTAACTGCAGCGGCGCGCAGATTTCCCTACAGCGCCGAGTCCTTCGGTTCGCTGATCGCCCGCGCGCAGCCCACCGCCGCGATCAATGGCACGTATTTCGGACAGCGCAACCTCTGCCTGGTGGGAGACCTGGTGGTCGAGGGGAGGCCCATATACCTGGGCAGGCTGGGCACCGCGCTGGCGCTGACGGATGAGGGGCAGGCCAAGTTCGTGGATATGCAGGTGGGCCGCCAGACCGGTTGGCGGGGGTATCGCAGCGTTGTGTGCGCGGGGCCAAGGCTGATAATGGAAGGCCAGCAGATCGTGTCCCCCAGGGAGGAGGGCTTCTCGGACCCGCACGTGCTGGGCAGGGCGAGGAGAAGCGCGCTGGGGGTGACGCTCGAGAACAGATTGCTGCTGGTTACCACCGCGGGAGCGGCGACGCTGACGCAACTGGCGCGCGCAATGAGCGCCCTTGGTGCGCACTGGGCGATCAACCTGGACGGAGGCACTTCCAGCGCCCTTTACTATCGAGGCCGGGCCATTACGGCCCCCGGGCGGCGGCTGACGAACTGGATACTTGTGTACGATTCGCCGCAGCGGCTGGCACGCGTACGCCACCGGCTGGTGCCGACAGGATACTCTGGCATGCCTGACCGCAGCAAGTCCTTTCGTCTCAGTGCCGGCGGTTTGAGTCTTTCGGGGATACGCGATGGGAGCACGATCGGGGGGAGGGTGTATGTGCTGATCGGCCTGACAAGGCAGCGCGGTGCGCGCTGGGCTGTGATCTTCGTGGACGGCGCATCGAGGTGCATCGTGAACACCTTCCCCCAGCAGTTCGCGTGGGACACCAGCGAGCTTGCCGATGGGCCGCACGCACTGACGGCGGAACTCTACGATGCTAATGGAAGGCTGGCGGCGAAGCAGGCATTGAGGGTGAGGGTTCGCAACCGGCCCCTGCCCGCCGAACCGATGCCTGAGATCACACTGCCCCCTTCCGTCGGTGGGAAGGCTAGCGAAGCGGCCAGCGCTGAGACAGGTCCTGGTCGAGGCTGAGCCCTGAGACGAACAGGCGCTTCTTGCCCAGTTGCTTGGCGTACAGAAGGCAGGTATCGGCGGCCTTGATGAGAGCCTCGACGTTGTTGCCATCCTGGGGCATGACGGAGACGCCGCAACTGGCAGTGACGCGCGGCCAGGGCTGATCCTCGCCCTCCTGGATTTTCTCGATGTCGGTAAGCAGGCGCCGCGCGACATCGGAGGCCGCCACTGCACCGCAGCCGGAGAGCGCGAGCAGGAACTCGTCGCCGCCGAACCGCCCTGCGACGTCCTGCGGCCGGGTGTGTGCGCGCAGCGCATCACCCACCCGCTCCAGGAAAGCGTCGCCTGCCAGGTGGCCTTGCGCGTCGTTGTAGTTCTTGAACCCGTCCAGGTCAATCATCACCACGGCTATCGGCTCCCCCGACATCGTTGTCTTGCCCACGGCCTCCGTGAGACGGGTCATCAGCGTGCGCTTGTTCAGCAGCCCGGTCATGGCGTCGGTCTGAGCCGCTTTCTGGAGTACTGCCGCCGTGTGCGCCTGCTCCAGGACCATTGACATGTGACTGACCAGGATCGCCAGCGCAGACCTATGTTCATCGCCGAACGGCTGCCTCAGGCCCCGGGCCTCTATCTGAAGGCAGGCCTTCTTCCCCTTTACCATCACCTGCCTGGACAGACTGAACCCAGGTTTTCCGTCTTCGGTTATGGCCTCTACATCTTGACCCGAGGCAACGACCGTCGTTTCCGACGGCGCGCTGGCCTGCTGTTGGGAGGCCACCACGGCAGGACGGCTGGTAACGCGCTCGCCGTCGCGCTCGGCTGTGATTCCAACCGGCGTGATGTCATCCCCCGAGATCGTCACCGTAACCTGAGTCGCGCCAACGTATGCGAGCGTGGTCTCCGCCATCACCTGCACCTGGCGCGGGCCGTATTCCACGGCCCAGGCTGTCCCCAGACGCTGCAGCGCTTGCAGCCGGTTCAGGCTGTGGCTCCCTTCTTGTTCCTCACTGTCGCCGGTGGAGAATGATTCGCTGATCAGGATGGCCAGCAAGCACAGCATCGCCATCAAGAGCACCTGCTTGGGTGAGGAGGCCGCAACGCCCGCTCTCAGCAGGAAAGAGGTGCGCACCGCATAGGCTGCCGCGCCCAGGGCAGCGAACACCATACCCCGCCGCCATCGCAAAACCAGTCCTGAGCCGAATGCAACAAACAGGTAAGAGCCGGCGAACTGCCAGGCGTATGCATGATACAGAGGCAGCACGGCTGTGATGACCGCTATGTCGAGCAGCCTGGTGGAGTAGGCCACGATAGCCCAGAATCGGGGGTAAAGGTCCTTCCTGTGGCATGTGAAGCGGGCGACAGAGTTGTAAACTGCTATCGCGAGGGCGAAGGGGACGTATGGGCCCAACCCCTGGCGCTCGTTGGCTAGCCCCAGGATGGCTACCAGCAGGCCCCATCGCAGGTTTGTAACTAGGATCTCAGCCCGGCGGCTATGCTCCAACCGCGAACCCTCCGCTGAAGGCAGGCAGAAGGCCACCAGCCTTACTAGCCGGCCTTACATCAATCGCATGGCAGTTTGACAACCGAATACGGCGGTTTATTCCACCTTTTGGCCGCGTTCTGAATGGGTGGGGGTTGCAAGGTTCGGGCAGCGGGGGTATAATCGTGCCAGGAAGTGCAGTAGGCAAAGGAGTGCCCATGTTTGGCAATCTGGGCTGGCAGGAACTGCTGATCATACTGGTGGTGGTGCTTTTGCTGTTCGGAGCCAAGCGACTGCCTGAGATAGGGTCGTCTCTGGGGCAGGCGATGCGGGAGTTCAAGCGCTCGATCAGCGGGCTGCACGAAGAAGAAGATGACCGCGGAAAAGGCACCGGCCCGTCCGACAGGCCTGTCGGCTGATGTGAGGCTGCGAGTGCCTGCAGCATGGCCCGCGACCAAGCCCTGGCCGGCGCCCGTGGCGTAATCTCGCTCGAATATGGGGTTCGCCAGGCCGGGAACCTGATTCTGACAACCCGGCAACTTGCCCTCGCACAACTGCCGCCACAGGTTTGCGGCCGGCGGGTCCTGCACATTACAGATGCTCACCTGAGCGCGCATTCTCACCTGGCCGGGCGAATAACCTCTCTGGCCCGGGCAGCCAGCCCGGACTGGATCTTCGTCACCGGAGACATGTTCCTGGGAGCACAAGGGCCGCGCGCGACAGCGACTTTTCTGTCTGCGCTCGCTGCCGTCGCGCCCACCTGGGCCGTTACCGGGAACGCCGATTACCCCTCCGCCGCAGCGCCCGAACCCGGGCCCGGATACTTCGGGGCAGCCCACGGATTGGTGAACCGCGCTCAGTTGCTTGCCGACGGTAACCCTCCCTGCTGGATAGCCGGCGTGAGCGATCCCCATGAACAGCGCGACCGCCTTGGCGAAGCGCTCGACGGCGTGCCGCAGGATGCTTGGGTCGTTCTCCTGGCGCATTCGCCCGACATCATCCTGCGGCCCCTGTCGCGCCGCGCCCGGCTGATCTTCGCAGGCCACACTCACGGCGGCCAGGTGTGCCTGCCAGGCTTCGGCGCTCTTTATACTCGCACAAAAGTCTCGCGGCGCTACGCGTGGGGGGTGCATCAATTCGGGAACACTACCCTCGTCGTCTCAAGAGGAGCGGGCACCACCAGGCTTCCGATCCGCGTCTTCTGCCCCGCGGAACTGACCCTTTGGCACCTTACGCGCTGGGGGAGCGGCACTCTGGAGGCGATTGGGTAGGGGCGGTTCGCGAACCGCCCCTACACGTCTGGCGAGATGGGATAAGCGCCCCAGCGGAGGGCGGCCTCGATCATCGCGCGGTAGTTTTCCACCGGAACGTATTCGGTTACCGTGTTGCTCGATCCAACGCAGTAGCCGCCGCCGGGGGCGATGTCGCGGATTCGCTGGCGCACCTCGGCCTCGACCTCGGCTGGCGTTCCGCGCGTGAGCGTGTAGCCCAGGTCAATGTTGCCCATCAGGCACAGTTTCTTGCCGTAGCGCGCCTTGACCTCGCGTATGTCCATCGCCTTGGGCTCGATGGGGTGAAGCGCGTTGACGCCTATCTCGATCAGGTCGGGAATGATCTCCCACAGTTTTCCGTCGGAGTGAAACCAGAACGGAAGGTCGTGCTCTCGGCACACCTCGCCAAGCAGGCGATACCAGGGGAAAAGATGGCGCCGGTAAACATCCGGCGAGATCATCAGGCCCTCGGTATATGCGAGATCATCGCCCAGGAAGAGAGCGCCCACGCTCTCGAACTTCGGCAGGCGCTGCCAGACGGAGTAGAAGAACTCGCCCACCTTCTCGAATATGCGGGCGACGAGGCGCGGGTTTTCGCGCAGCGCGATGCAGAATGTCTCGAAGCCCATCAGCATCCAGACGCGCTCGTAAATCCCGCCGCCTCGCAAACCGGTGATGATTTTCATGCCTCGCGGCAGCAATCGGGCCGCGATCTTGAGGTCGTCGAAGTTCACCTGATCGGACGTCGGCCAGGGGAAGGCATCGAATTGCTCATCGGTGGTTACCAGGCCGGCGTGGCTTTCGGCCCACTCGCGGGTGCGCGCTTGCCCGCCTGCAGCGTAGGCATATTCGTGGGCTGTCTTAGGCTGTGGATATGAGACGGAGGCCGGAACCCTCACGTAGTCGTAGCCTGCCCTGCGCCAGAACTCGACTTCCCAGCGGAGATAGGCCTCCCTGTCTGCAGCATCTGGCGCTGGCTGGCCCAGGAAGGCGGCCTTGACCTCGTCCTCGACCTTGATCTCGGCCAGGGGCACCCGATCCGGCTGCCCGCACAGAAAAGCCGTCCTCAACCTCTCAAAATCAGGGCGTCTCATTGCCTAGCGCTGGCCTCTCGACTGCGCTCGCGGTCGGTTATCGGCGGCGGGGGCGCGTGCCGGAGGCGAGTTGGGAGGCGCGGGCGGAGCACTCGGCCATCACCTTTTCCTCGTCAATGGTTAGAAGTTTCCGGTCGCGCATCAAGATGCGGCCGTTCACTATCACCGTCGAGACATCATCGGCGCGCGCGCTGTATGCTATCTGTGAAATGACGCTGTGAAGTGGAACCAGGTGAGGGCGGCGCAGTTCGATCAGGATCACGTCGGCCTTCATGCCCGGCTTCAACTGTCCGATCTTGTCGCCCAGGCCGAGCGCCAGCGCGCCGCCTCGCGTCGCCATGCGCAGCGCCTGGTAGGCGTCGAGCACCGTGGGGTCGCTGCGGTCGAGTTTGTGAAGAAGGGAAGCAAGGCGGGCCTCCTCGAGGATGTCCAGGTTGTTGTTGCTCGCCGCACCGTCGGTGCCGAGGCCGACATTGACTCCCGCTGCAAGCAAGGCGGGGACAGGGGCAGTGCCGCTCGCCAGTTTCATGTTCGAGCCCGGGTTGTGCGACACGCCCACGCCGTTGCGGGCCAGAATCTCGATGTCCTGCTCTGAGATATGCACGCAGTGGGCCGCGAGCACCGGGCGCGCGCGGAACAGGCCGATGCGCTCAAGGTGGGCGACAGGGGACTCGCCGTGCTGGCGAATGCTGTCCTCGACCTCCTGCGCGGTTTCGGAAAGGTGTATGTGCAGGCCGACGCCGAGTTCCAGCGCCGCCTCGACGACGCGCTGCAGGAGATGATCGGGGCAGGTGTAAGCAGCGTGCGGGCCGAGCATCGTCTGAATGCGCCCATCGGCGCGGCCCTTGAAAGCGCGCGCGAACTTGATCGCCCAGCGCAGGTGCTGTTCCGCCTCCTTCAGGAAACCAAGCAGCACGCCGGAAAGGCAGGCGCGGATGCCCGATTCCTCCACAGCGTGGGCGACGGCGTTGTAGTAGTAATACATGTCATTGAAAGTCGTAACCCCTGCCCGCAGCATTTCAGCGATCGCCAGAAGGCTGCCCCAGTAAACGTCGCGCTTGTCGAGCATCGCCTCGAGCGGCCAGATTTTGTCCTGAAGCCACGGCAGCAGCGGCATGTCATCTGCATAGCCGCGCATGAGGGTCATCGCCGCGTGGGTGTGGGCGTTCACGAAGCCAGGCAGGGCGGCCATACCGGAGGCATCAATGATGGTGTCCCACTGACCCTGCGGCTCATGCCCGACGGCGATGATTTCATCCCGCTCGATGGCCACGCAGCCGGGGCTGATCACCTCGGCCTGATCATCCATCGGCAAGACGATCGCGTTGCGGATGAGTGTGCGGCTCATTGCGCCTGCGGTGAGCGCTCCGCCCGTTCGGGCGACCCTGAGGGGCCACCCTCAGGGTGGCCCTGAAGGGCCGCCGTGAAGGCGATTATGCGCACGCGCGTGTCTTTGGGCAATTCGAGGGTTACGGCCTGGTGCGCGTCGAGGACGTAGTGATGCAGATACGCAGGCCGAGGCTCGTCGGCAGTCGCGGTGCGAACCATCGGGACACTCAGTCCTTCGTCCTGCGGGCTGCGCGGCGGCTGCAGCCAGTCGGCGATAGCGACCGAGACTGCACGCCTTTCGCCTGAGGCCGTTACGAGAACGAATTCAGCGGTAACATCTTGTCCCACTGCGGCAGCCAGCAAATGAACGCTTCTGGTGCCCGCCGGCAGACTTATCGCCTGCCCACTGCAAGCAACCGCGTGCCCTCGGCCTTCCTTGCGCCTGGGGAAGAGGAATGGGATATTCCTGGGCGCTTCCGTTGAACCGTAATAGCCGCAGGGATACCAGCCGCCCGGCTCGGCCGCCGCGTCGGGGGGCACGTATTCGGCAGGAAGCGACCTGCCAGCGCCGTCGAAGTCCCCGCCGCTGCGGCGCTGCGCCGTTGTTACCGCGGCGACGTTGGCAAACTGGCTCAGGTCAACGGGCTCGAACGGCCCGCCTGTAACTTGCACTGCGACCGGCTCAAGATACTGTTCTGTCCCGTGTGATTCGTGCGGGGGGCCGGTGAAGGCAATGCGAAAAGCCAAGCGGTAGGAACCCCCTGCCCTGGGAGCGGTCAGAGGTATCTGAACCAATCCAACCGAGCCCACGCGCGTTGCCCCTGACACTGCATTAGCAGCAGGCTCCAACCCGGCCGACGTCCCGTCCAGGTAGTGCCACAGCGCGGAAACCGACACCTGCCCGTTCTCCCACGCCTCGGGGCCAATGTTTCCGAGGACCAGATTTGCCTTGTATTGCTCGCCCGCCTGCATTGCGCGCGGGACTTCCGCTCTCACGAGTCGCGCGCTCGGCTCAGCCGGAACGGCTTGCACTTCTTGCTGGCCGATCTGGCACATCACCTGGTCGCCCTGGCGCAGTTCCAGGGTGATGACGTGCGGGCCGGGGCTGGCCGGCACCCCGGTCTCCATGGGCACGGTTACTATCTGGCCGCTTGCAACATCCTTGGGCAGGTCGGCAAGCCCCTGAACGCCGGAAGGCTGTCCATCGGGCGAGTCCCAGCGGTATCCGAGTCTGACCTTGCCCTTCCGCCAGGGCGCAGCCCCGTCATTGCGCAGGCGGACCTGCGCCTGGTAACGCCCACCTGCCTGCGGACGCGCGGGCAAAGCGCCCGATACCAGGGATGCCGCCCACTGGGGCACGGCACCGATCGAAACCGGGAGCGTTATCTGGGCAACGGTCTTCTGCCACATTGGGTTGACGAGTATGGGAATTGCGCTGCGCGCGAGGCGCAAGGTGAGACGGTAGCGGCCATCGGGCAGCGGGCCGGATTTGCCCTTTCCGGTTACCTCGACCAGAACAGGCACAGCACCGCCTGCAGGCAGGCCCAGCGACCGGGCTGCATCTCCGCTGCCCCGCGCGGCAGGGTCCTTCTCGTTTTGCAGCGTGTATTCGAAGGACGCGCCGCCCGAAGCGGACAGGTCGGCCAGGGTATAGTTGGCGAGCAGCATTTCGATCTGCCATTTCACGCCGGCTGACATGACTCGCGGGAGGCTGTCCCAGCGCACCCCCGTGGCGGACGGCCCGCGCGCCATCAGTTGGACGATGCTGCGCCGGGTGATGTCAACGCAGGCCCATCCGTGCTGGCGGCTGGGGCAGATCTCGGTTGCGGCGGGAAAATCGTTCCATGAGTCAATGATGATGAAGTCCGGGTTGGTTCGCATCGCCTGCGCGAGGTCGGCGTCGTAGTTCTCCGCCGTCGGCCCGCGTTTCACGACCCGCGCCGTGCGCCCGCTGGGGGCCGCAGCCGAGGATGACTTCCGGCCAGCCCACCAGGCGTCGAAAACAGCCCCTTTCTCGCTCCACTGGCTGTCGCCCAGCCACATTAGCGCGGAGCCGAAATCCCTCTCGAATGCCGTCGTGCAATCCTGCACGAGCGCATTGTTCCAGTCCTCTACGCCCTGCGGCTCACCCATCAGTATCAGGTTAGCCCGGCCGCGATCTGTGGTTGCCTGCGCCCTGAACTCGGGCGGGACAGTCAGAAAGAAATCGCGTATTGCGCGATAGAGGGCATCCTTCGCCTCTGCCGCGCGCAGGTCGCGCGAGGGCAGGACAGCGCCAAGGGACCCTGCCGGCAGATAGAGAGCCAGCAGCGGGTACGTGCGCCCCTCTTGCTTGGTATCCACCAGGGCCTGGACCAGCGAGGCCAGGGATTTCCTTGCCGAGTCCCCGTAGCCCGGATGCCAGGAGACGGCGAGAGTGTCAATCGCAGCCTGGCGGGCCTGCCTGATCTGCCGCTTGTGCCATGCCACCTGGTCCACGTTCCACCACGGGCCGATACCTTCCAGCGGCTGTTCGAGCCAGGTCTCAGCGGAAGAGCCGGGAAATGTGTAGAGGGCCATCACTTGACACGCCCGCCGCGAGCGGGCGGCAGGGGCCGGAGCGGCCGCTTCGGGGAGGCTGATGGGGATGACGGTGGCGCCCATCCACTCGATAGCCTTGAGCGCCCCGTCCACTGTGGGCGGCCGCAGAAGCCTGGGGCACACGATCTGACCCCCCTGGGCGACCTCTGGAGCGGCCTTCGGGCTGAAGACCATCCGGCACCACGATGCGGGCACATCGAGGCCGCCCTCGCTTTCGAGAGCAGGGCATGAGGACGCGAACCCATCCCGCTCGCCGCGCATGTGAACGGCGAACGCGAACCCGATCACAGTTCCTGGGCTGGGCGGGCCGCCGAGGTCCTGCCATGGTATGGCAACCTCGATGATGTAGCCGCGGTCATCATCCCGCGGCTTATTTACCGTCCCCTGAACTGCGGCGTCGAAGCGCAGGCCTTGCAGCCAGGACCTTGCTGGTCGCCAGGTGCCCTGGCTGCTGCCGAGCAGGGCCGTAAAGCCACCTGCCGCGCTGACGGCGAACCTGGCGCAGCCCTCATCCGGCGCTTGCGCGCCCGAGCCCGACATGTCGAAGCACAAGTCAATAGAATCGTCTTCCCAGGGCTCGGAGAAGGCCCCCACGTTCGTCCCCCAGACGCAGTGGTCATCCACCCTGGCAGCGAAGTAGAAGTAACTGTTGTCCCAGCCTGTATAACCGAGAGCCTTGCCCTGCTCGGCTGCGGCCGCTGGAGTGCAAGCAATGAGGCACACCAGCAGCGTGCAGGCCGCCAGGAAGGCAGTGAACCTCCCTCGGCGCTGCCGGGCCGGGCTCTGCGGGCAAGTGCGCATCCCCGAGGAGTCCCCGTCAGTGGGCGATCTGCGACAGGGCAGCCCGCCCGGCGTAGCGAGCGTTCTCACCAAGTTCCTCCTCGATCCTGAGCAGCCGGTTGTATTTGGCCACGCGTTCGCTCCTTGAGGGAGCCCCGGTTTTTATCTGGCCGCAGTTGGTCGCCACTGCAAGGTCGGCGATGGTCGTATCCTCGGTCTCGCCCGAGCGGTGAGAGATCACCGCCGTCCAGCCCGCCTTGCGGGCCATCTCGATTGCGGCCAGCGTTTCGGAGAGCGTGCCGATCTGGTTCACCTTGATCAGGATGCTGTTGCTGGCCGAAAGTTCAATGCCCTTCGCCAGCCTCTCGACATTGGTAACATAGAGGTCGTCGCCGACCAACTGCACGCGCTTGCCCAGCCGCTCGGTGAGCAGTCTCCACGTGTCCCAGTCGTCCTCCGCGAGGCCGTCTTCTATGGACAGGATCGGGTATTTGCTGCAAAGGGCCTCGTAGTAAGCGACCATGTCCTTGCCCGAAAGAGAACGGCCCTCTCCGGCGAGCACGTATTTGCCGTCCTCGTAGAACGACGAGGCAGCGGGATCGAGCGCAAGGGCGACCTGAGAGCCGGGTTCGTAGCCCGCGCGCTCGATGGCTGCAATCAGGGCCTTCAGGGCCGCCTCGTTGGAGTCCAGGTTGGGGGCAAACCCTCCCTCATCACCCACGCCCGTGCTGAGGCCCTTTTCCTTCAGCACCGCGCGCAGGGCATGGAAGACTTCCACCCCCATTTGCATCGCCTCGGAAAAGCAGCCCGCCCCAACGGGCATGATCATGAATTCCTGGAAGTCCACGTTGTTGTCGGCATGTTTGCCGCCGTTCAGTACGTTCATCATGGGCACCGGCAGCAGGTGCGCATTCACGCCGCCGATATACTGATACAGAGGCAGGCCGGCAGATTCCGCCGCGGCCTTCGCCACTGCCAGCGACACCCCCAGGATCGCGTTCGCTCCCAGGCGCCCCTTGTTGGGCGTGTCGTCCAACTGGATGAGCAGGCGGTCTATATCGAGTTGACCGCTGGCATCGCTTCCCACGATCTCGGGAGCAATCAGGCTGCGCACGTTCTCGACCGCCTTCGTTACGCCCTTTCCAAGATAACGTTCGCCGCCGTCGCGAAGTTCGAGCGCCTCGTGCGTGCCCGTCGAGGCGCCCGATGGCACAGCAGCCACGCCCACGCTGCCATCCTCTAAGTGCACCTCCACCTCGATGGTGGGGTTGGCGCGCGAATCAATGATCTCCCGTGCCCATACGTGTTCAATCTCCACCGCTGCCTCCTTGACTGGAAACGGTCAGGATACGCGCTAGTATACACAAAAACCACGGAGAAGACTAGAAACGCCAGGAGAGTAGGCCGCGATCGTGCTTCGCCACGTGCTTGCCCACCAGCGTCCCGATCACCGCGCCTGCGAAAACGTCGGAGAGGTAGTGCCTATCAAGATACACCCTGGACAGCGCAACCACTACCCCGGTGGCGATATAGAGCCCGCGGTTCTCCCGGTCCTCCTCCGCGAGCACGGTGAAGATCGCGAAATCCCCTGCCGCGTGGCCGGAGGGGAATGAACTGTAGGAGGAGGGAGCGTTCGGATTTGTCTCCTGGGCGGATGCTTCATCCGGGCGGCGGCGGTGCGTCAGGTGCTTCAAGATCTCGGTTATGAGGCCCGTTTCCACCGCTGCAGTGGCTGCAAGTTTGTAGCGCGTTTGCTGGGTGCGGTCATTCAATAACTGCGAAGCAACAAGGCAGCCGCCCGTCAGTTTCACGGGGTCAAGATAGCGTGTCACATTCTCCGCAAACGAATGCAGGGTCTGCGAGTGATTGTGGTCCCGTACCCAGCGCGCGGAGTTGTCGTCGCTCAACAGCAGCGCCCCCAACACCAGCGAGTCCGCCTTCGGATCCCGCGGTATCTCCAGCGTCAGATCCGCGCGCGCCGCGCCGCCGAGCGTCGTTGTCAGCACAAGGCAGAGGATCAGGATGGTTCTGCGCATCGGTGCCTCCCTTCTACAGACGACCAGCAGCGCCGCCTTGTTCGATTTCTTTCTTTGCCGCGCCGATGATCCCTGCCGCCGCCCGCACTGTGCATGTGCAGCCGCGGCGACTTCGAGAAAGCCGCAACTATTGAGGTTAGTGCCCCAAGGTGGTATTCTTCACGCGGCGGCGCACGGTGAAACTCTCGGTAATCGTTCCGGCTTACAATGAGCGCGGCATCGTGCTCGAAACGTTGCGCCGCGTGCTTGCTTCCCCGGTTGACAAGCAGGTAATCGTTGTTGATGACGGTTCCACCGACGGCACTGCTGAACTTTTGGACTCTTTCAAGCATCCTGCTTTGCAGGTAATCCACCACGAGCGCAACCAGGGGAAAGGCGCCGCAATCCGCACCGCGCTGAAATATGCGGCCGGCGATGCGATCATCATCCAGGATGCCGACGGCGAGTACGATCCGCGCGACTACCCGAATCTGCTGAAGCCGTTGCAGGCAGGCCGCGCGGACGTCGTCTATGGCTCGCGATTCCTGGGCGATATGGGCTACATGCCGCTCGCGAACCGAATCTGGAACTATTTCATTTCTCTTCTTGCGCGCCTCCTTTTCCAGGCTAAACTGACCGATGAGGGCACGTGCTACAAACTGTTCCGCGCAGATGCGCTCAAGGCGATTCCCCTGCGCTCCCAGCGCTTCGAGTTCTGCCCGGAGGTTACGGCGAAAGCGCTGAAGCGCGGCCTGCGCCTTGTCGAAGTCCCGATTCGCTACTCCGCGCGCACCGCGAAGCACGGCCGCAAGATCAAGTGGCACGACGCATTCAGAATCACCTGGGCTCTGATCAAATACCGTTTCGTGGACTGACCCGCGGCGCGTGCGAGACGGACGCCTCGCAGGACTTTTCGTGCTGCCGCGTCGAAATTGAGAGGCAGACCAACATCGGAGGAGATCATGATAGAGGCTGATGTTGCGGTAATCGGCGGTGGGCCAGGCGGTTACGTGGCTGCGATTCGCGCAGCGCAGACGTGCGCCAGCGTTTACCTGATAGAAAAGGATCAACTGGGCGGCTGCTGCCTGAACCGGGGGTGCATTCCAGCCAAGGCGATGCTGAGAAGCGTGCAGGTGTTCGACCTTGTCAAGCGCGCGAAAGAATTCGGCGTCGAGGCCGCCAATGCGACCGCTGACCTGGCGCGCATCGCGCAGCGAAGAGACCGCATCGTCAGCCAACTGCGCAACAGCCTCGAGGGCCTGCTCGAATTGAAGAACGTCAAAATCGTGCGGGGGAAAGGCAGGCTCGTTGCCCAAGATCGAATCCAGGTCGAGGGGCCGGAAGCGCAAGAGATCAAGGCGAAAGCGATCATCGTTGCCACCGGGGCGGTTCCCGCGCGCATCCCCGTTCCTGGCGCCGACCTTCCGGGCGTCATGACGAGCGATGAGTTGTGGGGCGTAACCGAACTTCCGCAGAGCATGGTCGTCGTCGGCGCGGGCGCGATCGGCCTGGAGTTCGCCTGCGTTTTTCACGGCCTGGGGACAAAGGTTACGGTTCTCGAAATGATGGACCAGATTTGCCCTGCCATGGACTGCGACCTGGCCAATGAACTGATGCGCCTCTGCAAGCGCAGGGGCATCGGCGTTTTCCCCAGCGCGAGGGTGAAGCAAATCAAGGCCTTGGAACAGAAGCCGGGCTGGAAGACCGTTACCTTCGAGAGCGACGGCCAGGAGAAGCAAGCCGAGGGCCAGATCGTCCTGCTCGCCACCGGCAGAAAGCCCTACAGCGAAGGCCTTGGCCTGGAGAATGTGGGCGTGCAGACCGAGCGCGGGGCGGTCGAAGTTGACGCCGGAATGAAAACCAATGTGGACGGCATTTACGCCATCGGCGATGTAACCGGCCTCTATCAACTGGCGCACGCGGCATCGGCGCAGGGGAAGGTGGCTGCAGCCAATGCCAGCGGGGGCCGCGAGACGATGGACTACACCGCAGTTCCCGGCTGCCTCTACACCGATCCAGAGATGGGCTGCGTCGGGCTGACCGACATGCAGGCTGAAAGGCTCGGATACAAGATCAAGGTTGGCCGCTTCCCGTTCCGCGCCTGCGGCAAGGCGGTGGCCGACGGAGAACGCGAGGGGTTCGTGAAACTCGTGTCCGACGAGCGAACGGGTAAGGTGTTAGGCGTTCATATTCTCGGCCCGCACGCGAGCGCGCTGATCGCCGAGGCCGTGCTTGCCGTGCGCTATGGCCTGACCGCCCACCAGGTCGCTGAGGCAATTCACGCTCACCCAACCCTGTCCGAGCCAATCGGCGAGGCCGCCGAAGTCGCCCTTGGCACTCCCCTCCATATCTGACGAGTGTCTTCTATCAGGGGAAGCCGACAGGGGCGAGACAGCGGCGATGCCTTGGCTTGGCGCGACGGCCAAGACTGATCGGTGTGGCACAGGCACTCCTGCCTGTGTATGTGCGGGCATAGCCTTACGGCAACACAGGAAGCTCTGTAGGCACCGTGCCCGTACTAGTTGCGCCGGGATGGTTTGTGGGGCGGTGCGGCAGGCAAATGCCACACGAGACCGGACTGCCGGCCACGCGGGAACCACTTCGCGTGCGCATCGAGAAACCCGAAAACGTCCCCGCCCATGTGCCTTGGACTGGCGGGCAGGTCTCCAGGCCCGCCCGAGCCGTTCCAACCAAGGTTGCTCTCGAAGAAGACGACCATGCTGCCTGCATCAGGCACGTTATTCAGCGAGAGCGCAGACAGTCCGCGATTGCACGCATAGCCACACTTCTGATTGCGCGCGGACGGGCACACGAAGTCAAACTTCATTGGCTCCGCTAGTCGGAGTCTGTGTGGCCCCCCGCAGGGTGAGGCCTGCGAGTACACGCAGAGCGCATCGGCCCACTTGTCTGCCAACGGCAGACCCTCGTCCCAGTCTCAGGCATACATGAGCGCGGCGACGGCGAGCATCTTGACGTTGGTCATGCAAGCGCTTCTTTTGGCGGCCTGTCTCCATGGGACACCGACAGCCAGCACAAGGCCCAGCAGTCCGAGTATCCCGAGCACAAGAGACCCCGTGGCCAGTCGGCTGGGTCGTCCTTTCGGAGCCGGTGCTGCCGGTCCCAGCAGCGCGCCGCAGAAGGCGCAAGCGCTCGCCTGATCTTCATTCTGCTTTCCGCACTTCGCGCACACCATGTTCTCCCTCTCTCGCGCACATCCACGCCCGTAGGGGAGCCCCTGCTACTCTGTCCGCCGACTGGCGGACTACGTAGCACGAGTCTGCGGGCTCCCGTGTTGCGCTGGCAGAAGCGGGCGGCCGCCCCTCGAAGAGGGCCCTGAAGGGTCCCTTCTCGGGGTCCTGAAGGGCGGAGGGCCGCCCCTACACTTTAGTCCGCGCCTTCGATCTCCTTGCTCTTGTCAACGTCGTAGGTGCGGTCAATCTCGCCGGTCTGCGGGCGCTCGGCTGCGGTGTAATAGTGCTTTTTCTCGGGCAGGCCCCGGCGGCGCCTGCCTTCGCTCAACTTCTTCGCTGCGAGATCCACCTCCACCGCTGGCGGGCGTCGCGACAACTCCCTGACGCTCAGGATTCTCTCTTCCGGCAATGCCACGCCCAAGCGCTTGCACTCCGCGATCACTTGGGCCAGCGACTGCGCCAACTCGCCCGGATTTGCCCTGATGATGAATTCCATGAAGTCATCGCGCGGCCTGCGCGCATGGTCGGGGTGGCGCGCGGCATACTCGACAATCGCAAGGAACAACTCGCGCCTGGGGTCGCCGGGCGGAAACGGGGGCTCGGGGACCGGGAGCCGCCGCTTGCCGCGCAGCCGCTGGAGGATCGCTCGCAGCATCCCCATTGTTTCTACCTGCTATTGGTAAACGCGCACTTCGAAGATGCGGGCGCACGCGTCGCCGTTTGTCGCGCTGACCTCGATTCGCAGGCGGCGCGCCTTCGCGCCCTGGAATTCGTGGCGGCGCAGCCGGTCGCCGTTACCGGATACCGATGCGACCTTTTTTCCGTCAGCCAGTATCGAGTAATCGCGCACCGTCTCGGGGTGTGGCTCCGTTCCCCACAATCGTCCCAGGGCAGTATCGAAGGCGATCTGAACGAGGCCAATCGCTGTCTCGCGCCCGAGGTCGAGTTCGATCCACTGCGGCATCTTTTGCGCGGGATCTGAGCGCCACTGGTTGGGATCTCCCGGCGTCCCGCGCGCGATTCCGTTGATGATCGCTTCGGGCGCGATTCCCGGCGCAGGGTCCGTGCTCGATGCAGTAATCTTCGCCTTGCGCGCCAGGTCATCGGGGTCGGCGTTGGGCAGATCAATGACATAGCAGTCATCGCGCAGCAGTTGCTGCTGAACTTCCGCGATATGATGGTGAACCAGGTCGCGCGGCGTGCACCCATACCTACGGCAGAAGGCGGCCGCAGTACCCGCCGCCTGTCCGATAACTGCGCCCGTCGCCATGACGCGGTAACTCCCGTGCGCAACATGAGTCCCGCTGATCAGGCGGCCGCCGAAAAGAAGGTTCTCGATGTTGCGCGAATAGAGCGATCTCAGCGGAATGCTCCAAAGGCCCACAGGCTTCATGTCGGCGGGCTTTCCGGCGTGGTAAATCCCCTTCGGCGGGTGCAGGTCAATCGGCCAGCCGCCGTATGCAACGCGGTCCTCGAACAAGACCTGGTTCTCAACGTCTCCCTGCGTGAGGATGTGATCGCCCACGAAGCGCCGGTTCTCGCGCTTTGCAGGCACGAATCCTATCCAATCGAGCGCAAGATTCTCGGCATCGTGGTCGCCGCGGTTCTTGATGTGATCCCACATCCCGAACAGGATCCGCAGCAATTCATCGCGGATCTCCTCGTTATCAGCGATGGTATCCCTCTCGCCTCCCCACTCGATCCACCAGAAATTGCATGGGTGCTTGAACGTGTGATGGCCTCGAAATGGCAGGTCGTCATCGGTCTTGAACTCGCGCGCCCACGAGGGCGGGTCGAACTTCACCGGGCGGCCCATATCCTTCACCATGAACAGCAGCGAACTACCGAGGGTGAACGCATCCGGCTGTTCGGGGGCCATGTCCTCGTTGAATTCGGAGCGGGCCTCTCTCCCTTTGCGGAACTCGGCCCCGGCGCGAAAGGCGAACTCGCCGTCGCCGCTGGCATCCATGAAGAGGGGAGCCTCGAAGCGCAGATGCTTTTCGCTGCCGATTTGCATCGCGATCGCAGCGTGGATCCTGCCCGATCGTGCCATTTCCGCATCATAGCAGCGGGTGTTCAGAAAGAGGCGCAGGTTCGGCTCGCGCGTAACCGCATCCCACAGGACAGCGTCCCACATCCATATGCTCTCTTGCGGGTTGCGGCGTTGATTTTCGGCGCGCAGGTCCTCGAGGACTCCCGTCTCCCGCGCATCGGCAACGCGGCCGTGATGGTCGGCCCCGCAGATCCACACGCGGCACTCGCTGCTCGCGTTCCCACCGAGAACGGGCCGGTCTTGCACCAGGGCCACGCGCAATCCGAGCCGCGCCGCTGCAATCGCCCCGCAAATCCCTCCCATCCCGCCGCCCACAACCACCAGGTCAAGATCGCGAACCGTCTCCATGTCCTTCCTCCGCTGGTCTAGTGCGTCCCTTGTTTCCGCGCTAACGTCGGGCTCCCTGCGTGCAACGCCCTTGACTTACCGCGCCAGCCTGCGTAGTATGCCAGCGCCATGGCAGCCCGAGCGCGCGATCCACATAAGGCTGGCAAGACGGCGAGCAAGCAGGTCGAGGAGTCAGCGGCGGTCAAGAAGCGCCGAGCCGAGGCCGTCGAGAACATCATGGCTTTACGTGAACGCTTGAGAGCGCGCGGCCTGTCTGTGAAACGCCTCGTTTCCGAGAGCAGGCGTCAACTCCAACGTCGCGGAGTTCCAGCGACTCTCCAGCGAATGGGCAAGCAGGATAGCGCCTGCTTTACCTCAAGGCATGCAAAACGTTCTGCACCGTAGGGCAGGATCTTGTCTCCTGTCCCGCAGGTGCGCCTGCCGACCGTGAGAGTTGGGCAGGACGCGAGGTCCTACCCTACGGGACAGATTGCCGCAGCAGGGGGAACCGGCGATTAGCGCGGCGGTTTTCCACTGGGGACGCCTGCGACCTGGCACATGCTCTAGTTAGCGCGCAGCGCGTGCTGCGCGTCGCGGATGCTCCGGGTCACCGACGCCGGTATCTTGCAAGGCGCTCTTTGCCCAAAGGCAGCATCCACGCGACCTCGAGCTTCATGGTATGCAGCAAGTCTTCGCGGTTGACGACATGAAGGGTTGGATTGTCCAGAGCTTCCGTAACTATCCACAACTCGAATGGTTCATGCTTCTGGGCTGCCCGGGACGTCCCGTCCGTGAAGTAGCAGAACCCCGGTGTCGGACCCCGCGTTCCTTTGACTTCGATGCAGCGCTCGCCACAGCGGAGGTCGTACCCGTGGCCTTCAGACATACCCCTGGGCTCTTCGCCAGTTTGTTCACGGAGAATCCGCTTCGCGTACTCGATTGCTGCCAACTCAACAGCAGGTTTCGGCACAGTCGCACCTCCCGGTGTTTCTTCGGCCCCGTCCCCCTTGCTCCTGCCCACCAGCGCGCCCTAGAGGGGCTGTAGTGCCAGCCGCGCGGGCTGAAGCCCGGCGGCTACGCATCCCCCGCTATTTGCTGGGCTTTCGGGCGACGGCGAGGTAGAAATCCCGTTCGTCTATCATGCGCGCAGATTCGAGGCCGGCCTTTGTGAAGAGCCGCTCCAACTGGCGAGGGGTGGGGACGAGGTCTTTCGCCATGGAATGGCCCATTTCGCGGTGCAGTTTGTGGACAGCGCGGCGACCGATGGGATGGGAGACGACGAGCAATCCACCGGGCCGCATCAGCCGGGCCATTTCATTGATCGCAGCCTGCTTGTCGGGGAAATGGGGCATTGCTGCGTTGCAGATCACGCGGTCGAAGGACTCTCCCGGCAGCCTGGTCTTCTGGATGTCTCTCTGAATGAATGTAACGTTGTCGGGGAACCCCTTCGCCCTCGCGCGCGCAAGCATCGCGCGCGAGAAGTCCAGGCCCACTATCTTCCCGGTGGGCCCGACTCTCGCCAATATGAGGGGGATGAGCACTCCTGTCCCTGTTCCCACATCGAGCACGCGTTGGCCTGCGCGCAGGCGTGCCGCGCGGATCACTCGCTCCAGCCGCGGGGCCATGTCCGGCCCTCTCATCTCATCCCACTTGTGCGCCATGCGTGAAAACAAGTGCTTTCGGTTCATTCTTCCCCGCCAGCAGCAGATGGTTTGGACAATAACGAAGCAATCATGATTTCTATGCGCGTTCCAGCGGGGCGATGTCAATCGAGAGTTTCTTCACCCCGGCGCGAAAGGCGACCTTGACGATCTTGTCGTCGGACTCAAGAACTACCCCCTCGCCGAAATCGGGGTGCCTGACGAGTTCGCCCTTGCCGAAAGCGGGGGCGGGCATCTGCTGCTTGAGTATCTGCGCGGCCTCGGGAGCAATGGTCGCGTCCGCGCCCTTCCAGGTGATGTCGCGCACGGCGAAGGCTCCCTCTCGCCCCTGCACCAGTTCATCGGGGACTTCCTTTAGGAACCTCGACATCGGGTAGCGGCTGGTGGCGCCGAAAATCGTGCGGCTGTGAGCAAGCGTGAGATAGAGAGCATCCTTCGCGCGCGTCATCCCCACGTAACACAGGCGGCGCTCCTCCTCGAGTTCCATCGGGTTATCGTCCGCGATCGCGTGGGCAAGCGGGAAGATGCCCTCCTCCATTCCCACCATGAACACGCAGGCGAACTCGAGGCCCTTCGCGCCGTGCAAGGTCATCAGGGAAACCGCGTCCCCGCCTTCGCGCATGGTCTCGGGGTCCGCGAGCAGCGCCACCCCCTCCAGGAATCCCTCGATGCTCTTGACGCCCGATTGCGCTTCGAATTCCTTGGTCGCCGACAGCAGTTCCATCACGTTGTCCAGTTTCGCGCGCGCCTTCACGCTCTTGTCTTCTTCCAGCCAGGCTGCGTAGCCGGTTCGCGCGATTACTGCCTCCGTAACTTCAGTCGCCGAGGCATGCTGCGCCAGTTCTCGCAGGCCGTTCATCAGGTCAACAAATCGCTCCACCGACGAGCGCGCTGCTAATGGCAGCCCCAGTTCCCCGGCCCTCGACAGCGCCTGCCAGAGTCCATCCCCCTGATTCAACGCTGCCGCCTCGAGCCTGGAGAGCGATTGTTCTCCTATGTGGCGCGGCGGGACGTTGAGGATGCGCTTCAGACTCACGGAATCGTAGGGATTGTTTATCGCGCGCAGGTAAGCCAGGATATCCTTGGTCTCCGCCCGGTCGTAGAACCGCAGGCCGCCGACGATCCGGTAGGGCACGCCCATCGAGACGAACACCTTCTCAAGCACGCGCGACTGGGCGTGGATGCGATAGAGGACGCCGAAATCGGAGTGCTTCAGGCGGCGCGAGCGCATCATTTCCTGGACCTTGCTCGCGACGTAAACCGCTTCCTGGTGCTCATCCTGCGCCTGGTAGCATGTAACCAGGTCGCCTGCCGACCTGTCGGACCACAGGCGTTTCTCCTTGCGCTGCGTGTTCCTGCGGATTACTTGCCAGGCGGCGTCGAGGATCCGCTGCGCGGAGCGGTAATTCTGCTCCAGTTTCACTATCTTCGCGTCGGGATAGTCCTGCTCGAAACTCAGGATGATGCGCATGTCCGCGCCGCGCCAGCCGTAGATTGACTGGTCATCATCCCCCACCACGCACAGGTTGCGGTGTTTGCTGGCGAGCAACTCGATCAGCCGATACTGCGCGTAGTTTATGTCCTGGTATTCATCAACCAGGATGTGGCGGAAGCGGTCATGGTATTCTGCCAGCACATCGGCGTGCTCTTCGAACAGCCGGACAGCGAACATGATGAGGTCGTCGAAATCGAGCGCGTGGTTGTCGCGCAGGCGGTGCTGATACAGCCGGTATGCATCTGCCGCCGTTCTCTCGAAGCCCGTCTGCGCGCCGCGCGCATACTCCCGCGCAGTAATGAGTTCGTTCTTAGCCTTGCTGACGGCGTCGAGGACCATTGCGGGCGTGAAGCGGTCTGCGACCCCAAGGGCGGCCAGGCAGTCCTTCATCAGCGTGCTCTGGTCGGATTCGTCGAAGATGTCAAAGTGCTTGTCCAGGCCGATGCGGTCGCCGTCCTTGCGCAGGATGCGGGCGCAGATGCTGTGAAAGGTCCCCATCCACATTGCGCGCGCCAGGGACCCGACGAGGCGCTCGATGCGCTGCCTCATCTCGTTGGCGGCCTTGTTGGTGAAGGTTACTGCGAGGATCTGGTCGGGCGAAACTCCCAGTTCGTCGATCAGGTAGGCGGCGCGATAGGTGAGCACGCGCGTCTTGCCGCTGCCCGCGCCCGCAAAGACCAGCAGCGGCCCCTCGACGTGCTGCACCGCCTGCAGTTGCCTTTCGTTCAACTCGCGGGCAACTGCGGCAGAAATCCGGCGGGGCCTGTAACTGCTTTGCCCTCGCTCGCTCGTTGACTCCACGCGTGGAGTCTATCAGAACATCAATCGGCCGTCAAAGAATTCGTAGGGGCGGTTCGCGAACCGCCCCTACCAGTCGTCGCGCAATGATCAGCGCTTTGCGATATACCACAATCGCGCTGCCAGCATGTGGGCGTTGGCAGGCAGTTCCGGGCCCATTGCCGCGGCGAAGCGGAAGATGTAGAGCGAGACCAAGTCGTTAGGAAGTTCCGGCTTTGGCCCCGGCGCGGTCATCGCCAGATCGCTATGCGTGCTCTGAAGGACTGTCGCATTGGCCGGATCTGTGGTGCCCTCTGAGTACTGCCACATCCCCATGCCATTGAGCGGCTGCGCCAGCACCTGGCGGGCATAGTACATGGCCCAGCGCACATTCTTGCTCCTGTTGGCCACCGCGTCGTCCGCAAGCCACACAACCTCGATGTAGGGATTGGGGTTGGCAACCGGGTCCCAGTCCGCAGGCATCTCGATCGTGATCCCCACCGCGGGAAAAGGCGGCATCATCGGCTGGGGGAAGTCAACGCCGCACCACGCCTGGGTCATTGGGATCTCGGTCCCCCACATCAACTGGCTGCCCGTGATCGGCAGGTTCACAGTGCGCCAAAGGTCCGGGATCTTGTCGTCTGTAACCGCGTCGGCCTGGATGTTCCCCGTCGCCACGCTGTCGGCAGCCAGGTGTGCGTTGGTTACGTTTCCCGCAGCGATCTTCGGCGATGTAACTGCACCATCGGCAAGTTTGCCAGTGGCAACGGCAGCGTCGGCTATCTTTGCCTCGGTTACTGCTCCGTCTATCAGATGCAAGGAACCGACGCTCGCAGCAGCCAACTTGCCCGATGTAACTGCGGCATCCGCGAGTTTGCCTGTCGTAACCGCAAGGTTCACAAGCGCAGAGCCAAGCACTGTCCCAGCTCTCAGGATCGCCCCATCGTACTTCGCATCGCCGCCCAGCGGCAGCAGCATGTTCGCAGTCGGAATGGAACTGGCGTGGGAAAGGTCAACCGAATCCGCATTGCCGCAGGATGCGAAACTGACGTTCACCTTGGGAGTGGTGCGAGCGGAGTACGTGCCCCCCGCCGAGTCGTAGGTCGTTACCGCGAAGTCATACAGCGCGATTGTCCACGGCAGCGTTACCTTTGTGCTGAACGCCTTCGAGTTGCCGGGCAGGATGGTAGGCTGGGCACCCGCCTGGTATGTGCAGGTGGTCGCCGTATTGCTCGCCGACCACCCCTGGCCGTTGGCCCATACAACCTTGAAGCCGCTTGACTCGAAGTTCAGCACCACCTTGTTGATCGCGTGGGTGCTCGAGGCGTTGTTCTTCACCGTCAGGGTGAACATCGCCCCGCCCCCGACCACCGGGTAATACGCGCCGTAGTACCCGATGGACGATGTTGCCGTGTGCGCCGCCATCGCCGGAACCGCCGCTGCAGCGAGCAGCGCCACGACCACTGTGACAGCCACAACATTGGGTAGCCTCATGGCAGTGTCCTCCTCCGCCCTGCTGTTCGCAATGCGGCGGGCCTTTTCCTGCTCGAACATAACAGGACTTCGTCGAGGCGGCGCCGAAATGCTCGTCATCTGTGGGCATCGAGGGGGATGTGATGAAAACGATGAAAGCGGCAGTGCTGCACGGCATCGGCGACATGCGCATCGAGCAAACGCCGGTGCCGCAAATCGGGGCTCCTGAAGACGTCCTCGTGCGCGTCAAGGCGGTGGGAATCTGCGGCTCCGACATCCACTTCTTCGAGGATGGCCGCATCGGGACTTACATTGTCGAAAAGCCGATCGTCCTGGGCCACGAGTTGGCTGGGGAAGTGGTTGAGGTCGGCCCTGAGGTCAAGGACCTGAAGCCTGGCGATCGAGTGGCCCTCGAGCCGGGCGTGCCCTGCCGAAAGTGCTCGTTCTGCAAGTCGGGGCGCTACAATCTGTGCGCGACCGTTCCCTTCATGGGCACCCCGCCCACGGACGGGGCGTTCCGCGAATACATCACCTGGCCGGCGGATTTTGCCTTCCGGCTGCCGGACAATGCCTCCTGGGAGGAAGGGGCGATGATCGAGCCGCTGGCTGTGGGGGTGCAGGCCTGCCAGCGCGCGCAGATTACCGGCGGGGACACGGTGGCCGTGCTGGGGTGCGGGCCAATTGGGTTGACCGCGCTGCAGGCGGCAGCCTGCTTTGGGGCGACCAAGATCATCGCCACCGATGTCATCGCATCGCGCCTGTCGCTGGCGCAGGAACTCGGCGCGGGTGTAGTTGTGAAGGCGCGGGAGAGCGACCCGGTGCAGGCTGTCATGGCTGCGACGGGGGGCAACGGGGTGGACGTCGCGCTCGAGACGGCGGGGACGGCGCAAACGGTAAGACAGGCCTGCGCGATGGTTAGAAGAGGCGGCGTGGTTGTGCTGGTGGGAATGCATTCGCAGGACGAATTCGCGATCCCGGTGATGGACGTGATATGCAGGGAATACGACCTGCGCGGGGTGTTTCGCTACTGCAACGCGTTCGGCCCGGCAATCGCCATGCTGGCCGCAAATCGCGTGCGACTCAAGCCTTTGCTGACGCAAGTTTTCCCGCTCGAGCAGATCAACGCGGCCTTCGATCTGGTGAGGAAGCACAAGGACACGTCAATCAAGGTGCAGATTCACCCCTGAGTGACTCCAATGACCGACCCGGCGGCTGAGGCGCGCAAGCGCATGGTGGATACCCAGTTGCGCGCGCGCGGGATTGCCGATCCGCGCGTGCTGGCCGCGATGGGAAAAGTGCCCAGGCATCTCTTCACCCAGGAGCGCGATCTCCGGGAGGCCTACGATGATCACGCCATGTCCATCGGCGACGGACAGACGATCTCCCAGCCCTACATGGTCGCGACAATGACGGAATCCCTGGCGCTGAAAGGGCACGAGCGGGTGCTGGAGGTGGGAACGGGCTCCGGTTACCAGGCTGCCGTGCTGGCGGAACTGTGCGCAGAGGTTTACAGCATGGAGAGGCACGCGAGCCTGGCCGAGCGCGCCCGTCAGCGGCTGGAAAACCTGGGCTACCAGAATGTGCACGTCTGCGTCGGCGATGGGACCCTGGGCCTGCCGGAGCACGCTCCTTACCAGGGCATCATCGTTACCGCAGGCGCGCCCAAGATAGCGGAGGCCTGGGCGCAGCAACTTGACGAGGGTTACCGGCTGGTGGTCCCGGTCGGAGATCGTTGGAGCCAGCAGTTGATCTGCGCCACCAAGAAGGGCGGGAAACTTCACGAGCGCCATGTGTGCGGCTGCGTGTTCGTGCCCTTGGTTGGCAAGGATGGCTGGCCGGGCGATTGATCCGGGCAGGAAGCGCAATGGCCCGCGTTCACGGCTACCTGATACTCTTTCAGACAACCGATGAGGTGGCAGCAAGTTTCGTGGCTTCCACGCTGGATCAGGTCGGCATCCGCCACATCGTGGACAAGGAGCCTCAAAGCCTGCTGCAGCCCCGTCCGACGATCGTGGTACTGGTGCACGAATCCCAATTCGCTGAAGCCAGGCAGATTCTCGCCGAACAGCAGATCGAGGCCGGCGGCGAAGCCCCGCCCGGGGCGTGCCCTTTTTGCGGAGCGCCGCTCCCGCCGTCGGGAGGTTACTGCACCACCTGTGGCCGCGAGGTCATGGCCTGGGCTGCTCCCGCAGCGGCGCCATCGCCCGCCACAGCAGCCGCCCCCCGCCTGCCGCGGGAGGAAAGCAACACGTGGCGCTTCCTGATACTCTTGCTGATCGCGATCGTCATCATGTTGATTCTCAGCCCCGCAGTGCGAAGGTGGATATCGCGGAACCTGCGCGTCCAGCGCCTGGTATCCGTCGCAGTGGAAGGGCGCTCAGTGGGTAGCATACAGACGATGTAGAGGAGGAGAAAAATGCGAAGCGGCTCTCTTTGGCGAAGGCAAGCAGCGCTCACGGCGGTGACCGTCGCGGTCATCCTTTCGGCCGTGAGCACCGCCGGCTGGTGCAAGCAGGAGCGCATCAACGGCAGGCGGTGGCTCCTCGGGAGCGGCGCGGATGCGGTTCCGGTGATCGAGGTCTGGGGCACGCCCCACCAGATGGGCTATGCTCACGGGCGCCTGGTCAAGGGCGAGTTGCGCCAGTACTATGCGACGTTCTTCGACATTATCCGCAAGCAATTGGGAGCAAAGGACGAGCAGTTGGATGAAGCCTGGCAGGTGATGTCAAGGCACATCGCTCCTGAGTTCAAGGAGGAACTGCGCGGCCTGGCCGAAGGCGCAGGGGTGCCCCTTCGCTGGGTTCAGTGGATGCACATCATACCTGATTTGAGTTGGCTTCCGCCTCTGCACTACCAGTGCAGTTACTACGCCGCCTGGGGCAAGGCCGTCCCCGATGGTCACCTTTACCAGATGAGGGCCCTCGACTACTGGATGGAGGCCAGGGTGCAGGATAAGCCGGCGATTATCGTCTTCCGGCCAAAGAAAGGCTACCCCTTTGCGACCGCTTCGTGGATCGGCGCCGTCGGAGTGATCACCGGCATGAACGCCGAGGGAATTGCCCTCAGCGAAATCGGGGATGGCTTCGGGCCGGAACACGAGACGATGGATGCCGAGCCCTGGATCTTCATGGCCAGGCGCGTCCTTCAGTACACGGGAAGCCTGGATGAAGCGGCGCAACTGATTCGCAGTGCGAAGCGAATGAGTTCCTATGATTTCTTGATAGGCGACGGGAAGGCGAAGGACGCCAGGCAACTCATAACTGCCAAGGACATCTTCCGCGAATACGGCTGGAAAACTACGCCGCACGGCCAGCCCGCATTGCAGGATGTAGTCTATCTTTCGATGTCGCTCAAGAACAAGGAGTACAATCAGAAGTTGTATGAACGGCTGAAGGCTAACTACGGAAACCTTTCAGCACAGATCGCGCTCGACGACCTGATGCCGCGCGTCAAGACTGGCGACCTTCACGCGGTGGCGTTCGATGTTACTGCACTCAAGATGTGGGTTGCCAACGCCGAGGGGCTTTCTCCGGCGTACTCCAGGCCCCACGTGATGTTCGACCTGAAGGCAGCGCTCAGGCGCAAAGCCAGATAGGCGTAGGAGCGTTATTCCGTCCCGGGCTCGCCTTCGGCCTGCTTGTGGCCGCGGGCGCGCTCAAGCGCGTGCGCTATCCTGTCGCGCACCACGCGCGCCTGCTCGACAATCTCGCGCATGCGCGTGCGCAGCTGTTCATCTTCAGGCGCAGCCTCCAGAGCCCGCTCCAGGTACTCAACCATCCGCTGCGCCTCGTCCAACAGGCGCCGCTCGATCTCCTCGTGCGTGGCTCTCTCGGCGGCCTCACGATCGCCTTGATTGCTGGATCCCATGTCTCTGCGTCCCAGCGGTGGCTTCCATCCGGCGCAGCCAAAGACCTGCAACATGGTTTGACATTCCAGGCCTGCGGTTGTACAGTTCTGGCGGAGCAGCCATCATGGTCAGCGTGCGCCTCGGGCACAGCCCTGATGCCGATGATGCGTTCCTTTTCTGGGCCCTTGCCGCGGGCAGGGTGAGCGTGCCCGGTCTCCAGTTCAGGCACTACGTGCGCGACATCGAGACCCTGAACCGCTGGGCGATTCGAGGCTGGATCGAGGTTACCGCCATGTCGGCCCACGCATACGGCCATGTATGGGACCGATACGATCTGCTGCGCAGCGGGATGAGCCTGGGGCGGGGTTACGGCCCTCTGGTGGTTGCAGGTGAGAGGCGCTCGCTGAAGTCCCTGGCGGGCCAGACGATTGCAGTTCCCGGCCGGCTGACAACTGCATATCTTGTCCTTCGCCTCGCGCTCGCTGACTTCAAGCCGCTTTTCGTTCGTTTCGACAGGGTGATGGAATCAGTGCGCGACGGCACGGCGCAAGCGGGCGTGTTGATCCACGAGGGCCAGTTGACATACCGTGACCACGGCCTGCAAAAGATAGCGGACCTGGGCGCGTGGTGGAAGAGGCGGACCGGATTGCCCTTGCCTCTGGGCGTGATCGGGGTAAAGCGCGGAATCGCAGACTCGACTCGCAAGCAGATCGCGCAGGCCATCCGCAGCAGCATCACCCTTGCCCACCGCAATCCCCTGGAGGCATTGGGTTACGCTGCGAGGTTCGCCTCAGGGATGGACGATAAACAAGTCGAGCGGTTCGTGAAGATGTATTCCGGCCCCGATGCGATTGACTGCGGCGCCGAAGGGAGGTTGGCGGTGCGGGAACTGATGAAGGCCGCATACCAGGCCAACCTGCTGCGCTGCCCGGCCAAGGTTTCGTTTGTGCGCTAGCGAGGCCCTCCATGAAAAAGGCTGCAAGGCTGAACGTCAGGCGCGAGACTACTGCGCAAAAGTCGGTGCGCGTCGTCGAGATCCTGAAACGCCTCCGGCGCGCCCGCCCGGGCGCGAAGATCGAACTCAACCATTCCAACGCGCTCGAACTTCTCGTCGCCACGATCCTCGCCGCGCAGTGCACGGACAAACGGGTCAACGAAGTAACGAAAATGCTGTTCAAGAAATACCCGGACGCAATGGCCTACGCCTCGGCCGATCGCGCTGTCTTTGAGCAGGAAATCAAATCAACCGGCTTCTTCCGCAACAAGACGAAGAGCATCATCGCCGCCTGCCAGAAGATTGTCGCCGACTACGGCGGCGAAGTGCCCGCGACGATGGACGAGTTGCTCACCCTGCCTGGCGTGGCTCGCAAGACGGCGAATGTCGTGCTCGGAAATGTGTTCGGCATTCCTTCCGGCATCGTGGTGGACACTCACATCCAGCGCGTCGCTCACCGGCTTGGCCTGACTTCTGCGAAAACACCCGAACAGATCGAGCAAGACCTGATGGCGCTGCTGCCAAAGAGAGAGTGGATAGAATTTTCGACCCAGGTTGTGCTTCACGGCCGCTACGTCTGCACCGCGCGAAACCCTGACTGCCCCCACTGCCCTGTCGAACCCCTGTGCCCCAAAATCGGCCTCTAGCGGTTGCGTTACCGCGCAGGCATGTGCTTGCTTGCACGCGACCTGATATAATAGTGCTGCCTCGAGGGATCGGTGATCGAACTCATCACAATGTGGCGGCACACGCGCATGGTCGTGCTCGTCGCGCTGACGGCGACCCTCTATGCGGCTATCCTGATCCCTTTCAAGGTGGTGCTCCCGTTCATGCCGGGGCTAACCGAGTTTCGCCCCGGGAACGTGATTCCGATAGTCTGTTCCCTCCTATTTGGCCCCGCTGCCGCGTGGGGCGCGGCTTTCGGGAACCTGATCGGCGACTCCTTCGGCGGCACGCTGACTTTGGGCAGCACGTTCGGGTTCGTCGGAAACTTCCTCTACGGCTACCTGCCGTATAAGGTTTGGGGCCGCTTGCTGCCGCGGACAGCGCGGCCTGAGCCGACAGTCATCAGTGCGCGCCAGGCATTCGAGTATGGGGCGAGCGCGCTGGCGGCAAGCGCGGGATGTGCCCTGCTCGTCGGGTGGGGCGTGGATCTGATAGGAATGGCGCCCTTCTCATTTCTCGGCAACCTCATCTTTCTCAACAACTTCATCGTCTCCGTGGTGCTTGGGCCGGCATTGCTGGTAGCCGTGTATCCGCGCGTCAAGCGCTGGGGTCTCCTTCACACCGACATCCTCGAACCGAGCGACCGTTCCAGAAGCAGGCTGGGGCTGGTCGGTGCGCTGCTCGTTTGGGCGGCAGTCATCTGGGGCATGACTGCGGGAAACCTGGCCAGCCTGGGCGTCGGCGGACACATTCTCCAGCCCACGGCCGGCACTGCCGGGCATGCAGTGGTGGCGGTGCAGGCAGGGCCTGCCGTCGCGCTGCTTCTCGTCGCCTGCCTTCTGCTGTGATGTGAGCCCGCGATGAGCGCCGTGCAGGTTCGCGACCTGTCCTTCACTTACCGCGACATGCCAGAGCCCGCGCTCAGGGGCATCAACCTCAACCTTGATGCTGGCGAGTGGCTGATGTTGATGGGCGAGGCGGGGGCGGGCAAGTCAACCCTCTGCAAGTGCGTCAACGGGTTGATACCCAAGTTCCAGAAGGGGGAGTTCTCCGGTTCGGTGCGCGCTGCGGGCCGCGAGACGCTAGAGCATCCGGTGCGCGAGATGGCGCGCAGCGTGGGAATCGTTTTCCAGGATTTCGAGGCTCAGTTGTTCTCAACGCGCGTGGACCTCGAGATCGCCTTTGCGCTGGAGAACTTCGGCCTGCCGCACAACCAGATGCGCGAGCGCATCGGCCGGATGCTTGCACTCGTCGGCCTGCAGGGATTTGAGAAGCGCGCGCCCGCTGCGCTTTCCGGGGGTGAGAAACAGCGCCTGGCCATTGCATCTGCCCTCGCTCCTGGCCCGCCGATCGTCGTGATGGACGAGCCGACGAGCGACCTCGACCCTGTGGGCAGGAAACAGGTTCTGGGAATCGCTCACCGACTCCGCCAGGAGAAGCCCACCATGATCATGGTGGAGCACGATGCCGAGACTGCGCTGCAGGCCGATCGGGTAGCGATCATGTCGAAGGGCCGCCTGGTTCGCCAGGGCGGTCCGGCCGGGGTTCTTTCAGACAGCAACTTCCTGCAGCAGAACGGAATCGCGCCCCTTCAAACGATGCAACTCGTGAGCGCGCTCGGCATCCAGGAGATGGCGCTCACGCCCGAACACGCTCACATGATGCTTCGCGCCAGGGGCATTCGCCCTGACACGCAAGCGTTCGAGCGAATCCGGCAGCAGAACAACGAGCGCGTCCGAAACTACGGGGAGGTCACCATTGAGGTCAAAGGGTTGGTGCACCGCTATCAGCCGGGCAACCCCGCCGTGGCAGGAGTGAACCTCACCGTCCGCCGCGGCGAGTTCATCGCGATTCTCGGTGCCAACGGTTCGGGGAAAACGACTCTGGCGCAGCACCTGAACCGCCTCCTCGAACCAAGCGAAGGCCAGGTGCGGGTTGAGGGCGAGGATACGCGAAAGCAGTCACTGCTCAACCTGGCACACAAGGTGGGCTATATTTTTCAGAATCCTGATCATCAACTGTTCGCCGCGACAGTGGCTGACGAGGTTGCGTTCGGGCCGCGCAACTTCGGCCTTGCGGAAAGCGAGGTCCAGGCGCGCGTCGCTGCGGCGCTGGCGGCCGTCAACATGGCACATGCAAGGGATCACGATCCCTTCACTCTCACCAAGGGCGAGCGGCAGCGGGTGGCGGTGGCTTCCATCCTTGCGGCCAGGCCCGAGGTGCTGGTTTTCGATGAACCCACCACCGGCCTGGATTACCGGCAGACGCGCACCATGATGGAACTGGTGAGCAGCCTGAACAGGGCGGGCCATACCATGATCATCATAACCCACAACATGTCGGTGGCGGCGGAGTATGCGCACCGCGTGATCGTGATGCAGGCGGGCAATATCATCGCCGATGGGCCCACGCGGGAGGTTTTCGCGCGCGAGGATCTTCTAGCGCAGGCCGGCCTCGCGCCGCCCCCCATCGCGCGGCTGGGCAACATGATGGGCTGCTGTTTCCTTTCTCTCGAAGAAGCGATTGCTTGCTTGCACTAGAGAGCGCCTAGATGCCTGAAACCTCTCTATACGTGGACAGGGGAACCTTTCTGCACCGCCTCGACCCGCGCACCAAGATGGCTGCGGTGCTCTTCGCGTTCATTGCGGCGGTGGCCTTCAACCACCCGCTGTACGCTTGCGCCGCGGCCGCCGCCGTGCTGCTGTTAGGTATGTGGGCGCGCTGCCTGGGCAACGTGTGGAGGATTCGGGCGGTGCTCGCCCTGCTGGTTGTCTTCAGCGCGGTGATGTGGCCGCTTTTTCTCAGGCAGGGAACGCCGCTCTTCTCGGCCGGCCCTCTCACGATTCACAGGCAGTCCGCCCTCTACGGCCTCGCAATGGGTATCCGGCTCTGCGCAATGGTCTTGGCGGGGATGGTCTTCTTGTCCACAACCATGGTCGAGGAATTCGCCGGAGGGCTCAGGCGCCTCGGCGTGCCCTTCGCTGTCGCCTTCGCCTTCTCGACCGCCTTCCGGCTGGTGCCCACGGTGCTGGCAGGGGCAACTTCAGTCGTTCAGGCCCAGAAGGCGCGCGGCCTCGACCTGGAATCGGGCAGCATCTTCTCTCGCCTTCGCAAGCACTTGCCGCTTCTGGTGCCGATATTCGTGAACGCCATCAGGACGACCGACCTGCTCGCCATGGCCCTGGAGTCGAAGGGATTCGGCAGCAGCGGCCGCACCGAATACCTGCAACTGGGCATGAAGCCCGCCGACTGGCTTGCTGTCGCGCTGACCCTGGGAACCGCGGCGGCGGCCGTGATCGCGCGGGTGCATTTCGGCTTCGGCATGGTTCTGCCAAGGTTGTAGAGCAGGTGAGCGCCGCGCCGGAGGCGAAACCGACTCACGAAAAGGGGTTCCACAGATCGCCGAGTTAGTGCGGGCAATTGGGCTGTTGGCAGCGGCGCGGCGGGTCGCGATCATCATCGGGGTCGCCGTCCTGCTGCTCATCGTCTGGCTGTCCGCTCGCAGGGCGGGCCGGGCCGGACTCGATTTGGCAATCCTGATGTGGGCCGGGGCTGCAGTTCTGTTTTTTCTCGCCACCTTCGGCCAATTCAGGCCCATCGCCAACATTGTCATGGTGCTGCTCACCTGTGCGCTCATCGTGGTGTCCGTCGTCGCGCTGCTCATGCTCGGCCTCAGGTCCCGCCGCGTAAGACTGGCGAAACACCGCCCTCGCCCCGGCGGCGGCGACGGCTGGTAGGGGAAGGGCGCGCTTACCTCGTCTCGCTCACTGATGCGCGCTGGGCGATGGTCAGCACCAGGCGCGCGGCCAGTTCCAACTGCTCGATGTCGAGCCATTCGGAGGTTGCGTGGGGCTCGTCGAAGCCAATTGAAAGAACCGCGGTGCGAATGCCGTGTGCGTTGAAGATATTGCTGTCGCTGCCGCCGCCCGTTGCTTGGAAGCGCGGCTCTATGCCCAGTGACCGCATTGCTGCCGCCGCGACCGAAACCGGCGCCTCGTCCTCGGGCAGGTTGTAGGCCTCATATTCGCGATTCACCTCGACTGCGCACTCGCCGCCCGATTTCTGCGCCGCCCGCTTCAGCCTTCCCACCATGTGCCTGGTCTGGCGGCGCAGTTTCGCAGCATCGCGGCTGCGCGCCTCCGCAACGATCTCCACCCGGTCGGGCACGATATTCGATGCCCGTCCGCCGGAAATCGTCCCCACGTTAGCCGTTGTTTCCTCGTCAATCCTGCCGACGCGCATGCCGGTAATCGCATCCGCGGCGATCTTTATCGCGTTGATCCCTTTCTCCGGCGCTACCCCGGCGTGAGCGGCGCGACCGGTGATTGTCGCGCGGATGGAATCGTGCGATGGCGCGGAAACCGTTATCGCACCCACCGGCCCATCGCCGTCGAGCACGAAGCCAGTGCGCGCGGTGATGCGCGAATAGTCGAGTTGCTTGGCGCCCAGCAGGCCGATCTCTTCCGATACCGTGAGCACGATCTCAAGCGGGGCATGGGCCAGGTTGTCCTCATCGAGCGCGCGCACGACCTCGATGATGCAAGCCACCCCTGCCTTGTCATCCGCCCCCAGGATGGTCGTTCCGTCGCTCGCTATTCTCGTCGCGCTGACCTGCGGCTTTATGCCCCTGCCCGGCTCCACAGTATCCACGTGCGCGTTGAGAAGCAGGGCCGGAGCAGCGCTGTGCCCCGGCAGTCGCGCTATCAAGTTGCCCGCCTGCCCCCCGATCCCATACGCTGCGCCATCTTCCGCGACTGCGCAGCCGGCCGCCTCCAGTTCCCGGCGCACGGCGGCAACAACGGCCCCCTCCTCGCGCGACACGCTGTCAATCGCTGCCAGCCGCAGAAAGGTATCGAGCATCCGCTGCCGATTGATCATGCGGCCGCCAGCCTACTCGCGCACCCGCGCCCCGACCGCGGCTGCAAGCGCTTGCTCGATCTTCGCAAGAATCTCGTCTGCCTCCGCATCGGTGAGCGTGCGTTCCGCGTCCCTGAAAACCATCGAATAGGCGAGGCTCTTGTGGCCTTCTGGCACTTGCTGGCCGCGATACACATCGAACAACTCCAGGCGCTCCAGCAGGCTGCCGGCGCTTCCGCGGATGATGTCGGTTACTTGCTGAGCGGGGACATCCTGCGCCACGACCAGGGCCAGGTCGCGCCCGACTGGAGGGAAACGCGAAAGGGCCACTGCGCGCGGCGCAGGCTCGCGCTGCGCGAACTGCATCAGCATCCCAAGGTCAAGTTCCATCAGGCAGCATCTTTCGCGCAGGTCGTAACTGGTCATCACCCCGGTTGCGGCCTCTCCGATGACACCCACGGGCTTGCCCTCCACGTTCACGACGGCGCATCGCCCGGGGTGAAACGACGGATGGTTATCGCGCTCGAATCCCTGCACTGCGCTTGTGAACCGGGCGATCATCTGCTCGGCTATGCCCTTCACTTCGTAGAAGCCTTCCCCCTCGCGCGAAGATCTTAGACCAGCGAGCCCGCCGCCCCACAAGACCGCTCCCGCCATGCGCTTCTCCTCCGGCGCCGACTCTTTATCCCTGCGCATGAACACGCGCCCGATCTCGAAAGCCCTCACCTCACCCACTCCGCGCACCGCGTTCGTTCGCACCGTCGCCAGCAAGTCCCCCAGAAGTGTGGTGCGCAGGATGGTGAAATCCTCGCTCTTCGGGTTCTTGATCGCAATCGCCCCGGTTCGCAGCGGATGGTCGGCGGGCAGGTTGAGCCGGTCGAAAGAAGACGGATGGTCGAGGCTGTAGTTGATCGTCTCGTTCAGACCGAGGCCGATCAGCGCCGCCCTGGCCCCCTCCTCCAGTTCCAGTTCCCGGCTCTGCCTGCCGCGCGCCGCCGACGCAGCCACCGTCTCCGGCACGCGATTGTATCCGTGCAGCCGGGCGACCTCCTCTATCAGGTCCACTTCAGCGGTAAGGTCCGGGCGGAAACTCGGCACGCCCACCTTGATCCTTGGGCCTTCGGTTACGTCGAGGCCCAGGCGCCGCAGCAGACCGGCGATCTCGCTTCTTGAAATGCGCGTGCCCAGCAGAGCGTTGACCCTCGACGGCCGCAGCGTCATCTTCGCCGTCTTGACCGGCCTTGGATACACGTCGAGCACGCCCTTCGCCACAGCACCGCCGCAGAACTCCACGATCAAGCGAGCCACCCTGTCAACGGCGCGCATGGTGCCGCCGGGATCAACGATCCGCTCGAAACGATAGGACGCCTCGCTGTTCATGCCCAGCGCGCGCGCCGTGCGCCGGATCGAAACGCGGCCGAAATGAGCGGATTCCAACAACACATTCTTCGTCGCAAGCGAGATCTCGCTGCTCGCTCCTCCCATCACTCCCGCAAGGGCCACCGGCCCGCTCGGATCGGCAATCACGAGCATGCCTGCAGCCAGATCATGTGACACGCCGTCGAGGGTTACGATGGTTTCCCGCGCCCGCGCGCGACGGACGATGATATGGGCGCGGCCATTCGTCTTCGCCAGCCTGTCGCAGTCGAACGCGTGCAGCGGCTGCCCCAGTTCGAGCATCACCAGGTTCGTGGCATCAACCACCGCGTTGATCGGCCGTATGCCGCACTGGACGAGCCTTCTTTGCGCCCACAGCGGTGACTCGCAGACCGTAATCCCCTGCGCCACGCGGGCGGAATACCGCGGGCAGAGTTTCGCATCCAGAATGTCCACCTGCGCGATGTCTTCCGCCGCTGGGTCTTGCTCGCTGCATTGACATTCAGGCATCTTGAGGGGCAAGTCATAGAGCGCAGCCAACTCGCGCGCAACTCCCAGAACGGAGAGGCAGTCCCCGCGGTTCGACGTTACCTTGATGTCGAGCACCGCTGCCCCGTCCATGTCCTGGACGTTTTCCACCTCCAGGCCCAACATGGTCAGGTCGTTGGCGAGTTGCGCCGTCGGCACGTCGAACGCCACGAACTCTTTCAGCCAGTCAACAGGTACCAGCACGCCGCCTGCCTCTCAGAACTGCTCCAGGAAACGCATATCGTTATCAACCAGAAGCCGGATGTCGTCAATCCCGAAGCGCATCATCGCCAGCCGGTCGGTCCCCAGCCCGAAAGCCCAGCCGCTCACCTTCTCGGGGTCGTGCCCCGCCGCTCGCAGGACGTTGGGATGGATCATCCCGCAGCCGCCGATCTCGAGCCAGCCCGTCCGCTTGCACACCGGGCAGCCAACCCCGCCGCACAACATGCACGTCAGGCTGTAATCCGCGCTTGGCTCTGTGAACGGAAAGAAGTCAGGCCTGAAAAGAACCTGCGTCTGCGGGCCGAAAAGTTCGCGCGCGAACAGCGTGAGGGTGCCCTTCAAGTCCCCGAAGTTGATGCCCTTGTCCACGACTAATGCCTCACACTGGTGAAAGACGAAAGACGCGCGCGCAGACAGCGCCTCGCGGCGGAAGGTACGCCCGATGGTGCAGAGGCTGAACGGCGGTTTGCGTTTCTCCATCGCGCGCACTTGCACCGCGCTCGTCTGCGTGCGCAGCAGCAGGTCGTCATCCACGTAGAACGAATCCTGCTCGTCCATTGCCGGGTGATCGGGCGGATAGTTGAGCACCTCGAAGTTGTAGCGGTAGGTCTCGATCTCCGGCCCTTCGACGATCTCGAATCCCATGCCCACGAAGATGGCCGCGATTTCATCGTGAACCTGGGTCAACGGGTGCCGATGGCCCAGGCGGTGCCAGCGCCCGGGGGCTGTAACGTCGAGCGTCTCGGCAGCCAGGCTTCTTCGGCTTTCGGCCTCCTGGAGACGAATGCGGGCCGATTCGATCGCCCCCTGCAGCCGCTGGCGCAGCGCGTTCGCTGCCTTTCCCACCTGCGGGCGCTGCTCCTGCGCCAGATCGCCGATGCCGCGCAAGACGAGCGTAACCTCGCCTCGCAGGCCGAGGTATCTGACGCGAGCCGCCTCCAGTTCGGCGACGGACGCGGCGGACTCGACCTCCCCGAGCGCCTGTTCTTCCAGGCTCTTCAGTCTGTCAATCATTACCTATCCCATTTGCGAGAAAGCCCAGACCCGTCCGCCGGAAGGCGAACGAGCCGGGGCTTTCCCCCGCTTTCTGGTCTGGCTTCTGCTGGTCTAGCGATAGATGCAGAAGCGCCCAGATGCGGGGTCGTATTCCACGGTAAAGTAGAGCGCGTCGCGGAAGAAGCGAAGCGGCACCATCGTGCGGTTCTTTTCCAGATATGGAGCGATGTCGAGCATGAAAGGCCGCTCGTCAACCGTCGCCCTGCGGCTGCCTATCAACAGTCTGATGTCGCGCGCCAGCAGCGAGGCGGAGACGGTGCCGCTGTCGCCGTCCCACCCTACCGAGCCGCCGCAGTGTTCCACTATGGAGCGGAACGGCCCCACCGCTATGCCCTCGCGGAGAACGAGCGTCGGGTCTGTCTCGAGGCGCTTCCCATCAAGGTAAAGTATAGGCCTGTTCGCGCCGGTGAGTTTCGGAGTGAGCGGCTGCGCAGGATGCGCGGGGATCGCACCCGTGGAGGGCACAGGGCCGATGCTCGAAATGTCGCCCATCGTGGGCGCAGGGCGCACGCCCACCGTGCCCGCCGCCGGGCTAGCCACTGGAGCCCGGCGCAGCGTGCTTCCCAATGCCGTTATCGCACCGCTGGGGGCCCTTGCCCCGCCGGCGGATACTGCTGGTCTCGCACTTGCTGTAACCCGGGAAGCGGCCGGCTCCCGGCCCCGGCCTGCAGCCGGCACTGTTGGCCGCGCCTTGGCTGCCGCCACGTCTGCGGCAGAGGGCGCAGCCGCGTCTGCGATCCGAGGCCTGGTGCTGCCAGGGGCAATCCTGGCACTGGGCGCAGAAACCTGCGCCGGGGGCGCCTCCCGCGCGCCTTCCGGCAGCCTGATGCTGCCTGCCGCCGGAGCCGCTTGTCTCGAACCTGCACGCGCTCCGCTCGGATGAACAGGCCCGGCCGCCATCGCCCGCGCCATCGGCCTGACATCGGCCATCAAAGCAAGGGTCAGTTTCTCCGCCCTCCCGCTGGGCGCAGGCGTCGGCTGCGGTGCAGGCGCTTCAGGCGTATTGCGCACCGTGACCTGCACCCGCTCTGAATTTGCCTCCTGTCCGCTGCCAGCCTGCGCTCTCGCGGTCAGCGTGTGCTCCCCATCAACAACGCGCCGCGTGTCCCACTGATAAGCGTATGGCTCCTTGTTGGTCATGAACGCAAAGGAGTCGTCAACGAAGAGCATGACATACTGCACCCCCGAGGCGTGCTGCGCGCGCACCTTGACCTCGGTTGTCCCCGATACCGTTGCGCCCTGCTCGGGCTTGATTATCGCGAGCGAAAACCCGGACTCCGGCTCCTGCGGGCGGGCTAACACAAGGCTCAGGTCGTCCTGCAGTGTCGCGCCCGTCGTGTCGCGCACCACCGCGCTGAGCACATGCCTGCCCGAGGAAAACCCGGCGGTGTCCCACTGAAGTGTGCACGTGCCGGACTTCGCCGCAGGCGAGATAATCCGCGAGGCGTGCGCTGCGCCGTCAACCTTCAGTTCCACGAGGTCAACCTTGCGGTCGGCAGGAGCGCTGAACAGCACCTTGACGGCCACGCTCTCCTCGCTCACCGTCAGGCCCGGCGCGGGAGATGCTATCCGCACCTGGGCCTCGTCAGCAGCAACCGCAAGACCAGCGCATGCTAGCAGGATCACGATACAGAGAAGCCACGTCCGCTGCGCGCAACTCATCGCCGCAACCTCCTGGGCAGTCCGCCGGCTGGTAGCCTGGCAGAATCGCGCTACCCTACCACAAATTAGCCAATCAGTCAACCGTTTCCTGCACAGACGATTACGCATATTCACAGGTTCACGCTCTGCTCTGCCGCTCGGGAACTATCCTGGGGCAAGCAGTGTATGATTCAATAGCCCGGGCAAAGGAGGTGCATTTCAATGGGCCTGAACAATGTGAACGTGGAGCGTCTGAATAAGACCATTGAGGAGGCAAAGGCCGACCCTGCCAAGGCGAAGCGCGTTACGCGCGTGGAGGGCCGCTGGAACCTGCAGGACGGCAAGCCGCAGTTCACCGGCGTGCTGAAATATGAGGGCGGCGAGGTCGCTCTCGATGCCGACCAGCCAAGCGTTCTGGGCGGAGGTGGGCGCACGCCAGGCCCGCTTCACTATTGCATCTACGGAATGGCCTCGTGCTTCGCGGCCACTTTCGCCAGCATGGCGGCCATGATGGGCGTGCCGCTGCGCAGGCTCGACGTGGCCGCCGAGGGGCACTTCAACTTCTCTCGCGTCTTCGGCATGTCAGACGCCCCGGCCCTTGAACAGGTGCGCATCACCCTGACCGTGAACGCCGAGGCGGACCAGGCGAAACTCGAGGAACTCCAAGAAATGGCCCATCAGCGCTGCCCGGCAGTCTATGTCCTCGGCCATTCCGTGCCGCTGGTCGCCGAAGTCAGACGCGCCTGAGACCCTCTTACCGGCTTGCTCAGGATGCAGGGGCGGACGGCCCGTTCAGGACCCCGAGAAGAGGGGTCCCTCAGGGTCCCTCTTCGAGGGGCGGTCCGCCCACTTGCGCTATCGTGTGGCGGCGGCTTTCGGAGTCAGTCATCGTGATCTCATACACGCAGCCACCCAGAACGCGCGCCAGCCGCTCGTTCTCGAAGACAGCGCAGGCGGAGGCGCCGATGCCAAGCGCACAGCGCGTCTGCGTTCTGCTCATGGCATCGAGCAGAATCGGCAAGGTATTCCTCTCCGTGAAGTGCACTGCAACGACCAGATTGCTGACCAGGCCCAGTCCTTGGACAATTGTGACGGGCTCGTCGGCGGCATTCCTGCTGGGGTGAAGGACGCAAATCTCGGGAGCGAGCAAGGCTCCCGCAGACAAGCCTGCGACCGGAACGCCATCCCGGTAGCGCTGACGGATAACGCTGCGGATCGGTTCTGCAGCGTAGAGCCGGTGGTAAGTCGGCGTGTGTCCTCCGGCAACGAAGATGCCTGTTGCTTCGCGCAGCCGGCGCAGCGCATTGTCCAAGTCCACAACTCCGTCGTCGCCTGGCACGATCACACTGTGCCTGCTTGCGCCTCGCTTCTCCCAGGGCTCAACATACCGAGGCAGGTAGCTCTCCCATCCCTGTCCACCCATCATGAGCAGGGCAATTGTCGAATCACGGCCACCGGCCGCCGGAACGAACTCCTCGGCGACCAGGTCGAGGACGTTGCCTTCCGTACCGCCCGCCAGAAAAAGGAGCCTCTCTGCCATCGTCTTGCCCGAACGTGTGCAGCCGCCTTGGCGACGGCTTCTGGGCGAACCTCGGCACATGTTAGGTCAGGGGGCGGCCCTCGTCAACGGCAACACCGAACCGGACATTTCCCACTGAGTAGTTCCGCAAGAGCCTGGAGAGCGCCGAGCCGAGTGCGCCGTCTGCGGCAACGACCCTGTAATCCGGGAACTGACTGACTACGGCGAGCGTTGTATAATTGGTCTGGGATGAGCAGCGCAAGGCGAGAGATTGGCGCTTTGGTGGTGGTGTGGGTGCTGAGCGGCCTACTGCCGTTCGCGTCTTGCAGAGCGTGCCCTCAGTGCCATGCGGCTGGACAGCGCGCAAAGGCTGCTGGGGCCTGCTGCCATCAGTCAGCCCAACCTTCGCCGTGCTGCAGCCACGCCGCGGGTGCCCGCGCGATCCCTGCAGCCCAGCACAGCACGCAGCCATGTCGCTGTGCCGTGGGCCCGGCCGACAAGGGCAAGGCGATGCTCCCGGCCGTGGAGGCGCGAACGAGCCAGTTGGAGCGCGCATACTCAGAAGCGGCCCCTGTCCCAGACTGGCTTCCTGCCATCATTCCGCAAGATCGCAGGGCTGATGGGGCGCCCCCGCCCCATCCTGTTCCGTTGATCGCGCGGGCTGTCAGCCCGCGCTCTCCTCCCACCGCTTAGCGACACTGTGCGGCTCCGGGCAAGCGTGCCGCCGCTTCCTTGACCCGCGCTTGACCCCGCGCGCAGATGGCCCTATTCTTGTCGCGGGCGCGAGCCAGCGGCGGTGGACGAGGCGATTCCCCAAAGCCTACCACTGAAGACCGCACGCGTGGGAATTGGCAGGTGATACATTTATTGGAATGAGGAGGACAACATTATGAAGGGGGCATCACTTGGTCGGGTGAGATGGATTCTGGCGATAATCGCGGGCCTGGCGGCGGCTGCGGCACAGGCGAAATCAGGGTGCGAGTTGTGCGGGGCTGCCCTCACCGACAATGCGGTGGTGGTAACCGATTGGGAGACCAACAGGGAACATCGGTATCACGACATTTCCTGCGCGGTGAGGGAGATGGCAAGCCGGTTCGCGTGGTCGCGAGCAGTTACTCGGTCGGCGGCATCCGGCGAGCGAATCACGCTGACCCGGATCAACACGACCTGGCGATCGCAGCCTGAAGAGGCCGTATTCGCGAGGATCAAGCCCGATGGATCGGAATGCGAGAAAACGTTGGTCCTTGCAAGCGCCGACGAATTCCGGCAATACCAGCGGCAGCACAAGGGGGAGATTCCGCAGGGGACTCGTGCATTGCCGCTGGAGCAACTGGCAAGCGAACTCGCGCTGTTGCCTGCGCGGCAAGCGGGGGGCGAGGGCGAGGCAAAGCGGACCGAGCCGCCGGCTGCGGTCGAACCGGGCTCATCGGCGTTCCCGGACGTGCCCGGCGACCACTGGGCGGCGAGGTTCGTCGAGAAGGTGAGGGCGATGGGTTTGATGCAGGGGTATCCCGACGGCACATTTCGAGGGGACAAGCCGCTGACTCGATACGAGATGGCTGCTATCCTGGCGATGCTCGCTGACAGGGGATTCTTCGGCGCGGGTGAGCAATCTGGGAGGGCTGCCGACACCACGGCGGCCCAGGCTCCTTCGGCAACCGGGCAGCAAAGCGCGCCGCAGCATCAGGCCCGCACGACGCCTGAAAGCGAGCGCGGAGACGCTGCGCCCTCGGTGCTGGGCAGTTCGGGGCTGCTGTCGGTTCCCAGCGCGCGGGTAAGAGGCGCGGGCGAGGCCGCTGCAACTGTCGGCACTCTCAACCGCAAATTCCTCGCGAGCACCACAGTCGGAATCGGGGGCGGAATCGAGCTGGGAGCAGCAACTGGCAGGTTCGGCAGCGAGGACCGGGTTTTCGTGAGCGGCAAGATGCGGCTGGAGGGGCTGAGCCGGCCGGGGCTTGACGTTGCTGCCGGTCTGACTGGCCTTGGCTCGGCGACATCGGCTTTCGCTGCGGCGACAAGTCGTCTGCAGGCGGGCCGATATTCCGCAGAGGGAACGGTAGGCATTGGCACCGGCGGCGTGCTGAAAGGAGTGTTCGCGGGGGCGGCCTTGCCGGTGAACGATACCCTGACCCTGCTCGCCGAGACCGCCAACCTGGGCGACGGCAGACATTTCAATTACGGCCTCGACCTCGGTCTGCGCCCGCATGTGGGCTTGCGCCTGGCGCGAGTGGACGGCGACTTCGCAGCCGGTCTCACACTGTCAAGGGGGCTTTGAGATGACCAACCGCTTCAACGGGAATGCAATGAAAGTTGGCGCGCTGATATTCGCAGGCATGTTGCTCGCGGCGCGGCCCGCTTCGGCTGAACAGTCGAAAGCGCCTGAGCCGCTGCAACTGGACCGGCTGATCGAGATTGCGCTGGAGGAGAACCAGCAACTGGCGGCATTGCGCAGCAAGACCGCTGCCGAGCGCGCGAAGGTGCCGCAGGCGCGCGCCCTGCCCGATCCGATGGCTGCCATCGGCTTCGACAACCTGCTGCACCCGGACCACGGAATCATGCTGGAAGTGAGGCAGATGGTCCCATGGCCGGGCAAGTTGCGGCTGATGACCGAGGCTGCTGCCCTGAGCGCGGACCGCGCCGTGACAGAATACACGGAGAAGGCTTACGAGGTTGTGGCCGATGTCAAGAAGGCATACTACGACCTCTATTTTCTGGAAAAGAGCATCGAGATTGCGCTCACCAACAAGGACCTGCTTGCTGACTTTGTGAAGATCGCAGAAACGAAGTATTCCGTCGGCGCTGGCATCCAGCAAGATGTGCTTCGCGCCCAGGTTGCGCAATCGCGCATACTGGATGACCTGCTGATGCTGCGGCAGCAGCAAGCGGCGGTGCGGGCGCGCCTGAACGCGCTGCTGAATCGCCCGCCGGATGCTCCGCTTGGGCCAGCCAGCGCGCTGAAACAGAACAAGGTGAAACTGGATCAGAGGGCGCTGGAGGAGATCGCGCTTGAGCGGCGGGCGATGCTCAGGGGGATGCGTCTGATGATTGCAGAGTCAGGGAAGATGCGGGCGCTTGCTAAACGCGAACTGAAGCCCGACTACGAACTGCGCCTGGGGGTCGCCCCGCAGGGGGACATGGAGACCGGCGGGACGGCGATGACAGGAATGGTCATGGTGCAGGTGCCGCTTTACCGCCGCAAGAAGCAGGACAAGGCCATCGAGCAGCGGGGCGCCGAGTTGCGCTCGGCCCAGAGCGAGTATGAAGCGCAGAAGACGATGGTCTTCTCGATGATCAAGGATACCCTCGCGATGCTGGAGGCAAACGACCGCTCGGCAGAACTCTACCACACGGGGATCATCCCTCAGGCGCAACTTGCGCTCGAGTCGGCGCGCGCAGGCTACCAGGTGAACAAGGTTGATTTCCTGGCATTGCTCGACAGCCAGATGTCGCTTTACGACGCCTACCGCGAGTACTACCGCGCCGTAACAGAGCACGAGAAGGCGGTGGCTGAACTTGAGCGGACGATCGGGGAACCGCTCGATGTGGAGGTGCAGCGATGACTGTGCGACGTTTGCTACTCCTGGAACTCGTGATCCTCGCGGTGGTCGCTGGTGTGTACTACTACGAGTCCCGCCTCTCGCGCGCGCCCGGTCGCGGGGCGCAGACGGCCGAGGCGAAGGTTCGTTACCAGTGCCCGATGCACCCGGCCTACACCTCTGACAAGCCAGGGGACTGCATCATCTGCGGGATGAAACTGGTGCCGATCAAGGAGGGCAGAGCGTCCGAGCGCAAGCCCATAGTGGGAAACATCGCCGAAGGCACCGGCGGCATCCCGGGCCAGGCTGCCATTTACATTTCGCCCGAGAAGCAGCAGTTGATCGGCGTGCGGACGGCGCTGGTGAGCCACACGCCGATGACCAAGGAGATTCGCGCGGTCGGGCAGGTAACTGCCGACGAAACGCGCCTGAGCCACGTGCACACGAAAGTCGAGGGCTGGGTCGAGAAACTCTATGTCAATTTCACAGGCATGCGGGTGCAGAAAGGGCAGCCCTTGCTTTCGATCTACAGCCCCGAACTCGTCGCAACGCAGGAGGAATACCTGCTGGCCTTGCGGGCTCAGAAGCGGCTGAAGCAGAGCCCGTTCGGCGAGGTGGCCGGCGGCGGGGAAAGCCTCTTGGCAGCCAGCCGCCGCAGGCTGGAGTTGTGGGACGTGCCCGACAGCGAGATCAGGCGCATCGAGAAAGCGGGCAAGCCTTTCAAGGCGATCACTCTCTACGCCCCGACCAGCGGCTTCGTGATGGAGAAGAACGTAATAGCGGGCCAGAAGGTTGACTCCGCGACGGACCTGCTGGTGATTGCCGACCTGAGCGCTGTGTGGGTGCAGGTCGAGTTCTACGAACAGGACGCTGCTCTCGTGCGGGTTGGCGAGCAAGCGGCCCTCACCACGGCGGCCTACTCCGGCCGCGCGTGGAAGGGCGCGATTGACTACATCTTTCCCTCGGTTGACCCTCAAACGCGCACCCTGCGCGCGCGGCTTCGTTTCGCCAATCCGGGCTTGCTGCTCAAGCCCGGGATGTATGCGGACGTGATGATCAATAAGCCCCTCGGCTACCAACTCACCGTGCCGGAAGAAGCGGTGCTCGACTCGGGGACTCGCCAGATTATCTTCCTGGCGCGCGGCGATGGCCACTTCGAGCCTCGCGAGGTCAGGTTGGGCCAGCGGGCGAACGGCCGCATTGAGATTCTCAGCGGCCTGAAACACGGCGATCGAATCGTTACCAGCGGCAACTTCCTGGTTGACTCGGAGAGCAGGCTCAAATCCGCACTGCCGGGGATGACCGAGCAGAAGCCTGTTCGCGTCGGAGGCGGCGCGAAGGGAGCAGCCCCAAGGCCTGCGCCGGCAGGCCACGAAGGGCACGCCATGCCGGGAATGTGAGCGCACATGATCGAGAAGATCATTGATTTCAGCGCGCGGAACCAGTTCCTGATCTACCTGCTGGTCGCGTTCGCGCTCGTGGCGGGGGTGTGGGCGATACGCACGGTTCCGCTCGACGCCATTCCGGATCTGACCGACACCCAGGTGATAATCTTCACGGAATGGATGGGCCGCAGCCCGAACCTGGTGGAGGACCAGATAACATACCCGCTCGTTTCGGCGATGCTTTCCGCGCCCAGGGTCAGGGTTGTACGCGGCCAGTCCATGTTCGGTATGTCGTTCGTCTATGTGATTTTCGAGGACGGCACGAACATCTACTGGGCGCGCAGCCGCGTGCTCGAATATCTGAGCCAGTTGCAGGGCAAAGTGCCGCCGGGGGTAACGCCGCAGTTAGGGCCCGACGCGACCGGAGTCGGGTGGGTTTATCAATACGCGCTCGTGGATGAGAGCGGCAAGCACGACCTGGCGGAACTGCGCGCATTTCAGGACTGGCACCTGCGCTACTGGCTCGCAAGCGTGCCCGGGGTGGCGGAAGTCGCCAGCGTGGGCGGGTTCGAGAAGCAATACCAGGTGGACCTCGACCCGGACCGCCTGCTGGCCTTCAACCTGCCCATCAACCAGGTGATCGCAGCAATTCGCGCAGGCAATCTCGACGTAGGCGGGCGCAGCATCGAGATGAGCGGCAAGGAATATGTCGTGCGCGGGCGCGGCTACATCACCTCCACCCGACAATTGCAGCAGGTGGTGGTGGGGCGCAGGCCGGACGGCACGCCTCTGCTTCTGCGAGATGTTGCCGCCGTGCACCTGGGCCCGGAGATGCGCCGGGGAATCGCAGAACTGGACGGCAAGGGCGAAACCGTAGGCGGGATCGTCGTTATGCGCTACGGCGAGAATGCCCTGAACGTGATTGATCGGGTGAAGCAGAGGATCAAGGACATCACCCCGAGCCTCCCCAAGGGCGTCAAGATCGTAACGACCTATGACCGGTCCGACCTGATAAACCGGTCGATCGCTACGCTGACGCGCACCCTCATCGAGGAAGGCATCATCGTCTCGCTGGTGATCATCATCTTCCTGCTGCACGTGCCCAGTGCGTTTCGCGCAATCATCACGCTGCCCATCGCGGTCCTTCTGGCCTTCATTCCCATGCGCTTGATGGGCATCACGGCCAACATCATGTCTCTGGGCGGCATTGCGATCGCCGTCGGAGCGATGGTGGACGAGGCGGTGGTGATGATCGAGAACGTCCACAAGAAACTCGAACATGCCCCACCGGGCGCAGACCGAAAAGAACTGACCATCGAGGCCTGCAAGGAAATCGGCAGGCCGCTCTTCTTCTCCCTGATGGTGATCACTGTATCGTTCCTGCCGGTTTTCACGCTGGAGGCCCAGGAGGGGCGGCTTTTCAAGCCGCTGGCATACACCAAGACCTTCTCGATGTTCATGGCCGCCATACTTTCGATCACGCTAGCGCCTGCTCTCATGGTCTTGCTTTCGAGGGGAAAGATCATCCCCGAGAGCCGCCATCCCGTCAGCCGGACGCTGCAGCGATTCTACCATCCCTGGATGAATGCGCTGATGCGCCGCCGCTTCCTCAGCATAACCGTTGCAGTGATCGCGGTGGTTTCGTGCATCCATCCGCTTCGCAAGTTGGGCTCCGAGTTCATGCCGCCCCTGAACGAGCGCGACATGCTCTACATGCCGCAGACCGTTCCCGGCATCTCCATCACCGAGGCCGGGGCGCTGCTGCAGGTGCAGGACAAGTTGATCAAGACGGTCCCGGAGGTGGAGCGCGTTTTCGGAAAATCGGGGAAAGCGTGGACCGCCACCGACCCCGCCCCGCTCGACATGATGGAGACCACGATCCTGCTGAGGCCCGAGGACAAGTGGCGCAAGTTGCCGGTCAAGCGCTGGTATTCGAGTTGGGCGCCGCAATTCCTGAAGCGCGGACTGCGCCACATCTGGCCCGACCAGCGAACCATCACGTGGGATGAACTGAAGGACGAACTCGATGCGCGCCTGCAACTGCCGGGGGTCCGGAATTCGTGGACGATGCCGATCAAGGCGCGCATTGACATGCTCACCACGGGCATCCGCACGCCGGTGGGCATCAAGATACTCGGCCCCGACCTGAAACAGATCGAGAAGATCGGCCAGCAGATCGAGGCCGTGCTCAATCAGGTGTCCGGCACGGCCAGCGCATATGCCGAGCGAACCACCATCGGCTACTATGTGGACATAATCCCTCGCCGCGAGGAGGCAGCGCGCTACGGCCTTTCGGTCCAGCAGGTGCAGGACATAGTAGAGACGGCAATCGGCGGAACCCCCATCTCGACGACGATCGAAGGGCGGGAGCGATTCACGATCAACGTGCGCTACGCGCGCGAACTGCGCGACGACCTGGACAAACTCAGCCGCGTGCTGGTGCCGATTCCCATATCAGGCCCTTCGATGGAGGCATCTTCCGGCAGCGCAGCGATGCCTGGCGCCGGGAGCGGGAGCATGGGAGCGGGCGGCTCCAGCGGCTCCTCGATGAGCGCAGGCATAGGCGAAATGGGAGCAGCCTCGGGGCTGCCAAGCGCCATGAGCACCGCAACGGGCACCGCCGGCTCCGCCGCCGGCACACCCCAGTGGAGCCGAGGGTATGGCGCGCCAAGAATCGGGGCAGCGGTGCCCCTCGGCCAGATAGCAGACATCGTCGTGAGCACCGGCCCGAACATGATAAAGGATGAGAGCGGTTCGCTCACCGGCTGGGTCTATATTGACGTTGCGGGCCGCGACATCGGGGGCTATGTGGAGGACGCGAAGAAGGCGGTCGCCGCTGGCGTGCAAATGCCCACCGGCTACTACATTCAGTGGACGGGCCAGTATGAGTTCATGGAGCGCATTCGCAAGCGGCTGCTGATCGTCGTTCCGATCACACTGCTGATCATCGTGGTGATGCTCTATCTCAACTCTGGATCTGTGGCCGCGACGGTAATCGTGCTGCTGTCCGTCCCGTTTGCGCTGACCGGCAGTTTCTGGATGCTCTACTGGCTCGGATACAACCTGAGCGTCGCAGTCTGGGTGGGCATCATCGCGCTCGCAGGTCTGGCCGCCGAGACCGGGGTGGTGATGCTGGTCTATCTGGAGGAGGCATATCACCGCTTCAAGGCCGAGGGCCGGATGAACAACCAGCACGACCTCTTCGAGGCCATCACTTACGGAGCGGTGCAGCGCATCAGGCCGAAACTGATGACGGTGATGTGCATCCTGATGGGCCTTGTCCCGCTCATGTGGGCCCATGGAGCCGGCGCGGACGTGATGAGGCGCATCGCCGCCCCCATGATCGGGGGCGTGATCACTTCTACCATTTTGACGCTGGAGATCGTGCCTGCCATCTATTCATTGTGGCGAGGGCGGTCGGTAACATGGGTCAAGCATTAGCCGCGCAAGCAGACCCGTGATCGGCAGACCATTAGAGAAAGGAGAATGCGATGAAACGAGTGTTGAGCGTGCTGGCAGTTGGTGGGGCGCTGCTGCTGGGCAGCCTTTGGTTCAGCGGCTGCGCCCGTGAGACACCTCGCGCGCCAATGCGCGCACCTGGGGCCGAGGCCATGAAGGCCGCCGCCGAGAAGTTGAAGGCGGCGCAGAAACCGAAGCCAGCAAAGGTGGTTTACACCTGCCCGATGCACCCGCAAGTAACATCAGACAAGCCGGGCAAGTGCCCCATATGCGGCATGACCCTGGTTCCGAAGAAGTAGGCGCGCAAGTCAGGCAGTGGGCCCAATAGGAGGTTGAGGGATTGCAGCAGCCGGTATTCAAACAGGCTGCCAGCGATTCAGCGCGCGGGATGCGCGCCGCAGCGGTCGCGCTCGCATGTGCGCTGGCAGGCGCCAGCCCGGCGGCTGGTCGCGCCTCCGCGCCTGCATTGTCAAGTAGCAGCGCCGAGATACAGCGCTCCCACGCGGCCGTGGCCGAACTCGGCTGGACGCTGGAGCACGACTTGCGGCAGGGAATCGCGCCCCCGTCTTCTGCTCCGGCTGCAGAAGCGGACGACGTGCTGTCGGATGCCAGAGCCTTCTACCGCCGGCTCAGGAGCCAGCCAGTCGGTCTCACTAGCGCTGAAGAAGGAGAGAATCTCGGTCCGGTGTCCATCCACCCGGCCCGTGCCAGCCCCTTGCTTCTCGATCGCGCGCTTTCATATCGCGGGACGCCGTATCGCTGGGGCGGCGCGAACCGCCAGGGCCTGGACTGCTCCGGGCTTGTGCTGCGCGCGCTGGCTGACTTGGGCTTGCGAGCACCTCACTCGGCGGCGCTGCTTTTCGGGCTCGGCCAGCCCGTCGAGACCAGCGGCTTGCTGCCAGGCGACCTGGTGTTCTTCAGGAACACTTACAAGCCCGGCATCTCTCATGTCGGCATCGTCGAGCGAGGCTCGCGGTTTGTCCACGCGTCGAGCGCGGCGGGCCAGGTGACGACCGGCGACCTGGGCCGCCCCTACTTCCGCGCCAGATACGCTGGCGCGCGCCGCATTGCCGCCGACTACTCGAACCGGCCCGCGCCGGAAGCGAACGCGCAACCGGAAAACATGATCGCGGCTTCGCTGCGCCTGGGCCTGCCTGACCTGCCCGACTGACCCGGCAACCGCAGGGAGAGTCGGGACAGCCTGGCGAAGATAGACGTATGTTGCCGGACGATCAGGCCGGGCGCCAGGTCGCCCTACTGGTCGCGTCACCTTTTCAGCGTCTTGCGGCGTCGCTGCTGGACCTGGTGTTCCTGGTCCTGGCCGATGCGGTGCTGCTGCTGCTGTGCCTCGCTCTGTTTCCGACGGAGAAAGTCGGCAGCGCCCTGACCTGGGCAGCGACGCCATTCTCGATCCTGTATCTCGTGCTCTTCTGGGCCAGGGGTCAGACGCCGGGCAAATGGCTTCTGGGCGTGAAGATAGTCAGGCCCGACGGCAACCGACCCGGCATCGTGCGCGCTGCGCTGCGGTTCGTCGGATACATCATTGCCTCGCTTCCTCTCAAGATAGGGCTGCTCGCAATCCTGTGGGATGAGCAAGGCAAGGGCTGGCACGACCACATCGCAGGAACTCTGGTGGTCAGGGCGGGGCCAGCAGCGGAACCGCCGCGCTCTCTTGCCAGGGCAGACGCGGTCGCGCCCGAAAGCGCGCGCGGCGGGCTGCGCTGGAGCGATGCCGGGATGCTCGCGGTTTTCGCGCTGGCGACTGTTGTCCTAACCTGGCCGGCTTTCGCTCATCTGCCGCACCGGTTCCCGAGCAACGGGGGCGACGCCGATCTCTTTGTGTGGGACCTCTGGTGGGCGCGAAAGGCTTTCATCGAGCCGGGCGTGCAGATGTTCCAGACCGATTACCTTTTCTGGCCGCAGACCATAGGCCTCAGGCTGCACAGTTTCTCGGTCTTCAACTGCGCGCTCGGAGTCCCGCTTCAATCAATACTGTCGCCCGTCATGGCCTACAGCGTCCTGGTCTTTCTGGCATTCACGCTGACCTCGTGGGCTGCTTATCTGCTTGGCAAGTTCGTTACAGGCAGCAGAGCCTGCGGCGTGCTGGTCGGCCTGGTTTTCGGGTTCTCGCCCTACATGATCTGGCACGGGTTCGGCCACCTGAACCTGATCAGCAGCGAGTTCGCTGTGGCCTACGCGCTTCTGCTCGTGGTTCTGCTGAAGAACGCGCGGGTCTGGGCGGCAGTTGCGGCAGGCGCTGCTCTGGCACTGGCCGTGCTCTGCAACTGGTATCACCTGATACATCTGGCGGTGTTCACCGCGGCGTTCGTCGCGGCCTGGCTGCTGGTGCACCGGAGGGGCATCATCAGAAGGGTGGGACTTCTCGCAGCAGCGCACTTGCTCGCCCTCGCGCTGCTCGCCCCGTGGATCGTGCCGATGGCGCGCGAGTTCACCTCCGGCCGCTATCGCTCCGAAACAGCATGGGCAAAATCGCGCGCTCATGCGGTATCGCTCGACCTGTGCTCGCTGCTGGTTCCCCCGCCGTATCATCCCCTTTTCGGCCGATGGACGAAGCCAGTCTATGCCGAACGCCTGGGCCGGGAATCAGCAGTCGAGCAGGCGGGCTACCTGGGCTGGGGCGCGCTCGCACTGGCCGGAGTGGCGCTGTGGGACAGGCGCCGCAGGCGCGCCTACATGCCGTGGTTCGCGGGCGCTCTGGTGTGCCTCGTCCTGTCGCTTGGCCTCGGCGTGCATGTTTGCGGCACGCCCGGCCTGCCGCTCTGGCTGGCGCTGATACTGGGGGGGCCGCCGGGCAGTGGCACAGGGTTGCCGGTCGTGCCGGCGACTGCGATATCCGCCGCCTGGGGCATTGCGACCGGCTCACCAGAATCATTCACAGCAGTGCGCCACGTGGAAATGCCGCTGGCCTGGCTTTGGAACGCGGCGACCGTGACGCGGCTGGGGTCGGTGCCTGCGCGTTTCATCCAGATTGCCTATCTCTGTCTGGCGGTGCTGGCAGCGGTGGGCGCGCTGCGACTTTCGGAAATCGCGCGTGAGCGGTGGGGAGCATGGGCCGGTCGAGGGGTGCTGTGGGCTGCAGCCGCTGTGGTGATGTTCGAATACCTGGTGGCACCGCGATTCCCGACCGATTCCGCGAGGGTGCATCCTTTCTACGAGCGCCTGGCCCGCGACCGCGGGTGCACGGCGGTGCTTGAGGTGCCGGTGTGGTCTGTGTGGCACCCTTGCTTCCAGCGCGCGCAGACGGTGCACGGCAAGAGGCTGTACAGGGGTTTTGCAGCGCGAGTCCCTGATGGCGCCGACGCATTCCTGCGAGCCCACCCGCTGTTGTCCGAAGCGCTCGCCGAGGAATTGGCCCCAAAACCCACAGCCCGCGTGTCACTGGGAGTACCCTCCCAGCCGGGCGCGCCCCAGATTGCTGCCTATCGCGAAGACCTGCGCGCGCTTGCCGAGACCGGCTGCTGCTACATCCTGCTGCACAGGGACATTATCGAGCTGGGCTCGCTGCGCCGCGCCGAGCGCCTGCTCGGAGATGCGCTCCACCTGCGTATCGCATTCGACGATCGGCAGTTGCGCGTTTATCGCGTCATACGCTAGGCTCACCGGAATGCGCCCTGGGGAAACAGGGGTGTCAGCGATAACTGGCTCCGCGCGGGCGCATCGAATGCAGCACAACTTCCTCGCCTACCACATCGTAGCGGAGACGATAGTCGCCAAGCCGCAGGCGGAACTGCCCCTCACCGGGCTGCACGCCCAAGAGTTTTCGAATGTTGGCGCGGCCCTGCAGATTGAAGGGGTCCGTCTCGAGGAGTTCAAGGGCCTGCAACAGAGTCTCGTAAACCCGCGGGAGACGCTTGCGCAGCCGTCGAACCTGCCGCTAGAACGCGCTGGCCGCGACGACTCTGTAGCGTGCCGGCATGGGCTATCTGGCCCGGTCGCCCCGTAACTCATCCGCGAACTCGCGCACCGGCCGCGTGCGCCCCGAGCGATGGGCTTTCATGCTGGCTCTAATCCGCCGCCGAAGAGACGGGTCGGTAACCTCCAGGTAGTCTTCCAGCGCGTCCACGTCAATTAGCCCGGCGACAGGGATACCGTCCTTTTCGAGCACGACGACGTCGCCGTTCACGCGGACGCCTCGAACCAGGGCGCCCAGGTGTGTGCGCGCTTCGGTCATGGGTATGCGGAAGGCCCTCTTTCCCGCGGCGCCTGGGCCTGCGGTGCGCTGCACGATCACGGATCGGTTCGCCATGGCTTTCTCCTTGCTGCTCATGCTCATTGATGCATATTAATCAATCGGGCCGGGGCCGTCAAGTCCCCAGTCACCCGCAGCAGGCAGAATGCTGCAGTGCCGCGCACCGCGCTCGCCGACTGTCAAGCCCAGGGGGGCGGGGAATCGAGTTCGGAGAACAGGCAGCGCTGCGCCGCTGAGCGCGAGATGATCTCGGAAAGGTCGCCCAGGTCGGACCAGGCCACTTTCTTGATCCGGTGCCGCACAGCCTCGTAGATGCAGTCAATCGTGTAAGTTGCCTTTACCGATTCCGCCAGTGGCGCATATGGGGTGGCGCCGCGCGTGATTGCCTCGTAGAGGTTGTCGTGCTTGCTTGGCAGGTTGGCAGGCACCTTCACCGCAACGATCTTGCCATCGCGCCGCTCGATGCGGCCGGAGCCCAGCCTCGCCGACCCCTTTTCGCCGAAGACCTTGACCCAGGTCATGCCCTTCTGTGTCTGGTTGCAGGTAGTTGCGTAGAAATACAGTTTGGGCTTGCCAGGCCCATCGAGTTCGATCACCGCGCAGCCCAGGTCCTCCATGTCCAGCGTCTCGACCGGATGGGCGCGGTAGAGCGCGGCACGCGCGCGGCGGCCGACAGACATTTTGGGCCATGGCGCAGTACTCGCCAGCATCAGGGCGGCGGCCATCGAATGGCTGGCCTGGTTGTAGATCACGCCATCGCGGCACCACTTGCCAGCGACTTTCTTGCGGCCAACCCAGTCGGCGCGCCGATAGTAATCATCGCCGCGATACCAGTTGACCACCACGACGACCTCGCGTATCTCACCCAGGTCTCCCCGGGCGATGTGGTTCTTCAGCCCGATGCAGCCAGCAGTCGCGACGGGGCTGAAGCCGACGGTTACGACCTTGCGCGCTTTTTTCTGCGCCTCGAGCATCTTGCGCGCATCCTCGACCGAGACGGTTGCCGGTTTCTCGACAAACACGTGCATGCCTTTCCCAAGCGCCGCGATGGTCATGGGAGCGTGCCAGTGGTGGGGCGTGCAGACGAATGCAACATCGGCCTCAATCTTCCGGAACGGCTCCCGATAGTCGGTAAAGAACGGGATGCGCGCCGCCTCCGCCTTGGTCCTGTTTTCGCGCACATCGGCCCGCTCCGGGTAGGCGTCGCAGACGGCGACCACCTGGAAGCGCTCGTTCCCCATCAAGTTCCTCAAGTGCCCCTGACCGATGCCCCCGATACCAACCTGAATAACCCGAATCTTGCTAGCCACGAAATGATAACCTCCTTTGCTTGCGAACCCTTCGCTCAACAGAACGAAATACCTTCCCGCGGCTGCGCAGGAGCCTGACGCTGTGATCAGATACCCCGCGCAAGAGGATGAACGAAACTGGGAGCGAAACATGACGCGATTACTGACACGGGTTTCATGGGAGGATTCGGAATGAGACGATTCACGAGATGGTTCTGGGCGGCGCTGCTGCTGGCAGCCCTGTGTGCGATTGCGGCGGCGCAGCAAGCCCCGCCGCCGTATGCCGCGCGCCTGGTGCGCATGGTGCCGATGCGCGACGGGGTCAAACTCGCGACCGATGTTTATCTTCCGCAGGGAAACGGGCCTTGGCCGGTGCTGCTGACCCGCACGCCGTACAATCGCGTCCCGGTGGGCGCCGGACCCGCAAACATGACGAAGGATGGTTACGCCGTAGTTTCCCAGGATGTGCGCGGCCGGTTCGATTCGCAGGGCGAGGCGATCGCATTCTTCGATGATGGGTGGGGGCAGCACCAGGATGGCTATGACACGGTGGTGTGGATAATGAAGCAGCGCTGGTGCAATGGCAAGATCGGCACCTTCGGCGGCTCGGCGATGGGAATCACTCAATATCTGTTGGCCGGAACGCAGCCCCCTGGCCTGGTCTGCCAGGATATCGTCGTCGGAGCGCCCAGCATGTACCACGCGGTGAGGCCCGGCGGGGTCTATCTTGAGAATCTGATCACCGGGTGGATCGAGGCCGTGAAGTTCGGCCCCAAGACGCTGGCGATGATGCACGATCACGCTGCCTATGATGATTCATGGAAAAGCCTCGATCTGATAGCCAGGCTGCGCGAGATTGAGAGGGTGGCGCCGGCGGTTCACGTGGGCGGGTGGTTCGACATTTTCAACGCCGGAACGGTGGCGGCCTTCGCCGCGATGCAGGCCAAGGGCGGGAATCAGTGGCTGGTGATGGGCCCCTGGCCCCACGGCATCGGCAGAACGAAGGTCGGCGAACTCGTATTCCCGGACAACGCCAAGCAGATCCCCGCGGTAGCAAACATGGGCGACTGGACGGCCCACTGGCTGAAGGGCAAGGACAATGGCATAGAGCGCCAGCCGCGGGTGCAGTATTACGTGATGGGGGCGGTCGGAGAAGAAGGAGCGCCGGGCAACGAGTGGCGCACAGCCCCCGGCTGGCCGATACCGGCGAAGAAGCAGCGATGGCACCTGCAGGCGGGCGGCCAATTGGCCCTTGACGCGCCAGGTCCCGAAAAGCCGGACACATATCAGCATGACCCCAAGAATCCGGTGCCCACGATCGGCGGCAACAACCTCCTGATTCCGGCAGGGCCGATGGACCAGGGTAAGGCGGAAAACCGAAAGGACGTGCTGACATTCACGAGCGAAGCGCTCGGCGCGCCGCTCGAGCTTACCGGAGAGGCGGTCGTGCGCCTGTGGGTCGCGAGCACGGCGACCGACGCCCATTTCATGGCCAAACTGTGCGATGTTTACCCTGATGGGCGGTCAATGCTGGTGCTCGATGCTGCGCGCGCGATGTCCTTCCGGGAATCATACCGGCACCCGACGCCGATCAAGCCCGGAAACATATATCAGATCACGATCAATCTCGGGCCGACGAGCATCATCTTCAACAAGGGACATCGCATCCGCCTGGACATTGCCTCGAGCAACTCGCCCAGGTTCGAGGTGTGCCCGCTGGCCGCGACGCAGACCATCTTCCACGACGGCAAGCATCCGAGCGCGCTCGTGCTTCCCGCGGTCGAGCAGCGCTCGAAATAGCCGAGCGCGATGAAGCGAAAGGAGATTCTCATGGCAGCAGAATTCAGACCGGTCGCCCTGGCGCGATTCTTCAACTCGCCCGCAAGGCTGAGTTCCAAGCCGCGCGGCAAGGCCCCCGCGTGGAACGCGCAGATCGAGGAGCGCATCGCCAACCTTCCCCGGGGACAGCAAACCTTCTGGGGCATTCCCTTCCGCCTGGGGCCGAAGAATCTCGCCCAGAAGGGCCTGATCGTTCTGGGAGGCGGACGGAGCGAGGCGGAGGTGCCGCTCAAGGGGCTGGCGACCCATGTCTGTTTCGTTCATTTCTCCGACCTGCCTGCGAACGCGGACGGCGCCGGCGGGGAAGCGATGGCCGAATACATCCTGCGCTATGCGGACGGCTCGGAGCACGTCCAGCCAATCCGGCGCAGATTCGAGATCAACCCCTTCGCTGCGCAGTGGGGCCATCAGACATTCGCCGCAATGCCTGCGAATATGGCTCAACCTGCCCCCGATGATGCAACCAAGATAGGCTGGGGGCCTCTGCAAACCGGCGTCGTGCGGCCCGGGCCGAATTTCGGATGCTGGGTCTATGCGCTGGAGAACCCCAATGCGCGCAAGCCGGTGAAATCGGTAGTCCTCCGTTCGCGCAGCGATGTCCCCGTGGCAATCATGGCGATCACGTTATACTGCGGCGCGGGCCACCCGCTGCGGCATGTGCCCCGGCGAGTTTACAGGCTCATCTTGCCGCCCACGGAGAAAGTAGCGACGAAGGACCTCGACGTGAAACTCGACATGGGCGTAGTAGCGCGCGTTTACGCTGTCCCCGGGGTCGCCGGCCAGCAATGGCTGAAGGCGCAGGAAGCCGGGCTGGGGCTGCCCCGGCCGAAGGATGAGCCGAGGCGCGAGTTCCTCGTCGAGGCGACAGCCTCGGAGGGCGCAACGCTGACAGTCAAGGCGGGAAAGAAGCGCCCCCACGAGATTGACCTGGGCCAGGCCTGGCGCAAGGGCAGCGCCCGCAGCGCCGACGGCAAGGCGCGGCTGGAACTCCTTCATCCGCGCAATACATGGGTTCACGTTACGGTGATTGACGCCTCGACAGGCAAGCCGACCCCGACGCGCGCTCATTTCCGCGGAGCGAGGGGCGACTATATCCCGCCCTACGGCCATCACGCCGTCGTGAATGACCGCTGGTTCGAGGACTACGGCGGAGACCTTCAGTTGGGCGATCTCAGTTACGCCTATGTTCCCGGCCGTTTCCAGATCGAACTGCCGGCGGGCGAGGTTCACGTGGAACTGAGCAAGGGATTCGAGTATGCGCCCGTGCGCCAGAAGTTGAACATCCTTCCCGGCCAGCGCCAACTCGAACTGAAGATCGAGCGCTCAGTGGACCGGCGGAAAGAGGGATGGGTTACCGCCGATACCCACGTGCACTTCATCAGCCCGGAGACTGCCTGGCTTGAGGGCCAGGCCGAGGGGCTCAACCTCATCAACCTGCTCGCATCGCAGTGGGGGCGGCTGTTCACCAATGCCGCTGACATCACCGGCGCGCTGTCTGGAGTGTCGAGGGAGGACACGCTCGTATGGGTGGGAACCGAAAACCGCAACCACCTGCTGGGCCACATTTCGATGCTCGGCACGCACGGCGACCCGGTGTTCCCGATGTGCGACGGCGGCCCCGGCGAGGCATACATCGGCGACCCCGAAATCATGACCCTGACAGAATGGGCGCAGACCTGCCGCGAGCGCGACGGCGTGGTGATCCGCCCTCACTTCCCCTCGCCGATCTGCGAGGAGCCGGTCTATTTTGCCCTCGAACAACTTGACGGGGCAGAGTTGCGACAGTTCGGGAACCCCGATGACAGCCTCGACATGTTCTGCTATACCGAGTGGTATCGGTATCTCAACTGCGGCTATCGGGTGGCGGCGGTCGGGGGAACGGACAAGATGAGCGCGGGCATGCCGGTGGGCGGCGCGCGAACCTACGCCCGGCTCGACCCGAACGACGGGTTCACCTTCGAGAACTGGGGGAAGGCTGTGCGCGCCGGGCGCACATACACAACCTCCGGGCCGATGATGGAACTGCGCGTGGACGGGCGCGAGATGGGCGAGGAGATACGCCTGCCGTCGGGCGGCGGAACGGTCGAGGTCGAGGCGGTGGCGGATTGCATCTGGCCGATTCACGTTCTCGAACTGGTGATGAACGGGAAAGTGGTTGCCAAGACGAGCGACGCGCAGGGAGCCGGGCGGCTCACGCTCAAGGAACGCGTGCGCGTCGAGCGCAGTTCGTGGATCGCCGCGCGCTGCGGAAGCAAGCTGATGGTGCACCACTGCTGGCCGATACACCTGGGCGCGCACACGTCACCGGTTTACCTGGTCGTGGGCGATGACCGCCAGTTCAGCCCGTCCGATGCGAGTTACATGGTGACCCTGATTGACGGGGGGCTTACCTACCTGGAAACCCTGTCAGTGAGGTTCGACGAGGAGAGGCACCGGGCCATGAAGGCCGTCTTCGAGCGCGCCAGGGCCAAATTGCAGGGCCGGATGCGCACTCACGGGCCCTAGCCCGCCCCACAGCGTTGAGGCCAGCCGCCCAGCGACGCCCTGGCTGGCAGCACCGCCGGCAGGCGGTGCGACGTGTTCTGTCCTCAAAAAAGGCTGGACATAATCGTCTGAACGTGGTATCATACTAATGCGGTAGTTGCGCCGCCAGAGACAGAAGGCTTTTGAACACCAGGCGAACACCCCGGTCTGTGCATGTGCCGACCTCCTCGCTGTGGGTTCCGGCTTTCAGAAAGGAGAACGGCATATGACAACCGGCAAAGTGAAGTGGTTCAACGAATCCAAGGGCTTCGGTTTCATCGAGACTTCACAGGGTGATGTCTTCGTGCACCACTCTGTGATCGAGTCCAACGGATTCCGCACGCTGCGCGAAGGCCAGGAAGTCGAACTTGAAGTGGTCAAGGGCGAAAAAGGCCCGAAGGCCTCCAGAGTAAGACCTCTCTAGCCTCCCAGCGAGAACGAAGTCGGAAAAGGCCCCGGGACATGCACCGGGGCCTTTCGCTTTCCGGCTTGACAGGCTGACCGACCTGTAGGGCGCGTCCGCCAGCCGGCGGACATCCCGCGCCGCATTCCGGCGGGGCACAGAGGCCCCGCCCTACAGGCTACCGGTGGGCGAGGTCGGCGGAGAGGCGGAAGTAGGTTTCGACGGCCTCGGCAGGCACGTTCCAGGGGATGTGGTTGCCGATGCACATGAAATACCCGCCGCAGATTTTCGCCGTGTCCACCATGCTGCGCACCATGGCCTCGATCTCTACGCGGTCATTGCGCATCAGGATTCGATTGTCGCCCTCGCCTGCGACGACCTTGTCCGGATACTTGCCCGCAATCGCCTTCCAGTCGGCGAACGGCTCGCTCACGAACCCGTCCGCCCCGCACGCAGCGATGTCATCGGCCACCTGGTCAATGTTGCCGTCGGACATGAAGATCACCCTCTTGCCCGCAGCGTGCAGCATCGCCCAGAACTCTTCATAATAGGGATAGATGTATTCGCGCAGCCATTCAGGCGAGCAGATCGGGCCGCGCGCCATGCAGATATCGTCGTGGCACACGACGCAGTTCACCTGCAGGCGGGCGAAGGTGCGGAACACCTTTCGATTGATGACCGCGAAGTCTGCAAGCAAGCGCTTGGTTTCTCTCGGATAGCCGCCGATCAGTTCGAGGCACAGTTCCCACCCGAAAGTCAGAAGAAGCCACATGAACATCGTGTTGTAAAAACCCGCCGACGCCACCTCGCCCTCGGGCGGCGCAGGCGGAGGGTTGTCTCCGGCGTAAAGGCGATAAAAGGCCTCGTCATCCAGCGAGTAGTCGCGATTCTCGACCACCTTGCCGTTGCGCAGGTCGAGATTCCCCAGCGGCTGGTAATCCAGGACATCCGCGATACCCGTGAACTTCTTGCCCCACTCCCAGTGGCTCGTCAGCCCTTCGCCCCAGCGCACGCACCGGTCGCCCGCCTCGTTGACGAAGACCGATTGGTCCGCCGGGAAGCGCGTCATGGGCTTGTCTTCTTTCGGTATGCCCGGCCCGAGGTCAATCTTGAAAACCTCGCGTAGGCGCTGATACGCGCTGCGCGGCCTCTCGTAGGGGTCTATGCCGGTAACGTGGTGCACGAAGTCCGGGTTGGACATGTGCTCCCAGTGCGGGATGCGCCTGGGGGCCAGGCCCATCATCGCAAGATATGCATCGCTGGGCATGAACTGCCTCCCGGTGTGGTGCTATTGTTCCTAACCGCGCGGTTATCCCGCCTGTTCCTGGCGGGCCTGTCGCGTCTCGCGGAAGAAGAGGAGGAACGCGAGCGCGCAGGCGACGGTGATCGCGCAGGGGACGAGGAAAACGGCAGTGTAGTTGACCGTGGCCTGGGCCGCTGTCTTGACGGTGAAGTGGTCCTGAATCCAGCCCGCGAAGATTGCCCCAAGGAAGTTTCCGAGGCCCAGGGTCATCAAGGTCAGCAGGCTCTGCGCCGACGCCCTGATGTCGCTGCTGGCGACGGAGTTCACGTAAACCTGGCCCACCACGAAGAAAAACGTGTAGCCGAACCCGTGCAGCGTCAACGAAGCAACCACCAGCGCCACGGGTTTCCCGATCGCGAAGATGGCGTAGCGCAGGGGCCAAGCAATCACCCCGATTGCCAGGCAGCGGCGCGCGCCCAACTTGGGAAGGAAGATGGGCAGGAGCGCGGCCATCGTGATGATTTCAGCCCACTGGGCCGTGGTCATCACCATCGGCAACTTGGACGAAGCGACGCCGATATACTGCAGGAACGGCGCGGTCAGCACGTAGTAGAACTGCAGCTCGGTGACCACGACGAACGAGATCACCATGAAGATCAGGAAGGCGGGGTTCTTCAGCAGGGAGACAGCCTTCAGGAATGCGAGCGGGTTCTCGGACTTGCTGGGCGGAGTGTGCGGCAGCCCCAGGCTAAAGACCCCCAGCAGCACTGAAGCCACCGCCGCCAGCATGAGGGAGTCGCTGACGTTCACCATTTGCAGCAAGCCTGTGGAGCGCCAGACAGTCAGGACGATGCCCGAAACGATCCACCCGATGGTTCCGAACACACGGATCCCGCCGAAATCCTTCTCTGCGTTTCCGATGTGGTGGAACACGAGGCTGTTCGTCAGCGGCAGAGTGGGGGCATAGATCAGCGCATAGATGAGCATCCAGTTGCGCACTCCGGTGAAACCGACCTCATGCGCCACCACGTATAGTGATGCCCCTCCGAGGATATGCGCCGCCGCCAGGAACCACTGGGTGGGCAGATAGCGGTCGGCAATCTGGCCGCCGATGAACGGCGAGATGATGCAGGCCAGGGGCAGAAGGGCGTAAATGGCGCCCGTCTGCAGCCCGGTCATGTGCAGCGTCTCCTGCAGATAGCCCGAAAGCACCGGCGCCCACGCCCCCCAGATGGCGTACTGCAGGAACATCATCGCGCTAAGCCGCAAACGCAATCCCCAGGCCATTTTCTCCTCCAGTCGTGCTGCCTCGGCGGGCCTACCCCGCCGCGCTACCTGCGAAGACGGCGCCAAGCCCCCCTTTATTCAGATGGCGGCCCTTCCGTTTCTTGCGCCTCGCCGGGCGGGGCGGCCCGTTTCTTCCTCCTGGCCCTGGGCTGTGCAGTCCGGGCTTCGCGCCTGCGGCTCCCGAACCGCACAACAAGCGCGCCTACTATCATCCCGCTCACGAAGCCCTTGAGCCACGTCCCGGTTGCTGTCTGACCCTCTCCTTCTCCCGCGCCCGGCAACGCATCCTTCGAATACTGCTGCGTGCTCCGGGCCCCCCGTTTCTTCTCAGCCTTCTTCTGGACGGACGGGATTATGATCGCCGCCAATATCGCCAGCATCGCGATCACAACCAGCAGTTCCACCAGCGTGAATCCCCGCTCTCGCCTGTGCGACATCGGCAGCGCTTCCACTCAACGGCTCAATTGTCAGTCCTGGCGATCAGCCTTGGCCTGTGCCTGCGTTATCCCCTGCCCGCAACGAACAGCAGCGCCAGTTCACCGACCCCGGTATTCTTCACCGCGTGCATCTTGCCCGGAGGAACGTACACCACGCTCCCTTTGCTGATCCCATACTTCTCATCGCCGACCTGGTATTCTCCCTGCCCATCCAGCACGTAGAACACGTGCCACCCGTTCTCGTGCGCGCTCAACTTCTGCCAGCCGCCCGGGGCATAATAGTGCAGGTCGCATCCGACCGGCGTGCCCTTCAGGCCCATAGCCTTGAACACCTGGCGCGAGGTCATGTTCTGATGAGTTCCGCCCACGTCAACAACTGGGACCGTGTCCGTGGCGATCGCGTATCTGGCCGATTCCTTGTCGCAATCTGACATGCGTTGCTGCCCTCCTGCTACTGGCCGCGCAAGATGACTTCGCCCGGCGGCACGTTGACCGCGATATACAGCAGCGTGACTCCGTCGTCGCCCACGCGCTTCCACTCGTGCTCCGCTTTCGGCGGGACGGCGATCACGGTGCCCGGATGGACCGCGTAGGTTACCTTATCCACCCGGTAGTCTCCGCCCCCATCAATGACATAGAAAATGTTCCACCTGGCGCTGTGCGAGTGCGCCTCCATGTAGCCGCCCTTGGCGTAGTGGTGAATGTCGCATTCAATGCGCCTGTTGTCCAGCCCCATGTTGGCGAACACCTGCCTGGCAGTCATGCCGTGGTGCGGCGGTCCTACCGGAGGAGTCCACGGCAGCGTCGTGGTGTCAATCGCCATCGTCGGCTTCGGCAGCGTGTCCGTCTTCACGTCCAGGACTTTCCCGGCCTGTTGCCCAACCGCGAGCGCGCAAGCGCCCAGCGCCGCCCCCAGCAAGAGCCATTTCAACTTGCTCGGCCTGCTCGACATCGTAACTTCTCCTTTCCAGCGTTTATGCTATCTTCTCCGAGACTGACTTCGCCTGCGTCAACAGCAGCAGATAGTCGCGCCCCCCGGCTTTGGAGTCAGTGCCCGACATGTTGAACCCCCCGAATGGATGCACCCCGACCAGCGCCCCCGTGCACTTCCTGTTGAAATACAGATTGCCAACGTGGAACCGCTCCTTCGCCATCTCCATCCTCGCCCTGTTCTGCGTATAGACAGAGCCAGTCAACCCGTATTCCGTGTCATTCGCAATGTCCAGCGCATCATCGTAATCCTGCGCGCGGATGACCGTCAGCACGGGCCCGAAGATCTCCTCCTGCGCGATGGTTGCCTTGCGCGGAACGTCAACGAAAATCGTCGGCTCGACGAAGAACCCGTGGTCCCCGATGCGTTTTCCTCCCAGAGCCAACTTGCCCTCGCGGCATCCCATCTCGATGTAGTTGAGAATCGTTGCCAGCGCGCGCATGTTGATCACCGGGCCGGTGAACACGTCGGGGTTCTTGACCGGGCCGACTTTCAATGACTTTGTCTTCTCAAGCAGAATGTGCAGGAATTCATCATGCACGCTGTTGACCACGATCGCCCGCGAACACGCCGAACACTTCTGCCCCGAATACCCGAAAGCAGACGCCAGCACCCCCTGCGCCGCCTGCTCCAGGTCCGCCTCGTCGTCAACGATGATCGCGTTCTTTCCTCCCATCTCCGCGATCACGCGCTTGATCCAGACCTGCCCGGGCTGGTGGCGCGCTGCCATCTCGTTGATGCGCAGGCCCACCTCCTTCGAGCCGGTGAACGTGACGAAGCGCGTGCGCGGGTGCGCCACAAGGGCTTCGCCTGCATCGCCGCCGGGCCCCGTTACCAGGTTCACAACCCCCGGCGGAAGGCCGACCTCTTCCAGGATCCCAACGAAAACCTTCGCGCAGGCAGGCGCATCGCTCGACGGCTTGAGCACCGCGCAGTTGCCCGCAGCAATCGTCGCCGTCGTCATTCCGGCCATGATCGCAATCGGGAAGTTCCACGGCGAGATCACCGCGCCGACTCCCAGCGGGATGTAGCGCAGTTCACTGTTCTCGCTCGCAATCTTCGTTACCGGCTGCTCCCCCCCGTAACGCAGCGCCTCATGGCCGTAGAACTCGACCAGGTCAATGCCCTCCGCAACATCGGCATCCGCCTCGACCCACGACTTGCCCGCTTCCAGCATGGCCCACGCGTTCAACTCGAACCTGCGCGCGCGCATCATGTCCGCAACCCGGAAGCACAGCCCGGCCCGCTGCTCGGCGGACGTGCGCGACCAGTCCGGGAAGGCATCCAACGCCGCCTCTATCGCGCGCGCAGCCACCTCCGCCGTTCCCTTCTGGAAAACGCCAACCACCCGGTCGGGATCCGATGGGTCGTGGGACATGAACTGATCTGCAGCCTTGACGCGCTTCCCTCCGATCACCATCGAATACTCGCGCCCCAACTGCGATTCCACCTGCGCAAGCGCACGCTGCATTTTCTCGCGCATCTCTCGATTGGAAAAGTCCGTGAACGCCTCGTTGCGAAACTCCGCTCGCTGCATCAACAAATCCTCTCTCAAGCATGATTAGGGCAGCCCATCCGCCCGCCGCCCGATGCTTTGCGGCCGGGCCGGCTACCCTGTCGCTTCTGTTTTCCGCGCAGGATCGCGATTACCTTCCCGCTCTCGGGCGCGCGAGGACATGCCTGATGCCTACCCGCTGGCGGGCTGCGGTCGCGGCGCATGCGGAGATTCAGCGATGAGCGCGGCGGAATTCACATTCTGGCTTTGCGTCGCCGTTCTCGCCTACACCTATGCGGGCTATCCGCTGCTGCTGCTGCTTTTGTCGCTCGGCAGGAAAGCTCGACTGCAGCCGGATGAAGCGTGGGCGCCGCTTGTCAGCGTGATCATACCGGTGCACAACGAGCAAGAGAACCTGCCCGAGAAGATGCGCAACACGCTTTCCCTGGAGTGGCCTGGTGAGAAACTGGAGGTGATAGTCGCCTCGGACGCGTCGGATGATGAGAGTGATGCGATCGTCGCAAGGTGGCCCGACAGGCGGCTGCGGTTCGCCCTGGGGCGTCGCATCCAGGCCTGGCAGCCTTCGAGGCGGTAACAATGAGAGTCCTGCTCATTGATCACGGCGACTACCCGTTCGAGGTGCGCATTCAGAAGATGTGCTGCACGCTGGTTGCGGCTGGGCACGAGGTGCACCTCCTTTGCGGGAACCGTGGAGCGCGCCCCCGGGCCGAGATCATCGAATGCTTCCGGGTTCACAGGATGCCGGCCTTGCGCGGGGCGCTGGCTTCTGCGAACAGCATCATCAGTCTTCCTGCCTTCTTCAACCCGATGTGGCTCTGGCTGCTGCACCGGGTCAGCGCGCTCGTCCGGCCCGATGTCATCATTGCGCGCGACCTGCCGATGGCCCTGGTGGCTTCGATCTATCGCGCAGTGCGCAAGGTGCCGGTGATATTTGATTTTGCGGAGAACTACCCCGCTGCGCTCGCCGTCTCTGAAATGGTCGAGTTCATGGGCCGCGCACCCTATGATGACTTGCCCCGGCTGCTTGCCGAGTGCGACATCGGCGTGGTGCCGCACCTGGCCAATGAACTCGTGAGAACCACCCTGCCCAACAAACTCTTCGAATGCATGGCCGTCGGCCTGCCGGTGATCGTGTCCGACGTGCCGCCGATGGCGCGCATCGTCGGCCAGGCCGGCTGCGGCCTGGTTTTCACGGCGGGCAACGCCCATTCGCTGGCCGGCGCTGTCCAGCGCCTGGCAGACCCCGACCTGCGCCTGAGAATGGGCGCTCTCGCCAGGCAGGCCGTCCTTGAGCGCTACAACTGGCCGCTGGACGGGCAAAGGCTGGTGCGGGTGATCGAATCCGCCTCTTGCCAGCCGAGCCGCGGCCATTCCCTCCCGGCTCATGCTCAAGAACGAGCCGCGATTGTGGAAAACTATCCTTGGCCGCTCGACGCGCGACGGCTGGTGCGCGTGATCGAACCCGCCCTTTGCTGGCCGAGCCGCAGCCATTCTCGCGCGGCGCGTTCTCAAGAGCGGGGCGCAATCGTGGAAAACTATCCTTGCACAAAAAACACAGCCGGCCAGAGTAGGCGCTCTGACCGGCTTGTAACCGAAGCCGCTCCGTCTGGACTGGAAGGGCTCGGCACGTATCGCTAGGCATATTCCATAGACGGGCCTGTTCTTGAGATGGACGCGGTTTCAGCTGGAGGTACCGGCTATGGACGACGTCCTTTACTGGATACGCGGCCTGCAACAGATCCTCTGGGAAATTATCCGACTCTTGGGTCCGATCATGGTGCTCCTGTGGGGTTCCCGTCGAATCCAACAGATGTGCCGACGCCGCTCCCGGAGATGTCGTGCCCGCCGATGCCTAGCCACAGAAGCGGTCATCAGCACGCCCGTCTTGACGAATTCCCTGCAAGATGGTGAAATACCGCGCTGGCGAAGCGTTCACAATGCCCACCGTGCAGGTCGGAGGGGACAGATGATTTCCACCAAAGAGTTCAAAGCGGCTCAAAGAAGAGCGATCGAGTATCTGGAGCGCGCAGGCATCGTGCTTTCCCCCGCAGACAAGCGCAACATCGAGGTCGCTGATTTCGGCCTCGGCGACTTGAAGAACACCGGCCTGCAGATCGTAACCTACGTCAACACAAAGCGCTGCTGCGCAAAGGAACTGGTCCTGCTCCCGCGCCAGACCTGCCCCGAGCACCGCCACCCGCCTCTCTCTTCCTCCGACCTGGGCAAGGAAGAAACTTTTCGCTGCAGATGGGGCACGATCTACCTCTATGTTCCCGGCAGAAAAACCCTCCGCCCGCACGCCAGGACGCCAAAAGGGACCGAGAAATACTACACCGTCTGGCGCGAGATCATCCTGCGCCCTGGCCAGCAATACACCCTGGCGCCCAACACCCTGCACTGGTTCCAGGCCGGGCCGCGCGGCGCTGTGGTCTCGGAGTTTTCCACCCACAGCGAGGACGGCACCGACATCTTCACCAACCCGACGATCCAGCGCGCCACCAGAGTCGGGTAACCTCGCGGCGAGTTGGCCCGGACGCGGCCCTCAACGAGCAAGGCCTGCCGGATGAAAAGAAAAGCGATCAAAGTCCTCTTTCTGTGCACTGCCAACTCGTGCCGCAGCCAGATGGCGGAGGGGTTCGCGCGCCAACATGGTGGCGGCCTCATCGAGCCTTGCAGCGCAGGCGCGAACCCGACCTCCCTGCACCCCCTGGCCGTCGAGGTGATGAAAGAAGTCGGCGTTGACATTGCGGACCATCACTCAAAAAGCATCGCCGACGTACCCCAGGACGTGGACCTGGTGGTAACGGTTTGCGACCAGGCGGCAGAAGCCTGCCCCATCTTCCCCGGGGCCGCGAAGACAATCCATTGGTCCGTGCCCGACCCGGTTCAGGCAAAGGGCACGCCGGCACAAATCAGGGCAGCCTTCCGCCGCGCCCGCGACGACATAGCGGCCCGCGTCAAGGCGCTCATTGAAGACCTGGCACACGCATCTTGACGAGAATATGTGGCACAGTCTCCGACGCGCCATAGGTCAGACTTCGCCAAGGCTTCGTCTGGCAGGCGCTATGGCGACGGCGCGCCGCCCTCGGCTGTGACCACGCCAACGGGTTCGCCACCGAAATCTCGGCTCCTGGCACGATTGTTGCGGCGTCTCCTCCGGGATTGTCGCGGCATCCCTTCTGCGCTGACTGAGTGAGGTTTGATGGCGGCCCGGAATATCGTTGACCTGCACAGCCACATACTGAACGGCTGGCGACAAACCGATGAATCGCTGCACCAGGCCCTGGCAATGGCCGAGGCGGCAGCACACCTGGGCGTAACAGCCGCTGTTGCCACGCTCAACATCCGCACCCTCGAAGATGCCTGCGACCGCAGCACGGCGATCCCCGTGATCGTCAGGTGGTTCCAGGAAGAACTCGACAGCCGCGACATACCGCTGACCGTTTTCCCCGGAGCCGAACTGGAGCCGGGCCGCTACATCGTCACCGCGCTGAAGAGGCTTGCCTCCGTAACGCTGGCCGCAACCCGGCGCTACGTGCTGCTGGAAACAAACGAAAGCAGCCTCGGCTTGCTTCCTTGGACGATAGGGCAACTCAACGCTTTGGGCTTTCACGCCGTGCTCGCAAACCCCGAGCGCGCGAAGCCGTTTCAGGACAACGCCCAGGCAGTCTCCGAAATGGTCAATTCGGGAGCGCTGGTCCAGGTCGCCGCGGCCAGCCTCGCCGCTCCCCAGAACGCGCGCGTGTGGCTCACAGTCAGGAGACTACTCGAACTGGAAGCAGTGCATTTCATAGCCACCGGCACCCCGCCGCAGGAAACCTCCTATGCCGACATGCTCCAGGCAGTCGAAGCGGCAGCGGACATCGTCGGCGAAGAGGAAGCCTGGCGCCTGGTAACTGACAACCCGGACAAAGTCCTGCGCGGCGACCCATTCACCAGCCACGAAGTCGAGGCCGCGCAGGCCACCCCGTAGGCACCAGCCCCGGACCTGCGTCGGGACGCTGCGCTGACTATTCAACCACAGAAACGGCGTCGCCCTCGCGCGCGTGCTGATCCACCTTCACCCCGATCGAGTCCCCCGCCTTCGCGACCTCCACGGTCTGGTGCTCGATCTGTATCGAGGCGATCTTCTGCGTGAAATCTGTGGTGTGGCCCTTGATGTGAATCGTGTCCCCCGCCCGCAGGGTGTCGGTGAGTTCGATGGCTGCGACGCCGATCTTGCTGAAGAAGTGCGACACCTTGCCGATCGCGCGCTCCTTCATCTCGGGCTGCTGCTCGGTCACAGCGCACCTCCTTTCCAAGCCTGCTATTCTGTTCGACAAGTCCAACCCCTTCGCCTGCCGCCCGTTCTTTCCTCTCTTGGAACCTGGCGCGTAAAGGGCGGACTGTCATTCTTGCGCGGCTGGCTCCCATCGCAGCCTGGCAGGAACGCGTTGTACTTCCCAGAACCTTTTGCCGCAAGATGGCGCAGCGTCAACTACTGGCAGCAATCGTGGCCGGCCTTTGCACCGCGCTCCCCCTCTCGAGCGTCGGCACGCAGGCTCCCGCGCCCCCCAAGCAGCCCATTGTCGTAACCGATTTCGCGGCCAAGCCCGCAAAGGAGGTTAGCCTGCCGGGCATCCGCGATGCAATATGCGCGATGGCCAAGGACATGCCGACCTCGCGGGCCATCGCAACTTGCCCGATCAGCGGGCAGCAAGTGCGCGTGATAAGAACCGGCGCGCGCTGGGTCACGGTTCCGCGCGATGCCGTCTTCCTGCTGTTGGGCAAGCAGGAGCCCGGCCTCGACCTCGTCTTCCCCACCCAGCAGCAGTTCGTTCAATACCTGGTGCGACACCCCGAGGCAGCCAAGCATCGCCCCAAGCCCTTGCGCCTGCACGCAGCACTGAAGGAAATCCTCCCGCCCACACCCACTTCTTCCACTCCTTCCACTGCTTCAACTTCTTCCACTTCTCCCTCCGCTTCGTCCCCTGCATCCCCCGCAGCAACTCCTTGATCCTGTCCGCCGACCCAGGCGAGCAAGCGATTGCTAGCATGGTTGCGACTGGTGGTTGCAGCAGTGCATATCGGCGCTGCATCGCACTCACTTCCGACGGATTGTTAGATGCTGTCGTTCCGCAGCACGTCGGTGCGTCCGGCGAGATGAGTCGCGCGGAGAACAACAAATCGCGCGCAGCGCGCGAAAAAAGTTTTCCGCACCTGTTGACAATTTGTGAATTTCTGGCTATACTACCCTCCGACGAGCACGCAACTTACCTGCAACGCCGTCAACTCACGGGGCAAAGGAGGTGAACGGGCGTGCCGAAGGCAGGAGCTAAGAAGGCTGCAAAGAAACCGAAGAAGGCTGCAAAGAAGAAGAAATAGAGTAGCGTGTGAGTACAAGTGAGAGGGCTCCGAGCAATCGGAGCCCTCCGCTTTTCTGGGTTGTCCTTGTCTTGATTAGTGCCCCCGTCTGCCCTCCCGTCAACGGAGATGACGAATCCCGTGCCGCGCAACCGCTGCCCGCGATCGCTGTCTTCCAGGCGGCTCGGCCAGCGCGTCATCCGCTGCCTGCAGCAATCCGTCGGCAAATCTCTTCGCGGTCTTGGGAACCGGACAACCGGGATCGCTGTTCTACTCGAATGAAAAGGACCGCCAGGGAACCTGTCTCGCCAAGTCCCGGCCTGGCCAGGCCTTGTAATAGTAGCGCCCGGCGGCGGACGGGCGCTACATCGAACGAGGGCCACGCATACCCGTGGCCCTCGTTCATTCTGGGGGCCGTCTTGGGCGCGGCAGCGCGCCCTGCACTGCACAAGGGCCGTAACTGTCGGCCAGCACAGCGACTTGTTGACTTGCGGCGCTCCTTTTCGCTTCCCTGTGGCAGCAGAACAGCAGCCCAATAATCCGACCGCTTCCCGAAATACGATTCCAGCGCCTTTCGCGAAGCAGTGATGCCGAACGAAGCAATAGTCTCCTCCCACGCGTGCAGGTGAGCGGATCGCGTGTCAATCAGCGTCCCATCAACATCGAAAATCACCCCCCGGCACCGCTCGACCATGTCGCCTATTCGCGGAATGTCTCGTCCCGTCATAGGAGTTCTGGTTCCCTTGGGGCTGCCTGCTTTTGGTATCTAGGCGGAGGCGGGGGAAGAAGGTGGCGTCCGGTCCAACAGCACCTCGCAGTGGGCACGCCGAAGCAGCACTGCGCCCGTGCGTCCAACGGTTTCGGCACTTCCCGGCCCGGGGCTCACCCCCATTACGATGAGGTCCACTCCTTGATCTCTGGCGGCGCGGACGATTCCGTGGCCTGCCTCTCGAGCACGCTCGATGTGAGTAGAGGCGGTGAGCCCGTGGAGTGCCACGATTTCTTTCGCCGTATTCAGCACTCGGTCCGCTGCTTCTTGCGCCGCGGGAAGGGGGACTCCGAGAGGAAGTGTCATCGGCACTTCCACTACGTGCACCAGTACGATTTCCGCTTTTTGTTCATGGCCCAGCCGGCAGGCCAATTCCACCGCGTGGCCGCTGTAGGGCGCCTCCACCACGGGGACCATGATGCGCCGCGCCCCATATAGGGAGCGGCGCATTTTCGCTGCCTCTGCGGAAACTTGCACCGGCAACCGGAACATCCATAACAGCAGGCCTCCCATCGCCGTGGCGAAGGCGACTGCGATGACGATCCCTTGCCATGAGAAGACAGGCGTCATCGGATCCTTCTCTGCCGAGAGCCGTTGCAGCAGGGGCGATATTCTCGCAGCGACAAGCCTAGGTCCGCAGTGCGGCGCTCATGCTGCCCGATCATCGGCTTCGCCCTCTTTCGTCGCTGCGGTCCCTCGTTTTCCTTGTGTATCGGACAAGGCACACCTGATGAGCCAGAGCCGGTACAGTCCGAAGCCCGTGAACGCTGCCCCCATCAGAAAGACGCTGGGGCTGGTCAGCCCCATCAGCAGAGCGCGACCTACGATCGTCACGCCCATGACGGCGATCAGTCCACTTACCAAAATCCGGTAATAGTCACCAGGCCGCAGACGCGGCTGCCGCTCGCTCTTCATTTGGACAACCCCGCCTCCTGCTTGTCCCTCTCCGCGAGGGCAAGCCGGTATTGTTCTAGCAGATCATACTCCTCAGCGGATTCAAGTACGGCCTTCTGGTCTCGTTCCCAGTCGCGTTCTATGCTTTTGAAGACAGGCAAACCGTTTCTCCTGCGGAACCAGGCATAGTAGATGAAACACAGGATCACCCAGGCTGGCCCGGCTATCCTGCCTATCTTGTGAGTGAGCACGACTTCCGTGAGAACGAAAAGAACGCCGAGGGTTCCCACAAACCCGAGGATGGGAACGTCAACCCTGCGCCCGCGGTAGTTGACCTTCAGGTTGAAAGGCATTTTGTAAGGACGGGGGCTATAGGGATCGCAGAATCGAAGACGAATCAAGGACATGAAAACAACGCTGTAACCGAGGGTGGCCCCGAAGGCATACATATTCCCCAGAAGCTCCAGCGCCGCATCCTTGCCCGCCAAAAAGGCGAGGAGCACTTCAATGATGCCGATCCCGGAGAAGACGACGATCGTTCGCACCGGCGTTCGATATCTTGGGTGAACGGCGTCAAACCATCGGCTTGCGATCCGAAGCTGGCTCATGGAGAACGTGAGCCGCGAAACGCTCATCACCCCGGAGTTGGCACTTATCAGCAGAATCGTTGCCCCCAGGCAAGCGGCAAATGGCCCCGCCATGATGCCGATGTAGGGGATCTGGTGCGCCAGCATTGCCACCGGGTCCCCCTCCCGCCCGACGAACGCGCTCCAGGGCAGCAGGCCGAGACTGAGGGTCGAAAACGACATGGCAAAGATGAACACGGTGAATATCAGTACGATGGAGGTGCGAGGCACGATCGTCGCCGGTCGCCGCGTTTCTTGCGCTGCCTGCGAGATGGATTCCAGCCCGACGAAGGAGATTATCGCCAGGCTGGATCCATACATGAACCGCGTCCAACTCCAATGCTGGATCTGCCAGTGCCATTGGCTCGCAATGAGTTCCGGCTTCCAGGCAAAAAGGAACCCGAAGATTAGAATGCTCGATTCGGAGATGATGTCCACGGCGCCCAGGACCTCGTTCAGCAGCGAGGACTGGCGGATGCCGCGGATGTTCAGCAAGATAAGAAAGACCACCAGCGCCACCGCTTCCAAACACCACACTATGGCCACACTGTGGAATGGGCCGATGTCAACGGTAATGGTCTTCAGATAAGGGAAGAAGAAATTCACATACCCGGCGGAAGCGACTACGAAGAGCGCGATATCAATCGTGTAATCGAGCAGCAGAGCCGAGCCCGCCACAAAGCCCCAGAAGTCGCCTAGCCCCCGCAGGGCGAAATATTGCCCTCCGCCAGCGACAGGATAGGTCGACGCCAATTCGGTGTAGGCCAGGCCGATCATGATGTAAACGATGCCGGCGAGAGCAAAGGCGGCGACCGCCCCTCCCTGGGTCGCGGCGATTACCAGTCCGAGGGCGGCGTAAATGTCCGCGCCGACATCGGCATAGCCCCACATGAAGGAGCCCCAGACGGTAACATCCCGCCGCAGCCCCGAGCTCTCAGTTGCGTGTGCTCGTTGTCCGCTCATGATGAAGCAAGGGATACTACTAGCACTGCTTGCCCCTTGTCAACAACGCGCGTGCCTGCCTGCAAGGATGTCATTCCGAGCGAGGCTGCTCCGCCGAAGTCCCGATGAATCGGGACGAAGGCTGGAAGCGAAGAATCCCATGTGCGGGTAACCGCTAACACTGGGCGGGAGGAATCTGAGACGCGCCCTGCATGATCGGACACGGCCGTCGTGGAGGAGGCCAGGGTACGAGGTGTGGACCTGATTGCGCTGCTAGCGCCGGATATTGATCGCCTTCAGTCCGACCGCAGCCTGCGCGCGGACATGGAAACCGTCCTGCGCCGCGCCACCTGCGCAGTCATCTTCTGCCGCCCCAAACGGTAGGGGCGCGGCACGCCGCGCCCCGCCTGAGCCTGCTCCGGCTGCGCAGTGCTGAAGCAATCGTCAGGTTCAGGGCTTCGCAGCTTGGTCCGCCGCGTCGCCCAGTTCCACCACCCACAGCTCCGTTGACAGTCTGAGGGGCGCACCCTCTTGAAGGACGGTCTTGCGGTACAGTAAAGAACGTCCGCCCGGCGACCAGACGGGTACCCCCAATTGCACCTTGGTCGCTGCCGGTACCGCAACTGTTGTGGCCCCGTCTTCAGCGGACGCCACCCAAATCTCCCACTCCCACCCACGGGGCGGCGTCAACGAGTTTCGCCTAACCACTGTGAAAGCAACCTGTCCGCCGTCAGGGGACCAGGCCGCGCCCCAGACGGTTCGCTTATCCCATGGGCCGAATGTCTCTGGAGGAACCAGCGCAGTGATCTCGCCGGTCTCAACATCGAGTATTGTAACACCCTGGTTGACATACGCGTCGTCTGGCGGGCCATAGTAACCTGCGCTGTCTCGAATCGCGCGGGCCTCACCGACGGCCTCGCTCCAGGCGAATACAAGATGCTTGCTGTCCGGCGACCAGCACTGCTGACTGAGAGTGGTGGTGTCTGGACAGCATCGGACGGCGATAACACGATGCAGGTCGGTTCCGTTTGGCCGGACGAGCCATATCTCACAGATCCGCGCAAAGGTCGTAGTGCCGCCTCCTTGCGGCGCCCTTTCCGTCTTGCCCCAAACATATGCGATCCAGCGGCCGTCGGGCGACCATCTAGGCGTCAATATCGTACCTTCATCGGGTAGCCTCACACCTTTTGGGAACTCGACAATCTTGGTCGGTTCTCCACCCGCCACCGCCCATAGCCACAATCCGCGCTTCTCGGTAGCGTCACCCCGGTACTCATCGTTCCATTGTGACCGGGCAAACGCAACCCGCTCCCCATCCGGCGACCAACAACCCTCGAACCCACAGAACGAGTTGGGCACAACACGGTTTTCGCCGCTCGCTACCTCGAGGATCCGTAGGTGCCGGCCGTCCATGTAGAGAATATGGTCGCCTGTCGGCGAAACCTGCGGCCTTCCAATGCTCCCGCCGACTTGGTCAACCAGCGACTGCTTGTCCCTGCTCTCAAGGTTCATCCGCCAGACCACGCGTGGCTGCCTCCCGAACGATCCGTCTCGATCCGTCGCATAGATGATCGAGTGCCCATCCGGCCACCAACCAGCGATGAAACTCGAGACATCCGAAACCAGCAGAGGGTCAACCACCGCCGCAACACCGGGCTTGATGAGTTCCTTGCCATGCCAGCCCGTAGCGTGGGCTAGGCGTAGTATCTTGGCGCGCGGAGGAATCACCATCCGTTGTGGACTCGACAATACCAGCCAGGAGGCACCGATCACCAGCGCCCCAGCGCCTACGCCGGCAGCAGCCAACCTCAGCCATGACCGCGCCCGCGCGGGGCGGCACGCAGCCATTGCCCCAAGCGCTCGTTCTCGCAACTGCGGGCTCAGAGGCGCTGCCGCCTGCTCGATCATCTCAGCCATCTTCTCGTCAACCTGCTCAACGTTCATCTTGAGCCAGCCTTTCTCGGGCCTTCTGCCGGGCCCGGCAAAGAAGTGAGTGGACGGCTCGCTCCGACCGGCCCATGACTTGCCCGATCTCCTTGAGGGACAGTTCGTCAACGGATTGCAGGATGAGCACCTCCATTTCCGAGTCCGATAGTATGCTTGCCAATGCAGCGACCTTGCGTTGCGCATCAATCCTGGCCGCAAGGTGCGATGCCATGTCCTGCCCGTCGGCCTGTTCACTAACCTCCTCCAGCGGCACCTGGGCCACTGCAGGGACCGATTTGAGCCTGGATTGACAGCGCACTTCGGCCTGTACCCTGCGGCGCGCAATGCCGTAAAGCCAGGCCGAGAGAGACGATTTTCGCCCGTCGAAGCGCGCGATGTCTCTCACTGCATCAACCATCGTCTGCACCACGATGTCCTCTGCCAACTGCACATCTGCGTTCAGGCGCGATGCCGCGAACCGCTGAATCTTGGCTGCGAACCGGTCGTAGAGTTCAGCGCACGCATCCGGCGCGCGCTCGCGCAGGCCGCGCAGCAGCGCTGCATCTCGCTCTCGGGTTTCGCCCTCAGCCAGTTGCAATGCTTCGCATTCAGGCATCAAGCCTCTCTATTCGCCGCGCAGGTCGGAAATCGAGCCGTCCATCTGATAATGTTGCGATCTGGCGAAAAATGGCTCGCCCCTAGCCCAACCCCAGGGAGCGTCTCGAACGGAGGGGCGTGCCCCACATCCGGGAGCGTTCATAGCCGTCAAACAAGAAACTGGTCAGGCGGTCCGGCGCTTGCGCGACCTGGCCGACGCCTGGCGGCGCGTTACCAGTTTGTTGATCGCTTGCAGGTAAGCCTTTGCGCTGGCCTCGATGATGTCGGTGCTCGAGCCGCGGCCGGTGTAGATTGCGCCGGAGCGATCCGCAAGGCGAACGGTAACCTCGCCGAGAGCGTCGGTGCCGCCGGTAACCGATTTCACCGAAAAGTCAACCAGCCGGTGCGGCACCTTCACCAGTTTGTCAATCGTGCGATACACGGCGTCAACGCTGCCGACCCCCATCTCGGTGGCCTGTAGCGTTTCCCCGTTGCGCTTCAGCCTGATCGTGGCCGTGGGAATGGTAATGCCGCCGCTCACGACGTGCATGTAGTCCAGGTGATACAGTTCAGGCACCATGCGCGTCTCGTCCGCGACGATGGATTCCAGGTCCTCGTCGTAAATCTCTTTCTTCTTGTCGGCCAGTTCCAGGAAGCGGCGATAGACCTGCTCGAACTGGCTGGCCGTTACGTGGTAGCCCAGTTGGGCAAGCCGATGCCGCAGCCCATGCCTGCCCGATCGCGCGGTGAGGATGATGCTCGATTCGGGAATCCCCACCGAACGCGGGTCAATGATCTCGTAGGTTGTGCGCTCCTTCAGAAAGCCGTCCTGGTGGATGCCCGACGAGTGGGCGAAAGCATTCGCCCCCACGATCGCCTTGTTAGGCTGCACCGGTATCCCGGTCATGTCGGACACCAGGCGGCTGGTCTTGTAGATCTCGCGGGTCCGAACGCCGGTGGTCACGCCGAAAAGGTCGCGCCGGGTGGCGATCGCCATCACGACCTCTTCGAGCGATGTGTTCCCCGCGCGCTCGCCAATGCCATTGATGGTGCACTCGATCTGGCCTGCGCCATTGATCACGCCCGCCAGCGCGTTTGCCGTCGCCATCCCCAGGTCGTTGTGGCAGTGGACCGAGATGACGGCCCGGTCAATGTTGGGCACTCTCTCGCGGATTGTCCGAATCACCGCGCCCCACTCCTCAGGATAGGTGTAGCCTGTGGTGTCGGGGACGTTGATGACCGTGGCCCCGGTCTTGATCACCGCCTCCACCACCCGGCACAGGTAGTCGGGGTCGGCGCGCCCCGCATCCTCCACGAAATACTCGACGTCGGGGACGAACTTGCGGGCATAGCGCACCGCAGCGACTCCCATCTCCAGCGCTTCATCGCGCGTTTTCCTCAACTTGTAGCGCAGGTGAACATCGGAGACGCCCAGGCCGGTGTGGATTCGAGGATGGGCGGCCTTGCGCAGCGCATCGCGCGCGGAGTCAATGTCCTGCTGCACCGCGCGGGTGAGGCCGCAGATGGTTGCGCTGCGGATGTGCTGCGAAATCACCTTGACTGCCTCGAAATCTCCCGGCGATGACGCAGGGAAGCCTGCCTCGATCACATCAACCTTGAGGCGCTCGAGTTGGCTTGCGATTTCGAGTTTCTGCTCGGTGTTCAGTTTCGCTCCGGGCGACTGCTCCCCATCGCGCAGCGTCGTATCAAAAACCGCAATTTTCCTAGCCTTCGCTGGCATCTTCTTCTCCCTCCAACTGTCCAATCTTGAACTGCCATGCGCGATCGTCTGCTCGCCACAGCCTCTCCATCCAGTCCGGGCCGAGGCAGTATATCTCGTCTATGTTCCAGTTGCGCGGTGCAGGCGTGAACTTCAGGCCCATATTGCGCAGCCCTTCCTCATATGCCGCGCGCCTGGATTCAGGCTCGTTGTTGATGCTGCGGCGCCACGATTCCATCTCACGCAGTGCGGGCTGCAAGCGGCACGCAGGCGTGTTGGGCCCAGGTGTCCTGCCGCGCAGTTGCATCAAGGCATCCCATCCCCGCCAGTCATGGCAATCACACAGGAGCACGCGCTTGGCTTTCAGCTGAGGCCGCCAGCCCAACTTCTGGTGCGCTTCCACCAGCATCTCCGGCACCGAATCGTACGAGCCTTTCTGCTTGCCCTGCGCTGGCGAAGCCTGGCATATGCGCACTGTGGCTCCGCACGACCGGGGTAGTCGGGCCACGAGGGCTTTCCACTGTCCCATCAGCAGGGGATGCATTTCGCAGGCTTTCCCGCTCTGCTCCAATATCTTGGCGACGTCCATGATCTCACCGGCGATGGCAGACGCTAGCCCCTCGGCGGCCTCGGGGGCCCGCGGGGGCGGCTCGACACTTCTGCCAAAGAGCAACACCATCGGCGTCCACCCTAGCCCCTCGGCTACCGTCCGCTCGTCGAGCGCATGCTCCAACCTGGCAAGGACCGGACACCAATTGCTCTCGATCGGCTGCTGGCCCGGCTGCCGCACATGTGGTAGGAAGCCCACCTCGATCATCATGGACGATGCCGGCGCCTCGTCGTGGCACAGCCAATCGGGAGCGGGGTTCTTGCGGTCTTCCTTATCCGGCTTGCCGACTATGTCGAACGCCGTCTCGTGCTTCCGGTTGTACCACGCCAGGAACCGCTCGGTGACTGGCCGCTCCTGCTCCGCCTGTTTCTGTTCTCGCTCGTTCACTTCGATGCTCATTCTTCTCGTAGGGCAGAACCTTGCGTTCTGCCCTTTTCGCCTCCGGGCAGGAGGCAATCCGCCAGCTGGCGGACTGCCCCACACGCCTTGCTTCGCACAGGTTGAAAACCTGTGCCACCACAGCCTCACATACAAACAGCGACGCCGCGGGCCACTGCCCACGGCGTCGGTAGCATTTGTTATGGCGTTGCTGTCAACGCTCCGGCGCAGCAGGCAGCGGCCCCGAGGTCATCGGGGCCAGGCTAAGCAAGAGACCGAGCAAACCGCCAGTGCGCATCGGAGACATTACCTGCAACCTCAACCGCCTAGTTTATACCACATCAGGCCCCTTCTGTCAACCCGACCCCAGGGCCGATGACTGCTCACAGGGGCCCCTACGTCGCTTTCGCTACAGTATCGCGGCCAGAAGGGCGCGGGAGCGCAGGTCGAGGGCGGAGATGTCGGGGATGTCGTAGCGGTTTCCCTCCGCGTCGGTGAGAAGGATGCGCGACTCGCCCAGATAAACCACGTTGTCGCGCGCATCGCGAAATGTAACCTGCCGCACCCCGCGATCGGTCTCGAAATCGCAAATTGCCACGCCGAAAAGGGCCTGCGCCGAGATGATGCGCTTGATGACGGTGTGCAGGTAGCGCCGGTCCAGTTCCGCCTGCACGATTGCGCGCGATTCGCGCTCGAGCCGCTTCCAGTTGCGCAGCAGACCAACATCCTTTCCGCCCGGCTCCTGCTCCCGGATGGAGATGTAAAGGTCGGGATCGGTGAGCGGCATTGCCCGCAGAAAGCGCGGCGCCAGGATGCTGCGCTCGCCCTCGATGGTTGCCCGCACGCGCCCCTCTTGAGTGCGGAACACGCGCACCTGCCCGGGGTCCAGGTAATGCAGCGTCGGGCCCGTTTCGGGTTGGGCCGGTTTCATGTTATCCGGTAACCCCGGTGATCGAGGAAGTCTTGCGATGGATGTCGAGCAGGCGATAATAGACGCCCTGCTTGCCCTCGAGTTCCTCGTGGGTGCCCAACTCGGTGATCTTCCCGTCCTCCATGACGAGCAGTTGGGTCGCATTGCGCAGCGTTGACAGCCGGTGCGCGATGGCAAATGTCGTGCGCCCCTCGATCAGCCGGGCGATGGCCTGCTGTATCTGGTCCTCCGTCTCCAGGTCCACGTTGGCGGTGGCCTCGTCCAGGATCAGGATCGCCGGGTCGTGCAGGATGGCGCGCGCGATGCAGATGCGCTGTTTCTCGCCCGCCGACAAGCGCCCGCCGCGCTCGCCCACCTGCTCATCGTAGCCATCGGGCTTGTTGGTGATGAAGTCGTGCGCATTCGCGACTTTCGCGGCAGCCATGATCTCTTCGGGAGTGGCGCTCGGCCTGCCGTATGCGATGTTCTCGGCGATCGTTCCGCTGAAGAGGAACGGTTCCTGAAGAACCGCCCCCAGCCTGCCGCGGTAGGCGGACAGGTCCAGGTCGCGCAGGCTGATTCCGTCAATCAGGATGTCGCCCTCGTCAACATCGTAGAACCGGCAAAGAACGTTGATCACGGTTGTCTTGCCGACGCCGCTCTTGCCGACCAGGCCCAGCATCTCGCTCGGCCTGACCTTGAAAGAGATGTCCTTGAGAATGGGCTGGTGTTTCTCATAGCCGAAAGTTACGTTGCGGAACTCGACCTCGCCGTGGATTCTCTCGGGCACGATTTTCCCTGGCGTTCTCTCGCTGTAACCCTCCGCGTCGAGCACCTCGAATATGCGCTCGGCGGCGGTGAGAGCGCGCGAAACCCACTGGGTGGTCTGGCTCAGGTTGCTCAACGGGCCGTAGAGCATCCCCAGGTATGCGAGGAAGGCCATCAGGCCGCCGATCGTCAGGCCCCCGTGGCCCAGGATGATCAGCCCGCCGAGATACCACACGAGCAGCGAGCCGCTGCCTAGAAGCAGCGAGACAATGGGCATGTTTGTGGCCCAGGTTTGGTCGGCATAGACCGCCGCATCGAACAGGTCCGCGTTCCGCAATTGAAAGCGCTCGACCTCCACGGGCTGCTGGGAAAAGGCCCTGATGATCTTGACCCGCCCCAATGCATCATTCACGAGTGTGTGGAACCGGCCCCAGCGGTGCCAGTACCTGTGGAATGCCCGGCGCATGCGCCGCCACATCGAGCGCGTCATGATGCTCACCACCGGCGCAGGCATCAGCGCGAACAGGGCGAGTTTCCAGTTGATGAAGAAGACCGCAACCGCAATCCCGATGACTGTCAGGGCATTGCTTGCCACCCAAGGCAGGCCGAAGGCGAGCAGGTCCTGTACTCCGCCCGAGTCCTGGGTCAGGCGCGAGATGATTGTCCCGGTCGGGTGGCGGTCGTAATAGCGCAGAGACAGCCACTGCAGGCGCTCATACAGTTCCGCGCGGATGTCGAAACTGGAGCGGTTGCCCACCCATGCGGATATGCGGCCGCGCCAGATGCCCAGGGCCGTGCTGAGAATGCTGCTCGCTGCCAGCCCGACGACCAGCCAGACGAGCAGATAGGCATTGGTGCGCGGGATGAGCACATCGTCAACCAGAATCTTCGTCACATATGGAGGCACCAGACCGAATGCGGTTGACGAGAGCATCAGAACCCCTACCAGGACCAGGCGCGCCCGGTAGCGTCTCGCGTATCCGAGCAGCCGCCGCAGCACCGCGCCCTTGCGCACGCACCGCGGGCAGACGCGCGTCTCCTCGCCGATCAGCAGGCCGCACTTCGCGCACCGGTCGGGGCGCTCGGGCTCATACGGTATTGGCTTGCCGTTCGCAGCGGCGTCCAAGTGCCCGCGCACGCGGCCAAATCTCTTTGCGAGGGCGTTGGTATAGGAAACCAGGTCCACCTTGCGCCCGTTGACCACCGCCTGGAGCATCCCCCCGCCGACGAGGTTCTCGACCTGCGCCTCGGTGATGTCCTTGAGCGGCAGATCAACGAGAACGTTGGCCGGATCGCCGTCCGGCGACAGCACCAGCACGCGGTCGCCGGCCAGGACGAACCAGCGCTCGCCATAGCGGCCGTCTGTTCCCAGGTCGCTGGCCGCAGCGATGCGTATCTCGGCCTCGCCGGCGATGCGCGCCACAGCCTGCTGCACTGCTTCCGGCAGTGCCCGCGCGGCCGACGTGGAGCCCGTCGCCGATGGCGCGTCGGAATTCGTGGAAGGCTTCCCCAATTGCTGATCCCCTGCCAACCAGAGACGAAGCGTAACTTTATCACCCCGTGTCGCGGACGTCAATAGCCACACATCGTGCACGGGCATCCCTTCGTCCGCCAGCCGGCGGACTCAGGGCAGCCCCACAGCGGCTGATCAGGATTCGAGCAGCAGTGCCTCGACTTCGTCGCGGGAGGCGTAGCGCGCATCTCCCAGGCGCGCTGCGGCGATGGCGGCCGCTGCGTTTCCGTAGCGAAGGCACTGGTCGAGCGGTCGCTCCTCGAGCCACGCCAGAAGAAACCCCGCATTGAAGCAGTCCCCCAGGGCGGTGGTATCGGCTACTTCGACGGAGAAGGCCGTCTGCCGGAACACTGTGCCAGCAGAGCAGGCAAGCGAGCCCTTCTCGCCGCGTTTTACCGCCGCGACGCGGCATTTTTCGGCCAATGCCAACGCTGCCTCCTCGGGGGAAGACAGGCCCGCGATGTTCATCGCCTCCTCCTCGTTGGGAAGGAGGACGTCAACCAATGGCAGCAGATGGTTGAGTTCCCCGTTCCATTTCTGGTCCGGGTCCCAGCCCAGGTCGAGGGAGGTTGTGAGCCCTGCTTGTTTTGCCTCAGAGAAAACTCGCCCGAATGATCCGCGCAGGCCGTGCAGCAGGAAGTAACTCCCCAGGTGCAGGTGGCGCGCGCTCTTCAGCAGGTCGGAATCCAGGTGTTCAGGCCTGAGGGCGGCAATCGAGCCGAGATATGTCGCCAGGGCGCGGTCTCGCGGAAGCGACAGCGCAACAGTGGCGCCAGTCTTCACCTCGTCCAGACGACGGATTCCGCCGACGTCAACGCCCCTGCGGGCAAGGTGCTGAACCATGTAATCGCCGAACGCGTCGTTCCCGACGGCGCCCTGCATTGCGACGCGAAGGCTCAGGGCAGCGGCGGCGCAGGCACAATTGGACACCGAGCCGCCGCCGCGGAAATCCAGGTCGGCGGCGAGTTCCTCGGTGCCCAGACCGGGCAGGCGGCGAAGGCCCGCGAACACGATGTCAACGTTCACGTCGCCGATCATCACGATGTCGAATTTGTGTGATCCAGTGGGCATGAAAGCGGTTTGTGTGGAAAGATTCGAGGTGCAGGCTGGCATGCCCTGCGTTGACCAGCGGCCATATTTGCGGTAGAATACAGGTGGCGGGGCGTGGCGCAGTTTGGAAGCGCGCGTGGTTTGGGACCACGAGGTCGCCGGTTCAAGTCCGGCCGCCCCGACCAGCCGAAACGAGCGGGAGTAGCTCAGTTGGTAGAGCATCGGCCTTCCAAGCCGATTGTCGCGGGTTCGAACCCCGTCTCCCGCTCCAAGACAGAAGCGCGCCTGTAGCTCAGCGGATAGAGCACTGGGCTTCGGACCCAGGGGCCGGGAGTTCGAATCTCTCCAGGCGCGCCACCCAAAAGTGGCTGGCGAAGAGCGCGCCCGTAGCTCAGTGGACAGAGCGGCTGCCTTCTAAGCAGCGGGCCGCAGGTTCGAGTCCTGCCGGGCGCGCCAGCAAGAAGCGGGAGTGCCCGTGGCTCAGCAGAGAGAGCGTCCCGACGTGTCGGGAGAGCCGCAGGTCCCTAGTCCGCCCGCCAGCTGGCGGGCGGGCGGGATGGCGGCCCCGATGCAATCGGGGCCTAGCCATTCGACTCCTGCCGGGCGCGCCACTCCCAGCGGGGGGCCGCAACGCAACCGCGCCTGGCGCTAGCCCCAGAAGGGCCAGGTCGTAATGCCAAGCGTCATGCCCAGGATGCTCCACAGCGCGGCAACGACGAACTCCCCGAGAACCAGCCCCAGGAACAGCCGCACCGCCGACTGGTAAAGAGGCATTCCGCCGTAGCGCAGGACGACGGTCTTGACCAGCCAGGCGATGAAGAACGCGAACCACATGTGATGCATCATCCAGTATCCCTGAAGGGCGAACCCTGCAGGGTGAAACGGCCACCATTCCCATCTGAGCCGCCCGAAGTGGAGCAACATCACTGACAGGGTGGCTGCCGCCATTGCAAACGCAGGCGGGAGCTCGCCCTTGCCGGAGCCGGTGAGCCATTCTTGCAGCCGGCCGTAGGCAGCGATGCCCACGGTGCTCGTTTCGCCCATGATCTTGGCTGACTCTCCATACTTGAACAGCACGTGCAACAGCGCCCAGAAGGTGGTCAGGGTGGCCAACATGCCCGCCGCGACCAGCGCCGCCGCCAGGCGGCGCTGGTCCAGCCGCGCAGCATCGCCCATCTTCAGCGCCTCCAGTTGATGCGGCATCGGGTGGCCCCGATAGCCTCGGTTGAACCACCAGTAAAGCGCGCTGACAGCGGCATTCCGATGGCCCATGGCTTCGGGGCCGAGGATGTTGATCGGCGTCTCCCCGGGCCCAGCGTATGCCAGATCGTGCGAAGGCGGGCCGAGTTCGGCGCGCAGGCGCGTCAGGACGGTGGAGAGCATGAAGTAGATGATGAAGAACATGACGGCGAACCCCACGGTCATCCCTGCCGCATGGGAGAAAGCGACCAGCACCACGAAGCCAAGGATGGCGCCGAAAAAGGCTGTGCTGTAGCGCATGGCTTCGCCGGTATCGTCCGCCGGCGATGGACGGCCAATGGCGCGCAGCACGACATTCCGCCAGTGGGTTCGGCCCGTCCAGATCAGAACCAGCGCCATGCCGAAGTATGCGCCGAAGGTCTGCTCGGGGAAATACGGGATGCGCGGCTGCTCGCCGTAGCCGATGGCCGACGCCGCCACCATTTGCAGGCGATTGAACAGATAGAAGAACCAACAGGAGAAAAGCAGTTTCGTCGGCATGAGGAAGCCGAGGCCGAGAACGAAGGGCGCCGCGCCGAATTCGATCCTGCCGACCGCGTTCCAGGGCGGATCCGTGAAGAGAGGGAAGCCCCTATACGGGCGGATGTCAATGTAGGGCACGACCGGGTAGAGCAGATGCAGCCCGCCGAGCAAATCCAGCGCCGCCGCGGCGGAAAATCCAACCCACATAAGCCTGCTGCGGAAGAATGACTGCGCCCCGGTGGTCATCTGCAGGGGCAGTTCGACCAGTGGGAAGGTCAGGCGCTCGGACTGCACCCAGTGCTTGCGCACGAGAACGTTGATGCACATCATGACCCACAGCAGCGCCGCAGCGAACCCGCACCACGCCAGGGCCGGGATCAGCCATGCGCCCAGATGTGCTGCGCTGTAGAGCGTCGAGTTGCCGCCGTAGAGAGAGTCGAGCACGGCGGGATCGCTCACAGTCAGCCACTTGGGCAGCAACGGAAGAAAAAGCCGGCCCCATTGGTTCGTCTGCGTTGCGAAGCGAAAGGCGTAAGTTGCAAGAGGCAGCAAGGAGTGCATGAAATCGAGCCCGCCGATAGCAGTGGCGAGGCTCAGCATTGCGTAAACGACGAGTAGTTCTCCCGCACGCAGTGCCCGGCGTGGCTGGATGCGGCGGACCGCGGCGTTGATCGCCGTCAGCGCGAACAGGATGAAGACGGCGTTATAGTATATCGAGGTCTTGGTGATGATCCCGGTGGCGCGGACCATGTCGTTCTGGGCCAGCCAGTAACTGTTCAGAGGGATCAGCGCCAGGCCCAGGAGAACAGCGCGGGCAGAGACCGCCCGGGGGTGAATGTCAGCCCCGCCCCGTTCAGCGCCCATCAGAGTGGTTCAGGCATTCCAGCCGCCGCGGTCGCGCTCCTGCTCCAGATGCGCGCGGCAGATGAGCACCGGGCCGTCTCGGCCAGGATTGCCATGTTCAATCTGGCCTGCAGCCTTCAGTGTAGTTACGAATCTGGCTGCGCGGGCCGATTCGCGGACTCGCAAATCGCGTCGCTCTTCACGCCCGGCGAAATGTCAAATGCCTTTCGCGCCCCGCTGAAGTCATTCCCCAGGGCGCAGATTCGGTCGCTTCCATCGCCTTCCACCCTGAGGAAGGCCGCCGTTCCAAGTGGAGCGCGGCACCCGCGGATCAGGGCGTTCCTCACATTTACGAACCGGAGAAAAGGCTGGTCCCCATCCACTCGCGGCTTGCCTGCAGCGATGACCTCCAGGCCGTCGAGGGTCAGGTTGCCTACATCATCGCATATCAGCATCGGCCGCTGGTCCGACTGCCTTGAAGAAGCCTGGAAATTGCGCAGCGTCAGTCCGTCCACATGACGGCAGTAGAGCCCATAGGAGGGCAATTCACCGAACATCAACGCTTCGGGGTAGGCCCCGGGCAGTTCGGGCACTCCGTCCCCGGCTTCAGCGGCCCGGGCGGCTGCCCTGGCCATCCTGGCGCTGTTGGACTTGCCTTCGGGATCCATCACTATCCTGATGTTGGAAAGGCTGACGTCCTCAACATTGTGGCCGGGCAATCCCGTAATCGAAGAAGTAACCACAGTTCCGCTGGCGATCAGGTTGTCAATGGAAACATGCCGCAGCGTTCCCGGGGTGGGCACCGGTTGGTTCCTGCCCCGATTGCCGAGCCTGATGAAGACAGCGGCGTGAAAGTTCTTGACCACTATGTTCGAGACAACCACGTTGGACAGACTGGCCCCATCAACCATCTCTACCGCCACGCCCGCGATCCCCCGCAGGCGGGGCTCGTCCGGCCGCGTGGGGTCATTCATGTAAACCACGGAATTGCTGAAGGTGATATTCTCGAAATCCCGCTCGCTTTCCGTGCCGATCTTGAACCCGTTGCACTTGGAACTCAGCACGCAATTGGTAACCGCAATGTTTCTACAGCATCGTTTCGTCTCGGGCCGCTGGCCGCGGGTCGAATTCTTCAGCACGATGGCGTCATCCCCGGTGCTGATTCGGCAATCGGAGATCGTCACATCGCTGCACGAGGTAACATCAATCCCATCCGTGTTCGGCCCCGAGAAATCATTGGAGATGCTCACCCCCCGAATGCTGACATTCTCACAGCCATAGACATGAAGGCTCCAGGAGGGCGAGTTCTGGATCGTGACGTCCCGGATGCGAACCATCTTGCAGGCCACCAACTCGACCGCCGGGCCGGGGCGGCGCTGCGGCGTCGGCCAGAAGACCTGGCCGCTGCCGTCAATCGTGCCCTCGCCGGCGATAGCGATGTTGCTGGCTTCGCTGGCGAACACCAGGTGTCTGACGTCCGCATAATCCTCAAGCAGTTCGCTGCCCAGGAGCGTCGCTCCGGCATCCAGGTAAAGAGTTACATTGCTTTTCAGGGTGATGGGTCCCGACAGGTACTTCCCGGGCGGCAGATAGACAGTTCCTCCGCCGGCCTCGAAGCATCTGTCAACCGCGCGTTGAATCGCATCGGTGCTCTTTGTCTTCCCGTCGCCCTTTGCGCCGTAGTGAGTAACGTCGAAAACGCGCCCGGGCGAATAGTCCGGCTGCTCGCTTCTCATGGCTGGATGCTCCTTCGTCGGCCAGTTGCCTGCGCTTGACGTTGGCGACAACAGGATGAGGACAATGGGCATGCCGATCAAGGTTCTGATAAGGTTCTTGCTCTGCGTTCTCACTCGTTCCCACCGTTTCTCAGCAGTGCGTTCGTCTTGCCGCTGGCGTCGGAATATCCAAGCCTCTTCGCTGGGCGGGGATGCCTTCCCTGCGGCGCGCCGCAGCATACTGTTCGCAGGGAACATCGGCATAGCGCAGAAGATTGGCAGAGCAAGCGAATCATGCATCGGGACGAGTATCAGGGAAGGTGAAAGCGCCGATGGGTGAACAACCGGCCAGCGACAACGCCGTGGGTCTGGACCCGGCGGTCGAAGCGCGCATCATGGCGGCGGCCAACTTCGAGGAGCCGGATAGAGTTCCGATCTGGGACCTGATTGACAACCGCGCCGCGCTGGAGCATTTCGCTCCCGGCGAGACCGATGTGTTGAAGGCCAGCGTTAGACTGTACCATGGCCTGGGGATAGACCTGTGCCGCGGTTACGGCGGCGGCTGCAGCGAGGACCAGGAAGGGACGATGGTAGGCGACCCCGGCAAGGAACGCCAGATATCCGGGCGTACGGTGTGGAACCGCCCGCCCATCGAGAGCCTCGATGACCTGCAGGCCTACACCATCACGGTGCCGGATAAGGAACAGATACTGCGGGACTGGGTCCCCGAGATGCGCCGGCTGCAGGCAGCCTTCGCACCCCACACCATGTTCGTGCCCGGGGCGGACACAGGGTTCAACTTGCACTATGGGTTCATGAAACTGGAACTCTTCTGTTACGCTTTGCACGAGGCCCCCGCGCACGTGGAAAGGCTGCTCGAGGCGCATGGGGAAACCGGTGCGCGCTATGCCCAGGCGGCGGCCGAAACGCGCCTCAGCCCGATCTTCTTCACATACGATGACATCGCGTATAAGGACCGGCTCATGTTCTCGCCCGCCCTGCTGCGGCGCACATTCATCCGCATGCTGAAGCGAATGTGCGACATACTTCACGGCGCGGAGATCAAGGTCATCTTCCACAGCGACGGAAACCTGATGGAGATCCTCGACGATATGCTCGATGCCGGCATTGACGGCCTGAACCCGATAGAGCCGCTCGCGGGGATGGACATCGGGCTGCTGAAAAGGCGCTACGGACGCCGGTTGATCCTCGTGGGGAATGTGGACTGCTCCCAGGTGCTTCCGCTAGGCAGCCCCGATGACGTGGTCGAGGCGACGAAGGCGTGCATTCGCGCTGCCTCGCCGGGCGGCGGCCACTTCATAGGCTCTTCAAGCGAGATCGTCCCCTCCACCCCGCTGGAGAACATCATCGCCTTCTACGAGGCGATTCATCGCTACGGGCGCTACCCCATCACTTGCTAGCCGCCGCGCTCCGCAGACGGCCCCGCTGCGGTCGCCCGCGCTTCATGGCCAGGTGGCTTGCGTCAGCTGCTGGGCGGCCGCCGTCACCGACCGCGCCGGAATCTCCCACTCGTCAATCTTGCTGCCGTCAATGTCCATGATGCGCACTGTCGCACGCTCCGGGCCCACATCCACGCGCGCGTAGCACTGAACCTTCTTATACGCGAGCGACTCCGGCTCAGGCGCGTCTGCCTCGTCAATATTAGTCGCTGTGGCCGTCGTCACAAAGTGAACCCCACTGGCTAGGGCGTGGTAATACTGATGGGTGTGACCGGCGAACACCCCGGAAACTTTGTAGTCCTGGAATATCGTGCCGAACCTCTCGCGCACTCTCGACGCCTGCGCTTGCGCTGAGGCCTGGCCCGTGTGCGGCGGGTGATGGAAGAAGACGAAGATATACTTCGCATCCTGGTGCGAAGCCAGGTCATCCTTGAACCACTCCATCTGCTCGCGCCAGTACTGCTGCTGGCGCTCGGCGAAGGCGTCGAGTTGTTTTTGGGTAACCGGCTGGTTGGTCAGGAACTCGTTGGGCCTCCAGTACACATACGGCATGCGTGGGCCCCAGGTATCGAGCACGACGAAATGCGCGGGGCTGCGATCGAAGGAATAGTAGTGCTGGTTTCCGGGCAGGGAGAAGAAGTCGAAGTAGAACGGCGACTCCAGTTCGTGATTGCCCAACGCCGGATAAACCGGCACGCTGCGCATCAGTTCGACCGCAGCCTTGAACAGGGCCTCCCAGTGCCACAGCAGCAGGCCGTTGCTCACCGAATCGCCCGTCCAGAAGGCCAGGTCCGGCTTCTCGGCCACGGCGCGCTGCATGACTTTCCAGATGAGTTCCGGGCTTTGACTGCCGTGAAGGTCGGACATGGCAAGGAAGGTGAATGGCTGCTCGCCCTCCGGGAAGGTGGTGAATGATCCTTTGCCGAGATCGCTGCCATCGCCCAGCACATCGTATGTGTAAGTGGTGCCGGGCTTCAGATAGCGCAGGATCGTCTTGTGGTTGACGTAGGTCCGCACCCCCGTCGCCTTATCCTGGCTGGCGGGATCATACTTGGTCTCCCCCGCAAGCGTTGACCAACAGATGGTGGCCGAGTTCTTGCCCACGTTCTGCACGTATGGGCCGATGATGGTTCGCTGCGGCTCCGCCACCGCCGCGAAAGCGACCGACAGCATCACCGCACCGAGCAGAACGGCACGCAACCTGTGTGCTTTGCACATTAGAGATACCTCCTTCGGCCACGTCGAGGCGGCCATATGTGCTGTGCGGTTCTCTTTGCCGCGCGCGTCTCCCTTGCTGGCATAAGGAAAGCCAGGCCGCATCGCGCAGCCGCGCGCCGGATTACGAACCTGCCTGGCCGGGATTTACGACGATACCCAGATGGGGCTGGCCCACGCCATCTCCCCATCCGCCTGGGTGACGCGCACGTAGTAGAACGTGAACGGAACCGCAGAATACAGCGCAGGTGGCAAGTCCACCTTGTCGAGTGCATCAGCATCGGTCCACTCGAACGCCGCGTCCAAGCCCCCGCCTGCGTGAGTAAAGACATCCTGGTTGTTGCGCACGATCTCGATTGATCTGATCGGCGCTGTGCCATGAACGGATACTCTGATCGTCCTTTTCGATGCGAGTTCGGGATGTTCGGCCAGGCGCAACTCTGATCCCATGGGCTGCCCGTTGACGCGGAAGTCAACAATCATCCTGGCACCCGTAGTCGCGTAGCATCGCCTGCTCCACATCGCCTCCCAGACCGATTCGCGAGTATTGTCCCTGGCCCAGACTGCCATCAGTCCGGCGCGATAGTTCCACGGCTTCTCACCGGCAATGGTGTCATCGCCGGCATGGCTGAAGTGGTCGTCGCCCCCCGCAGTAAAGCCGACGCGCCAGCCAAGTTCGAGCGCTCGCTGGACGAAACCCGCTGGCACCTCGCCGGAATCGAGCCTGGTTGGGTCGCCGCCCTGCACGGGGAAGGGATTCCCCTTGTGAACGCTCCGCTCGGAATTGCCCCAGCGGGAGTAGATTTCGACCAGCCGCTCCTTTTCCGGGTCGTGATCCTTCCAATCGCAGTGGTTGCCGACGTCGGCTGTATGATGCGGGATGATCAGGGCCGTTTCGCCGCGCAGGGCCTCGAATAGGTGCTTGGGCGTCGGGTAGCAACCGTCATCCGACCGGAACATCGGCCTGCGGTCGTTCAGATAATAGACGTTCCTGTCGCCATCCCCGTTGCGCCTCCACTTGGCCCACTCATATCCGAGAAAGGTCGTGAATCGCTGCGGCTCATTGTATCTGGCCGCTGCTTCCTGCGAAAGCCCCCACATGGCATCGGACGTCTCGCGCAGGTGGTCGTGATCCCCCGTGGCTCCGAAATCCAGGCCGCACTCGTCGCGCATGTATGTGAAGTAATGATCCAGGGAGCCTGCTCCATCCGACATCTCAGTGTGGCCGTGGATCATTCCCCAAAGGACGCTGTCCGCTGCAGGCCCGGCAGACCACTCGACTGGATTAGTTACGGCACGCAAGGCGCGTGAGACATCCTCGACCTGCAGCCGGTAAATCCCTGGTTGGGGCAGAACGATTCCTTCCAGCACACAGCAAGTGGAGTGGCTCACCGACACGCGTCTTGCCTTGAGTTCGCGGCCGCCGACTCGCACGATCAGGTCGCCAGGCTCCTCACATGCCACGTTGCCGAATTCATCCTCGGGCCTGATGAGCACGGATACCTCGCCGCCTGCCCCGGCCTGGCTCTTGGCGCATGCCCTGATGCGCGCGGCCTTGTTGCCCACGACATGGATCAGGCACGCCCCGGCAATGCTCTCCAGCACTTCGCCATAAAGAGTAACGGGCTTGCGCCATTCATCCGGTGAGCCTGCCACAAGCAGAAAGAACTTGTCGGGCAAAGAAAGAGTGGGGGCCACAGCCCCGGGCGGCCCACCCAGTTCGGCCGTCATGTGCTCGCCGCTGCGCAAGCCGCCTTTCGGAACCTCGAACGCAACGAAACCACCCCCCTGGCCGGTCTCAATCGGCCGCAGCATTTCCCCGGATGCCTGCTTCAGGCATACGTATCCTTCCTGCGAAGGGCTGTCTGTCTGAAGGTGCGCCCAGGCCCCCTTGTTATTGCGCTTTCCGTGCACATACAAGAGCAGTTTCTCGCTGTCGGGGATGGCCTTTGCCAGAACGAAATTCAGCAGCCAGGAATCTTTTTCACCAGCCTTCGCCACGGGCGGCTCCGCAATCCCGAGTTGAACATCCTCAGGAATCCTCACCGGGCGTTGGAACCCACTTGGAACTGACACTTTGCCTCCTTGTCTGGCTCCGACTACATCGCCAGGCCGCGATCCGGTATCCGGCGCAGCCCGAACGAGCATCAGCGGCGCGAAGTATATGGTCGTCCCCAGTCGAACGAGATCGCGGGTTTGCGCGGCGATCAACTTGATCTCGACCTCTCCCTGTCCATCGAACTCGGCCCTTTGCAGGGCCTCTTCCTCGATAGTCTCATCGCCCTCGACGCCATCCTCCCAGATGACCTTCCCGTTGACAACGACCTGTTTTGTGAGGACCCCGGGCACTGCATCGTGCGGCGTCCCTCTGTTGGTGTAGATGTCGCTGACGGAGAAGATGATCTGGTATCGCCCGCGCTTGGGCAGCCTCACGCGAATGGATGCCTGCGCCCCGCCCGGGCCATGCTCCAAAGCCGCGCTGGGCAGCATCAACTGTATCGCCGGGGGCTTCACCTCGACGCGCCAGTCGCCATCAGCATACGACCGCCAGCGCGCAAGAGGCGAGAGATCGTCCACCCGGCGCGACCGCGCCTCGCTCACGGCGCGGTCGCGCACCGCCAGCGCCCGCGAGCATTCCTCATCTGTTCGCAGGCCGGGCTCGTAATATGCAAGGCTCTTCAGGACGATTTGCCTTGCGGCCTCAGGAAACTGAAGGCGGCCGCAAGCCTTCCAGAATCTAGCGTAGTGCTCGCGGGCTTTCGTCAGAGACGCGCGCGCGTCGGCGATGGCCCTGTGAATACGCGCCAGCGAATAAGCGCATGGCGGCTCGAGAGCAGTGACCGCAACGAAGGCATCCCGATTGGCGCGCTGAAGCCAGCGGCACGCATCAGGGCCCATAACACGAGTGAGGACCGACGCCTCGGCAGCGTCCTGGCGAAATGCAGCCGGGCGCCAGCCGTAGATGCCCCAAAGGGCCTGGGCCAATTCGCTGCCGTGAATAAAATCGCCTCCGCTGTTTATGAAGACAACGTCCGTGTATTTCGGCATGTTCGCGAACATCTTGACGACCCATGGGTCCGGCAGGCTGAACCCTCGCCTCCCCCAATCCCAGTGCAACCCGTGCCTGCCATACATCAGGGGGTAATACATCACATCTGCCTGGGCATAGTGCGCCTTGGCGGGGCTGAAGTAAGATATGCTGCGGGGGCCGTTATACCACCAGATATACTTGAGCCCCGTATCCTTGCGGAAGCGCTCGATCTGCGGCCCGTCGGAGAAGGTCATGAAGTAGCGTATCTGTTTCAGCAGCGGATCGCTCATGAAGTGCCGGAAGTAGTCGAGCGATGACCCATCGTAAGTCTGATAGTAAGTTGGGCAGAAGTAGATGTCATCCAATGCTATGCGGCGCTCGGTCGCATGCTGAACTATCTCGTGGAGCAGGAACGCCTGCTCGCCGCCGAGGCTGCCGAAGCGCTGGCGGCAGCGGTCGCAGTGGCCGGAAAGATAGTCGGGGCGGATGTCGTCGAGCATCAGGGCGATGCCGTCGCAGCCCGCGTCCAGGAATTCGTCGTAGATGCGAATCGCGTCCTTGACCTGATCGGGGTCAGATGGACAAATGTAACCGGCGACATTGTAACTGCCCCCGCGAATGCCGCCGAAAACGCGGATGCCCCTACGATGGGCTTCGCGCACCATGTTCGCAAAGCCCGGCGGCAAGGACATACCCTTGGTCACCCGGTAGCACCCGAAGTTGATGCGGTTCTCCGCCAGCCAGTCGAAGTAATATCGGTAAACGTTCGCGTCCAGGCCCCGGCGCGCGCGCATCTCCACCCGGAAGCCCTTCACCGCGCGCACCCGAACTACGGGTCGGTCATCAACGTCAACCTGCCTGATAGCCACCGCACCGTCGCGGCGGCTCGTGAGTTGCGGCAGAGACAGGGCCCCGTAGAGAGCGCCCGACGTATCGCTGCCGGCGATCGCCACCTCGACGCGCTGCCCGCTGCGGCGCACGCGAATGCGAAACCCCTCCGGTCCGGGGTCGGAAGGAGTAACCCGCGCCCCGAGCGCCGCCAGACGCGCGCCAAGACGCTCATCGGCCTTGGGAGTGCCAAGCCAGATCGTAACCGGGCCTGATGACTTGAGGTCGTTGGATACCTGCGCGTGCAGCCCCAAACGCGCCTTCAGCAACGCCGCCAGGCGCTCGGCGGCATAGCGCTCGACGTCGCCTGCCCGCGGTGAGACGTTGATGAGAACATGGCCCGTGAGCCGCAGATCATCGCCGCGTCTGACCATTTTCTCCGGCGCGGGCACGAGATCTCCCCTCGCCGGAGCAGCCAGCCCCAGCGAGACCGCCAGCACTAACGCCGCCCACACCGGCGCAGCGACAATGGTATCGTCAGGCATTGTCTCCTCCACGCGGGGCGCGGGGCCATGCCGGCCCCCGCGCCCTTCTCGTATTTGCTGTTCGCGCTCCGCGTCCTTTTGCCTTTTGCCAGGCCCCCTTTGTGCAGCGGAGGCCTGGCGCATCGGGAACCGAAGCGGGGCAAAGAGCGCTAAACATGTTGCGGGGGACCGGTGGCTGGCGGACGCACCATGCCTTACCCGGCTTGACACGGAAGGCCGGCGGGGGCATAATTTAGTTTGGCTCCCGAAGTATTCGGGTAACGATATATTCGTGTGCCGACATTACGGGCCGGATGAGGAGGCCGGGATGTGCGCGATCGAAATGCCGTGCTCAATGAGATAGTGGACGCCGTGCCGGAGATCATGCGCAGGCTCATCGAGGGTAGGTCGGTCAGCAGCGGCGAATGGGAACTGACCCTCGTTCAGGCGCGGGCCTTGCGTGCGGTCGCCGATCGCGGCGGCTGCACAATGGGGCAACTGGCGTGCAGCCTCGGAATCAGCATGAGCGCGGCCACCGAACTCGTGGATCGCCTGGTGCAGCACCGCCACATCGAGCGCACTGCGGATCCCAACGATCGCAGGCTGGTTCTTCTGCGCCCGGCTCGCGCCGCCAAGCGTGCCCACGAGGCCTTCTTGAGGAAGAAAAGGCGTCACATGCAGGAGGCCCTGCACGGCTTGTCCTTGGGAGAACTGAAGCAGATTGCCGACAGCCTCGCGCTGCTGCGCAACGCCCTCGGAAGCGAGGGCATACGGGGAAAGGAGAAAGGATGATGAGAGAAGCACGCGGCCTCCGGGTCAGGTGGCCCTGCACGGCGGGGATTGCTGTGCTGCTGTTGCTGCTGCAAGCGCCCGGTTACGGGCAGCCTGCTTCCGGCCCAAGCGCCCCGCCTGCAGCACTGCCCACGCTGCAGATGCCGCCTCTTCCTGCGGGGGCGCAGAGCCCCGTTCCGCGCGACAGGGCGATAACCGTAAAAGAGGCGATCGCCCTGGCGCTGCAGCACCAGCCCACCCTGGCTCAGGCTGATGCGGCGGCGGCAGCCGCCGTCGGCCGAACCCAGCAGGCAGCAAGCGGCCTGCGTCCCAGCATGGGCCTCGCCTCCCAGTACAGCCGCAGCGGCCCCGGGCAGACCAGCGCGGTTGGAGGAACGTCATCCGGCAGCGCATACTCGGCCAGCCTCTCAGCCCAACAACTGCTCTACGACTTCCGCAAAACCCGGTCTCGCGTTTCCCAGGCCCGCAACCTGCAGGAGTCGGCCCATCAGGCCTTCGCCCAGACCCGCCAGGATATCATCGCCCAGGTGAAGCAGGCCTATTACCTCTTGCTGCAGGACCAGCGCCTTGTGGCTGTCCAGCAGCGCAACGTGTCGGATCAGCAAGCCCACCTGGCCCTGGCCCAGGCGCGCTTCGCAGCCGGCACCGGCCCCAGAGCCGACGTGGTGAAGGCAGAGACAGCGGTCGCTGAGGCGACTCTCAACCTGGCCACTGCGGAGAATGCCGTGGCCCTGTCGAGGGTCAACCTCAACCTGGCGATGGGTGTTGACGTGCGCACTCCCACCTTGATAGCTGAAGCCGACGAGCCTGCGCCGCAGGTCGCCGACCAGCGCTCACTGGTCGAGATTGCGTTTTCCAAGCGCCCGGATTACAGGCAGGCCGAGTTCAACCTGATGGCAGCCAGGGAGGCGGTGCGCATAGCGCGCACCGGCAACCGGCCGGGCCTGTTCGCCCAGGCGGACTACGGGCTGCGGGGTACAAGTTTCCCGCCCAATGACGGCACCTGGACCTACGGTGTGAGCCTTCAGTGGCCGCTGTTTGACTCAGGCCTGACCAGCGGGCAGGTAAGAGAAGCGGGGGCCAATCTGCGCTCGGCTGAGGCCAGCCTGCGCCAGGCCGAGCAAACCGTTGCCTCCGAAGTGACCCAGGCGTTCGTCAACCTGCAAACTGCCGAGCAGCAGGTTACCGTTGCCAAAGCCGAGGTAGCCAACGCCGAGGAGAGTCTGCGGGTGGCGACAGGCCGGTACGAGGCCGGCGTCGCGATCTACATCGAGGTGCTCGATGCCCAGAGGGACCTGCTCACTGCCCAGACGAACGAGGTGAACTCGCTGCACAACCTCAGCACTGCCAGGGCTGCGCTCAGGCGGGCGCTGGGGATGGAAGAGGGGTAGTAAACCATGAAGAACAACGCAACCAATGCTTCCGGACGCAGCATGGCCAGGATCCGCGCCGCCAAGGCGCGCCGGAGGATGTTCTTCAACGCTGCGGTCGTGGTGCTGGTAGTGGGGGCGATCGCCGCTTTCTGGTTCTCGCGCCGCGAGCGCGCGCAGGCTTCGAACGGGCTGGTTACGGCGAAGGCAGCGCGCATGGACCTCGTGCAGACCGTCTCAGCCACCGGCTCGGTTACCGCCCAGACGGGCGCGATGGTGAAGATCGGCTCCCAGATCACGGGGCGCATCAAGCGCCTCTACGCAGATGTCGGAGACCAGATGAAGGCGGGCCAGGTGATCGCCGAACTCGACGTGCCGGACCTCGATGCCCAGGTGCGCCAAGCCGAAGCCACTCTGGCCCTCAATCGCGCGCGCCTCGCGGAACAGAAGGCGGGCCTTAGCCTTCAGGACACGCAGGCCATAACCGACATTCAGAGGGCCGATGCTGCGGTCGCCGTGGCCGCGGCCAACCTGCGGCAAGTACAGCAGTCCGCTGACCTTCAGAAGGCCACCGCCGCAGCCGGCGTCCGGCAAGCCAAGGCGAACGCCGACAACGCGGCTGCCGCGCTCTCTCGCGCGCGGCAACTCTATGATAAAGGCTACGTCGCCGCCGCCGACGTGGACAACGCCAAAGCGCAGGCCGAGGTAACGGCCGCCCAATTGTCCTCTGCGCTGGAGAACGTAAAACTGGTGAACGCCAAGGTGGACGCCGACCTGGCCTCCGCGCGCGAGCAACTCAAACAGGCCCAGGCTGCGCGCGCGGCCGCGCGCGCAGGCACTGCCCAGCAGGCCATCAAGCGCCAACAGATAAAGGAAGCAGAGGAGGCTGTGCGCCAGTCGGATGCGAGCCTGGCTCTTGCCCGCGCTCAGCGGGACAAAGCCTTCATCCGCACGCCTATCTCCGGCACCGTTCTCCAACTCACGCAGCAGCAGGGCGAAACCATCGCTGCCGGGCTGTCCGCCCCCACCGTGATCGTCGTCGCCGACCTCGACCGCCTCCAGGTGGACGCCTTCGTTGACGAGACCGACATCGGGCATCTCAAGTTGGGGCAGCCCGCGCGCATTACCGTTGACGCCTACCCCAACCACCCGTTCCTGGGCCGCGTCGAGAAAATCGCCTCCGGCGCCACCATGCAGCAGAACGTGGTGACCTACGATGTAACCTTGTCGCTGGCCAACCCATCGCATCTTCTCAAGCCAGACATGACCGCCAGCGTCGAGATCGAGGTCAGCCATCAGCAAGACGTGCTTGCCGTTCCGGTGGACGCGATCAAACTCACACAGCAGGGCTCCACGGTAACCGTTATGACGACAAGCAAGGACGGCAAGTCGTCCTTCCGCGTCGAGGGCGTGCGCACCGGCATCAGCGACGGCGACCACACCCAGGTCCTGCGCGGGCTGAAGGACGGCGACACCGTTGTCCTCGCCGGCGAGGTGCCCGGCATGAGCACCGATGTGCAGGGCCGCGGCATGAGAGGCCCGTTGGGGTTTGGCGGCCCCCCATCCCGCCCGACCGGCGCACGGGGCGCGACAGGCGCAGGAGGGCGCCGTGGACAGTAACAGTCAGCCGGTGATCGAGGTCAGAAGCCTGGTCAAGACTTACGACCTGGGCGCGGTGCAGGTCGAGGCGCTGCGCGGCGTGGACCTGGCCGTCAACCGCGGGGAGTTGGTGGCCATCACAGGCCCTTCCGGCTCGGGCAAGTCAACGCTGATGCACATTATGGGCTGCCTCGACCGCGCCACTTCCGGCTCATACCTGTTGGAGGGCGTGGAGGTGGGCGAACTGGACGATGTGGAACTGGCCCGCATCCGCAACCGCCGCGTCGGCTTCGTCTTCCAGAGTTACAACCTGCTGCCCAGAACTACCGCGCTGGAGAACGTGGAACTGCCGCTTCTATACGGCCGCCAGCCGGACCGAAGAGAGCGCGCGTTCGCCGCGCTCGACCGGGTCGGCTTGGCGGATCGCGTCAACCACCGGCCCAACGAACTCTCCGGCGGCCAGCAGCAGCGCGTGGCCATCGCCCGCGCCCTGGTCAACGAGCCAACCATCATCCTGGCCGACGAGCCTACCGGCAACCTCGCCACCCGACAGGGAGAGGAAGTCATGGCCATCTTCCAGGAACTCAATGAATCGGGCATCACGATCATCCTGGTAACACATGAGGCCGACATCGCGCGCCACGCCAAGCGTGTGATCGCAGTCCGCGACGGCCTGGTCGAAAGCGACAGCCCGATCTCAGACCGCTTGTTTGCCAGCGAGCAACTGAAGTCAATCCAGTAATAGGAAAACCGTCATGAATCTCTTGGAAAGCCTGCGCATCGCCCTGCGCGCCCTTGCGCGCAACAAGATGAGGACCGCGCTCACGATGCTTGGCATGATCATCGGCGTCGGCGCGGTAATCACTATGGTCGCCCTGGGCGCTGGCGCCACCCAGCGCGTTACTTCCAGCATCGCGTCGCTCGGCACCAACCTCATCAGCATCATGCCGGGCAGCCCCAGGGTGCGCTTCGGCGGGCCCGGCGGCGGGGGGGCCGCGACCCAGGTGATCACGCTCACCGAGGCCGACGCCAAGGCCGTTGCATCCCATTTCCCGGAGTCAGTGGCTGCGGTGGCGCCCGTAACAAGGGGCGGCGTAATGGTCAAACTGGGCAACAAGAGTTACCAGACCAGCCTCACCGGAACCGCCGCCGAGTATCAGACAGTCAACAACTCGCCCGTGGCATTGGGCCGTTTCATCAGGCAGGCCGACGTGGACGGCCGGCTCAAGGTGGCTGTCCTGGGCACCACCGTGGTAGGCCAACTGGCGGGCGACCCCAACACGAATCCCGTGGGCATGTACATTCAGGTCAACCGGGTGCCTTTCCGCGTGATCGGCGTGCTGAAGACGAAAGGTTCCGGCTCATTCGGGCAGGACCAGGACGACATGGTGATCGTTCCTGTCTCCACCGCCCTGCGCAGGGTCTTCAACCGCGACTACCTGAACACGATCAACGTCGAGGCGGCCTCCAAGGACACCGTACCTCTTGCTATCGAGCAGATGTCGAGGCTGCTCCGCCAGCGCCACCATCTGCAGCCTCCTTTCCCCGACAACGACGACTTCTCCATTCGCAGCCAGACCGCGATGATGGAGGTTCTCCAGACAACCATCGGCACTATGACCAGCCTGCTGGCCGGCATCGCCGTGGTCTCGCTCGTCGTGGGTGGCATCGGGATCATGAACATCATGCTCGTCTCCGTCTCCGAGCGCACGCGCGAGATCGGTCTGCGCAAGGCGGTCGGCGCCACCAGCCGCGACGTCCTGCTCCAGTTCCTGATCGAATCCTGCGTCATCGCCGTCGTCGGCGGCATGATCGGGGTCGCCTTCGGGGCCATCGGTGGCCGCGTGATGGGAAACCTGCTGCAAACCACGTCAGTCATCACGGCTCACTCAGTATTGCTGGCGGTCACGGTGGCGGCCGCTATCGGCGTCTTCTTCGGGATTTACCCGGCGCAGCAGGCAGCCCGCCTCGACCCGATTGACGCCCTGCGGTACGAGTAGGCGCGCGTCAAATGGGCCGCCACTTTTTCCGCACCTCGCGGCCGTAGTGTGTGATCGTGTCGAGGTAAGCCTCGATGTTCTCCAGACGCGTCTCGCAGGTGACCGCATTGCCAGCGCCGAGAATAAGTCCCCCTTCCGGACGGTCGAAGGTGTCAATCATCTGCCTGATCCCCTGTTCAACCTGCTCGACCGTGCCGTTCGGCAGCAGATACTGCACGTCCACGCCCGGGAAAAAAGTGATCCTTCCGCCGAACCGCTGCGCCACTGCCTTCTGGTCCATGCAGCCCGCCTGGATCGGGTGCAGAACATCGAGCCCGATCTCGCAGAAATCCTCCAGTATCTCCGTCAGTTCCCCGCACGAGTGCAGCCAGAAATGCAGGCCGTTCCTGTGGCATTCCGCGATCAATGCCTGGAACCAGGGCTTCAGAAACTCCCGGAACGTAGCGGGGCTGAACATCAGCGATTTCTGCGCCCCCAGGTCATCGCTCGTCAGCCACCCATCAACCCCCGCCTTCGCCAGGCTGCGCGCCACCTGCTTGTAATACTCCACCAGCACTTCTCCCAGGCGCTTCATCTGGGCGGGATGTTCGTGGAACGCGGCGAGCGTGTTCTGCATCCCCAGCAGAGTCCAGAGGCGCTCATAGAACAGAAACCAGGGGCCGCTCAGGATATACCGGTCCGGGTGTTTCTTGACATACTCGGCCGTCGGCTCGATGCTCTCGGGAAGGTCGCCGCGCGGCATGCGCTCGATGAACCAATCCACATCCGCCCAATCCGCGATGATATACTGCGAATCCAATCCCCGTGCTTGCCCCTGCGGCGCCGTTCTGCGGTGATCCCACCGGTAATTGGGATATTTCTGCAACATGTGGGCGTCCCCCGGCCCACGGTACGGCGCGGACAGCACATCATCGGGATACCGGGCCGCCAGTTCCGTCAGAGCATCGCCGTATCTCTTTGCCGTTTCCTCGTTCCACCACTTGTGCAGCATCAGCGGAATCGCATCGGGACGGCGGCGCTCCACCGCCCTCCTCACCTGCTCCTTGTTCAGCGGCTCCACCACAGTTCTCTCCTCCCTACTAGCGCGCCGCTAGAGTCCGTGGGCGACCTGCGCGATGACCTGCAGGTTGCGTTCGGGCGTTCCGGGGGCCAGGCAGTCCGCCACCGAGAGAATGAAGCCGCCGCCCGCCGCGCCGATCTGCAGGCACTCGCGGGTGCGCTCGGCAACGAGTTCCGGCGCGCCCTGGGCGACGACGTGCACAGGGTCCAGGTTCCCCTTCAGGCACATGCGAGATCCCACTGTGGCCTTCGCCTCCGCCAGGGTAACGTCCCCGCTCGGCGGCGGGGTGAGAGTCTCGAATATAGGAGCGCCGGTTTCTGCGGCCAGGTCGAGCAGGTGGGCAACCCGCCCGCACATATGCAGGCAGGCGTGGCCGCCCGCCTCGCGCACTGCTTCTACCACCAGTCGCAGCGGCTCCAGAGCGAAACGCCGGAAAAGCGCGGGCGAGACCAGGCATGAGTTCGCCTCGCCGATGCGGACGATGTCCGCGCCTTGCCGCACCATCTCTGCGCCGGTGCGCGCTGCCGCGCGAGCGAAGGCCATGATCCCCCGTTCCGCAGCATCGGGTTCATCCACGAGGAGTTCAAACCCGCGCTCGAAACCGAAGGCCACCGTCCACATTGAGAATGGCCCGCAAATCGTCGTGGACAGCGCAACGTCAGGCGCCGACGCGCGGCCCAGGCGGATATACGAGCCGTCCACCGCTGCCAGGTCCGGCTCCGCGATCTCCTGCAGGCGGGGCAGGTCATCGAGCGTCGAGGCCATCGGCTGCGCGCTGGCGCACGTGCCCGAATCGGCGGCGATCATCTCCAGATAGCGCAGCCCGTTTGCCCACTCGGTCAGCCTGGCGACCTTTGCCGCGCCGCGAGCGAAAAGCGGCGCCACCCTTGGCATCCAGCCCTGCCAGGCCATGCCGGAGACGCTCGGCGCGGCCTCGATCTCGGGCACCGGCTTGCCGTCCGCCAGAACCGTTGTTTTCGCTGGAACCATCGTCGCAACTGCCACGGGAACGTCGAAGATGAGATCGGTGCCGAACCGGCGCTGGAACTCCAGCCTGGCCTGGAACTGTTCCGGCAGAGTCATGCCGAGGCGCAGTTCGGGCCGGTAGCGGCCATCGCGAAAAACGTCGCCCGCCTCGTCGTAAAGGTCGAATGGCACCCTGTCCACGGGCTGATGGTGGATAGCCGCCAATATGCGCTCGCGACTCGTCACGGCACGATCTCCCTGCGCGTGCGCCTGATGAACCTCCGGCGGACCATCTGTGGTTTTCCCTCTTCCACTTGTTACACTCCAGTCGCGCCCAGGCGAAGAACCCGCAGGACACCAGGCATCCCGACGCGAACTCATTTCGGCGTGGGAGCGCGGCGAACCTTGTCGAAGGAAGAAGCCATGCCATCCGATGAACTCGGGGATGAGGGATCCCCGGCGGCCGAGATTGACCCCCTCCTGCAGAGCCTCGCCCGCCTGACGAGCGAGGAGTTGGCATCCTGCGCCCCTCACCTGATGCTGGGGGAATCAATGACAGCGGTTCTGCGCGGGTAGGAGGCACAGGCCATGGCCGTCCTCGGGGTGGACATAGGGACCTCAAGTTGCAGGGCAGCGGCCTTCGATCCCGAGGGCCGCGCCCTGTCGTTCGCGCAGGTCCCGATCTCGCGCGTCTACTCCGCGGGCGGACGCGTGGAAATTGACGCGGGCGAATTCCTGGCTGCGTTTCGCCAGTCGGTGGCCCAGGTGGTCAGCGAGGCGCGACAGCCCGTTCGAGCGCTTGCCTGCTCGGTATTCGGCGGCGCGCTCTCTGCGATTGACGCACGTGGAAACCCTGTCCTCCCGATCATCAGCACCACCGACAGCCGGGCGAGACAGTGCGCGGATGCCTGGTCGAGGGACTTCGGCAGGGAGCGCACCTATGACATTTGCGGCCTGCCGGTATCGCCGACCTTGAACCTGCCTAAAATCCTCGCCGTGCGCAGCGAGAGCCCTGAGACATTCGCGCGAGTGAGCAAGTTCGTCTCCCCGGGCGAGTTGGCGTTGCACTCCCTCGGCGCGCCTATTGTTACCGACCTAGCCATGGCATCCACCTGGATGGCGCTTGACCTGCGCACTGCGAACTGGTCGGATGCGATCCTGGATGCGGCCGCCCTCGACCGGTCTGTGCTCCCCGGTTTGGCCCGCCCCGGGGAAATCATCGGTCTGGCCGACGCATCAGCAGCGGAGGTCGGGCTGCAACCAGGCACTGCGCTCGTGGCAGGCGGCCACGATCAGCAAGTATGCGCCCTGGGGGCAGGGCTTATCCGCACGGGAATCGCAACCGATTCGCTGGGCAGCGTTGAATGTATCACGACAGGCTTTGAAGGCCCCAGGTTCGACCCCCTGCTGCGAGACCACAACTACAGTTGCCTGTATCACGTTTACGGCGGCCTGTTCGTCTCCCTGGCATACAACTTCTGCTCCGGCGACTTGCTGCAGTGGTATGTGCGTACCTTCTGCGGCCGGCAGCCTGATGACGGAAGCCTGTCAGCGCTGCTCGCGTCGCTGCCGGAGACGCCGGCCGCGCTGCTGGTGCTCCCGCATTTCGCGGGCAGCGGCACCCCGACCCTCGACCCGCTCAGCCGCGGCGCCATCGTCGGCCTGCGCCTTGACAGCGAACCGCGCGATATTCTCAAGGCTATTCTCGACTGCCAGAACTACGAGATGCGCGTCAACATCGAACTCTGGGCGCAGGCGGGTCTGAAACCCGCGGAACTGCGCGCTTACGGCGGCGGCGCGCAGGACGATTACGCGCTCCAACTCAAGGCCGACGTGCTTGGCCTGCCGGTGCACCGCCTTTCCGTGCGCGAGGCTGGCTGCCGGGGCGCTGCAGCGCTCGCCGCCGCGGCAGTGGGCGATGTCCCCGACGCTGCCGAGTTCGTGCGCAGCGTTTCCGTCGAGAGCGTCTTCGAGCCGAGGCCCGATTTGCACGCCGCCCACCAGGAGAACTACAACCTCTACAAGCAGATGTACGAGCGGCTCGTCCCGATAAGCCATCGTCTTGCCGGCCGCTGAATGGGAGTCAGGCGCTTGCTGATCTCGACGAATGAGTATCTCGCCAACGTGAAGGCCCTGAGAATATTCGACGCCAGGTGCTGGCTCGGTGAAGCACCTGGCCCGCGGCTGCCAGGCGAACCCCGCGCCTCTGCGGCCGGGGAGTTGGTGCGCCTCCTTGACCGGGCGGGCATCGAACGCGCCGTCGTCTTTCACACGCTGGCAGTTCATGGCGATCCCGCTCTCGGCAATGAGGCCCTCATGAGGGAGGTCGCCGGCCATGAGCGCCTCGTTCCGGGCGTCGTGCTCGTCCCGGATGCGACGAGCCCGCAAGCCCTCAGCGTTCTGGTGCAGCGCGGGGTCAGGCTAGCATCGCTCTATCCCGCAAGCCACGGCTTCTCCCTCGACGCGTGGTGCTCAGGCGAGTTGCTCAAGGCCCTGGAGGAGTACAGGCTTCCGGTCGTGATTCCCCACACGGAAGCGCCCTGGAGCGCGATCGAACGGATGTGCCGCGAACATCCTGCCCTGCCCGTGCTCATCGAGGGCGGCCAGGAGAAACTGCTCTACCACAACCGCACTTTCTACGCGTTGATGGCGCAGCATAGCAACCTGCTTCTGCTGCTGCATGCTCTCATCGGCTGGCGGATGGTGGATGACCTGGTCAACCGCTTCGGCCCGGACCGCCTCGTGTTCGCCTCGCACCTGCCCTTTCAGGACCCCCACGCCGCTGCCGGAATGCTGGTGTGGAGCGACATGCCGCAAGATGCCAGGGAGCGCATCGCGCATCGGAACCTGGAGGCGCTCATCTCGGGGGTGCAGCCGTGAGCGCCGCAGCGCCGATCATTGACGCCCACGCCCACCTGGGCTTCTCGCCTCGGTTCTATGTGCCCGGAGGAGATGCTGCCGATATTCTGCGCCTCATGCAAACGCTCGGCGTGGACATGGCAATCTGTGCCCACCAGGCAGAACTTCAGGGCCACCGCGACCAGGCTCACAGCGAACTCATGGAGGCGTTCGAACTTTCAGGGCGAAGGCTTCTCGCCTACACCGTCTTCAACCCCTGGCAGCAAGATTCCGCCCGCTGGGTCGAGCAGCGGCTAGCCCAAGGGCTTCCGTATGTCGGCATCAAGATTCACCCATCGCTCCACCAGTGCAGCGCGGACGATGAATCCTACGGGCCCGCGTGGGAACTCGCAGCGGCTCACAAGGTTCCCCTCCTGTCCCACACCTGGGACAGGGTTGCTCACAACCCCAGCCAGGCGCTCTCATTCCCCGCTCTTTTCACCGGCTGGCTGGAGCGGTTCCCGCAGGTGGCATTCATCATGGGCCACGCCGGCGGCAGGCCGAATGGCCACCTTGCGGCGGTAGAACTGGCTCGCCGCTTTGGCAGCGTCCACCTTGACCTGGCGGGCGATTGCTACACCTGGGGGCTTACCGAGTTTCTGGCAGCAGAGGCGGGAGCCGAAAGGGTGCTCTTCGGCTCGGATTTCAACTGGATAGACCCGCGCACCCACCTCGGGCGGATAATCGCCGCTGACATTTCAACCGATGCGCGGCAACTCATTCTCGGCGACAACGCGGTGCGCCTGTTCCGCCTGCAAGTTCCGACCGAAGACAAGGAGGGATCGCATGGAATACGCGCTGAAGATTGATTCGGGAACTGCTTCTTTCTCCCCGTGCGCCGATCGCTTCGTGCCTGAAGGCTATCGCCCCTACGAGGACATGGAAACTCGCATCGCCCGGGCGGGCTGCATCCGGGGCCTCACAGCCGTTGCCTTCGGCTATCCCACGCAGATGGAAGACCCTTTGGCCACGAAGGCTCTTGTGGCGAAACACGGCCTGCGCGTGGGCATGATAGAGGTGGGCCTCTATGCCGACGCGCGCTGGGGCCAGGGCTCGTTCACTTCTCCCGATCCTGCTCGCCGCGCAGAGGCGATGCGCCTCACCAGGGAGGCCATGGACACGGCTGCCGCAGTCGAGGCCGCCGACGTGCAACTGTGGCTGGGACAGGACGGATTCGATTACCCCTTCCAGGCGGACTACCCGACAAAATGGGCGCAGTTGATTGATGCGATCGGCGAGGCCGCATCCTACCGCAGCGATGTTCGGTTGACCGTCGAATACAAGTCAAAGGAGCCCAGGAGCCGCTGCCACATTTCCACCGTGGGGCGGGCGCTCCTGATCGCCAAAGAGGTCGGCCTGCCCAACGTCGGGGTTACCCTCGACGTCGGCCACTCGCTGATGGCCGGCGAGGACCCTGCCGAGGCGGCGTGCCTGTGCCTGCGTTACGGCAGGCTTTTCCATCTGCACATCAACGACTGCTTCCGGGAATGGGACCACGATCTTGTCCCTGCCAGCGTGCATCTGTGGGAAACGCTGGAACTTTTCTACTGGCTGCGGCGGCTGGACTGGGACGGCTGGTATGGCATTGACATCTACCCCTACCGCGACGACGGCCCGGCAGCAATGCAGCACACCGTGGATACGATCTACCGGCTGCACGCCCTTGCCGCGAGGCTGGATGGAGGGCAGTTGCGCGAACTGCAGCAGCGCGCAGACGCGATTGCCGTCCAGCGCCTGCTCCAGGACCTGGTGCTGCGCTAGGGAGGGCCCCGGCCATGTGGACCATTGACCTTGCTGGACACGTCGCCCTGGTTGTCGGAGGAGCGGGCGGCATTGGCTCTGCCTGCGTGCGGGCGTTCGCGCATGCCGGGGCTGCGGTGGCGATAGCGGATTCAACCTCGGAAGATTGCAGAGCGCGCGGCGAAACGCTGGCTGCTGAACTCCGCGCGGCGGGCCATGGTGTCTGCGCGGTTGAAGTTGACGCCACGCGCGACGACTCGGTGCAGGCCATGCTCAGTCACGTCCGCGCGACCCTGGGCAAGCCGGACATCGTCGTCTATTCCGCAGGCATCACCGACCGCGTGCCGCTCAGCGACCTGACCTCCGAGCGCTGGGACCGGATGATCGCCGTCAACCTGAGCGGGGCCTATCGCGTCGTTCGCCTGGCCCTGCCCGACCTGTTGGAGGCCCGCGGAACCGTAGTCCTTGTCGGCTCGCAGGTGAGCATGACGGGGGGAGGAGGAGGCGTTCATTACGCAGCCTCCAAGGCCGGGCTCGAAGGGCTCACGCGGGCGCTGTGCCGCGAACTGCTCCCGCACGGAGTGCGAATCAACACGGTTCAGCCTTGCCTGATTGATACGCCCATGCTTCGCCAGCGCTACGCCGGCCAGGAGGACCTGGAAGCGCTTGCCTCCCAGGTCCCGCGCGGCCGCCTGGGAAGGCCCGAGGACATCGCCAACGCGGTGCTCTTCCTCGCCAGCGAGGCGTCGGATTTCATCTGCGGCCAGCACCTGCTCGTGGACGGCGGCCGCACCTTCAGCCAGAAATGACCTGGCGGCTTCGCTTGCCCGGAGACAGACAGGCGCCGCGGACTTGACACGACGCCGGACCAGGTGGTATCGTCTTCCTGGCCATATCACGTGTGGCACACGGTGGCGGCCGTAGCTCAACGGTTAGAGCACCGGACTGTGGATCCGGGGGTTGTGGGTTCAAATCCCATCGGTCGCCCCAATGCCAGGGGGACTCCGCCGCCGCGCTGGGAGCCGTGCGGCGCCCGGCTCAGGCGCATCAGGGCAGAAGGTTGATCGAGTCCGAAACGCCGGCCGATTCGTTCCCGACTGCATCGCGGCACTGCAGCCAGATCGTGCACGAACCGGAAGCAACAGGGCGCGGGATATACTTGTAAGGCGCGAAAGGCTCCCATGCGGTCCAGTCCTGGCCCGGATACTTGAATCGCATCTCCTGCGGCCAGGTTGTCCAGTCAACAGCCTTGATGTGCAGCCGCAGGGTCTGGTCGCGCGTCTGTGCGAGTCCCTCCTGGATGATCAGGCTCACCTGCGCAGGGGGCGCTGTGTCGAGGGCTAGCGTAACAGAAGCCGCCGCTGAAGTGTGGCCCTGTGCATCGCTGGCCTGGGCGTATATCGTCTTGCCTCCATCGCCGGCCGAGAGGGTGATCTGCTTCGTGGCCGCGGCAGGCTCCCAGGCGGTCCAGCCTGAGACCCCCGGATAGGAAAACCGCATTAAGGTCGCGCCGGGGGCGTTCACGTTGAGGATCACGGTGGGAGTGGCCGTGCCGCCGCTGCCCGACTGGGGGCCGATAGAGATCTTCGGGCCGACCACTATACTGAAGGGCTGGCTGCAAGTTGCGCGGCCATCGCTGGCGAAAACGGTGATCGAATGGCTGCCTATGGCCTCGGAGCCAGGCGTCCACGAGAAATGGCTCATCCCCGGATCGAATGTTGCTCCCTCCGGCATCGGCTGAACCGCAACTGTAACCGCGTCGCCATCGGGATCGAAGGCGCGAAACCAGGCGTCAAGCGTTCTGCCGGGCGCGACGCGGAGCACGAAGCGCTGTCCGCTTGCATATCTACTCAGGATCAGTTCGGGAGGCTGATTGACGGGCGGACAGGGCCAGAAAGCATTATACAGGAACACCGCCAGTTCGGCCCTGTTGACGTAACGCCAGGGGTAATAGTAAGGCGGCGCGGCGATGCGGCTCAGCAGGCCGGCGGCGTAGGCTGCTTCTATCATGCCGTAGGATGGCTGGCTCGGTGGCACGTCCGAGAACGTCGGAACCGGATTGTTATACGGGGAAAGCCCCTTTGCGCGCGCAATGAACACGGCCGTCTGGGCTCTGTTCACTGTGCCCGTGGGGCAGAACATGGGCGGGCTTATCGAGCAGCCCGCGATGACGCCTTTCCTGCGAAGACAGTCAACTGCGTTGTATTCCCATGCGTTGGTGGGAACGTCTCCGAAGTATTGACCGGATGCAGCGCAGTCGCCGAGCCCCTTGGCGCGCGCCAGGTAAACAGCGACCTGCCCGCGCGTTACCTGGAACTCGGGGTAGAAAGCGTGATCGCGCCAATCGTCGGAATCCAGGTTCATGCGGGGAAACACCGGATCGGGATAGCGCGCACACATGACCCCGGCCACGGCCATTGACTGGATTTCCTTGAACGCCCAGTGGTTGGGGTAGATGTCGCTGAAATAGTAGAGCGCATCCCCGGAATCGAGCAGGGCCTGCTGAAGTTCGCGCACGTTCACCTGCCGCGGCTCGATCTTGTGTTGGGCTGCCAGCGCAGCGGCGGCTCCGGCAGACTGCCCGATGAGCGTTACCACCGGCTGCAGCCGGGTTGCGCTGTTTGCGTTGTGAGTCGCGGAGATCGCCTTGTCGCCCAACAGCAGGCCGTCCACGAGTTGCGGCACGAGGCAGCGATACGGGATTTGGAATGGAGCCGTGCTGCGGCCCAAGCCGCCGCTGGCAGATCCACGATAGCGGATCAGGGCAAGGCTTGGCGTGTAGAAGCCCGGCACCGGTTTGCAGGCGTGGCTGTCCAGGTAATAGTCGCCCACCGCGATGCCGTCCGACATGTGCGTGCCGCGCAGCACCACATAGGATAGCCCTATCGTGCTGCCCGGCGGCTGGCCGGGCTTGTAGAGCAGCCGAGCAAGGTCATGCTCAGCCAGCGTGTAGAGGCCAACTACCCGGCGACCCTCGCGAACGTATAGCGAGGGCGGCAATCCGTCGGCAGTCCCGTATTGGTCTGCGGCGATCGCGAGAGGGTTGTATCCGAGGGCCGGCCGCAGGTCCTGCTGCAGGACGCGAACAAATCCTAGCGCCAGGTTCTTGGCGTTTTGCTGCTCCGCCGCGCGGCCTTCCTCGTCGAGGGCGGCAAGCGGTGTGGCAGGCATGTAATCGTTGCCGAAAAGAGGCCAGTTGATGAAGAAAAGGTCGGGCCAGGTGGCTGGATTGTTCGGGTCGAGCGCGCTGGCCGATGTCCCCGGCGGGGTAACGGCCGAGTATTGCAGGAATTCCCGCAGGCCGTAGCCCCATTTGAACTGCCCCGATGCGGTCCAATAGCCCGCCGGGTTGTCGAAGTCATATAGGCGATTCCGGTCATACTGCGCGGGGGTCGGCACGACCGGCGCAGGCGCGCGCATGTTGCGCAGCACGACGACCTGCGTTGTCGCCTGGCCCAGGTCGTCCCCGCTGGCAGCGGGGTTCCAGGGCACCTCGTCATTGAAGGGGCCACCGAGCGCACTATCCTCTCCCGTTTCACTCCAGGACTCGCGCCCAAGGCGATACTGCGCGCCTGCCAGAGCAGCAATGTCGCCGTATTCTGTTGCATCTATCACGACCGCGGCCGACACCTCGTGCGCCTGCTGGCTTTCGTCCAGATACACCAGGCCCTCCACCGTGCTGCCGTTCATCACCACGCTGACAACGCGCGCCCGGTACACGATCGTCAGGTTGGCGCGCTCGGCTGCCATCTGCTCCAGGATCGCGCGCGCCACGGCCGGCTCGAAGCAGACTGGCTGTGATTGCTCCGGATGGCCGTAGTGCGCCCTGATGCGGGCGACTATCTCGCCGAATATGCCTGTGGTCAGGGCCTCCGTGTGGCCGAGGAATGGGTTGCCGTCGAAGCAGGCGACCCCTGCTGAGGTGTACATGCCCCCCAGCATTGATCCCTGCTCCAGCAGCACGACCGAAGCGCCCATGCGCGCGGCCTGCAGCGCCGCAGCAAAGCCTCCGCTGCCGCCTCCGACCACCACCACGTCAGCCTGTGTTGGAACCTGGGCGGCGGCCTGTGAGCCTGCTGCCAGAACGACCGGCACCAGCCAGACACTGCCCCAACTGCGGATGCGTCGCCACATCCCCATGCAAGCCATTCTTGACTCTACCAGACGCCTGGGTGGAAGTCAAGGTTCACGTGCCCCGGTTGCGAACTTGCCGCGGGCCGGTCGTTTGACAGAGTTCGCAGGCAGCCATAGAATGGGCTGCCTGCCGCTGCGGGCGATATCTTCGGCAAGGGAATCAACCGCGGGCGACACCATGGAGGGCACGTCTGCCGGCCACGCGAGCAAGCCCATGAAACCGCAGCAGACCGACACCGCACGCGGGCCTTCGCCCTGGCGCGCGCGGGCACCGGTCCTTGCCATCGCTGCCGTGGCTCTGGCCCTTCGCGCGTGGGGGGTATGGTTTGGCCTGCCGTATCTGTATAACCCCGACGAGCACCTGACCGTCAACACGGCCCTGTCATTCGGCAGCGGCGATCTCAACCCGCACCAGTTCCAGTACGGGAGCCTTCCCTCATACGTGCTGTTCGCCGCGTACTCCTTCCTTTACCTGGGCGGACACTTGTTGGGTGCTTTCCACTCTCCCAAAGCGTTCGCCGTCGCATTCGTGAACGACCCCAGCGCGTGGTACCTCATCGCGCGCTGCCTTAGCGTTGCATACGGCGTTGGCACGGTGCTTGTGGTCTATAGAATCGGTAATGTCCTGGCGGGCAGGACAGCCGGCATTACCGCTGCGACCCTGCTGGCCGTCAGCCCGCTGCACATTGCCCTTTCCCATGTCGCACTTCCCGATTCTCCCATGAGATTGCTCGCGGCGGCATCTCTTTACTTCATGCTATTGGGCTCGCGTGACGGCCTGCTGCGCGACCTTCTGCTGGCAGCCGCGTTTGCCGGCCTTGCCGCAGCAAGCAAGTTCACAGGTGTGATACTCCTGGTGCCGCTGTTGCTTGTCCTTATTATCCGCCCCCGCCGCAGCGCGCCGCGCCTGCCCGCTGCCGCGGTTGCAGCCTTATGCCTGGGGGCCATGGTCGCGGCATATCTACTCGGCTCCCCATACTCGCTGCTCGATTATCGCACCTTCGCACGCGATATCTTCGTGTTCCAGCGTCTCTTCAACGTAGCGGCGGGGTGGACCGCACTTCTGATAGCCCAGCACCTGGTGCGCGACCTGCTGCTGGTCAGCCTTGGTGTTGTGGGTGCAGCGGCAGCGGCTGTCGGAATGGTTCTCCCAGCCGCGCGGAGAGGACGGCCGCACCTATGGAGTCTTGGGCACTACCGTAGGGTGCCCAAAACTCCTCCGGATGGGGTTTTGCAGCAGCCGTTTGCCGAGCACGGGCGCTCCCCTGATGGCAAAGCCCCACTGGTTTTAGGAGTATTTGCGGCCGCCTACTTAGTGGTTCTGCTGGTTCAAGGCAGATACCAGTCGAACTGGTTCTTGCCGCTGATGATTCCCCTGTGCGCTTTCGCGGGGCAGGGCTTCGCTTGGCTGTCACGACAGCATCGTGCCGCAGCGCCCGCTCTGCTGACCCTGGCGCTGGCCCAACCGTTCGCTGTAAGTGTGATTGCCGACAGGGAATTGACCAAGCCCGATACGAGAACGTTGGCCAAGGAATGGATGGATCGCAACCTCCCGCCTGGAGCGGTTGTGGTTCTCGACGGAGGGGAGGGAGGCGGCTTCCCGCAACTGCGCGAGAGTAGGCGCTCGCTGGAAGCGCGAAAGCAGGCCGCGCTGCGCGAGCGGGGAGGACGATACACACACCTTGCCACATACTACGACCTGAGAATCCAGGCGCTGAGACTGTATCGGGGCCGCGTGTTCGATACGATGCGCCTGAAGCATGATTGGTGGCAGCCCGAGGAAGGAGTGAGCGTGAAGGGCGCGCCCGCTGCACCAGGCTTCGACAGAGCACGATACGACCTTGATTATTATACGCGGCGAGGTGCCCGATACTGGGCGACCTCCAGCTTGGTGCTACACCGCTACCACAGCGCGCAAAGTAGGCGGCACTTCCCTACGGCCTACCGCCTCTATCAACGCATTGCAACGCAAGCAAAGCTGATTGCCCACTTCAAGCCCGGCAAGCGCGCTGCCGGCCCGCAGGTCTTCGTGTATCGCCTGCCCCCTGCCCCACCACAATGATCCCGGGGCGGGGCCTTCGCCCCCGCCCCGGGTCTTGGTTAGGAACGCTCCGCAGCCTGTTACTGGCAGGCTGCCGGTATGCAGAAGGCGCGGACGATAAAAGCCGCCATCTGGGCGCGGTTCACATAGTCCTTGGGGCCGAAACACCGGCACCATCCGGAATACCCCGGTGGGCAGGCAATGCCCGTTGTAGGAGTGCCGCAACTCCACGAGCCCGCGTCGGCCAGCCGCTCGATGTAGGTGCAGGCCCAGCCGCCCCTGGTGACGTCGCAGAAGACGCCAGAGCACGAAGACATGGGCAGTTTGCCCATAGCCCGCACCAGGAACGCGGCCATCTCCTCCCTCAACACCGGGTTCCACGGGCAGTAGAGCCTCTGTGGGGTCGCGTAGCAGCCCACCGTGGGCGGATTGCCTCCCCATGAAGCGGGGTCTGCGAGCCGCTCGATCCAGCCATAGTGCGGGTTACTCTTCGGCACGTCGTAGAACGTGGGCGTCTGGCGATACAGGGGCCCTTTGCCCGCTGCCCGACACAGGAACACTGCCATCTGCGCGCGGCTGATGTTGCTGTAAGGACAATATAGCGGCGGAGAGGCGGAACAGCCAGCGGTCATGCCCCGCGCCGCAATCGCCTCCACATAGGCCCAGAACCAGTCGCTCTTGCTCACATCGTAGAAGGTTGTGTTGTCAACGGTAACATAGACGTAGGCATCGGCATACCGCCCGCAAATGTCGTAGGCCCTGGCCAGAATCGTCGCTGGCCCATCGCTCGAACCGGTCGTGTTCCACACATACTGGTAGGGAGCGCCGTAATCGCTCGCCCTCCAGTAACCGTTGATGTAGAACTCGACGCGGTTGATTCCTGTGATGGCCGAAGCGGTGACAGTCACGGTGCATCTGACCCTCTGGCCTGAATAGGGATAGGTTATCAGGACAGCGGGCGCACCTGTGTCAGCATTGAACGTGCAGGAGGCGGGCGAGGGGTCGGGGTTGCCTGCCTGATCCACTGCATAGACCTCGAAGTAGTGGGAGCCGCTCTGCAGCCCGCTGGGATAGGCGCAGGTCGAGGTGGTGCCGCCCTGCCAGGGGCCGCCGTCGAGGCGCCAGTAGTATCGCAGCGAACCCGTCGGCGTCTGGTCGTCGGAGCCGCTGAAGCAGAACGTCGTGTAGTTGTAGCACGTGATGGCTCCGCAGGGGCCAGTGGTGATCCATGTCTGCGGAGGAGTGGTATCCTGGACCCACGTCTGCTCGCACACGTCATCTATCCATGCGCCGCTGGCGGTCTGTGCCGCGCCGCCCGTAACGAAGTCGTATGACGTGATGCTGGTCAGCGATCTCTCGAACGACATCGCCGACACCTGGGCGACAGCATTGCCGACGCTGTCCCATATCGAGAGGTTGAAGGTCTGGCTGCCGCAGTCCATCTCGCAGCGCAGGTGATACCATGCGCCGGGCGCGAAAGGCGCGATGGCGTGAGGCCCGGTCGAATCCTTGTATATGAACCATCCGACGTAGCCGGACAGGTCCGGGTCAAGGCCCACGGCGCGAAAAGGACTGACACTGAAAGGCTCGGCGCCCGGGCCCCAGAACTCCAGGCCGAGTGAGTCGAGGGTGGATGCCTGGCGCTGCCACCACTCGACAGCGAAACGCTGCGGCGCGGGCGAGGGCGACCGGCTCAGCCAGCAGCCTGCGCCCTCCACGGTGTCAATGAACCTGACCGACTTGCCCGAGTAGCCGTGGTACTGGCTGGTGTCCACAAGGATCACGGTGTTGGGAGCGGCCTGCTCGACCGTGGTCCAGTTGTTGGGGTGGCCGCCCGTGGGTTGGGCGTCGAAGTTGTCGCAAAAGCCGGTTACCCACCCGGCCTGAGCCTGTCCTGCAAACAGCAGCACCAGCAGCATGCATGCTGCCGCGACGGAACGTGTCCGTGCACATCGCGCCGCTAGAGGGCCCATTCCCTTCCTCCTTCGGGGGGCCAAGAGGGCTTCGGCTTGATCGCTGGTCCTACGCTTGGCTGCCCTTGTTGTTTGAGTGCCCCCGCGCCTGCCTTTTGTAGGACTTCCTGCCGATTATTCTATCACCCGAAGCGCCCATTGTCAACTGTTTTCAAAGAGCCGCGCTTGACACGAATGCGCCTGCAATATACTATCTGGGTGCGCTGTAGGTCAGGTTGCAGACGAATCCAGGAGGGACAATCCAATGCCCGCAAAGACTCCTCAAAAGGGCTCCGAGAAAAAGCGCAAAGGCAAGTCCGTCAAGGAGCGCAGAAAAGAAAAGCGCGAGAAGCGCGAGCGCGAGGCCCTGTTCTCTCGTGCCGTGCAGGAATAACTCCCGGGCTGCGCCCACAGGTTTTCGCGCGCGCTACACGTTGCCGCGCGCTCTTTCTTACCTGCCGGTCCTCGGGTGAGCGCCAGCAGGGCCGCTGACTTCGCTGGCTCCTGCGAAACTCGGCGCTGGATCTGAATAGGGCCGAGCCGCACCTCCCCATGTGCAGGGCATGCGCTGATGCAGTCTTTGGGGTGAACTGCGCAGTGCGTCCGTGGTGGAGCCGAAAAAAGTTCCCGAATGGTATTGACAGATTTGGCTTTTGGAGTATAATAATATTGTAATCTATAAAGATGTGAACGCGAGCGCGAAATGGGAGTAGCGCCACTAGGAGGAGGCTTGGTGACCACCGGTGAGGTCATAGCACAGGTGCCCGGACTGACCTATGCACGGTTGTACTACTTCGAGGCCAAGGGGTTCATCAGGCCCCGCAAGGTCTCCAGCGGCAAAGTCGAGCGCAACGATTACAGCGAAAAGGACCTACAACTCATCAAAGCGCTGCAGCACTACTCCTCACAAGGCTTTCCTCCCAAGGTGGCTTACCAGAAGGCGATGGCCGAGCAGAAAACACCGCCGCTGCCGCTGCGCTGAAGCGTGGCGTCCGGTCGCCCCGCCGGGCGGCCATCGCCTTCTACCGAACCAGGGCAGCCCGCCACGATGCGGGCTGCCCTGCATTATGCCCCTGCCGTTCTGTGTAGACCTGGCCCCAATGCGGGGGCAGGGCATTCCCCCGCGGCGCGCGAACATGGCGTTGCAGCAGCGAGGAGGGAAGGATGCCCGTCAGGATATTCGACGATAGGGAATTGCAGGCCGTAAAGAGGGTGCTGGATTCAGGAAACCTGTCCTCGATGGGCGGCAAGGCGACGGCCGAGTTCGAGGCTGCGTTTGCCCAGGCGGTCGGCGTGCGCTACGGGGTGGCGATGAATTGCGCCATGTCTGTCTTGCACAGCGCCGTGATGGCTGCGGGGGCGGGGGCCGGAGACGAGGTAATTTGCGACCCGGTGTGCGTGTTCGGGGCAGTGGCCGCCATGTATAACAACGCGGTCCCTGTATTCGTGGACATCAATCCCGTAACCTGGAACCTGGACCCCGACCTGATCGAAGCGAAGGTTACCGAGCGCACGAAAGCCATCATCGTAACTCACGTCTGCGGCCTGCCCGCCGAGATGGACCGCATCATGGCCGTCGCGAAAAAGCACAGCCTGATCGTGATCGAGGACTGCGCGCACTCCCTCTTTGCAACCTACAAGGGAAAGTGCACGGGCTCCTGGGGCCACATCGGCTCGTTCAGTTTTCAGATGTCGAAGCAGATGGCCCTGGGCGACGGAGGCATGGGAGTTACGAGCGATGAACAACTGGCAAAATCGCTCGACCTCAACTCAGGCGCGCCCACTTTCTACGCCGTGGCCTACGGGCTTCACTTCAACTACCGGATGAACGAACAGACTGCTGCCATCGGCCTTGTGCAGCTGGAGCGCGCACGGCAGTATGTTGACGGGCTGATCGAGAACGCTGCGCTGTATGACGCCGCGGTTCAGGGGTGCGATTGGATTATCTTGCAGCGCGGCCCCGATCACGCGCTGCACACATTCCACCTCTGGGGCGCTACCTTCCGCGGCGACGAGAAGGGCATTTCGATCGAGGATTTCAAGCGCGTGCTGAAGGAGGAAGGCGCACCCGTCTCCGTTGGCTACACGAACATGCCCGCATACAAGCACCCGCTCATCGCCCAGCGCTTGGGCTACGGCAGGGGCTGTCCGCTGGATTGCCCGTTCTACACCGGCACCAACAATCGCTACCCCGATGGCCTCTGCCCGGTCGCAGAGGACATCCTGCCGCGCATGATGCTGGGCTACCCGTTCGGGCCGAAGGAAGACCACGAGCGCGGCGCGGCGAAACTCCGGCGCGTGATCGAAAGGCTCTCCTGATGCGGCCCTCGGCGCGCAGCGAACAGCCCGCGCGTCCACTCGCAGTGGCGGTTGTTTGGGATGAGGAGCGCCGCAGAGCAGCAAACCGACAACAGCGCAACTACTGGCATTCATACATCTGGGATGTTCTCGAACGCCTGGGCGTAACCGCGTCGCCGATCTCACCCGCGCAACTGGCCCAGCCGCATCGCCTGAAGCGCTTCGCAGCCATCATCGCAGGCGATCTTCCCGCCGACTCGGCCCGCTCCGCTGCTGGGGCCCTCACAGACTGGGTGCGCGGCGGCGGAATGCTGATCGGACTTGCAGCCGAAGGACTCGACGACCTCTTCGGCATCCGGCCAGCGCGACCTATCACTCAGCCCAAAGATGACTTCGCCATCACGGGCTACATCGAGTTTGTCCGCAGCAGCCTGACTGACGGAATCCATTCGCCCCTGCAGCCGGGCCAGAGGCTGATCATCATCTCGCCCGTGCGGCCTGTCCGGCCGGAAAAATGCACCGAGATCGCGCGCTTCTTCAGGCCGCGCCCTTCAGCGCGGGACGACGGCTCGCGCGCCCGCGACAGCGGCTTTGCGGTCACAACCGCACGCCGTCTGGGCCGCGGTTGGGCTTTCTACATCGGCTTCGACCTGCCCCGCACGATCTGGGCGATCCAGCAGGGCCGCCCCGTTGACGCAGACCACGATGGCGACGGTTACCTGAGGACGGGCGACGCAATGGTTATCGGGAACAACAGCCCGCAGGTGCCATATTCCGAAGAACTTGTCTTGCTGCTGCAGGCCATGCTCGCCCGTCAACCCGTCCCGATGCTGCATCAGTTGCCAGCCAAGCAAGCAAGCGCTCCCGATGCCCTTTTCTACTTCGGCGGCGATGACGAATGCCAGCCCGGCATTCAAATCCCGGCATCCAACTTCATGAAAACCCGCCGCCTTCCCTATCACATCAACCTGATGCCCCTGCGCGGCGGGTTCGCAATAAGCCGCAAAGAATACAACCAGATCCGCGCGAACGGCCACGAACTGAGCCTGCACTACAACTTCATGGACGGCTTCAAGCACCCCGGCCCGTTCGCGCAGAGGGACGTGGAAAAACAGGCAGCGCTGTTCCGAAAAGCGTTCGGCCGAAACGCAATCTGCACGGTGAACCATTGGTGCCGATGGGCCGCTTGGGCGGAACCTGCCAAATGGATGCTGGCGGCCGGCGGCAAGGCGGACAACAGCCGCATCAACGTTCCCCTGTTCAGGCTCAACCCTGTCAACACATTGGGCTTCGCATTCGGCACGCCCTTCCCGTTCTTCTTCCGCGATGACTGGCGCGGCCAGAACGCGCGCATCCCATTCCTGCAGGAGCCCATCATCGCCTACGAAATCGGCTACACGAACACGGGCACAGACTTCGCAATGCTGCACCGCGCGGTTGACATGGCAGCCCGCTACAACGTGACGATGAACATGTTCTACCATCCCGTTTACATACACGCCAACCCGCACTGCCGCCGCGCGATTGACGAACTGCTCCGCTGCCTGCGCGCGAGAAAAATCAAAGCGCTCTTCATGGGCAATGACGAACTGTGGCGCTGGTGGTGGCAGCGTTCGAGGGCGCGCATCCGGGCCGCCCGTCTGCGAGGCGGGGTGCTCTGTTTCAAGGCCCGCTGCCACTACAAAGGCGGATTCGTCGTCAAGGTGCCTATTGGCGTTCAGAAGGCCGTGCGCTGCCTGGTGGACTGGCGCCCGTCGCGCTGCCATGTGCAGCGCCGCTTTGGCCAGAACTGGGCCTTGCTGCACCTGCCTGGGGGGGAACACGGGGTGGAACTGGAACTGGGCGGACGCCGGCCGAGCCGATGAGCGTCCGGACAGTGGATGGGAAGTGTTGCCCCCGGCTGAAGGGATATGTATAATGCTAGTGGAAGAGGAAGGCGGGCAGGAGGGTTGACCATGAACACCAGGCGAGTGATCCTCGGGGCGGCTGTGGTGGTGCTGGTCGGAGCGACAGGTGTGCGAGCCGACTGGATAGCCTACCAGGCGCAAATCGGCACGGCGCCGCGCACGATAGTGGTGATGACTGAATACGGCACTCGCCCGGTGCCGCTGCCGACCCCTGCGGGGACGCAGGGGGACTTGATGACGCCTTCGCTGGCTCCCGACGGCAAGACGATCGCATTCGCCGCACGAGTGGGGTCGGTCTATAAGATCTTCACCTGGCAGTTGGACCCCTTCGGGACCACGGTCGGCGCAGCAAAGCAATTGACCACCGGGTACCCGTATGACGAGCAGCCTGTCTGGTCGCCGGACGGCAAGAAGGTCGCCTACCTTTCGATGATGGGGAATGAGTACGGGCTGTTCGTGGTTGACGCTCAGGGGGGCGAGCCGGAGAAGGTCGCCGAACTGACGCGGCGGTTTCGCCTGGCATCGCCCACCTGGTCGCCGGACTTGCAGCGGATCGCATACTGCCGCGATGGCGAACTGTGGGCGGCAACCCTCGGCCAAGGTCAACCTGTGATGCTGACCAAGGGCATCTGGTATCCAGCCTGGTCGCCTGATGGGACCAGGTTTGCAGCGTTCAAGCGGCAAGCGAAAGACGTGCTGGTGCTGCTGGATACGCAGGGCCACATCGAGCGCGCGCTGGTGGACGACGTCGAGGGGCCGGGCCAGGTCGCCTGGTCGCCCGACGGAAAGCAGATCCTGTTCAAGGCGGCGCGCGTTCGGGGCGAGGCCGGGGCGCTGTGGGTCGTTGATGCTGCGGGTGGGAAGCCGCGGTTTCTGCGCGCACACGGGACGGTGCACGGCTATGTGAGTTGGTCGCGCTCGCCGACGGTGCAGGTGGCGTCAGCGGCTCCTGCTGCAAAGGCCGCTCCCGCTGCAAAGGCGCCAGCAACTGAGGCGCCGGCCGTCGCGGCGGCACCTCGCAGCATGCCTGCCAGGGCGATCAGCCAGCGTGCGCTGCAGGCAACCCCGAGGGCCGCCCCCAGGAAGCACGTCGCGCAGAAGCGCCCGGCCGCATCCGCGCTGGCGCCGATCAAGGTAGTGCCAGCGCCCGCTGCTGCGCCCGCTCCTGCCGCCGAGGAGCCGGTGCGGATCTTGACTCCTGTTGACGGCAGCGGCGTGCGGCAGACGATCCGAGTGGCAGCCGCCAAGAAGAACGCTGAGGGGTATGTCGTGTTTCAGGTGGACGGGGCATTCCAGTATGCGACCACGGCTCCGTTCGAGTGGAAATGGGATACGCGCAGCATCTGGAAAGGCGACGGCGACGTCCCCACCGAGGACAAGGAATACACCGTCAGTTCGATCGGGTTCGGCCCCATGGGCGAACGCGAAGGCCAGGTCCAGGTTAAGGTGAGAATCCAGAACGGGATTGACCCCAATGTCCTTGGGCCCGATGGGACGATGCTGCGGCTGCGATTCATCCCGGACCGGATTCAGCGCAAGAAGATAGAGGCGGACTCGCGATTCGCGGGGCTGGAAGTGCCGCAGTGGGTGAAGTCGTTTGAGGCCCACCTGCTGGGCGAACTGGATCAGGAGGTGGAATCGGTTACGCGCGACGGGACGACGGCGACCCTGGTTACGCGGCTGAAGGAGGACAGCACGCTTGCGATCGGGGGCGTGGCAACGGCGATGCCCGAGGTCCAACGGTCGGCGCGCACCACGGCGATGTCGGCGGGGAACATCGTGGCCTCGATGGCGGCCGCGGCGCAGCATCGAATAACCCTCGGAGAGATCTACACCAAACTGCCTTCGAAATCGGTAAGGGTCAAGGATACCTGGACCGCTCCCATGACTTTCATCGTGGACCTCAGCGCGCGCCAGTTATACGAGGCGGCTGGCACGCACGAGATTGCGGAACTCAAGTGGATGCAGGACACGGAGGCCCTGCACATTCACTCCGTTGCGGCCTTGCCATCTTTTGTCACGCTGCCCCAGGGCATCACCCTCAGGAACGTCACCGTCATGCGCGACACCTGGTTCGCATACAAGGAGAACAGGGTAATCAGCATCGAGGACACGGTTCAGGGACAGGCCGAAATCCCGGCCTCGCCGACCACAGGCACGGCTGCGACCGGGCCGAGCCTGCCCGGGGCCGTGAGTGGGCTAGGATCCATGTGGGGCCTGAGCCGTGAGAACGAGAGTTTCACGCCCGGCGAGTTCGGGGGGCGCGGGATAATCTCTATCCAGCCCGTTCCCATCGGCAGCGAGCGGCTGTGGGAAGACGCCCAGCAGGAGCGAAGGGGTCTGGGGCGAGGCTCCATCAGTGCGCAACCGGCGGTGCCTGGTCAGCCGACCGTCGTGGCGCCCACTACGGGCTACACCACGGGGCCCGTGCAATACAGAAGGGTGGCGTATCTGCTTACCCTTTCCATCTCCGACATAAAATAGCGCCGGCGCGCCGCCAGCAGCGGTTCTCGCTCCTCCCGACGAGGGGTGCCGCGAGGGGTTGCTCCCGGAACTTGCTGGGCGCGGGGGGCGTGGGATGATCGTGGGCGATGAAGCAATCCAGGACGCCGACTGTCCAGCCTGAACTTGCCAGGCTGGTGCAGCGGATCGTGGAGGCGGTGCACCAGCTGCGCATCATCCTTTTCGGTTCGGCAGCGCGGGGCGAGGCCGGGCCGGACAGCGATGTGGATGTCCTCGTCGTGATGCCGGAGGGGACGCACCGCCTGGAGACGATGCAGTTCTTGCACACGCAACTATTCGGCATTCCGCTCTCGGTGGACATACTCGTGGCCACTCCAAGCGACCTGCAGCGGCATCGCAACAACGTCGGATTGATCTACCGCGCCATCCTTGAGCAAGGCGAGGAGATATATGCCGCCTGAGCCCGGCTCCCCCGGGCGCTACGAAGCAACACGGGTGACCACCTGGGAGGGTGGGATTCCTCGCGGAGTTCACTCTGAGGCCAACAGAGAGATTCTTCGTCCCGACTGCGTCGGGACTCAGAATGACAGAGAGCGAAGGGCTCAGAATGACATGAGCCCGCAGGGCATGCGGCAACCGGCGGATTTGCGGGTTGCCGGGTGTCAAGGGTAGCACAGGTTTCAAACCTGTGCCCCCAGGGGTGGGGTCAGAAGGCATAGTGGCTGTCCCAGAACGCGCTGCCGCTGAAGCGCAAAGACTTTCCTCCCCCTTGATGGGGGAGGAGTAAGGTGGGGGTGACTGAGATCAAGCAAGCAGGCAAAGCAGTCACGAGGGGCGGTCTCTGGACCACTTTTCCGCGTTCTTGAGAAGCGCCCTGGCTTCCGCCTCACTGGCGCACGCCGTTGCGATGAACAGCCCGCGGGCGGAAAGGTTCTCCAGGGCGCTCTGCACCTCATCCGGGGGAATATGAATCCACAGGTTCTTGCCCGCCCGCTGGACCTTGCGCAGGACATCCATGTAGTGCAGCGGGCTCGGCTTGCCGGCGCCGGGAAGGATTTGCAGCGCCTGCAGCCGGGGGAGTTCGCAGAGGGCATCAACGTGCGCGAAATTGCCGACTCCGTCAACGTGATGGATGGTATGGTCGAGGAAGTTCGTCTGCATCTCGATGCTGGGCAGGAAAACATCCCTGAACATCCTCGGAGAGATCATGTAGGCGAAATCATTGTGGGAGGCGTAGAACTTTCCCGGCGACCACAAGTTGAACCAGCAGGTTGATCCCTCGGCGGCCTCGTGGATGATCCCGTAGAAAGTGTCATATACTTCCATCCATTGCCACATCAAGTATTGATCGAACTCGCGCACGTAGTCTGGGCAGTCAATCAAATCCGTGAGCAGCCTATCGTTTCCTCGCAGCATGGCCAGCGTGTCGCCGCAGCCTCCGAACGCCAGCACCCCGGGGATGCACTTGCCGCGCGACTGCGCGACCGAGTGGCGCAGCATCTTTTTCGCTTCCACCCACCAGCGATTCTGGGCGGGGATGACCAGTTCTCGATAGTCGTAATCGGTGAGTGCGCCGTCGGCTAGAATGGGGTCAATCCATCCCGTGTCCTCCGCCAGGGTTATGGGAGCGCCCAGGTAGCAGGCGATGCAGGTCCATCCGGGGTAGCCGGGATGCCACACCGGGAATGCCTCGCCCCCATAGAAGGTGCGGCGCATACGGTACTCGTTGATCGCATCCAGGTAGCCGTAGTCCAGCCACCGGTCCTCGATTCCCCTCGGCTGCGGCGGTTCCTCGGCGGGCGCATCCGCCTTGGGCGCCGTTACCGCCATCGCGCAGCGGCCAAAACACTCGTGCGCCCACCACGCGCGGTAGCGTTCCTTTGCTTCCTCCCAGTCGGGCTTATACAACAGGTGCACGAGGTTCTCCGTCCGTCGTAGGCCCACGGGCGGCCGCCTGGGAATCGCAGGCGATCCGGCGGACTGCCGCGGATCTGCAGACTTCTCCATCCCCGGATGGTCTTCCTGCGGATGAGAGCGGGTCCGTGCTGGCGCTGGCCGCTGGTTCACGTTGTATCAGGAGCGGGTCTTGGCACCCTCTCCACGCGCGATCTGGCGTCCGCACAAGGCCTTCTGCCGTTGTCTCGGCTGTCCTTCAGGAGCGCTTTCGCTTGTCGGCTGACTGACATGGTAAATCGCGGAGCAATTGTGGAATAAGGCCCGCGAGCGCTGGGCTGCCGGTCCTGAGGGCCAGTTCAACGTGCTCCGGATCTCCCTTTGGGTCAGCAGAGGATAGGCAGACAGCGCACGTGCCACTCGAATGCAGCGGCAAGAGAACCACGTAGGTAAGACTTTCAGCGTAGCCAGTGGGTCGGCTGCCGTGCTTATTGCCAGCGCCGGGGCCATGATCTGCGCGCTGCTGGCGCAAGGTGCGCCCAGCAAGATTCCGATGGCCTTGTGGCTGTCGCTGCTGATGGAAGTGGCAGCCTATGTTGCGCTGCTGGCGATGTTCGGCGCGCCGCGCAGATCGCTGACCTACGCAGTCGGAGTGATCGCGCTTTGCGCAATCAGGTGGACGATAATGCTGGCCGGCGGCGGGATCCAGGCGCTGCATGAGGGCGGTGCGGCGTGGCAGCACGCCAAGGCGATGCAGGGGATGGCGGTGCCAAGAATGGCCGTGCTCCTCTTTTCGGCGGTTGCCTTCTTTCCGCTGCGCGATCTCTTGCCGGGCGAGCCTTCGAGCGGGCCAGCCGAGGCCTGCGTAAAGAAGAACGCCGAGCAGTCAGATGTCATGCTCCTGTTTGGCGCTCAGCCGGGCACCGAAGCCTCGCTGCACGGATTGGCAGAAGTGGCGGATGACAGCGACTCGCTGAGCATCGAGCAGGCGCCGATCGAGGGGAGCATCGCGCTCCCCCTGCAAGTGGCATTGAAGAACGTCGCTTCGTTCTCGGCGGCCGCCGACGACGGGGAAGCGCGAATCGAAGTGCCGCTGGCCCTGATTGTCCCACATTTGAAGGAGGGCCAGATTGTCGTTGCGACGCGAGACCTGGCGCCGCACTTGCCCCCGGGAGTAACCGTGGGGCAGGAGAGCGTGGAGTTGCCACTCCGGGAGGTGGTCTTGGCACTGCCCCCGGACGTGCTTCGGCTGCCGCCCGCGAACCCGCCTGCATGGGCGCGGGTGGAGGGACTGGACCAGGAAGTCCTTTTCGTCGCTGCATGAGGATGCGATGCAGAGAAGGGCGCTTGCCAGATGGCATCCATAAACTATGCGCTCAAGGAGATCGCATGCAAGATCGTTTACTACGGGCCAGGCATGTGTGGCAAGACAACCAACTTGCAGTGGATCCACGAACACCTAGCCACCGAAAAGAGGGGAAACCTGGTATCGCTGGCCACGCCCGGGGAAAGGACCCTGTTCTTCGACTTCCTGCCGCTGGAGGCACCGCAGATGCACGGCTTCGCGGTTAAACTGCAGGTGTACACCGTGCCCGGGCAGGTGATGTACAACTCCACCCGCAGGCTGGTGCTGCGGGCCGTGGACGGCATCGTGTTCGTCTGCGATTCGCGGTGGGACAAGATGGCCGAGAATGTCGAGAGTTTCCGCAACATGTGCGAGAACCTGAACTCCTACGGCTACAGCCTGGAGACTACCCCCTACGTCATTCAGTACAACAAGCGCGACCTGGGGGATGTTGCTCCAGTGGAGTACCTGCAATACGTGATCAACCCCAGAGACGTGCCCTGGTTCGAGGCGACCGCCACCGAGGGCTACGGCGTTCTGGAGTCCCTGGCCTGTGCGTGCCAGCACGTGCTGGCGAACCTGCGCTACAAGCAGCGGCAGGGAATGTTGTGAGGGCGCTGTGAGGATGCCGTGAAGTTAGGCGGGAAAAGCGATGGCACTTTGCGGGACATTTGAAGACCTCAGCTTCGCCGAGGTGCTCCAGTTGCTAAACCTGGGGCGAAAGACGGGAATGCTGACCGTCAGGAATGGACAGCAGGAGGCGATTGTTCACCTGCGCGACGGCGAGGTCGTGGACGCGGTGGCAGACATGATCGAGGGCCCGGACGTGGTCTTTCGCCTGTTGGGGTGGCGGCAAGGAGAGTTTGAGTTCACGCGCACCGCAAAGGCGGTGAAGCGCTCGATCCACATGAGCACTGAGGGACTGATCCTGGAAGGGATGAAGCGCATTGACGAGTGGCAGCAGATCGAGAAGGAGTTCAGCGACCTGCATGTTGTGCTGCGAGCGCGGGCGGACGTGATAGCGGAGAAGTTCGAAGGGCTGGAGGAGGACGCCAAGGCTTTGCTGCGGCTGGTGGATGCGCGGCGGGACGTTGGCACGATAATCCGCGAGAGCGGGCTGGAGCCAGCCCGCGCTCTGCTGGTGCTCACTGAGATGATCGGCTCGGGGCTGCTGGAGAAATGGCAAGGGCTGCGCCTGTCGGATCGCGAGGTGGGGGCGAGCGCGGTTGCAGCCTCGGAGGCGAAGCCGGCGCAGGCAGGCGGCATCGAGAAGGGCGACTACTTCGGGCACCAGCGCGAGAAAGCAAAACCGGAGACGGGATAGCGAAGGCCGACTAAAGGAGCGGACTGCGATGGGAATCTTGAACAAACTTTCAGGCTCGGGCGAGGTGGTCGGTGTTGACATCGGAAGCCACAGTATGAAGATGGTGCAGCTGCGCGACTCGCGGCAGGGCTTTGTGCTGCACAAGGCAGGCTCCAAGCCCGTGCCGGCGGACGCCGTCAAGGCGGGCGTGATCACCAACCCCCGCGCGGTGGCAGATGCGATGAGGGAAATGGCCTCGGCGCTGAGCATCGCTACCTGCGGTGCGGTGGTCGGCGTGGCGGGGCCGGCGGTGGTGGTGCGCCAGGTGCAACTTCCGGTGATGTCCGAGCGGCAGCTGCGACGCTCCATCCAGTGGGAAGCGCGCAACTACATATCCTTCCCCGTGGAGGACAGCGTGCTGGAGTTCCAGATCCAGCCCGGCGACAGCCGCAGCGGCCACATGGAAGTGATGCTGGTAGCATCGCCGCGCGACATGGTGGAGAGCCGGGTGGAGACGCTGGAACTGGCGGGCATGGAACCGCTGGCCATCGAGATCGAGGCGTTTGCCGCGATGCGCTGCCTGATCGAGTGGGGCGCCAACGGCAATGGAAACTCGGAGACCGTGGCCCTGGTGGGCGTGGGCGCGTCGTTCACCGACATAGACCTGGTGCAGGGGGGGAAGTTCGTGCTCACCAGGATGATACCGCTTGCCGGCAACGCGTTCACGGAAGCGGTGTCCGCGGCCTTGGGGATGGACCCGGCCGCAGCCGCGAATCTGAAGGAGAGTTCGATGCGGGTAGTGCTGAGCGAGGATGAACGGGCGACCCTGGACCCGTTCGCCCAGCAGGCCAGCCGCGCCGTCGAGCCCCTGCTGGAGGAACTGGTGCGCGAGATCCGCCGTTCGCTCGCCTACTACGACTATCAACAGCAGGGCAGCGAGGACCAGGGAAAGCCGCCTAGCGTGAGCCGCGTGTTGCTCAGCGGAGGCAGCGCTCTCATGTCCGGCCTGCGCGAGTATCTGCAGGCCCAACTGGGCGTGCCTGTCGAGATAGCGAATCCGTTCCGAGAGGGAGGAATTGAAACCGACACCTCCAGCCGGGAATACCTGCAAGCGCACAGCCCCGGGCTGGTGGTGGGCACGGGCTTGGCCCTCAGGGAGTTGGTGCTCAATACCAAGGGCCGCCGGAAAGGGGCAAAGTGATGATAGACATCAACCTGATTGCGGCGCGCAGAGCCCAGCAGAGGCGAGCCGCCAGAGTGCTGCGGCTCACCTTCTACGGAGTGATTGGGCTGGCGGTAATGACGGGCGCCTTGTTCGCCTACTTTACCTTGACTATAAGCGGCGCCGAAGCGCGCATTGCGCAGTGCGAGGCCCGATTGAACGACCCCACGCTGGCAAAGAAATTGGCGCGCATTGACCTTCTGGACACGGAGAACAGGGAACTAGCGCCGCGCGTGGAGACGCTGCAAAAAGTGGCGCGCAGCCACAGTCAGTGGCGCCAGATCTTCTCCGACATCAGTGCCAGCATGCCGGCCGGCGTCTGGCTGACGGCATTGTCCTCGAAACGAGACGTTCAGGGGCAGTCGCTCACCATGAGCGGATCCGCTTCCAGCCAACGCGACGTCGGGGACTTCATGCTGAACCTGAAGGCCTCCCGTTGGGCCAACGCGCCAGAACTGTCGTTCACACAGATGGTGTCCACGAGGGGTGTTGACCTCGTGAACTTCGAGATCAAGGTCCCTCTCAGGACCTCGATAGGGAGTGACTTGCTATGAAACCAAGATCTGGGATCACCTCGCAGCACGCTTACGCGGCCGCAAGCATCCTGGCGCTGGTGCTGTTGGCGCTGCTGATCAGCATCACTCGGTCGGGAACCGCCAGACTGGACCGCACCAACCGCACGCTGCGAGAGCGAGACACCACTCTGGCGACCCTTCAGACGCGGGTGAGGCAACTACCCAAACTGGAGATGCGTCACCAGGAGCTGGCCAAGACACTGGCCGTGCTCGAGCCTGCGGTGTCCTCCGGGGCCTACGTCCCGACCCTGCTGCGCCAGATGGAAGGCCTTGCGAAAGACACAGGCAACAGGATGATGGGCCTCAAGCCGGAGCCGGTGTTGAAAGTGGCCGTCGCCGCCCGGCCTTCGGAAGCGGGCGAAGAGGTGCCGGCCGCCGACAAGCAACAGACCAAGGCGGCCCCCGCGCGCTATGAACAGTTGCCCATCCAACTGAACCTGGAGAGCAACTACCAGACTCTGCTTGCTCTGCTGCACCGGCTGAGCACCTTCCCGAAGATGATCGCGGTGAACGAAATGTCGCTTAGCCCGGCCGCCCAGTCTGGCCCGCAGGCACAGCACAGCATTCACACTTTCACCGGCAAACTCGACCTAGTTGCTCTGATTCAGAGACAGGAGTCCAAGAAATGGAAAAGCGGCGCAAAGAGCTGATTCTGTTGTCGGTTGGGGCGGTCGTTGTCGCCGTGGCGCTTTACATGACTTTCAAGCCCAGGGCGCAGTCGGCCAGTGCCCAGACCCTGGCAAAGACAACTGCTGTTTCGACGCCGGCAGCCGGGCCGACCCAGTCCGGCGAAGTGCCCAGCGTGTCAGGGGCAAAGCAGGGCGACCAAGCGGCATCGGCTGCGGAACCCAAGGCCGTCAAGGGCACTCCGGGGCGCGACCCGTTCGTGCCGCGCGTCCCTACTGTCGTGGCCCGGGCCTCCGGGGCGAGCGCGAACAAGGCATGGCAACTGCCGCCGCGGCAGACAGTCGCCATGAGCCCCTTGACCCCGGCGCCGATCAGCGTGATGCCGCTCCAGTTGCCCGGAACCCCGCCGCCTCTTGCAGGCCAGCAGGCGCGGCCAGCTCAGACGGCTCAGGCGGCGGCGCAGCAAGACAACCGCCTGCGAGTTACCGGCATCATCTACGGCGACCCGATGGTGGCGATCGTCAGGAAGGGGCCCGCCCGCTGGGTGGTGCAGCCCGGTGACTCTGCAGGGGGAGGAGTTGTGGAATCAATCAGCGGCCGGCAAGTCGTTCTGGTGGCCGGCGGCCGAAGGACATACTTATTCCTCGAAGGGAGGTTCTAGCAATGAGACGCACACTAGTCGCAACCGCCGTATGGCAGCGTGCCGCAGCCGTGTTCATTGCGGCCCTGGTGACGCTGACAGCCGCCACCTGCGCGCTGCCGGCCGCGGAAAAGCCCAGGCAGTTTAGCCTCGATTTCGTGCAGACCGAGATGGTTGACGTGATCAAGGCTCTGGCTGCCCAGAGCGGAGTCAACATCGCGACCAACGGCTCTGCCCAGGGCACGGTTACGTTGCGCTTGAACAACGTGACCCTGGAACAGGCGCTGACCATCGTCACGCGCCTGAACGGGCTTGAGTACGCGGTGCTCGACGGCACCTACGTGGTGGGCAAGCCCGACGAAATCGCGGCCCTGAAGGCGGCGACTTTCATCAGCCGGGCGGTTACGCTCGCGCGGCTCAAGCCCACGGACGCGCAGCAGACCGTGACCAAGGTCGCCCCGGATGTGAGCGTTTCCTCGCAGCCGGGCACCCCCACTGTGCTGCTGCTCGGCCCGCCGTCAGGCGTGCAGAAGGCGGAAGCCATCCTGCGCGAGATGGACTCCACTGCCTCGGCAGCCCCGCCTGCAACGGAAATCGCGCTGCTCAAGCACATGCCTGCAAGCCAGGCCTTGGAGATCGTGCGAGGCGCAGTTCCGGCCGTGCAGGTGAGCCCTGGCGCAACCGGAACCATCGTGCTGACGGGGGACCCCTTGGAGATAGCCAAGGCCAGGGCGGTGCTCTCCGGACTGGACGTGGTGCCATCGGCTGGGGCGGCAGAACGCGTGATCTATCGAGTGAAATACGCCGAACCCTATGAACTGCAGGAGAAACTCACCGAACTGCTTCCGGACCTCAAGGTTGTTCTGGGGCCCAGGTCCGCCACCCCCACCGTGGCGAGTCCAACCGGCGGCGGGAGCGCCTCGGCGATGGCAAACCTGGCGGCCCCCCAGATAACTGCGGCCGGGGCCGGTGTCTCCTCTGGGACCAGCACTTCATCGGGCGGCGCTGGCGGGCAGAAGGTCGAATTGTCAGCGATCACGACCCTAATCCTGAGCGGCTCACGAGCCACCTTGGACAGCGCCCTCGAACTGCTGAAAGAACTGGACACCGCGCCCAAGCAGGTGACCATCAGCGCAATGATCACCGAAGTGCAGAAAGGCGTGCTCAGCCAGATCGGCGTTGACTGGGTCGGACTGGCAGGCAAGACCGGCGTTATCGTTGGCGAGCCGATTCCCGGCACCGGAACCGGCGGGTCAGGCGGCGGTACAGGGCTCGTTGACACAATGGCGCGCGAACTGAAACTGGGCAAGTTCATGCGCTCCCAGTTGCAGTTCAACGGGATAATCAGCGCGCTGGTCAGCCGCAACCAGGCCAAGATCCTCGCCAATCCGACAATCACGCTGCTGGAGGGCAGGCAGGCTAGCATCCACGCGGGCGAGAAACTTTGGTTCAATCAGCTGGTTGGCACGACCATTGCAGGCCCTGTCTATACCGCGATGGAGGTTGACGTAGGCGTCAGCCTTGCGGTCAGGCCACAGTTGAGTGGGAACGGAGATGTCACCCTGACATTGGTGCCAACAGTGAGCGCGATGACTGGTGAGTTCCAAGGCTACCCGATAATAACGGAGCGCTCGACGGGTACCACCGTGCGGGTGAAGAGCGGCGAGACCTTCGTGCTCGGCGGGATGGTGCGCGACGACGAGGTCGTCACCAGCAGCCGCGTGCCGATCCTGGGCGACATCCCGCTTATCGGGCGGCTGTTCCGATACGAGAAGCGCCAGCCGCAGCACACGGAGATCGTGATTGCGATCACCCCGACAATAAAGGACGAGAAAGGCTAGACCGCCCTTGTTGAACGACGGGGGTGGGCTTGCGGGCCCACCCCCTTCGAATGTGGGCAGGAGCGCAGTGCGATGATCGCGGCGCAAGGCCAACAGAGCCTCCCCGAATTGATAAAGGAAGTGGTGGGCATCAGCGATGAGCAGCTGAAGCAGGCGCTGCACATCCAGATGGAGACCAACGAGCCCCTGGTCCACATCCTTGTCAACATGGGCCTGATGAGCGATAAGGACAAGGCCAAGTGCCTTGGCCGGCAGTGGGGGATACCGTTTGTTGACCTCTCCGAGCGCCCCCCCGATAAGGAGTTGCACAAGATAGTCCCCCGCCACCTGATGCAGCGCCTGCGCGCCATGCCGCTGCAGCAGAGCGGGCGTCGGCTGGTGGTGGCGATGGCCAATCCTCTGGACATCTATGCCGTTGACCAGCTGCGCCTGGTAACTGGTCTCGAGGTTGACCCCGTGATCGCCGGCGAGGAGGACATCGCCAACGCGCTGGCACAGGATGCCAGCGCGGGCGAGGAACTGGGACAAGCCCTGCAGCAGGTGCAGGAGGAGTTCTCGGGCGAAGGCGGGGAGCTGTCGTTCGAGAAGCCGAAGGAAGAAGAGGTCAGCATTGACCAGCTCAAGGAGATGATGGATGACGCGCCCGTCATCCGGCTGGTCAACCTGGCTGTGCGCCAGGCGATCAGGGACAACGCCAGCGACATCCACCTGCAGCCCGAGGAGAACAAACTGCGGGTGCGCTTCCGCATAGACGGCATCCTGCACGACAAGATGACGGTGCCCAAGCAGGTGCAGGCGGCCCTCGTCTCGCGTATCAAGGTGATGGCCGATATGGACATCGCCGAGAAGCGTGCCCCGCAGGACGGGCGCATCAGCCTCAAATTCAATCAGCGCGAATATGATTTCCGCGTCTCAACCTTCCCCGGCGTCAACGGCGAAAAAGTCGTGATGCGGGTGCTGGACAAGCGGGGGGTAATGGTGCACCTGAATCGCCTGGGCATGGCGGCCACGATGCTGGACGAATTCGAAGCCCTTATCAACCGCAGTTATGGGATCATCTGCGTGACCGGCCCCACGGGCAGCGGCAAGTCAACCACCCTGTACTCGGTGCTCAACAAGATCAACAGCCCCGAGAAGAACATCATGACCATCGAGGACCCGGTGGAATACCAGTTGCCCGGGCTGACCCAGGGCCAGGTGAACCCGCGCGCCGGGGTTACGTTCGCCAATGCGCTGAGAACGATGCTGCGCCAGGACCCCAACATCATCCTGGTCGGGGAGATGAGAGATACCGAGACCGCCACCATTGCGATCGAGGCCGCGCTCACGGGGCACCTGGTTTTCAGCACGCTGCACACCAACGACGCCCCGGGCGCGATCGCGCGGCTGCTGGAGATGGGAATCGAGCCGTTCCTGATCGCCTCCTCGGTGATCGGGGTGATGGCCCAGCGGCTGGTGCGCGTCATTTGCTCCAAGTGCAAGGAATCGTACACCCCGCCGGTGGAGGCCTTCCGCCGGCTGAACCTGGCCATGGACCTGGAATCCGTAACCTTCTACCGCGGGCGCGGCTGCGAACACTGCATGCAGACCGGCTACAAGGGCCGCACGGGCGTATTCGAGTTGATGGCGGTCAACGACAGCATGCGCGAACTGATCCTGAGGAAAGCCGCCAGCCACGTGATACGCCAGGAGTCGCTGGGATCGGGCATGATCACGCTGAAACAGGACGGCATGCAGAAGATCCTGGAGGGCATAACAACGATGGAGGAGGCGCTTCGCGTCGTCTATAGCGAGTAGCGCTGCAAGAGGAGGATAGGTTGCCCGAACTGATAGTTGATGTTAGCCTGCACGAATTGCTGAGCATCGCGCTCAAGCGCCGCGCTAGCGACCTGCACATCACCGCCGGCTTGCCGCCCATGCTGCGCGTTGACGGCAGGTTGGTGCCGCTGGACTTCGAGCCGCTTATCCCCCTGGATACCAAGCGCTTGCTTTACGATATCCTGACCGATAAGCAGATAACCGATTTCGAACTAAACCACGAACTGGACCTGTCCTACGGCACGCCCAGCCTGGGCCGTTTTCGGGTGAACCTGTATATGCAGCGCGGTTCCGTCAGCGGCGCGCTGCGCCTGATCTCGACCGAGATACCCGACTTCGACGAACTCGGGCTGCCAGCGGTGGTCCAGGAACTGGCCTGCCGCAACAGCGGGATGGTACTGGTCACCGGCCCGACCGGCTGCGGCAAGTCAACCACCCAGGCCTGCATGATCAACCACGTCAACCGCACGCGAGAGTGTCACATCGTAACCATCGAAGACCCGATCGAGTATCTCCACCGCCACCGCAAGGCGATGATCAACCAGCGCGAAGTGGGCAGCGACACCTATTCCTTCGGGCAGGCGCTGCGCGCAGTCTTGCGCGAGGACCCGGACGTGGTGCTGATCGGAGAGATGCGGGACCTGGAGACCATCGCCACTGCGCTGACCATCGCGGAGACCGGCCACCTGGTGCTGGGCACGCTGCACACGCGCAACGCGCCGCAGTCCATTGACCGCATCATTGACGTTTTCCCGCCCAACCAGCAGGAGCAAATAAGGGTCTTGCTGGCCAACACGCTGGAGGCTGTGGTCGCACAGCAGTTGCTCCCCAGATACGGGGGCCGCGGGCGCGTCCCCACCGTGGAGATCCTGGTGGTGAATCCCGCGGTGCGCAACCTGATCCGCGAGGCGAAGACCCACCAGATCTACTCCCTGATGGACACCAGCGCCGAACTAGGTATGCAGACGATGGACAAGGCGCTCGCATCGCTAGCCAAGAGGGGCCTCGTTTCCTACGAGGAGGCGGCCATCAGAGCGATGGATGCCGATAACTACAACCGCTGGGTCAGGAATCTGTAGGAAAAAGCAAGGAGCCCTATCATGCCGAGTTTCCGTTACAGCGCGATGGATGCCTCTGGCCGCACCGTGAGCGGGGTGCTGGAAGCGGATAACTTCGAGTCCGTCAGGACCAAACTCGGAGAGTTGCGCTATCACGTGATCTCCATACGCGAGTCCAAGCCGGCTTTCTGGGCAAAGGGGCTGCTTTCCGGCTTGCAGCGAGTCAAACTGAGAGAACTGGTGCTCTTCAGCCGCCAGTTCGCCACCATGATTGACGCCGGCCTGAGCGTCGTCAAGTGCCTCGATATCTTGCAGTTGCAGTGCAAGGATCTCAAGTTGAAGGAAGTCATCGCCGTCACCAAGCACGACGTTGCTGCGGGCGCCAGCCTGACCGAGGCGATCTCGAAGCACCCCCGCGTTTTCTCTCCCCTGTACGTCAACATGATTCGCTCTGCCGAGGCGGGCGGAATCCTGGACCGGGTGCTCGACCGCCTGTCCACCTTCCTCGAAAAGGAACAGGATGTGCGCAACAAGATCAAGTCCGCGATGATGTATCCCTCGATGGTGCTGCTGTTCGCGATGCTGATGTTGATGGCCTTGCTCTTCTTCGTCCTGCCCAAGTTCAAAGACATATTCGAGAGCATGGAAATGAAACTGCCCCCGACCACCAAGTTCCTCTTGGGATTCTCCGGGTTCGCGACCAGATTCTGGTATGTGTTTCTGGTGGCCGGCGTTGCGCTTGTCATCGCCTACAGGCTCTTCGCCCGCACTGAGACCGGGCGCTACCAGATAGACCGCTTCAAATTGAAAGTCCCCCTGCTGGGCGACCTGGCGCTCAAGACCGGTGTCTCCAGGTTCGCGCGCACCTTCGGAACCCTGATCGCCAGCGGCGTGCCGGTGATGCGGGCGCTGGAAATAGTGGCCGACACGGCCGGCAACCGGGTGCTGTCCGACGCCGTCAACCGCGCTCGTGCGAGCGTGAAAGAGGGGGAGAAGATCAGCGCGCCGCTGCTCACCGACCGCATCTTCCCGGTGATGGTCACCCAGATGATCTCCGTGGGCGAGGAAACAGGACGGCTGGACCAGATGCTCACCAAGGTCGCCGATTTCTATGACGGCGAGGTGGAGGCCACCCTCAAGGGGCTCACCTCGCTGATCGAGCCCCTGATGATCGTGGGCCTGGGAGCAATCGTGGGCTTCATCGCGGTATCGGTGATCTCGCCCATTTACCAGTTGGTTGGCTCTATCCAGTAACGGCAGGAGCGAGCGTTCGAATGATCGGCCGGCAGGAGTTGGCGGAGCCGAAGCGGAAACAGCGCGGCAGGAGCGGCCGAGCGGGCGGCAGCGCTCGGGAGAAACGCTTGCAGAGCAAAGATTGCGACGCGACCGCGCTGTTTGCCACCTATCGTGCCACGCGCGACCCGGCACTGCGCGACCGCCTGATATGCCAGCACCTCGATCTCGTACAGGCCATTGCGCGCAGGTTCTCCGGCCTGGGCGAGGCCACCGAAGACCTGGTGCAGGAAGGCACCATGGGCCTGATCAATGCGGTTGACTGGTATGACCCCCGCCGCGGCGTGAAGTTCACAACCTATGCCACCCACCTGATCGTCGGCCAGATACAGCACTACCTGCGCGACCGCGGCCGCCTGATTCGCCAGCCTGCATGGGTGCAGGAACTCACCACCAAGATCACCAGGGCCACCGAGGGGCTGGAACACGAACTGCAGCGCACGGTCACCCCCGAAGAGGTAGCCCAGCGCATGGGGATACCCACGGCCACCATCGAGCGCGTGCTCAAGGCCAAGGAAGGGGTCAAGGTTTCCTCCATCGATGCAGCAGACGATGCCGAGGGAACCCCGGCCATCAACCCCGAAAAACTGCGCCTTGCCTTGCCCGCCTCGTGTATGACGGTTGAAGACAGGGTGCTTCTGCAATCGGCGGTTTCTCACCTCAAGGACCTGGAGCGCAAGGTCGTGCGCTACTTCTTCTTCCAGGAACTGAACCAGACCGAGATCGCCAGGCGACTGGGCATCTCGGTCAACTACGCCTCCTACCTGCTGAGGCGCGCGCAGGCGAAACTGCGAGAAGTGTTCGAACAGGCAGCCATGCACGCGCTCCCAGTTGCGCAGCCTGAGCTGCCGGCCATAGTCAGCGCAGCCGCGGACGCGGAGACCGGCTTGCCGGCCGGCGCCTATCTGAAGGACAGGTTGCGCCAGGAGGTGGCGCGCGCCCAACGCTACGCGCACAAGGGCCAGGCCAACCTGGCGCTGCTCCTGGTTCAGTGCGCAAGCGGCGCCCTGCACGAACTGGCGGCGCTCGTCCAAAAGAGGCTCCGCGCCTATGACGTGCTGGCCCGTATTTCCGAAACCGCGCTGGGCCTGATGCTGCCCGGCGTCGGGTCGCAGGCGCAGGTCATCGCGCAACGCCTATTGCAGACGGCATCTGCTCAGTCCGCCGTCACCCTGGGCTATGCTGTCTATCCCGCCGACGCGGACAGCGCGGAGACGCTTTTCTCCGGTGCCCAGCGCGCCCTTGCCCAAGCGTGCACCAGCGGAAGCGGCAGCATCGTGCGCGCAGGACACGAAGGCTAGCGTTTCCTCCCCCCCCTTCCCTTTTTCGCCCTCCAATCGCACCCGCCCCGGCTGCATATCAAACCGACTCCCAGGTATGGAATAATCACACCTGGAGGGACAGGCAGCCAGCCTGCCCTAGAGGAAGGGCAAAGCCGGCCCTAGGCTTGTAGGGCAGGCTGGCAGGTTCCCCTGACCTCGGAGCCATTAAAAGGAGGAGGTGCAAAAGAGAATGATGAGCCGGATGGTGAAGAAGGGCACCCGCGGGTTCACGTTGATCGAAATGTTGATCGTGATCGTCGTGATCGCGATCCTCGCGATGATCGTTATCCCGCGCTTGCTCGGTGCTGGAAGAAAGGCCAAGGAGTCGGCGCTCAAGGGCGACCTGCAGCAGTTGCGCAACTCGATCCAGCAGTTCGAGGCCGACTGCGGCGACTACCCCGCTGCGCTCGCGAACCTGATGACTGCTCCTGCCGCTGGCAGCAGCGGCGGCAACGGCATCGCCCTCGACGTGGGCGCCTGGAAGGGCCCCTACATGCGCACCTCAAACGCAGGCTTGCCGAAGGACCCGTTCACCGGCGCAGCCGACTGGACCTATGTCGCGACTTCGGGCGACGTTCACAGCGCTTCGACGCTGACCGCCCTGGACGGCACCAACTACAGCGACTGGTAGTCGGAAGACAGTATTTGAGCCATTGGGGGATCGCGAGGACGGACATCCACGCGATCCCCCGTCCTTGTAGCCAGGAGACACACCTTGCAGACCACACTCCCCGACCGTCCGGCCACCTCGACTGCCAAAAGGAATCCCGTCGGCGCCGATTTTCAGCCCATTGACCTCAGCAGTTATCCCGTTGACCTGGAAGTCGTTGCCATGCTGAGCGAGGAAGAATGCCGCGCAGGCCTCTTTCTCGCCGTTGGCCAGACGACCGAAAAGTTGCTGCTCGCCATGGCCAACCCCGCCGACGCCGCCGCCTGCCAGGAAATTGCCAACAAAACCGGCCTCGAGGTCGAGCCCCTGGCCGCCTCCGAAAGGGAGATCGCCCAGGCCATCGGGCGCGTTTACACGAAGATCAGGCAGCGCGTCCAGCCTTCGACCAAGCAGGCGCCAGCGCTGTCCGCAGCCGCGCCTGCTCAGGTGCTTCCCGTCCCCGTGCACGTGGACGAACTGCTCAACATACTCATCGAGAGGCGCGGCTCCGATCTGCACATGACCGTCGGCTCACCGCCGATAATACGCGTGGACGGGCAACTGGTTGCCCTGTCCTATCAGCGTCTCACCCCGACAGTGATGCAAGAACTCATCTACTCGATACTGACCGACGACCGCGTCGAGCGCTACGAGCGCGAATGGGAACTGGACTTCGCCTACAGCGTGCCTGGCCTCTGCCGCTTCCGCGTGAACGTCCACAGGCAGCGCAACACGACGGGCGCCGTCTTCCGCGCCGTGCCCGTGAACCCGCCCAGCCTGGATGACCTGCGTATGCCCAAGGTCCTCAAGTCCATCTGCCAGAAGCCGCGCGGCCTGGTGCTGGTAACCGGCCCCACGGGCAGCGGCAAATCAACCACCCTGGCAGCCATGGTGAACGAGATCAACCAGACCCGCCGCTGCCACGTCGTTACCATCGAGGACCCGATAGAATTCCTGCACCGCAACCAGGAGAGCATCATCCGCCAGCGCGAGGTGGGCTCCGACACCCACTCCTTCGCGAACGCCCTGCGCCATGTCCTGCGCCAGGACCCCGACGTCATCCTGATAGGCGAGATGCGCGACCTCGAGACCATATCCGCCGCCGTCACTGCCGCCGAGACGGGCCACCTGGTCTTCGCCACCCTCCATACCACCGGCGTCGCCCAGACCGTGGACCGCGTGATTGACGTCTTCCCTCCCCACCAGCAGGAGCAGATCCGCCTGCAGATTTCCACCGTGCTGGAGGCCGTCGTCTGCCAGACCTTGCTGCCGCTCGTTGACGGCAAGGGCAGGGTTTGCGCCCAGGAAATCATGATCGCCACCTCCGCCATTCGCAACCTGATCCGCGAAGGCAAGACCCACCAGATAAACTCCGTCGTCCAGTCGGGCGGCGAGTTCGGCATGCAGACGCTGAACCAGGTCCTGCGCGATATAGTGCTCAAGAGAATGGTTGCCTTCGACATTGCGCTGATGGCCTCTCCCGACCCCGACGAACTGCGCGCCCTGGTCGGCCGCGGGCACATGATGTAATCCCCTCCTGCTCCCGTCTTGCCCGACGAGCCGATTCCTGCTATAATACTGCTGGCCGGGCAAGCCTGCAGCACCGGAGGGTCAGGCCGTGAAGATGGTGTCTTGCCCGCATTGCGGAGCCGCCAACTCCGAGAAGCGGGTCAAGTGCTACCAGTGCGAGCGGGACTTGGCCGCTCCGCCTAAGCCGAAGACGGCTACGGGCCTGGAGCACAAGTTCTGCGTCCGCGCTACGCCCTACCCGCCGCCAGGCAAGAAACTGAGCCCCGACGAGATGTGGTGCGCCGACTTCGACAAGCCGGTCAAGGCCGACGAAGATGGCCCTCCCGAGTGCTTCAAATCCGCCTTCAAGTGGGAGCGCACCGAAGCCCTCTGAAGTATTTCTTATGTGGCACAGGTTTCCAATCCGCCGGCTGGCGGATTTCCAGCCTGTGCATGGACAGGATGGAATCCTGTCCTACCCCCACATGGTAGGACAGGTTTTCAACCTGTCCAAGCGATCGCAGGGGCGGCCCCCTGCCTGCCCTGATTGAAGCCGAAGGGTGGCCGCCCATCCACTACGGGAGGTACGAGCACAACCGATGCGCATCGCCATAATCGGTGCCTCTGGAGTCGGCAAGCATCACGCAAAATGGTTCGCCTCCGAAGGCTGCCAGGTCGCTGCCTTCGTGGGGCAAACCGCGGAAAGCGCAAAGGCCACGGAGAAAGCACTCCGTGACCTTTTCTCGTTCTCAGGGCGGGGCTACACAGATGTCGCCGAAATGCTCCGATGCGAGAAGCCCGATGCGGTCACCGTTTGCTCCCCTCACCATCTGCACCACGCGCACACAGTCGCCGCCCTGCGCGCCGGCGCTCACGTCCTCTGCGAAAAGCCCATCTTCTGGGACACCTCGATGTCGGCTGAGGAAATGCTCTCGCACGCCGCGGACATGATCGCCGAAGCGGACAAGGCGAACAGGCTGCTGGCCGTCAACACGCAATACGTTGCCGCCGTTGCGCCCTATGAAGAGGTATTCCGGCAGCAGTGGGGAGAGCCGAGGCCGATAAAGAGCGTGTTCCTGCAGATGGAATCCAAAGGCGGACGCGGCGGCCCGAACGAGTATGATGAGATATGGATAGACCTCGCCTCCCATCCGCTCAGCATGGTGCTTGCTTTCCTGCCGGGAGCGGAGATCATTCCCGGCTCCATTGACTGCGCGATCGAGCGCCACCGCGTTGTCGCGAAGTTCGCCGCGCGAAACGCCGAATCCGAAAGCGTGCCGGTCGAGATACTCCTTCAGAACATCTTCGAGGGCTCTCCTGCGCGGCGCATGGGCATCAACGGCCGCATCGTTGACATCGGGGCGGGCAACGATGCCGGCGGCATCTATCGCACCTTCCTGCGCTGGGACTCCCAACAGAAGCAGTGCGAGGACCTCGTGCACGCATCCATCAAGCAATTCATCGCCGCCGCCCAGGGCAACGCTGAACCCCTCGCGACCGCCGAACAAGCCCTCCACAACCTCCGCCTCCACCTCCAAATCCTCCAACACGCCAAACGGAAGTAGGCGGGCAGGCAACGTTCTGCGGATGTCATTCTGAGTCCGCCAGCCGGCGGGCGAAGAATCCCACACTCAAGCGCGGTTCCAACGGGATGCTTCGTCCCGTCCGCCAGCTGGCGGATCGGGACTCAGCATGACATTGATGAACCGAGTTCTGCCCCGTGAGCGCACCCTTTGTGATAATATAGCATGCGTGGGAGAGCGCGCGCTGGGGAAGTACTATCAGTTCACCTGGGGATGCCAGATGAATCAGGCTGACTCGGGCATGGCCGCGCGCCTGCTCGAGGCCGCCGGATACGAGCAGGCCGCCAGCCCGAAAGATGCCGACATCATCTTCCTGAACACCTGCTCGGTGCGCGAGAAGCCGGAGCAGAAGGCATTCAGCCGCCTGGGGGAACTGCGCCGCCTGAAAGAAGACCGCCCCGGCGCGATCATCGTCTTCGCCGGCTGCATGGCCCAACGCCTCGGAGAAAAGATCCTCGGACGCATGCCTCACATTGACATCGTAGTCGGCCCCAGGCAACTACACCGCCTGCCTCACCTGATCGAATCCGCCAAGAAGACAGGGCAGAGACAGGTCGCAATCTCGCTCGATCACCAGCCAATACCCACGTGGGACATGTATCTGGAAGCCGCCGGATCGCGCGTCGAATCGGCGCGTTATGACCCGTTTGCCGCTTATGTAACGGTGATGCAAGGCTGTTCCTACCTGTGCGCTTACTGCATCGTGCCGCATGTGCGCGGCAACGCGGTGAGCCACCCGCCCGAACAGATCGTTCAGGAAGTCAAGCGCCTGGCCCAATCCGGCTGCAAAGAGGTGACGCTGCTGGGCCAGAACATCCTGGCTTACGGGAAAGACAGGGACCGATCGTTTCGCCTTGCCGATCTACTGCAGGTCGTGCACGAAATCGCCGGGATCGAGCGCATTCGCTTCACAACGGGCCATCCGCGCGATGTTGATGACCGGCTCCTGCAAACGATCGCTGCCCTCCCCAAGGTTTGCCGCCATTTCCACGTGCCGATCCAGGCGGGACATGACCGCATCTTGCGCGATATGAAACGGCGCTGTACTGTCCAGCAATACGCCGAAATGGCCGCGAAAATCCGCGAAATCCTGCCCGGATCGAGCATCACGAGCGACATGATGGTCGGCTTTCCAGGCGAGACGGACGATGAATTCGAGGCCAGCCTCCAGACATATGCGAATCTGCGCTCCGATCAGGCGTTCATGTTCGCGTTCTCGCCCCGGCCGGGAACGCTTGCCGCAGCGATGCCCGACCAGGTGCCCTACGGTGTGAAACGCGAGCGATTGCGGCGGCTAATCGAACTACAGAACGGGATAACCGCTGAGATCAACCGCAGTTTCGAAGGGAGAACCGTTGAAGTCCTGGTCGAGGGGCCGGACGAGAAGTGCGGCAACAGGCTTTCCGGGCGCACCAGGTGCCACCGCCTGGTTATCTTCGACGGCCCGCACACTCTCTTCGGAAGGCTGGTTCAGGTCAAGGTGACGTCAGGGCGTCTGTGGGGCCTCGAGGGTCAGGTCGCAGCCCAGGATTAGGCCAGCCGCCGATTGGGCGAACGTCAATAATTCTTATTGACAGAGGATATACGATTGCGGTATAATTGCCATGAGGGAGGTGCCCATGGCCAAAGTTATGCTCTCGATACCTGACGAATTCTTGTCGCAGATTGACCAGGTCGCCAAGTCGCGCCACCAGACCCGCAGCGAGTATTTCAGGGAACTGGCGCGCCGCGACATGGAAGCGCGGCGGGAGGCGACCGGCAGAGGCAGCACGTTGGAGGCCGCCAAGCAGGCCTGGGAAAGAATCCAGGCGATGGCCGAGCGCATGCGCGGAGTGCCCTGGGATCCAGTGGCGGAGATTCGCAGGATGCGAGATGCCGGCTGGTCAGCGCGGCCGGCCGAGCAGGTGCACGATGGCCCCGACGAGGAGAAGTCAACGTAGGGGAGCCCTTCTGTCTGCCCTGATGCACTCGAAGGGCGGGCTCCTGAAGGCGGGCGACCGTAGAAGGTCGCCCCTACGAGGGAACAGGCGGTAGAGATAACATGCCTCACGAGGCAACGGCGAGCGTGGATAGGTTGACGCCGCTGTGGGCGCAGTATCAGGCCATCAAGCGCGAGCACCAGGACATCGTTCTCCTTTTCCGCCTGGGCGACTTCTACGAGATGTTCGGAGAGGACGCCAAGGTCGCATCGAAGGAACTCGACCTGGTCCTAACCGGCCGCGAGATCGGCAAGGGGCGGCGCATCCCGATGTGCGGCATCCCCTATCATGCGCTCGACCGTTATCTTGGCCGCTTGCTGGCGAAGGGATTGAAGGCTGCAATCTGCGACCAGATGGAGGACCCCAGGCAAGCGCGCGGGCTGGTGCGGCGCGAGGTAACGCGCATCCTGACGCCGGGGACGGTGGTCGAGGACTACCTGCTCGACGAGCGGCGCAACAATTTCCTGGCCGGCGTCGCATGTGAGGAAGGCAGGGCAGGGCTGGCGCTCGCCGATGGAAGCACAGGCGACTTCTTCGTCACCCAGATCGCGGGGCCGAACTGCATTGAGAGATTGGCGGAGGAACTGTCGCGCCTTCAGCCGTCGGAGATCATCGCGCCGCAGGATGTTTCCGATCAGCAGTTGATGGAAAGGTTGGAGGCGCTTGCGCCGGGGCGGGTGACTGCGCTGGATGGAGGGACTTTCGCGCTGACGCCGCCGCGCGACGCGCTGCTGAAGCACTTCGGTACGACATCGCTTCACGGTTTCGGGTGCGAGGACATGCCGCTTGCCGTGGTGGCGGCAGCGGCAGTGCTGCGGTATCTTCAGGATACGCACCGATCGGCGTTGCAGCAAATCCGAGGGCTGACGACATATTCGCTCTCGGAGTTCATGACGCTCGATGCTCCCACGCGGCGGAACCTCGAACTGGTCGAATCGCTGCGGGAGGGCACGAGGGAGCACAGCCTGCTTTGGCTGTTGGATGCGACCTGCACTGCGGCAGGCGCGCGCATGTTGAGGCGGTGGGTTCTCGCTCCGCTTCTCGACCCGGTCGAAATCTCGCGAAGGCAAGACGCGCTCGAGGCGTTCGTGAACAACGCGCTGCTGAGGGCGCAGGTGCGCGATGCGCTGAAGCCGATGCACGACATGGAGAGGCTGACGGCAAGAGCGGCGGCGAACGTGGCGACGGCGCGCGACCTGCTGGCGCTGCGCGACTCTCTGCGCCTGCTGCCCGAACTCGCCGAAGCCTTGAGCGGGGACGAGGCGGCCCCGGTTCGCGCGGCGGCGGGCGAGCTTGGACGCGAAACGCTCGGCGATCTGCCGGCGATGCTCGAAAAGGCGCTCGCCGATGACCCGCCCGCAACGCTCAAGGAGGGTGGCCTGATCCGCGAGGGATACAGCGAGGAATTGGATTCGCTGCGTCAGGCGAGCAAGGGAGCGAAAGACTGGATAGCGAGCCTGGAGCAAAAGGAACGGGGCAGAACGGGCGTCAAGTCGCTGAAGGTCGGGTTCAACCAGGTTTTCGGGTATTACATCGAGGTCAGCAAGCCGAACCTGCGGCTTGTCCCGCAGGACTACATCCGCAAGCAGACGACGGCGAATGCGGAGCGCTTCATCACGCCCGACCTGAAGGAATACGAGGCGCGCGTGCTGGGGGCCGAGGAGCGCATTTGCGATTTGGAATACGACATCTTCTGCAGCATTCGCGCCCAGGTTGCGGGGCGCTCCAGCGAGATTCAGTCTCTCGCGCGCACACTGGCAACGATAGATGTTCTCGCCTCCCTGGCCGAAGTCGCGGCGCGGAACCGCTATGTGCGCCCGCAGGTGCACGACGGGGAGACGATTGACATCCGCTCCGGCCGCCATCCGGTAGTCGAGGTAACGCAGACTGACGAGCGGTTCGTCCCCAATGACTCCTACCTGGACTGCAGCGACCATCAAGTGATCGTGCTGACGGGTCCCAACATGGCGGGCAAGTCAACCTACCTGCGCCAGGTTGCGCTCATCTGCCTGATGGCGCAGATGGGGAGTTTCGTGCCTGCAGATTCCGCGAGCGTGGGAATCGTTGACCGGATTTTCACGCGGGTAGGAGCATCGGACGATCTCGCCGCCGGGCGCAGCACCTTCATGGTGGAGATGAACGAGACGGCGAATATCCTGCACAATGCGACGCGGCGCAGCCTCGTTATCCTCGACGAGATCGGCCGCGGCACGAGCACATTCGACGGCCTTTCGATCGCGTGGGCGGTCGCCGAGTTCATACACAACAGCCCGCGCATGGGCGCGAAGACGCTGTTCGCAACGCACTACCATCACCTCAATGAACTCGAGAAGACGCTGCCGCGCGCGAAGAACTACCGCGTCGCGGTCAAGGAGGAGGGGGACCGGATAATCTTCCTGCGCAGGATAATCCCCGGCGGAACGGACCGGTCCTACGGGATCCAGGTGGCCAGGCTGGCGGGCCTGCCGGTGGAGGTCATCGAGCGCGCGAAGCAGGTCCTGTGGACGATCGAGCAGGGCAATTCGATGGGGATGCTGCAGCGCGGCAAGGCTTTGAAGGTTCCCGCTCCCATTCCTGTTACTCAATTGACGCTTTTCGAGGGGGCCTCGGACCCGCTCGTCGAGGAACTCAAGGCGTTGGAACTGGAGAACCTGACGCCATTGCAGGCCTTGAACAAACTGGCCGAACTGCAGGCGAAAGCCCGCGCGCGGCGGGCCAGCGCAGGGGAGGAGGAGAAATAGTGCGCGTGTGCGAGCCAGCCCCGGATTCCGCCCGACGCGGAGCGCCCACCGGAGATTGTAGGGCGGGTGTTAGCCTGTTTGCGGTTGTCGCTTTGTCGGCTCCCGACGCCGATTTCAGCACGGCCCCGTGATGTCAATCATCATCCTCGACGAGAGCGTCGCGAACAAGATCGCCGCGGGCGAGGTGATCGAACGGCCTGCGTCGGTTGTGAAGGAACTGATGGAGAACTCGATTGACGCGGGCGCGAACAGCATCGCGGTCGAGATCGTTGACGGCGGCCGACGGCTGATCAAGGTTACAGATGACGGCTGCGGGATGGGCAAGCAGGACGCGGTTCTGTCCCTCCAGCGTCATGCCACGAGCAAGATCCGAACTGCGGAAGACCTCGCGGCAATATCCACGCTCGGATTCCGGGGAGAGGCAATGCCCAGCATCGCCGCCGTCAGCATGTTCGAGATGGTGACCGCTCCCACAGGCGCTGCCTCGGGGATCCGACTGTACGCCCAGGCAGGCACCGTAACCGAACTCGTCGAGGTGGGCGCTCCCGCAGGCACGCAGGTCTCGGTGACCAACCTTTTCTTCAACGTGCCCGCGCGGCTGAAGTTTTTGCGCAGCGACGCGACGGAATTCGCGCACATCGCAGATGCCGTCACGCGCTATGCGCTCGCATTCCCTCACATTGCCCTGCGCCTGCTGCACAATGGACGCGAAACATTCAGACGCCCGGCGGGCCAGGACCTGGCCGCCGCTGTCTTGGCCGTCTACGGTAGGCAGGTGCTGGAGGCCATGGCCCCCGTCGAGTTCTCGCAGCCCGACTTTGCGATCGCCGGCTTCATCAGCGGACCTGAGTTGACGAGGTCCACCCGGCACGCGCAGCACATACTCGTCAATCGCAGGCCGATACAGAGCCGCGTCATCTCGCGCGCTTTGCAGGAAGCCTATCGCGGGGCGCTTCCATCGGGCAGGTTCCCGGTTGCCGTTCTCTTGCTGGACATGGACCCGCAGATAGTGGATGTCAACGTTCATCCGGCAAAGGCGGAGGTGCGCTTTGCGCGCGAGTCTGAAGTCTATCGAAGCGTCGTGCAGGCTGCGCGCGATGCGCTCGAGAAGAGACTGGCCGCCCCTCAGTCCGTGCCTGGTGCTGGCACGCGTGCAGCGGCCGCGGCACCACGACCGTCTCTGGCACGCGGTCCTTCGCGGCAAGCCGCACAAGCGCGGCCGCCGCGCGAAGCCCGGGCTGCGATGTCGCAGGCTCCCTTGCCCGTTCAACCAAGCGCTGAACCCGCTCGCCAGCCTTCGCTTACCGCCGTCGGGCAGTGGCGCAACACATATATCGTTGCGGACAGCCCCGAAGGGTTGGTGCTCATCAACCAGCACCGCGCCCACGAGCGCGTTCTATACGAGAAACTCGAGCGCGCGAGTTCCAGCGGACAGCCCGAGCGACAGCACCTGGTCGCGCCGCTCACGCTTCACTTTTCCCCGGCCGAGGCCGCCGCGCTGGAAAAGAACCTGGGCCGCTTCGAGCGGCTGGGCTTCGAGATCGAGCCTTTCGGTTCGGGTACTTTCCTGCTGCGCGCCATTCCGGCGCTGCTCGCCAAACTGGAGCCCGAGTCGCTGATTCACGATCTGGTCGAGGAGTTGCTCGCTGCGCCGGCGTCGGCGCGATCCGACCCGATGGCTGCGCTTTTGGCCAGTCTGGCGTGCCATTCGGCGGTGCGGGCGGGAGATCCGCTGTCGCGCGAGGAGATGGACAGGCTCGCTGCCGACCTGGCGCAGACTTCTCAGCCGTTCTCCTGCCCTCACGGCGCGCCTCTTCTGATCACCTTCCCGCAGGGCGAACTCGACCGCAGGCTGCTGCGCTGAATGAGAGGCAGTCTAATAATCGGCTTTCCCGCTGTGGCAGGACGGCCGTCCTCCCCCTCGATGGGGGAGGATGAAGGTGGGGGTGAACCTGGTCACCCCGATGGGATCGGGGTGCCAGACCCCTCACCCCATCCCTCCCCCGCAACGGGGGGAGGGAGAATCGTTGCGCCAGGGCAGCGGAATTGTGGGACAACCACATGACATCCGAAGCAAACCGATCGCTTGCTTCACTGCTCGTCATCTGCGGGCCGACGGCGACCGGGAAGACGCAACTGGCAGTCGCGTGCGCAAAGCGGCTCGGCGGGGAGATAGTGAACGCAGATGCCCTGCAGGTCTATCGCGGGATGGACATCGGCACCGCCAAGCCGTCGGCAGAAGAGCGCGCCGCAGCGGCCTTCCACCTGATTGACTGCGTTGACCCGACGGAGCAATACAACGTCGCCCGCTATCAGGCCGACGCCCTGCGCGCCATTGCCGCGATACACGAGCGCGGCCGCCTCCCCATCCTTTGCGGCGGCACGGGTCTTTACATCCGCGCGGTGATCTACCGCCTCGATCTGCCCATCGTCGGCTCCGACATCGCGCTGCGCCAGGCGCTGGAAAGAGAAGCCGCCGCGCGCGGAAGCCAGCATCTTTACTCCCGCCTGGCGGCGATTGACCCGCAGGCCGCAGCGCGCATTCAGCCCGCCAACGTCCGCCGCACGATTCGCGCGCTCGAGGTGCACGCGCTCACCGGCAGGCCATTTTCGCGCTATCATCGTTACCTTTCCCTTGACCGCCAACGCATCGTGCGCTACAATCTTACTGCATTCGGACTCACGCTCAGCAGGCATGAGTTATACGAGCGCATCGAGCGCCGAATTGATGGGATGATCGCTCGCGGCCTTGTGCAGGAGGCGCAGGGGCTTCTGGCTCGCGGCTGCAATGCCAGCATGACCTCGATGCAGGCCCTTGGATACCGGCATGTCGCGGGTTATCTGTCGGGCTGCTGTGGGATGGACGAGGCGATCCGCCTGTTCAAGCGCGACACGCGCCGTTTTGCCAAGCGCCAGATCACGTGGTTCCGTTCCGACGATCGCATCCGCTGGCTGGAGGCGTCGCGTCCCGTGGAAAGCCTGGTTGACGAGATAGAAGAGGCCTGCCGCGCACAGTTCGGTGAGATGAAGGGATGACCGTGGCGAAGATTCTGCCATTCGTAAAAATGCAGGGCCTGGGCAACGACTTCGTGCTGCTCGACCTGATCGAGACTCAACTGCCCGAGGCATCCCTGCCCGACCTGGCGAAGAGAATCTGCGACCGCCACTTCGGCGTGGGGGCCGACGGCCTGCTGCTGGTGCTGCCTTCTCGCATCGCCCAGTTCCGCATGCGCATCTTCAATGCCGACGGCAGCGAGGCGGAGATGTGCGGCAACGGCATCCGCTGCTTTGCGAAATATCTCTACGAAACCCAACTGACTGAGGCGAGGGAACTCGAAATCGAAACCCTCGGTGGCATCGTGCGCCCGAGGCTCCACGTCAAGGGAGGCAAGGTCGAGTCGGTTCGCGTTGACATGGGCGCGCCCCGGCTGGAGCGCAAGGAAATACCGATGAAGGGCAAACCGGGGCGCGTCGTCGCTGAAAAACTGAAGGTTGGCGGCAAGCGCTACGAGATAACTGCGCTCTCCATGGGCAATCCCCACTGCGCCCTGTTCGTGGACGACGTCGCACACTTCCCGGTCGCCGTCATCGGCCCGGCGATCGAGAATCACGACCTCTTCCCGAAGCGCACGAACGTCGAGTTCATCCAGTGCATGGGGGCCAACGAGATTCGCATGAGGGTCTGGGAGCGCGGGGTGGGGGAGACCCTCGCCTGCGGCTCGGGCGCTGCTGCGGCAGTGGTGGCTGGCACGCTCAACGGTCGGGCTGCCAGAAAAATCATCGCTCATCTCCTCGGCGGCGACCTGGAGGTCGAGTGGAACGAGCAGTCAGGCTGCGTCTTCATCAGCGGCCCCGCCGCCGAAGTCTTTCGAGGCCAGTGGCCCCTGACGGCATGACTACGATTGGTCCACAGCCAGATATCGATCTCTTCTGACAGGAGCCTGACGTGGAACTGCGACCGTCCGATCGCCTTCTCGAAACCCCTCCCTATCCCTTCACCGCGCTCGCGGCGAAGAAGCGGGAACTTGTGGCAAAGGGCGCCGACCTGATTGACTTCGGCATCGGGGATCCCGACCTGCCCACCCCCGATCACATCGTCGAGGCCCTCTGCCGCGCTGCGCACGATCCCGCAACTCATCGCTACGACGAATCCGGCCTTGGCATCCCGGAGTTCAGGCGCGCCATCGCAGACTGGTATCGGAAGCGCTTCGGCGTCGCTCTCGACCCCGACAAAGAGATAGTGCGCCTCATCGGCTCGAAGGACGGCATCGCTCATCTCCCCTGGGCCATTATCAACCCTGGCGACGTCGCCCTGATTCCAGACCCCGCTTACCCGGTCTATCTGCGCGGTGTCCGTTTCGCGGGAGGGGAGCCGCACATCATGCCTCTCCTTCCCCAGGCAGGTTACCTGCCCGACTTGGACGCCATCCCGCACGGGACCGCCTCCAAGGCGAAACTGATGTGGCTTTGCTACCCCAACCAGCCCACCGCCGCCGTGTGCGACCTGGCCTTCTACCAGCGCGTTGTTCAATTCGCCCAGCGCCACAACATCCTCGTCGCCCTCGATCTGGCATACAGCGAGGTAACATTCGACGGCTACGTCGCCCCTTCGATCTTGCAGGTTGACGGCGCGAAGGAAATCGCGATCGAGTTTCACTCGCTCTCCAAGACATACAACATGACCGGCTGGAGAATCGGCTTTGCTGTCGGCAATGCCGCCGCGATCAAGGCGCTGGGCGACCTGAAGTCCAACGTTGATTCCGGCGTCTTTGCCGCAATCCAGCGCGCGGGCGTCGCCGCGCTCACAGGTCCACAGGATTGCGTGCAGAGAATGCGCGAAGAATATCGGCTCCGGCGCGACATCCTCGTTGACGGCTTGCGAGCGCTTGGCTGCCCGGTAGAGAAGCCGAGGGGCACCTTCTACGTCTGGGCGGCTGTTCCATCGGGCGCCGACTCGGCGGCATTTGCAGAAGCGCTCCTCGCCGGGGCGGGCATCATCTGCACGCCAGGGAGCGCCTACGGGAAACACGGCGAGGGATTCGTGCGCTTCTCGCTGACGGTCGAGGCCGGCGCGCAGGGAGCAGAGGCGCGCGTGCGAGAAGCGGTTTCGCGCATCAAGGACAGGGTCAAGGCTTCGTGGCAGTAACACCGGGCACAGCATCCGCGCGCGCCTCCGGCCAGCCCGCACTGCTGCTGGGGATCGCCTCGCCGCGCCGCGACTGGGAGCAGTCGCTCGAGGAACTCGCCGCCCTCGCGCGCAGCGCGGGGGCGCGCATCGTGGGCTGCGTAACCCAGCGCCGCGACAAGCCGGACCCCTCGCTCTTCCTCGGCAGGGGCAAGGCGGAAGAGGCCAGAGACCTGATCACCCAACAGCAGGCCGAGATCGCGATCGCCGATGCAGACCTCACCCCCGTGCAGCAGCGCAACCTCGAGCACGTCGTGCGCGTGCCCACCATTGACCGCACCGGCCTGATCCTGGACATCTTCGCACAGCGCGCCCGGTCCAACGAGGGGAAACTCCAGGTCGAATTCGCGCAACTTCTCTACGTGCTGCCCCGCCTGGCAGGACGCGGAATCTTCCTCTCCCGACTCGGAGGCGGCATCGGCACCCGCGGCCCCGGCGAGACGAAACTCGAGGCTGACCGCCGCAGAATCCGGCACCGCCTGCAGATCCTCAAAAAGCAGATGCAGGACATCTCCAGGCACCGGGCGATGCAGAGAAGCGCAAGGAAGGCGTCTAACCTTCCGCTTTCTTCTCTGGTCGGCTACACGAACGCGGGCAAATCGTCGCTGCTCAATGCGCTCTGCTCGACGGACGCGTTCGTGTCCGAGAGGCTGTTCGCGACCCTCGATCCAACCGTCCGCCGCCTGGTCCTGCCCGCAGGTACCACCATCCTGCTCAGCGATACCGTCGGTTTCATACGCAATCTTCCCCCGCAACTGATGACCGCCTTTCGCGCGACCCTGGACGAGGTGGCCGAGGCCGACATCCTGATTCACGTGCTCGATGCCTCCCGGCCCGATGTCATCGAGTGCGCAGAAGCGGTGTCCAGGGTGCTTGCAGAGTTGGGCGCTGCAGACAGGCCGATGCTCACTGCGCTCAACAAGGCCGACCTGGTCTCCGACCGCGCCGTCCTGCGCAGACTCGCGCAGCGGTTCTCCCCTACAGTGTCCGTCTCGGCCCTCAAAGGCACGGGCCTGCCTCGCCTCAAGTGCGCAATCGAACAACTTGCGCAAAGGCAGTTCGAGCGGGTAACCATTCGCCTGCCGGCCGACCGGCAAGACCTCGTCTCGCTCGCGCGCCGGCACGGCCGCGTGGTCTCGGTGGACTACGTCGAGGCCAAGCCCGGCGCGCATGCCCCGCCCGCAGAAAGTAGCCGCCCCCGCATCCGCCTCACAGCCCGCGTCCCGCCCGCCGTCGCCGCCCAACTGCGCCAGGCCTCCCGGGCTTTGTAGCACCGGCCGCCCTGTCAATGCACAGGATGTAATCCTGTGCTACCAAGAGATGTGGTAGGACAGGTCCCTCTGTGATGCCGTTGGCGCCCCAACGGGATGCCAGAGGCATTTCCAACCTGTCCGAGAGCGTGTAGGGGCACGGCATGCCGTGCCCCTACGGCTGTACCAGGGGAAGGGATTCGCGCGACAACCTGCGAAAACTGGGGTCGCAATGAGCACTGATCTTCCTGAACTCGCACAGCAGCACCGGGAGGTTCTCAAACTGTCCGCATTCATCACCGCGAGGGCCGTCACTGGTCTGTTCGAGGATGAAGACGGCCTGCGCGAGGCCGAGCGATTGCTGCGCGCGGCAGGAGTGAGCAAGGTCTATCTCGATGTCTATCGGGCGCACAAGCCTTCGCCCGACGTGCTCGCGCGCGCCAGGGATTTCTTCCGCGCAGCAGGCTTCGAGGCCAGCGCAGGGATCACCACCATCGCAGGCCCGGACTTCGGCAAGCCATCGTCAGGCGGCTGGTACTGGCTGTGCTACACGAATCGCAAGACGCGCGACGACCTGGCGCAGACGATGGCTGACGCCGCGCGCCTCTTCGACGAGATCATCGTGGACGATTTCCTGTGCACCACGTGCCGGTGCGAGGAGTGCGACTCCGCTCGCGGCGACCGCTCATGGGAGCGCTACCGCCTCGACCTGATGGTCGAGATCGCAAGGACCTGCCTGCTCGAACCCGCACACTCAGCCAATCCCAACTGCCGCGTGATCAACAAGTATCCGCAGTGGTATGACCGCTTCCACTGCTTCGGCTACGATGTGATCAGCCATCCTCACGCCTTCGATCTGACATGGGCCGGAACCGAGACGCGCGACCCGGAGAAAAAGCACGTCAGGCAGTATCAGGCATATGTCAACTGGACGTGGATCAAGTCAATCGCGGGCGAGCGCTTGCTTGGTGCATGGTTCGACCAATTGGACTGCTACCCGGAGGTCTATGTCGAGCAGGCATTCCAGAGCGTCCTGGCAGGCGCGCCCGAGATCACGCTTTTCCACTACACCCCGCAGGACTTCGGCCCCGACAACGACAACATGAACTGCCTGAAGGAGCACCTGCCGCTACTCTTCCGCCTCGCGCAGATGATCAAGGGCAAGAAACGCCTGGGCATCCATGCCTACAAGCCCCTGGAGAGCGACCCGGGGGATGAAGCGTTCATCTTCGACTACCTGGGAATGTTCGGGCTGCCGCTCGTGATGACCCACGAGTTCCCCCTGCCGCCCCGCGGGCAGCGGCCGCAGGCGCCGCTGATCTTGACCCGCCACGCGGCGCACGACCCGCAGGCTGCCGACAAGGCGGTTCGCTTCATCGAGTCCGGCGGGACGGCCCTGCTGACCGCCGGCTTCCTTGCCAGCCAGGCGAGCAAGCGGAAACTGGTGGCGCTTGCCGGCTACGGCGCGCGCCCCGTGCGGCCCATCGCGGAATTCACCTACCGCTTTCTTCTGGGAGACAAGGAGTTCGACTCGGAGGCTCACGTAGAGATCGGCGCGGCTCTGAACCCGCGCGATGCGCAGGTGATTGCCAGCGCGATCCTTGGCGGTCAGAATGCGCCAATCCTCACATCCAGGCAGACGGCCGCCGGAGGGCGGGTGATCGCGATGAGCGCGAAGTCGTTCGCCTTCTGGCCCGACAGCCCGCGCGTTACCATTCCGCAGCCGGTCTCACTCATCAGCCTGCCGCCCGAGATTGCCAACTGGGTGCGCGCTGCGCTGCTCGAACCCCTGGGTCTGGGGGTGGGAAGCGAGCGCACGAAACTCGGCGTGTATCCGTTCGACTCCGACCTGCTGGTGCTTCAGAACTTCGACCAGCGCCCCACCGAGGTGCGGCTTGCATTCAAGCCGGACTTTTTCGGGCCACTCCCGGGCTACGTCCGCGATGAAGCCTCCGGCCAGCAACTGCCCAGCCGAGAAAACCGGGCCAGCGTTCGAATCCCGCCGAGGTCAGTCGCCATCCTGCGCCTCGCCCCCTGAAAGGGGCGCAGGCGCGCCCACCCACTTCCCGAACAAACGGGTATAATGGGGGCGAGCACAAAAATTGCCTTGTGCGGAAGGAGTCGAGATGAAGAAGTGGGAATATATGGTAACCGTCTTGCGTGAGGCCACCCTGGCCGAGAAACAGCAGACTCTCAACGAACTCGGCGGTCTCGGCTGGGAACTGGTGGCGCTTACCAATACGGTGAGAGAATGGGGAGGCGAGGTAGCGGCTCGGGACGAGAGCACGCAATCAATAGAACTGCGCGCGACTCAGCGGCCTATCATCGCTTACTTCAAACGGCCGGTCTGATTGTCGCACTGTCGTGCGTGATCCCGGCGGACTGCAACATGGGCGAGGCAATGCTTGGAGGAGATACGATGACAGTCCCCCGTGCGGAGCATCCCAGGCCGGATTTCGTGCGCGAGCCCTGGATCACCCTGAACGGCGAGTGGGAATTCGCCTTCGATGACAGGGACACGGGCGAGAGGGGAAATTGGCACTCCAAGCCCCTGCCCTCGAAGATCATCGTCCCCTTTCCCTTCCAGTCGCCGAGCAGCGGCATCGGCGACCCGTCCCCCCATCCCATCTGCTGGTATCGCAGGTCGTTTACCCTGCCGCTGTCCTTTCGCGGCCTGCGCGTCCGCCTGGTGTTTGGCGCAGTGGATTATCGCGCCAAGTTGTGGGTCAACGGGACTCCGGTGGGCGAACACGAGGGGGGCTATACTCCCTTCGCCTTCGACATTACGGAGCACTTGAAGAGGGCCGACAACTGGATCGCCCTGCGCGTCGAGGACTGGGAAAGCCCGACGCAGGCCCGCGGAAAGCAGTCGCGCGAGGAACGGTCACACGGGATATTCTACACCCGCTGCACCGGCATTTGGCAAAGCGTGTGGCTGGAGGGAGTCGGCGAGGCGCGCATAGATCACTTGCAGGTGCTCGCCGACCCCGAGACGGGCTTTGTCAGAATCAATGCCTGGGTGCTGGCGCAGCCCGTGACCCAGGAAATCGTCGCCACCGTGGTGCTCCCCGGCGGCGGCACGGTTTCATTTCGCAAGGAGATCACGCCTCCCGCGGCGGTGGGCGTGCCCGCGCCGGTTTCCCTGGAGAAAGTCATCTCCCCGGTGCGCCTCTGGTCCCCAGAGTCGCCCGTTCTATACGACCTGAAGTTGGAGATCAGGCGCGGCCACGTTACCTCCGATCGCGTCGCCACTTACCTTGCGTTCCGCAGCATCGAGGCGCGCGCTGGGAAAATCTGGCTCAACGGGAAGCCGATTTTCCTGCGCTTTGCGCTGGACCAGGGCTACTTTCCCCGCGGCCTATATGCCGCCGAGACGGACCACCAGATGCGCCGCGACATCGAACTGGCGAAACTGCTGGGCTTCAACGGGGCCAGAAAGCACCAGAAAGTGGAAGACCCTCGCTACCTTTACTGGGCAGACAAGTTGGGCTTTCTGGTGTGGGACGAAATGGCGAGTTTCTTCGAATGGTCGCAGCCCGCATCGCAGCAGTTTGCCGCAGAATGGCTCGACGTGGTGCGGCGCGACAGAAACCATCCGTGCGTCATCGCGTGGGTGCCTTTCAATGAATCCTGGGGAGTGCCGCGAATTGCAGACCACAGCGAGCAGCAGGCCTTCGTCGAGCGCATCTACAGCCTGACGAAGAGCGAGGACCCGACGCGTCCGGTGGTGGACAACAGCGGCTGGGAACACGTGAAGACCGACATCGCCGATGTTCACGATTACACCGAAGACGCCGAACTTTTCGAACGCAATTGGGCGCAGTTTTCAACGCAGTTGGGCGCGATTCCCACAATCCACCGCGCGGCGTTTGCAGAGGGCCGCGGCTATCTCGGCCAGCCGGTCGTGATCAGCGAATACGGGGGAATTGCCCTGTCCGGCTTCGAACTGCCGGAAGGAACAAAGGCCACCTATTACGGCGGGCTGATGCCGAATGCGGAAGGATTCGTCAAGCGATACAAGGCGAGCACCGAGGCGATCCTGCAGCATCCGTTCCTTGCTGGCTTTTGCTATACGCAGTTATACGACATCGAGCAGGAGGTCAACGGGCTGCTGTCTTTCGAGCGCAGGCCCAAGGTCAGCCTTGCGGCCATTGCGCGGATCAACTCGGCGCCCGCTGCAAGCGAAAAGTAAGCGCCTCATACGAGTTCGGCCCCACGCGCATACATGGACATCGCCAAGGCCACATATCCCTATAAGATCGTCGAAAACCGCGAGATCCTTGCCGACGTGTATGCCGCCCGCGGTGATCGCCCGCGCCCCACGATCGTCTGGATTCACGGCGGGGCCTTGATCATGGGGCATCGGGAGAATATCTCGGATAGGCAGCGGGATGGGTATCTGGATGCCGGATATGCGGTTGTCTCCATTGACTATCGCCTCGCGCCGGAGACGAAACTGCCGGCCATCATCGAGGACTTGCAGGCTGCATTTCGCTGGGTAGGTCAAAAGGGCCCCGAACTCTTCAACGCAGACCCAACCCGAATCGCGGTGATCGGACATTCTGCAGGAGGCTACCTGACTTTGATGTCCGGCTTCTGTGTCGAGCCCCGCCCGAGGGCGTTGGTCTCTTTCTACGGGTATGGCGACATTGTAGGCCCGTGGTATCGCAAGCCCGATCCATTCTACTGCCAACAGACCCTGGTGACCAAGGAGGAGGCCTACCGGGCCGTCGGCCAGCCGGGGATCTCGGGAACCCCGGGTCAGAATGACCGATGGCGCTTTTACCTCTACTGCCGCCAGCAGGGGCTCTGGCCCAAAGAGGTGGCCGGATGCGATCCGCAGACGGAACAGGATGCATTCCGCCCATACTGCCCCGTTCACAATGTGACGGCGGACTACCCGCCGACATTGCTGCTTCACGGCGATCGAGATACCGACGTGCCGTATGAGTTATCGGTAATGATGGCGGGGGCCCTTGCTCGGGCAGGCGTGGAACACGAACTGATCACCATCCCCAACGGCGGTCACGGGTTTGATGGCTCCGGGGATCCGTTGGCCGCCGATGCCTTTGGGCGCGTCCTCGCCTTCCTGGACGCCCATTTGCGTTGACGCGCGAGGAGCACTCCAGCCGTGGTGGGCCTGACACGAACATTGGCACCATTTATCGGGGCAGGTCGAGGCCTCTCCTGAGTGTCTAATATTTCCCTTGCTTCGGTAGTTCAGTGGGTGTCTCACAATCCCTCGGTTGCCTTCCACCCGCGTTCACCCTCACCCTCCCCTCCCCCATCGAGGGGGAGGGGAGCCTTTTCTCGTTGCCCGCCAGCCGGCGGACACCCTATTCCCCTCCCCCTCCGCCAGCTGGCGGGTGGGGGGGGCAGCCAATGGCCAGGCCGAATTGTGAGACGGCGTCTTCACTGCCGAAGCAGGTGAGTCGCGCCGCGCGCAGAAAAAACACTTCGGGTAGGGGAGGCGGAAAAACATGAAACTTCGGAGCATAGTCAGCAGCGCCGCGCTGGTGGCCACAGCCACCATGGTTGCGGCACCGGCCGTTGCCCAGGCACCTGTAACCAGCCGCGATGCCGTCCAGCCCGCGCTGCTCATCGTCGAGGGATTGAGCAAGCCTTTCCAGGCTGTGGCCGGAGACATCGTGCGCTTCGTCCTGCAGCCTCAGGCCGGCCCAACAGAACTCATTCGCGGGCTGACGATCTCGGGCGTTCCGCGCCTGCGGGAAATAGCGGAGTCATCCCCCTACATTATCGAGTGGGACACGGCGGGCTATGCCCCTGGCCTGTACCGCCTGCGCCAGGTAAAAGTCATGCCCAACGATGCGCGCATTTTCGCCCCGGTCGTCGAGGTGGAGTTGCTGCAGGAGCAGCCGATCTCGGTTCAAGTGCCCAAGGAGCCGAGCGGCACTTTCCCCGTGAGCATCGAGGCGCGCGCAGAATACAAACTGCGGCGCCTCGAACTGTTGGTGGATGGACAGCAGGCAGGCATGTTGACATCGCTTCCAGGCCAGGTAATGATCAGTTCGCCGACCCTTGCTTGCGGCCCGCACATGCTCTGGCTGCGCGCAGTTGATCAGAAAGACCGCGAGTTCGTATCCCGCCCCGTTTCATTCTTTCTGCCCGAGGTGGTCAAACTGACCCAGCCCAGCAGCGAGAGCCAACTGATCACCAGCGCCGGGGCCGCCAACCTGCGGCTCGTCGCCGAACACAACCTGGGCGAGAGGGTGAAGCGAGTCGAGTTCATTCTGGATGGCCGGGTGATAGGAGAGGCAGATGAGCGGCCCTTTGAGTTGAATTACAGCGGGCCTCTGCCGCGCGGGCTGCACCGCCTGCGCGCGGCGGCGGTGCTGGACACCGACGAGAGGATCCTGTCGCGCGAGGTAACGATATACGCCGTCCCGCAGGAACAGGAGCCCGCGCGCACCGCCCCACAACTCATCGCGCGCGTCAAACCCGCCCTGGTGCTCGTCGAGGTTACCTCCCCCGAGTCCGAGCAGACGGCGAGCGCCACAGGTTTCTTCATCAACGATTCAGGTTATCTGGCAACGAGCCATCACGTTATCGCCTCCGCGACCGCGGTCTTCGTCCGCACGGCAGACGGCCGCCGCGTGGAGGCGCGCATCGCAGCGCGCGATCAGGCCGAGGATATCGCCGTCCTCCTCGTTCCACAGGCAGGGCAGCAGCCGATTCCTCTGGGCGAAGACAGCATGGCAACCGAAGGGCTGGAGATCCTCGTCGCCGGATTCCCCTATGGCGAGAGCCTGAAGGAACTGGGGCTGGGCGTCGTGCCCTCCTTCAACCCGGGCACGATAAACGCCCTGCGCCCGGCGCGAAATGCCGCCGGCGCTGCGACGACCTTGATTCACTTCGACGCGCTCATCCGGCCGGGCATGAGCGGCGCTCCGCTTCTCGACAAGAGCACCGGGAAGGTGCTGGGCATCGTGCGCTCCTCGCTCGTCGGCGAAGTTACCGGCCCCACCGGCATCAACCTGGCGGCGCGCGTCGGCGTATTGCGGCGGCTGCTCAATCGCTCCGGGATACGCTTTGTCGAGGAGTCGCCCCGCTGATGGCCGAGCAGTTCGGCGTCGGGGTGGATATCGTGGACATCGCGCGCATCGCGCGCGCCCTGCAGCGTCCGCGCTTTGCCGCCAGGTGTTTCACCCTCCTGGAGCGGCGCGCCTGCCGCGCCGCAAAGCGCCCCGAGCAGCACTTTGCCGCTCGCTTTGCTGCCAAGGAAGCGATAGTCAAGGCCGTCGGCCGGCGGCTGCCCTGGCTAGAGGTCGAGATCCGCCGTTCCGCCGCGGGGTCGCCGCTCGTGCATTTGCGGCGAAGGGCGCGCGAGTTACTGCACGGCTCCAGCGTCAGCGTCTCCATTTCCCACTGCGACTGCCACGCCGCGGCGGTCGCAATCGTGCGCAAGAACAAGGCACAGTGAAGACAGTAACCGCGAAGCAGATGCGCCTGATAGATCGGCGCGCCATCGAGGAATTCGGCGTGCCTTCGCTGACGCTGATGGAAAACGCAGGGCGCGGCGTCTTCAGGGTGCTGCGCGATGCCCTGGGGGGAATGGCGGGGAAACGCATCGCCGTTTTCTGCGGCCGGGGCAACAACGGGGGCGATGGCCTAGTAGCGGCCAGGCTGGCGGCCCAGGCGGGCGCGTGCGTGCGCGTGCTGCTGGCGGCCCGAAAGCAGGAGACGAAAGGCGATGCCGCCGTGAACCTTGAGCGCGCGGAGTCCTGCGGCCTGCGCGCTTTCGAGGTCCCTGAACTGGACAGCCCCGACGACCTCCCAGCGCACATCACCCGGCAGTTGAACGAGGCCGACGCCATCGTTGACGCGCTCCTGGGCACAGGCATCAGCGGCCCTCCCGCCCCGCCCATGCCCGCATTGATCGCCTGCATCGAGCGCATCGCATCGCGGCGCAGTGGCCCCGTGATTTCCGTTGACGTGCCCTCTGGCATTGACGCCGATACGGGCCGCGTCCTCGGCCCTGCAGTCCGCGCCGACCACACGGTAACCATGGGCCTGCCCAAACTCGGGCTGCTCCTTTATCCCGCTGCCGCCCTCGCGGGCAAGTTGCACGTTGCAGACATCGGTTTCCCGGCGGCGCTCGTGGACGAGGCGGAGGCTGCCGCCGAGTGGGTGGAGCGAGGCCGGATCGCGGCGATGTTCTCTGAAAGGCAGCAAGACTCCCACAAGGGCGACTACGGGCGCGTCTTCATCATCGCCGGCTCGCCGGGGATGACGGGCGCTGCGACCCTTTGCGGCCGTGCGGCACTGCTCGCCGGAGCAGGACTCGTCACAGTCGGAGTTCCGGCAAGCCTGAACGCCGTCTTGGAAGAGAAGTTGACCGAGGTGATGACGTACCCCCTGCCCGAGACCACGGAACACACGTTATCAGAGGCGGCGCTGCAGCCCATACTTTCAAAGGCTTCGCAGTGTGATGTTGTCGCGCTGGGGCCGGGAATCTCGCTGCACCCGGAGACGGCGGTTCTGACTGCTCAGATAGTGCAGCGCCTCGATCTGCCCCTGGTGCTCGACGCCGACGCGCTGACCAACCTCGCCCCTCAACGCGACATCCTGCGCCTGGACAGGGGAGCGGCGCGCATCATCACCCCTCATCCGGGCGAGATGGGGCGCTTGCTGCGCATGTCGTCGGACCGGATTCAGGCAGACCGCATCGGCGCTGCCTGCGGCGCCGCGAGCCGTTTTCGCTGCGTTGTTGTGCTCAAGGGAGCGCACACCATCACCTGCGCCCCGGACGAAATCCCGCGCATAAACCCGACCGGCAATCCGGGCATGGCAAGCGGGGGGACGGGCGACGTGCTGACGGGCCTGATTGCGGGTTTGATGGCCCAGGGCCTGGCGCCGTTCGATGCCGCCGCGGCCGCAGCGTATGTGCACGGCCTGGCGGGCGACCTGGCTGCCGAGGAAACAACGCAAACCGCTCTCATCGCCTCGGAATTGCTGCAGCGCATCCCGCAAGCGCTGCGCCTGGCCGGAGCGCCCTGAAGACCAATGGCACAGTTGGTTGCAGCCATACTCGCCGTCGTACTCGGCTCGTTCACCGGCGAGGGGGCGATGGAGCGCGCCATCCAGCGCGGGGTTCGAGCCAGGCTCGGCCGGGTGAAGAAGGTTGACGTGCATGTTGACCGAGGCCACCGTTCACCTTTTTCGCGCACCATACCCCTGATCGAGATCCGCCTGCGCGGGTTCACCGCCGACGGCCTATCCGGCCAGCCGTTCAAGATGGGGGCCAAACGACCTCACGGCAAGATCGGCCGCTTCATCATCCGCGCAGAGGACTTCTCCGTCGGCGGCCTTCATTTCGAGAAGATGAACCTGACCATCACTTCAATCAGGTTCGGCCTGTTCAAGGCCTTGCTGCGAGGAAAACTGGCGCTCGACAGCCTCGGCGAGGGCACGGTTTCCGCGACATTCAGCGAGGAGAGCCTGACCCGATTCGCCGCTCCCAGGATTACCGCCCTGCGTCAACCCAGGCTGACGCTCGACGGCGGAAGGGTCGTGGTGGAGGGGAAAAGCGCCAAACTCAAGATGCCTGTCCGTTTCTCGGCAACCATGGTCTCCACGGGTGGAAGGGTCGAACTCGCCGACCCTGACCTTCATCTCTGGATACTGCCTGTCCCGGGGGCGTTTGCTCGCCGCGTGGTGAAGGACATCAACCCGCTCGTGGACCTCAACCGCGACTACAAGGGGCCGTTTCAGTTCCGCATTACGCAAATTCCCATCGCCAACGGCCGCCTCGCCGTGCGCGCTGTTCTGATCCCCCGGAAGTGAGCCCCGTCCGGGTTGGCACGTTCCTTGCGCCATGCCTCCGGGAAATCGCGGTTGAAGTGGTTACAGCATTGAGCATCGAAACCGCCATCTCCGGGTTGCTCGCATCGGCTGCTATCGTCGTCTTCCTCGCCAGGTTTGGCAAACCGCTGTTCTGGGCTGTGGTCGCCTTTGCTGTACTGCTCCTTGACCAGGTGACCAAGGCACTTGTTTCTCGCTTGCCTGAAGGGCCCATCCCCGGCACCTTGGGCGTGCTGCGGTTCGCCACCATGCAGAATCACCTGCAGGGCTTTGGTGGAACGGCGCAAGGCCTGATCTTCCCGCTGCTCACCGCGTTGGCTGTCTCCGCCCTCCTTTACCGGTGGCTCGTCCAGACAAACTATGTCATGACCAGGTGGTCGCAGTTCTCTTTAGCCCTGGTCACGGGCGCAATAGCGAGCATCGCGGTTGACCGCCTCGCACAGGGCTGCACTGCCGACTTCATCGGCTTCGCGAACGGCGCTTTCCTCTACAACGTGGCAGACCTGGCGGCGATACTCGGCTGTGCCATGCTGTCAACGCGCGGGGTTGGCCTGATTGCATCATCCCTGGTCGGCAAAACGGATCCCTGGGGTCTCGCTGCTGCTCGCCTCAGGGACTGAACCCCATGGAGCACGTGCACGATATCTTGCAGCCGTATCTCAGGCTCCTCGCCCGCGGCGGGCTCTCGCCCCTTCTCCAGGTTCGCCAGTCGGAGATTCCCCTCGCCGCTCTGCTCGCAGGCTACTCGGCTGCCGATTTCGCGTCTGCTCTTTGCCCGTCTGTCTGCCCCTGGGCTCTTGCGGACCTGCTAGGTATCAAGGTCGAACAGCGCGGCTGGCCCACCAACGCTCCCGCCGGCCTGTCGGTGCGCAGCGAATACATACCCTCGCCCCCCACCGCCATCATCTACATCGGCCCGCTGGAAAAACTCGCCGACCTGATATTCTACGACCACCGAGAACTGCGGAAAGTGGACCTTCCCGCCGTCCACCTGGCCCACGAACTGCTCCACCACCTTGCTGCGTATCCGCCGGCAAGCCTCGCACAGAGGCTTCGCTCGCTTCCGGGGCGCTACGAGGACACCGCCGCTCACGCTTTCGCCCACGGGTTCCTCGATCTCCCCTTCTTCCCCGCGGAACTCGACCTCATCTGGCAGCGCGCCCAGCCCACCGCCTGAGCAGCATATCCTGTAGGGCGGGCCTGCCCAGGCCCGCCGGATCATTCAAACCAGTAAGAATAGAGTTTCGCGCGCCTGGCAGAGAGCAGCAGCCTGACTGTCCGCCCTGAAAGTGAGCGGACATCGTTTCGCCACATGACCGGAGCGGCCATGTTGTCGCCGGTTACCGCCTGCGATCGCTCGCAGCCCTCAATCGGCGCGCCCCCTTCGCTGCAGATCGCTGCCCACGCCTGGCCATTGCTCGCATCAACGTTCAGCCGCAGACTTCCCTCCGGCATGGCGAACGGCTTCGTCAACACCGTGCCCTCATCATCTCCCGCGTCGAGCGAGACGAACCCATCGCGGCGCAAGACCCCCAGCCCGATGCCCGGCTTGAACGCGCGCACGATCTTGTCCGGCGGGAACTTCGGCCCCGAGTGCGGCCCATTGACACCAGAGTAGTAAATGTAAAGTTCGTCGCCCACGCGAACGATTCTCTCGGCGAAGCGCGCCATGCCGTCATCCCACGACCCCTTCGGGCCGAGCGGCAAGAACGTCTGGCGGTCGGCGACTCTCTCCCAGCGAATTCCGTCGCGGCTCACCCCGAGTTGTGTATCAATGCACCCATCGCCCCACTCGCGATAGACCCACAGCATCCCGATGTAGAGCCCCTCGTAGAGATCGCAGCCCATCCCGTAGAACTGCGTCCCCGCGCCGTCGGCCGCATCGCAGTCCAGCACCAGTTCGGGCTTGCTCCAGGTCAGGAAATCGGCGCTCTCGCTGCGCGCGATCTTCCGCCCGAACCCGAACCGGCTGAACGCGACCCAGCGCTCGATCTTCTCGTCCCACAGCAGGTTCTGGTTTGTGTCCATGTAAGCGCGGATGACGGGATTGCCCTGGTACGCAGTCCATCGAATGCCATCCGGCGACCAGGCGATGTGAGCCCCGTCGCTTTCATCGCCGTCTTGCCAGAGCACGCGCCCCAACGTGGGATGTATGTGAGCCGGGCCCGCCGCGTGGTCCCAGTACAAAGCCTTGTATCTCCGCTGCGCGTCCGGGTCGCGGTCATCGCGCAGAACCGAAATCCCCTCGGCGTTCTGGCGGCCGATGGCGAGCAGATTGTTGGCTCTAGTGCCATCGAAATCAACCTGCCCGAGATCCGGCTTCTCCCAGTGCACCCCGTCCTTCGAGGTCGCGTAGCAGACCCTCGTGGTCGCGGGGTAGGGGTGCCGTTCGCCTTTCTCATCCGTCCACTCACCCGGCGTCGGGCAGCCGACCAGGTAATACATCCTGAAAAGGCCCGCAGCGTCATCGTAGAAAGTCGTGCCATAGACCGAAGCGCTGCTCTCCCACGGCCTGTCGGCGGGCACCACGGGGTTGCCCTCGTGCTTGCGCGGCTGATTCACCACCCGCCGCATCCCCTCTACGCGCTCGATCTCCTGGTCATCAAGAAACAGATAGCGGGTGCTCGTCACTTTCACTCTTTCGCGTCCCGGCATTGGCCGCTGCGACAGCCAGCGGACTACTTCGCCTGCTTGGCGAGCGAAGCAAAGAGTTCGGCGGCTTCCTTCAGTTTGGCGGGGATGTCCAGGCCGGCGGGGCACTTGTCCGCGCACGACCCGCATTCAGCGCACGCATCGGGCCCCACGGCGAGCGACTGGTATAAGTCAACCGCCATATGCTTCAGGCTCTCAGGGTATCGCCGGTAGATGTCCATCGCGCGCATGATCTCCGGCACCAGCACTCCCTCCGGACAGGGCTGGCAGTAGCCGCACCGCAGGCAAACCTGGCCGTAGCGGAATTCCTTGTGCAGGCTCCCCAGCCGCTGTGTGAACTCGCGCAACTCCTGCTCGCTCATCGGCGCAAAGTCGCGCCCCACGGCAGCGTTTTGCTCAACCTGCCACGCCGCCTTCATGCCCGGTATCACGCAGGTCACGGCGTCATTTGTCAGGACGCAACGCAGCGATCCCGACACGATCGGATCCTCCGGCCGAGGCTCGACCCCCGCATCATCCGGATATGAGTTCAGCGAGCCGCCGTTCAGCGACTTCATGATCACCACGCCCCGGTCGTGCTTTTTCGCAAGCGGCAGTATCGCGGGGGCCACATCCTCGCCGTCGGTCGGGCTGTAGGCCAGCATGATCGCTTCGAATTCGCCCGACTCGATGGCCGCCTTCATCACGTCCAGCGCGCGGTGAATGCTGACCGCGATGTGGCGTATCTTTCCCTGCTCTTTTGCCTTCTTCGCTGCCTCCAGCGCGCCCTTCGGAGCCGTCACCGCGTTCCAGGTTGGCCGGTCCGAAACGCTGTGCAGGAAATAGACATCAATGCAGTCGGTGCGCAATTCGCGCAGGCTCGTCTCCAATTCCGAGGCCAGCCCCTTCGCATCGCGCGCCGCCGTCTTGGTTGCCAGGTAAAACTCCTTGCGCCGATGCCCGACCGATTTGCCTATCTTCTCCTCGCTGTCGCCGTAACCGCGCGCCGAGTCAATGAAGTTGATCCCAAGGTCGAGCGCGCGGTTCAGCGCGCGCCCCGCCGTGTCAACGTCAACTTGCGGCAACTTGATCGCCCCGAACCCCACGATCGAAACATCAATCCCTGTCTTACCTAACCTTCGCTTCTGCATGCTGCTCTTACTCTCCGATCTTTACAATGTTTCCCCGTTTCCCTGGCGCTTCCTCTAACCCCGCGAAACGCGTCGGCCAGCCGGCGGCCGCGCAGCAGCGGGGCGACGCTGTCATTCTGAGCCCCGACCTGTCGGGGCGAAGAATCTCGATGTCCTTGGAGATTCTTCACTTCGCTTCGCTCCGTTCAGAATGACAGTGACGAAAGCGCCGATCCACGACCTAGGCGACGAGGCGCTAGTATAGCAGGGGGCCTTGCCGCTGGCCGAGTCCGACTCCAGCACAGGTTGAAAACCTGTGCCACCATGACCCCCTGTTGGTGGCACAGGATTATATCCTGTGCACATTCCCTTGTAGCCCCCCTACAGGTCGGGGTGCAACGCGCGGGTTGGAAACCTGTGCTACCTTCGCATCATAGGGTGGCACAGGATTATATCCTGTGCTCGTCCGCCCCTTCCCACCAGAAGTGCGCATAGGCCAGCGGATCTTCGACCAGCTCTGCCTTGACGGCGTTGTTGGCAATGTAGAGCAACTTCTCCCGAAACTCGGCGTCGTCCCTGACTATGCGATCAAGAGACTCGTCCAGCCACACAGGCCCCGTGCGGCCGCGCTGCTTGCCGATCTGGTGTGCCGAGTGCCGTTTCACGCTGTGGAGTATCTCGGCCAGCGAGAACCACTTCCCCGGCTCTTTCTCCAGAGGCTGCGCGAGCACGTGGACGTGATCCGGCATCACCGTGACCGCATAGACCTGCCATTTCTTTGCGTTCCAGTGCAGACACGCTTTGAGAACGAGGTCTCGCTCCGACGCAGCCAGTTGGCCCTGCCGCACCCGGAACGTGATGAAGTATGTGGCTCCCCCCACCTGCCAGTGCGGTAGGTTGCGGCGGGTGATCACGAGGCTGTCTTGCACAGGTTGAAAACCTGTGCCACCATCAGGCTTGTCTGGTGGAACGGGATTGCATGCTGTAGCCCGCGTGGCGAGGGGACCGCTGGTGGCAGATTGAAGCGGTTCTGCGCGTCTGGCGCGCGTGACGCGCCCGTCTCTACGTTGTCCCGTCGGCTGTTGGCGCATCATTGACGCTGCAGGTGTTACTGTTCAATTCAAGGCTGGTGAGTTGGACACCTGCGTCCTGCCCTGCACTCTTATTGGTGGCACAGGATTGTATCCTGTGCGTGCACAGGTTGAAAACCTGTGCCACCATCTGCTCATGAGCGGCTCAGGGGGAGGAGGACTGCCAGCAGCGGAGGCCGACGAAATCAAAGTGAAACGGCAGCAGGCGGAAGCCCAAGCGCCTCATCTCGTGCTCGACCGCCCTGCGACCGGCTGCGTCGCACAGGACCGTTACGCTGCCGCCCCCGCCGGCGCCGTTGATCTTGAACCCGATCGCCCCCGCCTTTCGACCTGCCTCCTCGATATGGTCTATCAGGGGAGTCGTGATCGCAGGGTGGAGCGACTTCTGCGCCGCATTGTTCTCGTTCATCACTTCCGCCAGCGCACCGAAATCCCCGCGCGACAATGCCTCCGCCGCCCGCGCCGGGGTCTGGCGCAATGTCTCCATCGCAGCCACGGTCTGCGGCTTTCCGGCCTGGTATTCCCCGATCACCTTCAGGTGCACATCTCCCGACAGGTGCCTTTCGCCGGAATAGACCAGCAGTAGCCGGCTCTCAAGTTCCCATATCGTCTCGGCGGGCAGCCTGATGGGCGAGGAACTGCTCTTCGGATAAGGATCAATCACATGGTATCCGATTCCCCCGATGGCAGCGGCGAGTTGGTCCTGCACTCCGCTCTCGATCCCAAGTTCCTTCGTTTCCAGTTCGTGCGCCAGGCGAGCAACTTCATCGGGCCGATAGTAGCGTTCTGCGAGCGCCGCGAGCGCCCCCAGGAGAGCGACCGACACCGCCGCGCTCGACCCGGTGCCGCATCCGGCAGGCACGTCCGAGAAAACATAGGCGTCCACTCGGTCAATGCCCATCACCTTCACCGCCGCCTTGAGCAAGTCGTGCTTGCCGTCGTACTCTGGCTCGGTTGGTACCGGCACCTCGACCACCTCGCCGAAATCGTAAGCCGTGATGCTCACTCCCGGCCGCGCGCGCGTGCTCACCACTGCCTGCGCGTAAAGGTCAATCGCGAAGTTCAGCACCGCGCCATTGGCGGCGAACCATGTGTCCGTCCAGCCCCCGAAGTCGAGTATCCGGTTCGGCGCCCATGCCTTTACGATCATCAGCCCACCCTCTCGCGCCAGTAGTCCAGCAAATCGCTCATCGTCTGTTCGAACGGAATCTTCGGCTCCCAGCCAGTCTGCTTTCGGAACTTGGAAGAATCCCCCATCAGCACAGGCACGTCGCTGGGCCGAAGGCGCGACGGGTCTTGCTCCACCCTGATATTGGCTTTGGTAAGCCTCAGCAGCGTGTCCAGCACCTCGCGGATCGAGCGCGCCACCCCGGAGCAGATGTTATAGACCTCTCCCGGCACGCCCTTCTCGATTGCAAGGCCGTAGCCGCGCACGACGTCCCTCACATCGCTGAAATCGCGCTTCGCCTCCAGGTTGCCGACGCGAAGCGCCGGTTCTTGCTTCCCCTTCTCGATCATCGCTATCTGCTTGGCGAAACTGGAGGTCGCAAACACCTCGCCGCGCCGCGGCCCCGTGTGATTGAAAGCGCGCGTGCGCACGATCGCCATCCCGTAACTCCGGTGATACTGGAAACCCATCACATCCTGTCCCACCTTGCTCACCCCGTAGGGGCTCAGCGGGCGCAGCGGATTCTCTTCCCTGATGGGAAGTTCACGCTCGTGAACCAGGCCGTATTCCTCCGACGAGCCTGCGATCTGCACGCGCGCATTGGGCGCGTGACTGCGCAGGGCCTCGAACAGATTCACCTGGCCGACGACGTTCGTCGTCAGCGTCTCCACGGGCGCTTTCCAGGAAGTGGGGACGAAACTCTGAGCGGCCAGGTGGTAAACGTGATCCGGCCTTACCTCCGCCACCACCTTGGCCAGAGACCCTGCGTCGCGCAGGTCGCATTCCACCAGGGTGATCGAATCGAGCAGGTGCTCGACATTCTCCATCTTGCTGCGCCAGCGCGCCGTCCCGAAAACCTCGACCCCTTCGCTCAGCAGCAATTCAGCGAGGTGGCTGCCCGCGAAGCCCGTTATCCCGGTAATCAGCGCCTTCATCCCTGGCCGTTCTCCTCTCGACTGCGCTCAGGGCAAGCAGGGCAGGCCTTGCCTTTCAGGAGCAGGTGCAGTCCCGTCGCCTGCGCCGCCAGCCCTGCAATAGTCGCCACCAGCGTCCTGCCCGCGTGCCAGTCGAATTGCGCACCTGCCGACAGGGCCCTCGACATGCCCGTCACCTTGAGCAGCCGGAAAAGCGCGTCAATCTGCCGGTCCGGCAGAGCGGAGCCTATCTTCCTGAAAGCCATGCCCACGCGCTGCTCGCCGCCGATGCGTTTCATCCAGCGCCTCTCATAGCGCGAAAGGAAGCGCGCAGAGAAGTCGCCCTTCCGAAATGCTTCATCTGCGGTCTCGACCGCAGCCTGCGCTCCAAGCAGGCCGTAGTAAACCCCGCCGCCGGTGGTCGTCTTCACCTGGCCCGCAGCATCCCCAATAGCCATTATCGAGGTGCCGAATGACGGCCGGCACGGCCCCAGCGGAATCGGCCGGCATTGTATCTTGTCCCCGTTCATGCTGACCTTGTCTGCCAGCGCATCGCTGCCGATAAACCGCCTCAACTGCGCCGCAGAACACCGCGGCCCCAGCATCCCCACTCTCGCCTTGCCGTTCCCCGTGGGGACTACCCAGGCGAACCCTGCTGGCGCATTCTGCCGGCCGAAGTGGATCTCGATGCATTCCAGGTGGTTCGAATCAACCTCCACCCGCGCGCCCAGCACCCAGCGCTGCCGCTGCGCAAGGCCCGCCTGCTGAAGCAGCCCATTTGCCGCGCCCGTCGCTGCCAGGCACAGGCGCGCCTTCACCAACTCGCCGCCGCTCTCGCCCTCCAGGCAAACCGCTGCCCCCTCCTCATTGCAGCGAAGCGCAGTCGCCTTCTTCCCGAGAGCCAGCCCCGCACCCGCAGCCACCGCCCGCTGCGCCAGCGCCCGATCGAATTCGGCCCGGTCAACTATCACCGCCTGAGGCTGCCCGGAGACGATTTCGATCCATTCCCCCGCGGGCGAGTAGAACCGCGCCTTCGACATGCTGGCGCGAATGCAATCCCGAGGCAGGTCGAACTTCTCGAAGGCCTCCAGCCCGATCACGCCCGTGCAGTGCTGCGGCTCGCCCACCTGCTCGTGCTCCTCCACCAGCAGCACATCGTAGCCCAGCCGCGCCAATTCCCAGGCGCTGTAGCACCCCGTCGGCCCGGCCCCGATTATCGCAATATCGCATCGCACTCGACTACCCCGCCCCCCACCGGCCAAGCAGCGTATTGCCCCACGACTTGAAGAAAAGCATCACGTCCGTCAGCAGGCTGCTGCGACGAATGTATAGCAAGTCATATACCAACTTCTCTTCCGCCTTGCTGTCATACCGCCCGTAAACCTGCGCCATCCCCGTCAGCCCTGGCCGCACCTGGTGCCGCAAATCGTAGCCCGGCACCTTCTTTACGAACTCGCTGACAAACTCGGGCCGCTCGGGCCTGGGCCCCACGAAACTCATGTCCCCGCGCAGGACGTTCCAGACCTGCGGCAGTTCGTCCATCGCAGTCTTGCGCAGCAGTCTCCCGATGCGCGTGATCCTGGGATCATCTTCTTCAGCGAGCACTGCCCCGGTGCGTTTCTCCGCGTCGCGGATCATCGAACGGAATTTCGCTACTGTGAACGGCTTGCCGCCCATCCCCACGCGGCGCTGCGGGTAGAACACTGGCCGCCCGTCGTTGAGCACGACAGCCAGTGCTATCAAGGCCCACAGCGGCAGCGAAAAGGCGAGCCCCAGCGACGCGATGACGACATCGAGAGCCCGCTTGACCGCCGCATAGGATCGCCGCCCGCCAGCAACGGGCTGCATGAGCGCCCCTTGAGTCATCCGCCCTAACCTACCGGCCCGGCGTCAGTGTTACGGGCAAACAGGCCGCCGCGTCCTGAACCGGGAGTCTTGCCTTCAACCACCTGCCAGCGACGCGGAAAACCCGAACGCCCGCCGCCCGTGTCAACGGAGCCGGGCACCGCCAGAGTATATCCTGCTCCCACACCCCTGTCAATAAACCCCGCTGCCGGGGAATTGCCTAGACCGACAATCCCGGGACGAACCGTTTCGCCTACCCGGACAGCAAGCGCACCATGAGCCAGTCGAGCGTAACACCGGGGTTAGCATTGCGCCGCAGCCGGTCCGTCGCCTGCATCAGCCAAGAGAGCGCCGCGGCAAGGTAATCGGGCGTGCTTCTCTGCGCTTCCTCTCGAATTGGTTCCAGTTTGTCAAGATTGACAACGTTTGTTGAGTGTCCCGAGCGAAGTATCAGCGCGTCGCGATACCAGGAGGCTGCGATATCGAAGATCATGGGCAGCCTGGCGCGCAGTATCTGCCCGTCCGTCAGCCTCTGCACACCGGGTGCAGGGGCAGCCTGATCCGTCTCATTGCGCCATGTGTCCAGAGCGAGTGCGTGCAGTTCAGCAGCGCACCTTACCGCTGCTCGCGCCTCGGGCCTGGGCAGGCGCGCAACCCAATCCACGACCCGCGCGCGGGTCTCCAGCCATTCGGGTCGGCTCGCTGTCTGGAAAGCCCACCCCGCTCTTCCCTCGGCCAGCGACGCGAGCAGCCGCGCGCGCTCGCCCTCGATGCCTCTTGCGATCAATGCCTGCTCGATTTGCTCCGGCGGGGCGAGCCGGAAGCCAACTCTCTGGCACCGCGAAACCACCGTCGGTAAAAGTGCGTCCGGCCGGCACGACACCAGCACCATCACCACCCCCTTCGGCGGCTCTTCCAGCAAATGCAGCAAGGCGTTTGCCGCCTCGGGCCTCATGCGATCCGCCGGGTCAATGACATAGACCTTCCACTGGCCCTCATACGGCTTCAGGTAGGCCTCCTCCAGCAGCGGAGGCGGGGTTGATCTGGGTTTGTCCGGGTTCTGCCGGAACTCGTCAATGCTGATGTTCGCCCGCTCGCCCAGGGCCTCCAACAACTCCGTGCTCGCCCCCGCCAGCGCTCCGTCTCCGGGGCCGATCAATCGCACGTCCGGATGGATGCCCGCCTCGACCTTCCGGCACACGGCGCACGCGCCGCATCCGCTATTTGCACACTTCAGCGCGCGCGCCAGCAGCAGAGCAGCGGTCCTCTTTCCCACCGCTTCAGGCCCTTCGAAAAGATAGGAGTGAGTCAGCGTGCCCGACTGCACGGCTCGCTCGATTATGCCCACCGCGACCTTCTGGCCGATCAAGTCGTCGAGGTTCACGCCGCCTGCACCATGCTCTTCGCGAAGTGGTAGAGGACCTCAGCCGCCTTCTCCACCTGCGCGATTTCCACTTTCTCATCTGGCCCGTGGCACAGCAGCGGATCCCCCGGCCCGAAACTGACCACTTCCGCGCCCGCCGTTGACATCCAGCCCATGAGGCCCGGCTCGACACCCTTCGCGGTTTCCGACGAACCGAGCACTTGCTTGCACGCCTCGGCCATCTGCTGCGCTACCTTCGCTGAATCCAGTGTGATCACCGGCGGCTCTGGCTCGTAGGGGAATTCTATGCGCGCCTCGAAGGATGCGTCCTTCTCGCCGACCGCGTCGAAAAGGTTTGTTACCTCGCGGCGGATGCTCTTCTCATCCTCTCCTGGCAGGCTGTGCCTCTCGACGATCACCGTGCACTGATACGGCAGCCAGTCCGTCGGCTCGGTGGCCGCCGAGCGGATCACGGCGCTTGCGCGGCCGAGTTCGGCGTGGGTGGAGAAGCGCCGGTCGCGCAGCAGCCGGCAGAACTCCCACATCTGCTGGATCGCGTTCGTCCACTCCACGGCATGCAGTTGATGCACCCGCCTGGCCAGCGTCGTTACCCTGAAGACGATGCGCCCCTGGTGCCGCGTAACGACGCGAAGGGCCGTCGGCTCTCCGCACACGGCGAAACGGCAGTTCGCGCGGCGAAGGAATTCGGCCACCTTGGCCGCGTCCTCCTTGGCAACCGGCTGCGCTCCCAGGCGCGTGAACGCAGCGCGAACTCCTGCGACCCCATCCTTCCTCAATCGGCCCGCCGCAAGCAGCATCGCCGCCATGCTCCCCTTCGCGTGCGCCGCCCCGCGGCCGAAGAACTCCTTCTCGCGCTTCTCCCCAAGCGGGTTCGCAGTCCAGCCCGCGTTGCCGGCGCCGAACGTGTCCGCGTGCGCTGCGAAAACCACCAGGCCCTCGCCGCCGCTAGTGCCCAGCACATTGCCGTGCTCATCGGCTGACGGCTCGAGGCCCAGTTCGCTCATGATCTCCCCGAGCACGGCTGTTATCTCCGGCTGGTCGGCCCGGTCGCTGCGGCACCCAACCAGTCTCCCCAGCATCGCTTCCGCGTCCATATCGCGCTCCTAGAGTTTCTTGAAAGTCTCAACCTCGAGGACGAAAATCACCGCCCCCCCGATCTTCACCCTGACGGGGGTCGGGATCACCGCGCCGATCGGCTCCACGGTGGGCGGGAAAACGCTCACATACTGCTCGCGCGTCTTGGAACTGTCGCCGATCAGCGAGATGACACGGTCCAGCCGGTCGGGCTCGACTCCGATGAAGAAAGTTACGTTGCCCTCTCGCAAGAAACCGCCCGTGCTCGCAACGTGCGTGAACTTGTAGTCATTGCGCAGCAGCACATCCATCACCTTGTGCTTGTCTTTCTCCTGCACCACGGCGATCACCAGTTTCATCGGCCACCTCCTCTGCCTGGTAATAGGCGTTCGACAATCTGTCTCACCCGCGCGAAGACTTCGCCCCTCGTGCCCGATGCTCGCACCAGCACCGCGGCGCGTTCTTTGCGCCCGATCGTTCGATACCCTTTTGCCACGCGCCGATGGAACCCGATGCCCAAGGCCTCCAGGCGGTCGAAGCGCTTCTCGCTCATGCGAGCGCGGGCCTTCTCCGGCTGGATGTCCAGAATCACCGTCAAGTCGGGCCGCACCCGGCCCGCTGCGGCCTTGTTGAGCATTTCTATCAACTTCAAATCCAGTCCGCGCCCATAGCCCTGATAGGCCACAGTAGAAGCCGTGAAGCGCTCGCTGATCACCGCGCGGCCCGCCCGCAGGGCGGGTTCGATTACCTGCCTCACGTGCTCCCTCCGGTCAGCCGCATACAGCAGCAATTCAGTCATCGGGTCCAAACTCGCGCCCTGCAGGAGCATCCTTCTCAAAGTCCGTCCTGATCGCGTCCCGCCGGGCTCCTTGGTGAGAACGACATCAATGCCTTTGCTCCGCATCCATCTTGCCAGCAAGCGCGCCTGCGTGCTCTTTCCGCTGCCGTCCACTCCCTCTATCACTATGAAAAGGCCGCGCACGTTCAGTTCCCCGCGTCGGGCTGGCAAGTCCAATCAAGGTTCAACTGGCTCTCTGCAGCGGACGCGATCGCCCGGCCGTAGTGCCCCCCGCCTCCTGCAGCCACCGGAAGCCGTCCGAGCCTGGCAGAGACGATAGCCGCCGCTGCCCGCCGCCCTACGACCAACGTCAACTCCTGTTGGGGCGCGCCGTGCAGAACCTCCATCTCGGTTCCGAATCTTTGCAGCAGTTTGGCATAGGCAACCGGCCCGATTCCGGGCGTGAACTGCAGCGGTATCTGGTGGACGTAGGGAGGGCGGTGTTCAGGCGGATGCGCCTCCGGCCAGTCCTGGATCTCGACCAGCCTGTCAAGTACCCCTTTCACGACCTCGTGGCTTGCGGAAGCATCGCATGAAAGAACAGGCGGCGGAGAACTGGAGATTCGCTCGCATTTCAGACAGAAAGTGCGGTGATATTTCCCCAGCCGCGGGTCGAGCCCGTAGTTGGCCTTCACGCGCCGCCCGTCTTCTCTGCGCAGGGCCATCAGCAGTTCCGCGTAGGTGGGCTGCTCGATCTCGAGCGCGTTGTATTCGCGCGCGATCTTCTCAGGCGAGTGCGCATCTGAGTTGCTGAGAAATGTGAAGGAAGAAAGTCCGCCGATGCGATCGGCCATCGCGCTGTCCGCGCTCAGTCCGAGTTCGATGGCAGGGATCGAAGCAATCGCTCGCTTATCAAAAACATCAGCCAGCCGACGCGCAGCGCTGCCGAAAATGCTACGGTGCGGTGTGAAGGCGTGGGCGGGCATGAGAAACCCTCCCGCCTGATCGCACATTTCCCAGACGCGCCGCGCAGGAACGAAGCACCTCTGGCTGCTCAGGTCGGCGTTGGTTACCAGCCTGTGCAGTTCGCTGGAGAAATGCTTCGTCTGCTTCAGGCCGGGGAAATAGCACACGTAATGCGCGCTCCCTCCCGAAGACTCAACCGCCTCGGTTTCGCAGGCGGGTATCAGGGTAACCTTGTCGCCGTATAGAAGGCCGCCGCCTTCAACCTCCTGCAGCAAGCCGCTCGCGAGCAGCGCATCCATCTCCGCCAGCACAGCGTTCGAGCAGCAGTCAACAACCCCGACCATGGCGATCCCCTTTTTCTCGGCGCACTCTCTCACCACCCGTTCCAGGGTCAGGTCGCGCGACGCCGTAACCTTCACGCGCCTCCCGCACGCCGTGCCGATGTGCACGTGCAAGTCCGCAAAAACCGTCTCCATCCCAATGATCCCCCTGAGGACTTCGCCGCCGCTTCGCGCTTTGCCTGCTCACCTATTCAGTCGCCATCCCATCGGGTGCCAATGTGCACGAACTGATCGGCGGCGGCGCGAAGCCTCAGCAATGTGGGCGGAGAGAGTGGGCTGGCCACGGTGCGGGCTTTGATAACGAGAGTCATCGCTGGCGCAGTTGCAGTTGTGTCTGTCGCGCTTGGCGTTTCCGCCAATAGTCGGCCTGACAGCAGGTTTCTCACGCGCAGGGGAACGGACCTGATGCTGCGCGCGCAAGCGCTCAGGTTGGTATCGGTCAACAAGTACGATCTCTTCTCGCGCTACCTGAAGGGGGGCGAGGAGCGCGCCCAGGCGCTAGCCGCCCAGCACATGCGCAGGCAAAAGGGCCAGATGGACTGGACTCACGACACCCTCGATGAACTGGTAACATACCTGCGCGACACGCATTCCGACCCGATTGACTTGATCTCGATCCATTTCTACAGCGAGCACGACAACACGCGCTTCGGCAACAAGGACCCCCTGTCAGCGAAGCCGCTGGAAATGTTGAAGAAGGCAGCCGACCGCGTCGGCAAGCCGCTCTACATCGGCGAGACGGGCGACGATTACGCGAACCGCCCCGATGCGCCCTTCCTGAAAAACGTCCTGGAAGAAGCCCGCCGCCTGAACATCCCGCTCACGCTCGTTTGGAACTGGGACTCGCCCGGCGATAAGTTCAACGTCAGCCCCTCAACTACTCCCCTCGTCGTCGAACTGATGCAGCAATCAAACAAGCGCTAGCCTGGCATACAATCGAAGGGTAGTTCGAACGGCGCGGGTTGGCATCCGCCGGCTGGCGGATGCCGCCATCCTCTGTGTCAGCCGCCCAGGGCGGCCAGTTTTTCCTTCAGCAGCTCGATAACCCGCTGAAGCGTCAGAACGCTCGGCCCCAGCGGCCGCCTCGGCTCCGCTGACGGCGGCTGACCTTCCGGCCGGGGGCGCCACCTCGGCGGCTCCTGCGCCCGCTGGAAGAATCCCTCGGGCCGGGCCATGAGCATGTCCCGCAGTTTCTGCACCTGATCGGCGGACAGGAACGCGCTCGTGCCCTCTATCGCCTGCTGCGTGCGCGCGCGCAGTCGCTCCGCATCCTCTCGTATCATGCGCCCGACCGCCTCCGGCGGCGTGCCACCGCTCTCCCCCAGGATCAGGCGCTTGCGCTCCGCCAGCAGTTTCCCCTTCACATCCTGGCGCAGCCGCTTTGCATCATTGAGCACTCGTTCCAGAACCGGGATTACCTTGCGCATCTGCTGCGGGCTCAACTGGCAGGCGTTGATCTTGTGCAGCAAGTATATGTCTGCCGCGATCTGCGCGAGTTCAGCGTCTCCCCCTCCCTCTGGCCGGCCGCGCTTCGGGCCGGGCTGTGACGCCGCAGCCGAACAAAGCACAACGCAGCACAATCCAACTGCAAGATGACGAGCCTTCATCACCGCACCTCCTCGGCGCCTCCGAAAACGGCATCCGCATATCTCTCCGCGGCCCCCGCGACAAAGCCCGCCTGCTCGCAGACGCGCGCCGCGTCGAACCTCGATTCCTTCTCGGTCCTGGCCGCGCGGTCGTAGGCCACCACCGCGGATGTTACGTCGCCCTGCTCCTCGCACGTGACTGCCAACTGCCGCCACTGCTCGGCGCTGGTCTGCGCGACTGGCTGCTGAGGCGGCACCGGGCGCAGCAGCAGGCCCAGCACGATGATCAACGCAACAGCCGCTGTCGCTCCCGCCGCATATAGGCGGTGAAGATACCTGCTGACGCGCTCCGGAACTGTCTGGATCTGCATCACGGCAGCCATCACCCGCGCGGAAAAACCGGCAGGCGGCTGCTCGCGCGGCAGCGCGTTCAGCCCGCGCACCACGCCCTGCAGCGCCGCCAGTTGCCCCCTGCACGCCCCGCAGCCCGCGAGGTGCCGCTCCAGGCGCGCTCTGTTGCGCGCCGTGATCGCGCCCTCGGCGTATTCGTCCAGCAGGCGTTCCGCCAGCCGGCACCTGAATGGCTTTCGCTGCTCAAAAATCCTCATCGTTCCCTCTTCTCAAATGAATCCGATAGTTGGCGCGCGATCAGCCCGCGCGCCCGCCTGATATGCGTCTTTACCGTGCCGAGCGGCAGGTGCAGAATGCGCGCGATCTCATCATACGCCAGCCCCTCCGAGTGCCGCAGCACGATCGCCGCCCGGTAATGCGCCGGCAAACTCATCACAGCCTGTTCCAGCACCTGCCTGTTCACCAGTTCCTGTGTCCAATCCCCATCTGTGCCGGTCTCCGGCAACTCCTCCAGCGGCTGGGGCTGCCTCGGCTTTGCTCGCAGGAAATCAACGCAAAGCCGCGCAACGATCCGGCAGATCCACGTGCGAAAAGAGCACTCGCCCCGGAAACTGCGCATCGCACCGAATGCCTTGACAAAGGCATCTTGCGCCAGGTCGTCCGCCTCATCGCGGCTTCTGACCATCCGGTAAGCGATGTTATAAACCGTCGTCTGGTGCCGTTCCACCAGCGCCGAATACGCCCCAGCATCGCCAGCCTTGCACCTGGCAACGAAAACCTCATCTTCATCCCGCGTTATCGCTCGGGGGTCGGCGCTCAATTCGCCTTCCTTTGTGCTAGACGAGCCAGGGGCCGCAAAGTTTCGCTCCGGCGCACCGTCAAAACCCATCACTTCGTAACCTGAACAGCGGCATAGCCCACCACCTGGTTATACCCCCCACCCGTATCTCCCGATGTGTGGTAGCGCAGCACCCGCGCCTTCCGCGCCCCCTGTGCCAGCGCGGCGGTGAGCATCGCCGCCACCCCAAGCGGCCCGCAAGTCGTTATCCCGTTCGAGTCCACAGTCTCCAGCAGCCCCTGCGCATCCAGCGCCTCGATCCGCTCGAGCGCCTTCTTGTCTTGCTGCTCGGCAAATGCTTGCGGCTCGTGATGCGTCATATCGCTGCTCGCCGCGATGACCCCCCCATCGGGCAGCACTCGCGCCAGGGCCCCGCCCAGTTCCGCGATCTTGATCGCCTGCCCCGATCGCACCATCGAACCGTGCCGCACCCCGATCGCTATCGGCACTATCGCCGCGGAATCCCCGTAAAGAACCTGGATGAACGGCAGTTGCACCTCGATGCTGTGCTCCCTGGAATGCGCCGCCTCGTCCACGCGCGCGCCGGGGAACTCCTTGACCAGCCTCTCCCCCGTCTCCCTGTCTATCTTGACCCTGCCCAGCGGCGTTTCCCAGAAGTCGCTGCAAGATACAGCAATCTCCGCGCCCACGCCGTAGTGATTGGGGCACATAATCACGATCGTGCCCGGCGTCCCATCCTGCGCGAGCGCCCCCCACGCGCACGCTGCTGCCGGCCCAGAGTATATCAAGCCTGCGTGAGGGCAAACCAGCCCGAGCGTCTCCTTCGGCAGGCCGCTCTTGGCCTCAGGCAGGGAGCCCGGCCCCAGAGCGTGCTCGAAGCACCAATGCACCCTGCGCCGCAAACCCTGCGCGTCCCCCTCATAGAACTGACCCGCAACCGCCGCCCTTCTGATTGCCATCATGCCACCTCCCCACACCGCCCACGGTAGGGCAGGTTTCCAACCTGCCCCCGCTCGCCCCCGCCTCCAACGGTAGGGCAGGGGCACCACGCCCACAGCGCCAATAGCCTCCCCTCTCCCTCGACGGGAGAGGGCTAGGGTGAGGGTGAACCCATCTCGCCGCCGCCACTGCCTGCAGCAGACAGCCTACAGTTTCTCCAGCGGCTTCACGTTTCCGAATGCCGGCTGCGGCCCTCCGCTCGGCGCCGCCCACCGGCAGGCATTGCCAATCACCTTCAGGACCTGTTGGTTGTGGTAAATCGGATAAGTCTCGTGCCCCGGCCGGAAATAAAAAATCTTGCCATTCCCGCGCGAAAAGCAGCACCCGCTGCGAAACACCTCGCCGCCCGCAAACCAACTGATGAAAACCAGCGCGTCGGGCGCCGGGATGTCGAACGGCTCCCCGTACATCTCCACTTGCGCCAGTTCGACATACTCGCCCAGCCCGCTGGCGATCGGGTGAGAGCGATCAACAACCCAGATGCGCTCCTTCTCTCCCGCCTCTCGCCACTTCAGGTTGCAAGTTGTCCCCATCAACGCCTTGAATATCTTGGAAAAATGCCCTGAATGCAGCACCACCAGCCCCATCCCCGCCAGCACGCGCTCGTGCACCCGCGCCACGATCTCGTCCTTCACATCCCCGTGCGCCATATGCCCCCACCATGTCAGCACGTCCGTTTCGGCGAGCGCCTGCTTCGTCAGCCCGTGCTCGGGCTCGTCCAGCGTCGCCGTGCGCACCTGCAGCCCGGGCTGGCTGCGCAGGTAGTTCGCGATCGTAACATGCATCCCCTCGGGATAGACCTTCTTCACCGCATCGTGCGTCTTCTCATGCCGAAACTCGTTCCACACAGTAACTCGAACCGCCTTATCCACTTTCCACGTCCTTTCTCTTCAGGGTCTTGCCGATGGTAATATTCCGCGCCCCACCCCGCCTGCCCTGCCTGCCTCCCTCCCCTTGTCCTATCCCCTCTCTCCTATCGCCTCTCCCCTCTCCCCTCCCCCGCCTCCCCCTTCCCTGTCATTCTGAACGAAGTGAAGAATCTCATTCCCTTCAGGCTAGACTCCGCGAAGCCTGCCCTGCCTGCCCTGAGCGTTTACCCCGAGCCAAGTCGAGGGGAAG